>JGI12635J15846_10003095_pt1 | contig 14517 bp, 14 predicted proteins | sample BlaSpr_A8_OM2_M2_FD_15846 | JGI IMG/M metagenome (IMG submission 15846) | reverse complement strand
TGCTCGCCGAATAGCTCGCCTGCCCGTACACGCCCATGGTGCCGGCCACCGAGGCCATGAAGATGACGCGACCCCACTTCTGCTCGACCATGTAAGGCCACGCCTCTTTCGTGCAGTTGAAGGCGCCCGTCAGGTTGACCTTGATGTCGCGATCCCACAGCCGGTAGTCCATGGCCTCGATCCGGGCCACGTTGTCCAGGGTCGCGGCGTTGTTGATCAGGATGTCGATCCGGCCGAACTCGTCCTTGACCTTCTTCATGACGTCGCGGATCTGTTCGCGGTTCGTCACGTCCATCTTGATCGCTAGCGACTTGCGTCCCATCTTGCGGATGTCTTCAGCCGTCTGATTCGAATGGACCCACCCTTGCGACAACGCGAGCTGGGCGAGCGCGCTGTCCGCATCGTCGGCTGTCTTCTGGAGGTCCGGGTCGTCCTCGACCAGGATGTCGGTGATCACCACGTCGGCGCCCGCTTCGGCGAGGGTCAACGCGTCCTGCCGACCGAGCCCGCGTGAGGCCCCTGTTATGACAGCCACCTTGCCTTTCAGATCGAACATTGGAAACTCACCCCCTCAACTTGATCGTTGCGCGCTGGCCCACGATGGCGCGCGAGATGACGAGCCGCTGGATCTCCGCCGTGCCTTCCCAGATCTGGTAGATCTTCGCGTCCCGGAACCACTTCTCGACCGGGTACTCCTTGATGTAGCCGTAGCCGCCGAGCACCTGGATGGCGTCGGTCGTCACCTCCATGGCAACGTCCGCCGCGAAGCACTTGGCCATCGAGCCTTCCGCGCGCTCGAACGGCCGGCCCTGCGTCGCCATCCATCCGGCACGCCAGATGAGCAGGCGCGCGGCGTCGATCTTCATCGCCATGTCGGCGAGCTTGAAGCCGATCGCCTCGTGCTGCCAGAGGGGCTTGCCGAACTGCTTGCGGTCCTGGGCGTACTCGAGCGCGAACTCATACGCGGCGCGGGCGATGCCGAGGGCTCCCGCACCGACTCCGGGGCGGGTTGCCTCCAGCGTCATCAGCGCCCCGAGCGCGCCCGGTCCCGCGTTGTCGGCGTCGGGCTCGCCACCTAGCCGGTGGTCGAGCGGCACGCGGCAGTCCTCGAGGATGACCTGCGCGGTGTGGCTCGCCCGCACGCCGAGCTTCTTTTCCTTGCGGCCCATGCGCAGGCCGGGCGTGTCCTTTGGGACCAGGAACGAGGCGATGCCGGCCGGTCCTTTCGATGGGTCGGTGTTGGCGTAGATGACGTGGTAGTCCGCGATGCCGCCGTTGGTGCAGAACTGCTTGGTGCCGTTCAGCACGTACTCGCCGCCGACCCGCGTCGCTCGTGTCTTCATCGCCAGCGCGTCGGAGCCCGAGTCGGGCTCGGTGAGTCCGAGGCCGCCGATCACCAGCCTGTCCGGGTTGGTGAACTCCGGAAGCCACCGCTTCTTCTGCTCCTCGGTCCCGCTGGATTTGATGCCGGCGATGGCAAGGGCCATCGACTGGATGCAGACCGCGATACCGGCGCATCCCCAGCTCAATTCCTCGTTGAGGATCAGCTCGGTCAGGAAGTCAAAGCCCTGCCCGCCGTACTCCTCGGGCAGAAAAGCGGCCGGGCTGAGACCGAGCTTGTGCGCCTTTTTCACGACCTCATACGGAAATTCCTCGGTCTCGTCGAAATGCGCGGCGACCGGCCGGATCTCCCTCTCCGCAAACTGATGGGCCAGCTGGCGGATCTCCTCTTGCTCCGGCGTCAGCGCGAACTCGAGGGTCACGCGATGTCCGCCGACGACTTGGTGAGCACCGCCTCCCCCTTCTGGTTCACGGCCGTCAGCTCGAGCCTCTCACCTGCCCCGCGCGACGCGATGAAGGTGACCGTGTCACCGGGCACGACCATCGCCGCGAAGCGGACGGAGATGCGGCGCAACCGCGACGGCCCGCCCGCCTCTTCGGCCGCGACTGTGGCGAGGATGCCCATCTGCAGCATGCCGTGCGCGATGACGCCCGGAAGACCGACCGTCTTTGCGAAATCGTCGTCGAGGTGGATGGGATTCTGGTCGCCGGAGGCTTCCGCGTACGCGGCGATCTGCTCGCGCGTGAACGTTACGCGGCGCTCTGTCATGAACGAATCACAAATAGGGCGCGCGACCGGCACAGCGGGCCACCCTCGGCGTCAGTGGTGTCCGTCTCGAAGCTGACAAAACGCATGCCGCGCCGGCTGATGTCGGACGCGACCCGACCGCGCGACACGACGGTCTCTCCCACGCGAGGGTGGCGCGTCCACTCGAACTCCTGCTCGGCGTGGAGCAGCCGAGAGAAATCCACCGCGGCCTCCTCATCGCCGAAGAGGTGAGGCACTGTGACACCGAGCGAATAAACCGCCGCGAACGTCGGCGGCACACCGTCATCTGGGTCGACGCCGATCGCGCGCGCAAAAACGGCGACGCGCTCGGGTTCGATCTCGAATTTCACCGCCGGATATGTCCGGCCGGCGACCACCGTCACGCGGAAAAGACTAGTTGACCGGCCTGCTTGGTCTGAGACGGGCGAACACGCGGCGCAGCAGCAGCGGACGGAGGGCCGACCACGATTCCATCACCGACGACTTGGTGGTCGAGGCGACGTCGGGTGGCGCATACGCGGCGACGACGAACCCGCTCGCCAGGGCGCCGACCGGCTCGGCCGCCTCGGGGAACGCTCGCTGCAGCCGCCGGCCGAGCTCCAGGGGAGTCTCGCCCGGCCGGCGTTCAGCCCCGGCCAGCCTTGCGAGGGCCAGCGTACGTTTCCACACCGCCATCACGGTCCGCGGACGCAAATAGCGCGAGATGGCTACGAGCGCCAGCAAAAGCAACGCGACGATGATGCCCACGATCTTGGTGATCGTTCCGGCGTCAGGCACCCGCATCTGCAGGCCTCCAGGGCCGATGGCGGTGCCGGGGTCCTGGGTCTGGCGGGGGCGGGTCGAAGGCGGCGTGGCGACCGTCCCACCCGCACCGAGGACCGAGCCGGGGTCGCACCCATTGTCGCGGAGGCACGCGTTCGGGCCGGTCTGACCGCGGGGGATCGTGTTGTAGGTTCCGTCCGCCGTCGGCTCGAACGGGATCCATCCGTAGGTCGGGAAGTAGACCTCGACCCACGTGTGGGCGTCGTCTCCACGTACGACGTTGCCGTTGACCGTCGGATCGAAGGCGCCGGGACCGTAGCCGTTGACCAGCCGCGTCGGGATGCCCAGCGAGCGGAGCATGTCGCCCATCGCTGTCGCGAAGTACTCGCAGTAGCCCTGCTTGGAGTGAAACAGGAACCACTCGAGCCTGTCGGCGCCTGGCGGCGGGCTCGGCTCTGGCTGCAACGTGTACTTGAAGTTGTTGCCGTCGCGAAGATAATTCTGGATCGCCGTCGCCGCGTCATAGGGCGTCCTGGCGCCCGCCTTGGTGACGATGTCCACCGCCAGCTGGTGAACCTCGGCGAGAACGGCCGGGCTGCGGTAGCCACCCGGAGGCAGATCCATGAACTGCCCCACCCAGTCGGGGTAGTTGGTGCCGGCGTTCTGCAGGTCGGCCTCGGTCGCGGTCGAAAACTCGACCGTGACGGTGTACGTGCCGGCGGCTGTCGGGGGCTGAACGCTGTCGAGCCGGTCGACGGAGTACAGGTGGCTGTTCGAGCCGAGGGGCAGCGGTACCTGGTACGCGTGGGTCACGCGGTCGACCTTGTAGAACTCGCCCGGGTAGAACACCACGTTGCCATAGCCCGAAGGCAGACGCACCATGCGCACGGTCGCGCCGGCGACGCCCAGCTTCAGCGAGTTGTCCGCGTACGGTGCCACCTCGTTCTTCTGGATCGTCTGCTGGCGTCCGTTGTTCAGCGATCGATACCGCCACTCACCATTGACGGTCACGGTCGCATCGACGCCGCGGAAATACCTGGGGCCGGCGAGGTCGCCGACGACGTTGTAGATGAACACCGGATCTGTCGTGCGCTGAAGCTGCCCGCTGAGCTTCACGTCGTCGCTGAAGCCCGTGACGCCGCCACCGCCCGCGCCCGTGTTGAAGAAGCCCGGATGGCTCAGCTGCTGCTGCAGCTGCGCCCAGCCCTGGAACACGCCCGACTCCACGTCAAGAGTCTTATCCGCCGTCGACAGCGCTGGAAGCAGGATGGAGACCACGATGAGCGCCGCCATCGCGACAAGGCCGCTCTCCCAGAAGTCCCATCGCGCATCGCCCGTCAGCTTGACTCGAGCGCGCACCGCGGCCGCGATGGACCCCGTGTAGTTGGTCCACAGGAGCAGAGCAAGGATGAGGACGAGGATCGCCAGGACGTACCCGTTCTGGTCGGTCGGGAAATTGAGCAGGTTGGTCGAGAAGGCCGCGGCGCCGGGGATGAGACCGAGCATCGGCTTGCCCCAGCGCACCACACACCAGCTGAGCCAACCACCCGCGACCCAGAGCAGCAGGCAGATCAACACCAGATAGAAGGAACGGTCCGAACCCGCGGAGCCGTCGCTGATCCTGTCCCACCACACCCGAATCAGCTGCGGACCGATTACGTCCGTCGGATGGGTGGCGTGGATCTGCGGCCAAGCCCCGATCACCGCCGCCACAGGGGCGAGCAGCGCGCCCGCCAGAAGGGACAGCGGCTCGGCGATGGGAAGCAGCGCGAGCAGCCCCATCACCAGTGCGCCGACCAGAGCGATGAGGGTGATGACCTCGATTCCGTCGACCCAGTGCACCGTCGTCGTCGACCGCGCCACCGCGAAGGTCAGAAGGAGGACGAGGACCGCCGACCATGTGCGGCCGCCACCCAGCGATTCGCGGGCCCGGTCCCATGCCACGCCGGCAAACTGGAGGCGGCCGTTAGGCGATGCGGATTGCATCCCTCGTCCTCACCAGGCGCGCGAAGTCGTCCCCACGCCTGACCACGTACAGGTCCACGTCCTGGCCGAGGTCGAAGCTCGGGTTCAGGTCCGGGCCGCCGAAGCTTGCCGGGTCGAGATAAAACACGATCAGGGCCGAGCGCCGCCCGCGCACGGCCTGCAGCAGCCGCACCCACGCGGGGTCGGCGCTCGGCGTGATCACCGCCACAGCCCGCCGCGGCAGGCGGCGGATGCGATCCCAGGCCAGCGTCTGGGTCAGCGGCGTGCGGCCGTCGGCCTGGCAGACCGCCAGGTAGTCGAGGATGAGCCTGTCCTGGCGCACTGCGCGGTGTGGCTCGAGCACGGTGCCTCGCGAGTCGTTGGCGATCAGTCCGACCTGGCGGCCGCGGCCGTGGACCTGGGCGGCCATCGACGCGGCGAGACTGACGCCATACTCGACGGTCGACTCCTCGCCCTCACCGAAATGGACGGAGCGGTCGAGGTCGAGCAGGATCCACAGGTCTGTCGTCAGCGGCTGCTCGAAAGTCTTCGACATCAGCCGCTGGTGCTTGTGGGAGAGCGGCCAGTGGATGCGGCCGAAGCTGTCGCCGGTGGCGTAATCGCGCACACCGCCGGTCTCGGGCGGATAGTCGGCCCAGGAGCCGAGGGTCGGCGAGGAGCCCATCTGCTGCGCGCTCGGCGTCAGGAGGTCGGGCACCGGGCGGACACGCGGATAAACAAGGATGGAGGTGCGCTGGGTGAGCTTCAGCTCCTGCTCGAACAGCCCGAACGGTTCCTTCACCTTGAGCGAGGTCGGACCCAGCGCCATCCAGCCGCGCCGGCGGTAGACACCTCGGGCCTTCCATTTCACCACCTCGTTCCCGAGCGAGATGACCCTGCCCGGCTGGTAGTCGGGCAGCTGGCTCAGGTCGCGGACCTCGACCCAGGGCGCCGGGATCCATCCCGCCCGGCGGACCTCGAAGACCTCTTCATACGCCTCGCCCACAGTCGGCGTGCCGGGGTCCACGTGTCGGGTGACCTTCACGCCCCTGATCGCCAGGCGCGGCCACGCCCACGCGATCACGAAAAGGAGGCAGAGCGCATAGGCAAACGGGTAGGCGACGCGAATCCCCGTGAGATACGTGAAGAAGAGGAGCAGGCCAAGCGCACCGGCGAGGGCGACCTTGCTCATGCTCGCCTTGGGGTTGTCGCGCCCCTATCCGTCGTAAGCCATCTGCGGCACATGCTCGCGCTCGAGCAGGCCCGCGACGAGCTTGCCCGCGCTCTGGCCCTGCATCTCCGCGTTGGGCCGCAGGATGATGCGGTGCGCGAGCACAGGCTCGGCCAGGATCTTGATGTCGTCGGGCAGGACGTAGCTGCGGCCCTGGATCGCGGCGAGCGCCTGGCTCGCGTGATATAGGTTCAGCGTGCCTCTCGTGCTGGCGCCGAGCGCAACCTCGGGGTTTCCGCGCGTGCGCCCGACCAGGCGGGCGATGTACTCGCGGAGCTCGGGCTTGACGAACACGTCGCGAACCGCGGCCTGGGCGGCCTTCAGCTCGTTGGGCGAGACGACCGGCTGCAATTCGTCCATCGGCGACTCGACCTTGTGCTGGCTGAGAAGGTGTGCCTCCTCCTTTTCCGTCAGGTAGCCGAGCCTCACCTTCATCAGGAACCGGTCGAGCTGGGCCTCGGGCAGCGGGAATGTGCCTGAGTACTCGACCGGGTTCTGGGTCGCCATGACCATGAAGGGCTTGGGCAGCACGTGGGTCTCCCCGTCGATGGTCACCTGCCGCTCTTCCATCGCCTCGAGCAGCGCGGCCTGCGTCTTCGGGCTCGCGCGGTTGATCTCGTCCGCGAGGAGGATCTGAGCGAAGACCGGCCCCGGCCGGAATTCGAACTCGTTGAGCTTCTGGTTGAAGGCACGCACGCCGGTCACGTCCGAAGGAAGGAGGTCGGGAGTGAACTGGATGCGGCGGAAGGTGCAGTCGAGTGAGCGGGCGAGGGACTTGGCGAGCATCGTCTTGCCGACACCGGGCACGTCCTCGATGAGAAGGTGCCCCTCGCACAGGAGGGTCACCATGCACAGCCGGATCTCGTCCTCTTTGTTCACGATCGCTCGGCTGACGTTCGTGAGGAACGCATCGGCGACCCGGGTGACGACTTCGGCTGCCCCCACTCCCGCGATTATAGGTTCGCCGTTCTGGTGTCCCACCTCAGTTGAATACGCGTGAGGGGGGTCGTTGGTTCCGCCTCTCGTTACAAAATGCGCGCTGGAACGTCATGGTGAGCAGATGAAGCTCCTCCTTGCGCTGCTGGTCCTGGCGGCGGTCGCGTGCGGATCTGCGACCCCGCAGCCGGCCAAAGGCAGCCCGATCAGCGAGCCTCAGCTGAAGTTCGCGGTCATGGACGCTGCCGGCAAACCGGTGTTTTGCGACTCCGACTTCTACCCGGTCGCGCGCGAGGGCGTCGAGCAGGCCAACGCCGATACCCAGTACCCGCACATCCAGGCCGACGCAGCGACCTACACGGCGATCGTCGCGCACGAGCACCTTCCCTCCGGCGACCTGACCGAGGCGCAGAAGCTCGTGGTCTATCGCGCGTGGAAGCTGCTTCGCGCCCTGGTTCTCACGGCGACTTCCGCCGGCGACGTTTACACCTTCCAGTACCGAGCCAGCGCGACCGCGGGATACGAGCTCGTCAGCGGCACGGCGCGGGTGGACGGCGTCGTGACGATCACGTCGCGCACCCCTTCCGGGCCGCCCAACTGCCCGATCTGCCTGGCCGCCTCGACCATGATCGCGACGCCGAACGGGGACGTGCGGGTCACCGACGTGCGCGTCGGCATGGTGGTGTGGACTCAGGCCGCGGACGGTTCTCGAGTCGCCGCTCCAGTGGTCGAGGTCGGCAGCATGCAGGCGCCTGCCGGTCACCGGATGGTCCACCTGGTCCTGGCCGACGGCCGCGAGCTGCTCGTCTCGCCCGGACACAAGACCGCCGACGGCCGCCCTGCGGGCACGCTGCGGCAAGGCGACGAGCTCGATGGTTCGACGATCACGTTCTGGGAGCTCGTGCCCTACACCGAGGGGCGGACGTACGACCTACTGCCATCCGGAGCGACCGGTCGTTACTGGGCCAACGGAATCCTGCTCTCGAGCACGTTGGGCCGCTAGGCCCTTCATGCGCTGATCACGACCACCTCGGTGAAGTCGGCACCGGCGAGAGAGCCGGCGTAGAGCGTGCCGCAGGTCCGCCCTCGATACCGCGCGTTCCTCGCGGGAGACCACTGAAAGCTCCGTGGGCAGGCCGACTCTGACCGCACTCGTCCATCTGCGCCTTCGGGCGTTGCGGCATTCGTTAGCCACGATGCCCAAGAACCAGGCTTTGAGGCGGCCTTGATCGTCGAGGCGATCCAGCTTCCGCCAAGCGATGAGCGAGGCCTCCTGGACGACGTCCTCCGCCGCCTGCGGGTCGTGAAGCAAGGCGCAGGCCAGCCGGTAGGCGGGCTGCACGACCGGAACGAGCAGGTCCGTGAAGGACTGCTCGTTCACTGTCTGCGTGCTGACCGGCCGGCTGGCCACTCGCTGCAACAGGTCTGTACCCGGCTAGATCGGAACGGCGTTTCCGATCGGGTCGCGAGTCGGTGCGGACGCCGGCGAAACAGCCGGAGAGCTGCTGTACGGGGCTTGCTCGATGACGAACGGGTGGTTTGTGGTTTGGGTCCCAGAAGACGTCGACGCGGTTGAGCTTCGAACGACGTAGCCGCCCACGCCCCCAAGCAGGAACGCTGCGACCAATGCGACAAGAAACGTGCGGATGACGCCGGTCGGTATCCGCGTCCGGCGAAAAGATGCACTCGCCTCCATGGTTTGGTTTCTCCTTGAGGTTCATTTGGTGTCGAAAGCCGGCGCCGTGGCTTGACTCGCTTGCCTATTCACGTCGCCAACAGGGCGTTTTGTGTCAGCAGAAGAAGACGATTTCGCTGAAGTCGGCGCCGTCGATCTGCCAACCGATCGTGTTCGACGAACCGTTAGGAAAACCGACGACTACGTCCCACTCGTACCTATAGAAGCTGTTGCCGTTTCTCGACGCACGGCCCTCGCTGAGGACGAGCTTGGGCCGCTGCTCGACCACCTTGCCGCCCAGGCTGTCGTTGCCTACGACCGGCCCGTATGCGAACTGGCCCACGAAGACCGCATTAATGCCGTTGATGGCGTCGCGCGTCCGAACAAGGATCGGTCCGGCGATGTCAGTATCGGCGTACAGCGGGCCGTCAAAGTAACGGCCCCAGGATGTGCTGAGGGGTGCGCCGCTGCCCACATAGACGGGTCCCGATCCATAGTGGAGATGAGCGTTGAGCGGCGGGGGCGTGCACTCAGATGGTGACGCTAGCGCTGGGATGCGAAGAGGTCTCGCTTCAAGTTGCGCAGTCTTTGACGCGAAGGATTGACCGGCCGAAGCCTGCTGCCGGTAGTCGTTGACCAGCCTGGTCCCCGCCAGGACCGCGACGACCGTCGCGATCATCAAGAACACCGCGACCGACGAGAGCGGAGGCCAAACGCGAAGCGTGAGTCGCTCTCTCCGGTATCGAACGGGGTCTTCAGTGACAACGGTCGCAACGACGCGTTCAGCCATCCCGGCCGTTGAGTGCGAAATGCTGTCGAAAGCCACGTGGATGTCCTGCCGCAGACTCATCTGAGCGCCTCCTCGATCGCGACTTCCGGATGCAGTTTCTTGATCGCGCGGTAGAGCCTCGCGCGCGTAGCGCCCACGGAACGGCCGGCGACTGTGGCCACCTCATCCACCGGCAGGTCGAGATAGAAGTACAGAACTACGACCAGGCGATCGTCGTGACCGAGCCTGAATATGGCGCGGCGCAGATCGGCGCCCCGAAGAATGCTCTCTTCGCTGGAAACAACGGACAGGTGCTCGGGCAGGCCGGTGCTGACGTCACTCGTCCACTTCGTGCGGCGTGCGTTGCGGCACTTGTTGGCGACCACGCCCAAGAACCACGGGCGCAGCCGGTTCCGGTCCCGCACCCGGCCCAGCTTTCGCCACGCCGTGAACGACGCCTCCTGGACGGCATCTTCAGCCGCCTGAGCGTCATGCAGCATCGCCAGCGCGAGGCGAAAGCCAGGCTCGATCAGCGGCTTCAGCAGGTCGGCGAACGTCGCCTCGCTGGTCGGCTTCACGGCGGTGGACGGATCGACATCTGCCATTCGCTGCATGTCTCACCTATACCTGTCGTCCGCCGGGGGATTTGTTACAGCTAGCTGACTTCTTCCTCTTCGACCAGGCGCAGGTGGCTGCTCACATCTAGGCCAAGGTGCCGGGCGAAGAATCCGGCGACGCGCTCCAGGTAGAGGGGGCGATCCGCGAAGTAGGCGCCCGTGTGCGGCGCGCCCTGCACGATCCATATCTCGCGCGGGCCGCGGTACGCGTCGTACAACCGGCGGCTGTGGTTCACGTTCGTGATGTCGTCCGCGCCGCCGTGGATGAAGAACAGCGGGCGCGGCTCGAGTGCGGTGAGCACTTCCTGTGGGCTGCAGTCGGAAAGCCGGCAGCGCGTGCGCATCCACAGCATCACGCCCGCGAGCCAGACGAACGGCGTGCCCGGCAGCTTGCTCGACCTGCGCACGCTCTCGATCAGCAGGCGGCGCAGGTCGCTGAACGGGCTGTCCAGCACGAGCGCCTGCACCCCGGGCTCGCCCGCGGCGCCAAGCATGGAGACCACCGCGCCCATCGAGTACCCGAGGAGGCCGATCCGCGCGTTCGGAATGCGCTTGCGCGCGAACGCGATCGCCGCCTGCAGCTCGAGGACCTCCTTGATGCCGAATGTGATCGGGGCTCGATCGCTACCTGGCATGCCGCGATACGAGTAGAGGACGACGTTGAACCCTTTGCGCCACAGCGCGACGGCAATCCCCAGCGCACCCTGCCGCTGGCCCTTGTGGCCGCCCGAGATGATCACCGTTTGCGGCGATCCCGGCTGCCGGAAATGCCACGCGCCGAAGTTGATCCCATCCGCGGTGACCAGCTCGACCTCTTCGTAGTCGGCCTGGAACTCGAAGGGGGTGAAGCTGAAATCGTCGAGCCAGACCGGCCTCGGAGGCAGGAACGCACGGCGGTAGACCTGGTAGGAAAGCGCGATATAGAGGACGAGGAAAGCGGCCATCGCGACCGCGACGTAAGTCACGAGAGTCACCCGAGGCGAAGCTTACCGAGAACGCCTCGCGCGCGATCCCTTTGCGGGCTCGGCGCGACGCCCGGCCAGGTCTTCCTCGTACCGGCCGAGCACGAAGAGCAGGAGGCTGAGGCGGTTCAGCCACCGCCGGACCTCCGGATTCTGGAGCCCGCCCGCGCGCTCCAGGGTCACGCACCTTCGCTCGGCCCGCCGCGAGACAGCCCGCGCGAGGTCGAGCGCGGCCGAAGCCGGGGTCGCTCCCGGGAGGATGAAACCCTCCGGCATCGTCACCGCGGCCTCCAGCTCCTCGATCAAATGTTCCAGCCTGCCAACCTGCGCCGGGCCGGTGGTCATGAACGCCCTGGCCGCGTCGGGGCTCGTGCCTAGCTCCGCCCCCACCGCGTAGAGGCCACGCTGCAGCTCCTCACAGATAGAGGTGACGCGCGCGTGGCGGCTCAGCGCCCGAGCGAGGCCCAGCGCGCTCGAGGCCTCGTCGACCGTGCCGAAAGCCTCGATTCGAGGATCGTCCTTGGGGGCGCGCCCGCCGCCGAGGAGCCCGGTCGTGCCGTCGTCGCCCGTTCCTGCAAGCTCGAGCATCCGCTTCTTGCGGGCTCGCGCCCCGGGCTTGTGCTTATTCGAAGACGCGGCTGAGGTCGTACAGCTCCTTCGGCACGCGCCGTGTCTCCTTGATCACCTCGGTCAGAGGCACCACCTCCACGTCGCCGTTGCGGCGGATGGGGATGACACCGCTCTTGCCGTCGACGATCAGCTCGACCGCCGCGACCCCAAGCCGGGTGGCCCAGATCCGGTCGACGGGCGACGGCGAGCCACCTCGCTGGAGGTGTCCGAGCACCGTGACCCGGGTTTCGAAGCCGGTTTCGCTCTCCACCCTGCTCGCGAGCAGGTCACCGAGGCCTCGCTTCGCCAGCCGGATGTGGCCGAACGCGTCCTTCTCCGCCTCGCCCCCCATCTCCCTTTCGAGCTCCAGGATGTGGGCGCCCTCGGCGACGACGATGATGCTGAACAGCTTGCCCTCGCCGCGCCGGCGGTAGAGGTGTGCGACCACGTCGGAGAGGGGTATCTCGAACTCCGGGATGATGATCATGTCCGCGCCGCCCGCGATCCCGCCCATCAGCGCGACCCACCCGGCGTCACGTCCCATCACCTCGACGACCATCACGCGGTGGTGCGCCGAGGCCGTCGTGTGCAGGCGGTCGAGCGCCTCCGTCACCACGCCGACCGCGGTGTCGAACCCGATGCAGAACTCGGTGACCGCGAGGTCGTTGTCGATCGTCTTCGGGACCCCAACCGTACGGAAGCCCGCCTCGTGCAGCTTGGCCGCCACGCTCAGCGTGTCGTCGCCGCCGATCGGCACCAGCGCGTCGATGCCGTTGTGTCGCAGCGCCCGGATGACCCGTTCGATCCCGTTCTGCTCTTTTAGAGGATTCGTGCGCGACGTGCCGAGGATGGTTCCTCCCTGAGGCAGGATGCCTCGCACGTCGGCGGGCTTGAGCTCGTCGATCAGACCCTCGCCGAGGCAGCCGGCCCAGCCGTTCTTGACGCCGCTGACCTGGTGCCCGAGCTGAAACGCGCGACGGGCGACCGCGCGGATCGCCGCGTTGAGGCCGGGCGCGTCTCCGCCGCCGGTGAGGACCCCGATGCGCACGGGAGATAGGTTAAGGCGTACCGGTCAACAGATCGCGAGCCTGTCCAGCATCTGGCTGAGCGTGACGTCCGCGAGCGAATTCAGCAGCAGGTCCGCGTGTGTCAGGTCGAGCCGCGCGGTGATCGAGTTCGGGATCGCCACGCAGCGCATGCCGGCCCGCTTCGCCGCGGCGACGCCGTTCGGCGAGTCCTCGATGGCGATCGCCTCGTCGGCTTTGACGCCGAGGCAATCGAGCACGGCGAGGTACAGGTCAGGTTCGGGTTTCGCGTTGGCCACGTCGTCGCGGCAGCGCATGCAGTCGAAGCGTTTGAGGATGCCGAGCCGGGCGAGGTGGCCGCTGACCCACTCGCGCGTCGAGCTCGACGCCACGCCGAGACGTAAGCCGAGGTCTTTAGCCTCGTCGAGGCGCTGCAGGATGCCGGGCAGCACCCGCTGGGCGAGGATCATCTCGGTCCGCCGCCCGATGCGGCGATCGAGCACCTCCTTGGGCAGCGGCCGGCCCAGCCGCTCCTCGAGGTGGTGCTGCGGGTGGAAGCTTGTCGTGGTCGAGCCGACGATCTGCACCCAGCGTTCGAAGGGCAACTCTTCCCCGTGCGCCTGGTAGACCTCGAGCCACGAACGGTAGACGGGCTCCTCCGTGTCGAGGATCAGGCCGTCGAAGTCGAACACGATGGCGCGAATCAACGTCCCAAAGCTTAGGATCGCCGTGCTGTGACGCAGGATCGGACCGAGCTGAAAAGCGGCTCCATCGGTTGGGTCAGGTCGATGCTCTCGGGCCTTGCCCTGGTGACCGTGGCGCTGATGCTCGTCGTGCTGTTTGGCGTCCTCGACGCGTTGCGCTACCGATCCATCGCGGACTTCTTCACCCCCGACCCGACCGCCGCCGCCGGCACGCTTGGGCTGGTGGGCGGGGCCGAGGGCGTCACCTTGAGCATCGTCCTGCTCGGAGTGATGTTCGGCATCCAGACCACCTCGGCCCGCTACTCGCCGCGCATCATCGACATCTTCACGCGCAACGCGTTGAACGCCTTCGTGCTGAGCTTCGCCCTCGCATCGATCCTCTACACGTTTCTCGTCCGGTCCGAGGTGAAGCCGACGTACGTGCCGATAGCGAGCGTCGCTGTCGCGGAGGTGCTGGCCATCATCAACTTCGCGCTGTTGTTTCCTTACGTGCTCTACGTCTTCGAGGTCATGCGCCCCGAGACGCTGGTGCAGAGCATCATGCGCACCGCCAGACGCAATTTGCGAAGGGCAGTGCGCGGCCGCGATTCGCGGCGCCACCGCAGCTCGCTGATGACGTCTGTCGCGCAGGTGACCGACATCGCATTCGGTTCGATCCAGCTGGGTGACGTACCGGTCGCCGTGCTCGGCATCGAGGTGCTCGGCCAGTTCCTGTCCCGCGATTACATCCCCAGCAAGAAATCTCTCGACACCGAGTGGTACAAGGTCGGCCACGCGGAGCTGCCTGGAGCTTCAGACCAGATCATCGCCGAGGTCAATCGCGGGCGGACTTGGTTCGAGTACATGGTGCTGTCCAGCTTTGTCGACATGGTCGGGCTGACCCCCATCCACCGCAAGGAGGCTGTCTACGCGATCGCGGTTGCGACGCGCAACGTCGGCCTGGCCGCGATCGATGTCGGCGACCCGGAGGTCGCCGAGCTCTGCGTACGCTTCTTCAACACCTACCTGCGAACCGCGATCAACCGGTCCGCGCCCACATTCGCGTCGGGGATCATGAACGAGTACCGGCGATACGCCATCGGTGCGCTCGAGTGGCGGCGCGACCTGGCGGTCGAGGCGGCCGCCCACCTGCTTCGCTACGGCCGCCACTTC
>JGI12635J15846_10003089_pt1 | contig 14531 bp, 9 predicted proteins | sample BlaSpr_A8_OM2_M2_FD_15846 | JGI IMG/M metagenome (IMG submission 15846) | reverse complement strand
CGCGGCTCCCAGCGAAGCGATGCTGTTTTGCCAACTGAAAAGGCTACCAATCGAGGTGCTTTCGAAGCCGAGGAATCCGGTCAGCGAAAGCTGGGGCAAATACGCGGTTCTTGCTACCCCGATCTGCGCGGTGGCAGCCGCGACGTAGCGATCGGCTTCGGCAATATCTGGCCGGCGCTCAAGCAGGTCCGCAGGCAGTCCGGGCGGTATCGAAGGCGGCAGGCCATCAAATGGACTCCTAGGCAAGGAAAACTCAGATGCGGGACGCCCGTCGAGAACGGCGATTGCATGCTCCAGTTGTGCTCGTTGCACGTCCAACGCTTGCGCCTGTGCCTCCGTTTGGTCCAGGAACGTTTTTGCCTGCTTTACCTCAAGTTCACTTGCAATGCCGTCACGGAAACGATTCGTCGTTACGTCAAGGGCCTGCTGAAGGTTTTCGATCGTGGATTTGAGAATTGCCTGTTCGGCGTCGTTCTCACGCAAACTGTAATAGTCCACCGCCACATTGGCCTCGACCGATAAGCGGACAAAGCGCAGATCATCCGCGGTGGCCTGCTGTACATCCCGCGCCGCCTCGAGAGAACGCCGCACCCGGCCCCACGCGTCGATTTCATAGCTGAAGAAAAGAGGCAACTGGAAATCGTTATAGGTGGCCGCCAGACCGCCGGTGTTGCCGTTGTTTGGCCGGTTCTGCGCTTCTCGGGTTCGCAACGCGGCGGTACCGAGACTGATCGTAGGAGTCAAGAAGGAACGCGCGTACCTCGCCGCAGCTTCAGTCTGATCGACCCGCGCCACAGCAATACGTATGTCCTGATTAGCCGCGTCGGCATCCTTTTCAAGCCGATCGAGTTCAGGATCGTTAAACACGCGCCACCAATCGTTATATGCAATCGGAGTTGTCGCACTCACTTGGGTTGTAGGGGCGGCCGATTCTTTGAACTGCGTTGGCACAGGGGCGGACGGGCGCTGGTACTTTGGTCCGACGGCGCAACCGGAAAGCGACATTCCCATGACAAGTGCGATTGCTGCGGCGGCCCGCGATCGCGGGGCGAAGATTCGAAGGCGCGTCATGGCTAAAGTCATCGACACGGATCTCGTGAGAAGCATGTTCGTGCCTACTTTCCGCCACTCTGCGCGGCCTGCACGGCTACTGTCATCCCATCGACAAGATAGTCCGGGGGATTTGCGATCACCGCGTCCGGCTGGCTTATTCCGCTGAGAATTTCGACTCTGTTTCCGAAATCGCGTCCGAGCGTGACGCTTCGGAGCTCGACGTGATTTTGGCTGTTCACCACGCCCACCTGCGGCCCCGGCGCTTGGAAGAGAATTGTGTTTCCTGGAAGCACTAGCGGAACGGCTTTCAGTGAAAGATGGAAGTGAACTTGAGCGTAGGCTCCGGGAAATAGTTCGCCCTTAGGATTGGGCACATCCACTTCCGTGAGCAACGTCCGCGAATTCATGCCGATGGCGTTGTTGGTTCGCGCGACCGTCCCTGTAAACTGACGATTGGCAAGAGAAGTAATTTCCATCGAGGCTCGCACGTTTGGAGCAATAGACTCGCTGTATACCTCGGGCACATTTACATAGACCCGCATCGTCGTGATGTTGGAGATGCGGAAAAGCTCCGCGCCCTGTCCGCTATTGCCGGCGTTGATCAGGTCACCTACCTCGGTATTTCGAGCGGTTATCACTCCGTCGAAGGGCGCGTAAATCTTCTCGAATCCCTGCATCTGCTCGAGCCGGCCCACTTCGGCAGTGGAGGCTTGCACGTTTGCTGTTTGCGACATGACGTTCTGATTGTTGTTGTCGACTTCTTGCTGCGAAACCGAATTCGATTTGATCAGGTCGCGGTAGCGTGCAGCGGTGACTGTGGCGAGTTGGAGGTTGGCCTGCGCTTGGGACAGTATCGCGCGAGCTTGGGTCAATTGCTGATCGACTTCCGGCGCTTCAATTACCGCGAGGATTTGTCCTTTGCGTACGTGCGTTCCGATGTCGGTATTCCAAGCGCGTAAATAGCCGTTAACCCTGGCGTAGATCGGCGATTCCGAAAAAGCCTGAACGGTGCCGGGAACCGTCAAGTCCGTAACGGGACTGCCAAGTTCCGCATGAATGACGTTGACGTTTTGCAACGCAGTCGTCTTGGTGGTTGCTGCCAGGTTCGCGTTGCTCGTGCGTCGTGCATGCACGGTGATAATCGCAGAACACGCCAGCAAAGCGGGAATCACCAAAAACCACAGCAGCCGTTTTCCCTTCGAGCGCGAAGCTTGCTTCGGTTGGTCCGTCCCCGAAGGTTTCTGCTCTGTCGTCGCGGAAGTCTCTACTTGTGTGTTCATGGTGTCCTCACGAATTCTTGGGAGCCAACTCCTGAGAGTTTTTCTGACCGCGAACCATGGCGAAAACGACTGGAACGAAAAAGAGAGTTGCGACCGTGGCGAAGAGCAATCCTCCAATTACCGCGCGGCCGAGCGGAGCATTCTGTTCGCCTCCCTCTCCGAGTCCGAGGGCCATGGGCACCATGCCGATGATCATCGCGAGAGCTGTCATCATCACCGGCCGGAGCCGGGTCGACCCTGCTTCAAGAGCTGAGCGAAAGGCGTCCTTGGTGTCGGCGAGACGTTCGTTCGCAAACGTAATTACCAAAACGCTGTTGGCCGTGGCGACTCCGATGCTCATGATCGCGCCCATCAGCGAGGGCACGTTTAAGGTGGTGCGGGTCAGAAAAAGCATCCAGCAAATGCCCGCAAGCGCACCGGGCAGCGCAGTGATGATGATGAAAGCTTCGGTCCACGATTGGAAATTCACAACGATGAGCAGATAGACGAGCACGATCGCAAAGGCCAGCCCTCCAAGGAGTCCGACGAAGGAAGAGTGCATGGTGGCAATCTGTCCGCGGGTTATCATAGTGCTCCCGGCAGGCAGCTGCTTCTGAGCCGCGGACGTGATTTTCGCGATGTCTGCTCCAACCGCGCCCATATCGCGTCCTTGCGTGCTCGCGAAGATATCGACGACCGGAAGAACGTTGTAATGGCTGACCACTGCGGGCTCATCCATGCGTTTCATGGAGGCCAAGTTTTCAAATAGTTGCGGCGCCGATTGATTTGCGGCATTGATTGGAATGCTTCCTAGCGAGTCGATTGAATCGAGAGTATATTGCGGTGTCTGAACAGCCATGCTGTAGACCACGCCATTTTTTGAATTCAGCCAGAAATTGGGAGTTGTCTGGAAACTGGAGCTCAGCGAAACGAGAAGGTTGTTCGCCACGTCGCGTTCGGTCAACCCCACTTGCTGCGTCCTGATGCGGTCCACTGAGTATTGCAACCTCGGCTGGTCCAACGCTTGTTGGATGTGGACATCCACCGCGCCCGGCACGGAACGAATCTGGTCCGCTACTTTTGATGCAACGGAGAAATTGTTCGTTAGGTCCGGACCCACGATTTGAATATCGATGGGGGAAGGCAGACCGAAATTAAGAATCTGGCTGACGATGTCCGCAGGCTCGAAGAAGAACGATATTCCCGGGAAAGTCTTTGGAAGTTGTTCGCGCAACTGCTCGACGTACTGCGCGGTGGGTTGATGCTTGGTCTGGAGCGAAAGCAGAATTTCCGCGTCCGCGCTGCCGATTGTGCCGCTGTTGCTGTAGGAAAGATTGATTCCACTAGTCGGAAGGCCAACGTTATCTAGAATCCCCGCGAGCTCTGTGGATGGTATTCGTTGGCGAATTACGTTCTCGATCTGGTCGCTGAGGGCGGCAGTCGTTTCGATTCGAGTGCCGGTCTTGGCGCGAATATGCAAACGGATCTGGCCCGCATCGACCGACGGGAAGAAGTCCTGGCCGAGTTGTGGAACCAGAGCGAGGCTCGCTAGGCAAAAAATGAGAAAGCAGACGGCAAAGACGCGCCGGTGCTCCAGACACAAACTGAGCAAGTTTGAATACTTTTCCCGCAGAGTCTCGAAGCCATGCTCGAAACGATGGTGAATGCGCGCGAAAAAGCCGGGCCGCTTCTCAGACGCAGGGTTCTTTCGTTTTTCTATCTCGGAGCGCATCAAGTACATTACGAGCGTTGGAATGAGTGTTCGGGAGAAGAAATAGGAAGCGAGCAGAGCAAATACGACAGCTTCGGCCAGCGGCACAAAGAGATAGCGTGCCACGCCCGTCAGGAAAAACATCGGTACGAACACGATACTGATGCTCAGAGTGGAAACGAGCGCCGGAACTGCAATCTGTTGTGCTCCTTCCAGTATGCCCTCGTGCAGGTCCTTCCCTTGGCTGAATTGCCGCTCGATATTCTCGATTGTGACCGTTGCATCATCGACGAGAATCCCGACCGCCAACGCCAGACCGCTCAGGGTCATGATGTTGATGGTTTCTCCTAGCGCACTCAGAATCAGCAATGACGTCAAAATGGAAAGCGGGATTGAAATCGCGATGATCAAGGTGCTCCGCCAACTGCCCAGGAACATGAGGATCATCAGCGAGGTGAGCGCCGCGGCAATCGCCCCTTCGCGCAGCACACCTTGTAACGAGGCGCGCACGAATAACGACTGATCGAAGAGGGGACGTATATTGAGTTGAGACGGAAGGGTGGCCTTGATCTTTGGCAATGCCCCGAGAATGTTGGAGACGATAGCCAGCGTGGAAGAGCTTCCTGCTTTCTGGACAGTGAGCAGGACGCCTCGCTGTCCATCCTGTCGGACTACGTTTGTTTGTACGGCGTAGCCGTCACGCACATTGGCGACGTCCCGAATGTAAACGGTACCGCCGGCGATAACTCTTACAGGGAGATCGTTTAATTCTCCCACCGTTAGCGGATTTCCATTGAGGCCGACGTTGTATTCGGTGGTGCCAATTTTTGCGGTCCCGGAGGGCAGAACCACGTTCTGCGTATTTACTGCGTTCACGACATCCATCGGCGAGAGGCCCTTCGAGAGGAGCTTCTGCGAGTCGATGTCCACCATGATCTGCCGCACCTTCCCGCCGTAGGGAATCGGGACTGAAGCTCCATTGATCGTGGCGAGCTGCGGGCGAATGAAGTTCAAACCCAAGTCGTTTAATTGCTGCTCGGAAAGACCTTGCCCGCTCAAACCCAACTGCACGATCGGCACTGAAGAGGCGTTGTAGCTGATGACGAGCGGCGGAGTGATGCCGGCNGGAAACTGTTTGAGCCCCACCTGCGCTTCNGCGATCACTTCAGAAATCGCGCCATCGATATTTGCCGATGGCTGGAGAAATACTTTGACTACGGCCACGCCATTCAGTGACTGCGATTCGATGTGCTCGATATTGTTGACGCTGGTCGTTAGGGACCGCTCGAAAATGGACACAATGCGGGTGCTCATTTCAGAAGGCGCAAGCCCCGTATAGGTCCAGATCACGCTGATCACCGGGATATTGATATTCGGGAAAATGTCGACCGGCGTGCGCAGAAGAATAACCGGGCTGATTAGAATCAGTACCAAGGCGAGCACGATAAATGTGTACGGACGCGATAGCGCAAGTTTAACGATCCACATGCGTCCCTCCCTTCCGGTTTCTTATCGCCGATACGGATTCTCGAAGTTGCCAGTAAATTTGTCTAAACGCCCTGATTGTCAATCTGCCTCCACCGAGGTGGATTACTTCACGAGCCGCTTTTGATTCGACCCCGCTGTAGTACGCCATGCATGAATGGTTCCACCTCTTGGCGTCGGTTTCTGGTGGTGTAACAAAGGACTTAGCGCAAGAAGGCGCGACAACAACCAAGTGGGAGTCTGTATTTGGACAGCGATGACGAAACTCGGTCACCGGCGATCNGCGGCGACCGGAATCGGTCGAATACATTGAACGGGATTATACGAGAAGATAAATAATCAGCGCGGAATTCTGCTTGTGTCTCGCGGGAGAGTCTCGCAGCCACCCACATTTAGGAGTGGGCGGAAATTGCTGGATGAATGTCGTCGATCGGCGTTACTGCAAATGCGGCAGAGCGTCCACCTCTTGCGGTTCTAGCTCCATCGGATGCTGGCTTCTTCGTGGAGAGGGGCGGTTGATTCCCAGCTTCTTCATCTTGTTGATCAGCGTAGTGCGCTTCAAACCGAGTTTGGCGGCTGCGCCGTTTGCGCCACCGACCAACCAACCGACGGTCTCCAGCGTGTGCAGGATCAGTGTGCGTTCGGAGTCTCTTAGAGTAATTGGCGGGGCAGAAAGCGTGATTGCTCTATTTCCTGTGGTTAACACAGTAAGCAAAGGATTAGGAAGCACTCCCTTGTTCGAAAGGATCACGGCGCGTTCGATCAGGTTCTGCAGCTCGCGGACATTTCCNGGCCATGGGTACGAACTGAGAGCAGACATNGTTTCCGCAGGAATGTATTCGATTTGCTTACCCATCCGGCGGCCAAAAAGGTCGACNAAGTGTGCCACCAGGGTCGGAATGTCTTCCCGGCGCTCNCGCAACGGTGGCAACAGAACAGGGAACACGTTCAGACGATAGTAGAGGTCGCTGCGAAATTCGCCCCGCTTGGCCATCTCCGTCAGATCACGATTTGTTGCAGCTACCAGCCGGACGTCCACTTGCTGAGTCCGAGTACTACCCAAACGCTCGAACTCCTGTTCCTGCAGGACACGCAACAGCTTAGGCTGCAATGACTGCGGAATATCGCCCACTTCATCCAGAAAAAGCGTCCCTTTGTCGGCCATCTCGAAGCGGCCGATTTTTTGTGCTATGGCTCCGGTGAACGCGCCTTTCTCATGGCCAAAAATTTCGCTTTCCAGCAAATCGTGGGGAATGGCAGCGCAATTCAGTTTTACGAATGAGCGTCCGCAACGTGAGCTAATGTTGTGAATCGCGCGCGCAATCAGTTCCTTGCCTGTACCTGTTTCTCCATGGATAAGAACAGTAGAACCGGTAGGCGCGACGCGCTCGACTTGTTCGAGTACCGATTCCAAAGCAGGGCTGTTGCCTACCAGTTGCTCGAATCTGCGCTGATTGCGGTCCCGGTTACCCGACGCGAATCTTTCGAAAGCTTCCACAGAACGTCTCCTAGCGCACACCCGAATGCACGCTTCCGGAACTGGGCTTAACTTTCTAGGGCCGCTCGAACACTTTCGAGCAGGACCTCATCGTCGAATGGTTTTGACAGGAACTCCACTGCGCCTGCCCTCAACGCCTGCAGACGCATTTTCGCGTCGCCGTGTGCCGTAATAAAGATGGTTGGAATCCTGCAATGCTCGGCATTCAGTTGAGACTGCAATTCCAGGCCGGACATCCCCGGCATGCGGATATCCGCGATCAGGCATGAAGTGTGGTGCTGCTGGCCGGACTTCAGGAATTCTTCCGCCGACGCAAACGCTTGCGCCCGCAACCCAACCGCCTTCAGCAGGCCCTGCAATGCACTGCGCATCGAATCATCATCATCAAGGATAGCGACTAGTTTCGTCTTTGCTTGAGTGTCCATGGCGCGAATCTAGCATNGTCGCCGAATGCAGCGCAATTATGCTTTGGTATAGGTCGTCTAATACCGCCCTGAGGGGAGAAAGNGGCGGAGCATGGAGCTACTTCTTGCCNGGCGGGAGCTCAAGCTTGGCCGCCATTCTGACCAATTCCGCGAGCGATTCAGCCTGCATCTTCCGCATCACGTGCCCGCGATGAATCTTCACGGTGATTTCGCTGGTCCCGAGTTCAGAAGCGATTTGCTTATTGAGCATGCCGGAGACCACCAGGCCCATGACCTCGCGCTCGCGTGCGGTCAATACCCCATAGCACTTTCGCAACTCGGCAAGCTCGCTCTGCTGTTGGCGCGTCAATCGGTCTTGATCCAAGGCCTGGTTGATCGCGTCCAATAAATCCTGGTCCCGGAACGGCTTGGTCAGAAACTCCACAGCACCGGATTTCATAGCTTTCACCGTCATCGGAATATCCCCGTGACCCGTGATGAAGATTATCGGAATTCGAAAGCCCCCGTCAGCCAACTCGCGCTGAAAGTCCAGACCGTTGATTCCTGGAAGTCTGACGTCCAGAACCAGGCAACTCGGCCCATCCGGCCGTTTGCGGCGTAGGAACTCTTGCGCTGTCCCGAAAGACTCGGACCGCAAGCCCACCGACTTCAGCAGGCCTTGGATGGCGGCACGGACCGCGGCATCATCATCAATAACGAATACCGTGGCGGCGCCTGGGGGCGTCAATCCTGGGCCTCGACTTTGATGGGTAGGCTGAGATAAAAACTGGCGCCGCGCGGAGAGTTGTGTGCAGCCCATAAGCGTCCGCCATGCGATTCAACGATGGTACGGCTGATGGACAATCCCATACCGGTTCCCTGAACCTTCGTCGTAAAGAACGCATTGAAGATCTGGTCCTTTTGCTGCGCGGGCAACCCGACGCCGGTATCGCTCACGGACATTCGGATGTGGTCGTTTCCCTCTCGCTGCGACTTGATGGCAAGCTCGCGCGTCCCATCCACATCCTTCATGGCTTCTATGCCATTGAGCATGAGGTTCATGAAAACCTGCTGCAATTGCACGCGATCTCCCATGACTTGGGGGAGATCGGCCGTTAACTCCGTCCGAATTGATATGGAATATCGCGTTGCCTCGACGCGCAGGAGCACGATCATCTCTCGAATGACTTCGTTTACATCCACCAACTCCCATTCCGGAGTACCTTTCTTGAAGAGCAATCGGATCCGGCTGATGATTTCTGCCGCGCGCGTTCCGTCTTTTACGATCCTCATCGCAGCCGCGCGCGCCTCTTCGAGATTTGGGTTGTCACCAGCGAGCCAGCGAAGGCAGGTATTGGCGTTGGTAACGGCGGCGGCAATTGGTTGATTGACTTCGTGCGCCAGGGAGGCAGTCAGCTCTCCCATGGTAGTCACCCGGCTAACGTGTGCGAGATTCGCCTGCGCCTGACGCAGCGCTTCCTCGGTTTTCTTGCGGTCGAGGGCAACACCAGCCAGATGCGTGATCTGTTCGATAAGATCGTGCTCTTGCGGACTGGGGCTGCCAGGCTCGCGACGGTACATTGCGAAGGTCCCCAATACCTTCCCTTCGGAGGAGATGATTGGCGTGGACCAGCAGGCTCGCAGCCCGTGCGCTAAGGCCAAGTCCTTGTAATCGGTCCACAGAGGGTCGCTCGCGATGTCAGTGACGACCACCTGTTCGGCAAGGTACGCGGCCGTTCCGCACGATCCTACGCAAGGACCTATTGCGGCGCCGTCAATTGCCTCCGTGTAGCTTTTTGGAAGGCTGGGTGCTGCACCGTGCCGCAGGCAACTGCCATTCGGATCCAAAAGCAATATCGAAGACAGGACGCCGCTGGACTGGTCTTCGACAAACAGACATAAAGCTTCGAGGATGAGCTCGAGGGAGTCGCCCTTGGCTACCATCTCGAGAATCCGTTTCTCTCCGATTAGCAACGCCTGCGCCCGCTTGCGTTCGGTGATATCGTTGTTCGTTTCCAGGATCGCAACCGGACGCTGCCGCTCATCGGTCTGCAAAGACCACCGGCTCGCCACCGCCACCTGAATTCCATCGGCCTTGGTGTGCACGAGCTCGCCTTCCCAACGGCCTGTGAGCAGCAACTCCGCGCGAATCTCATCAATCGGCGCCGGAAAGACTGTCTGCGTCAGTTGGTGAGAGACCTTGCCAACCGCCTTCTCTGCCGTCCACCCGTACAACTCCTCGGCGCCACGATTCCAGTAGGTGATGACGTCGTCCATGCCACGCACGAAAATGCTGTCGTGTGTGAGATTGAGGAGGCTGGCCTGCTCCCGTAGGGCGGCTTCACTTCGCTGCTCGGCACGCTGACGTGCGATGAGAATGCTGTTTGCATTCTGCAAGGCAGCCGATCGCACTAGATTGTTCTCGTCATCCTTCGTGGTCACCGGTGAGCTCCGATAAGTTTCTGGGCAAGTTTCGTGCCCAGCACACGCGCCTGGATCTTGGCAAAGGCAGTGTCACGGCTCGTTGAAGTGTCATCACTGAAAGGCGAGAATCCACAGTCGTCGGTAGTACCGAGTTGCTCGATTGGTATGTACTCAGACGCTTCAAGTACGCGGTCCCGCACTTCTTCTGGGGTCTCAATGTGTGGGTCGATCGGAGCAATGACTCCAACGAAAACCCTTTGATCCGGTTTTAGGTGCTTGCGTATGATTTTCAGAGCTTGCCGGCGGTCGTGCTCACCCGCAAGCGCGACGTAGAAATTTCCCGCCTTCACCTCAAATAAGCTGGGCAGCAACTCCGCGTAATCGATATCCGCGCTGTGCGTCGAATCAAAATCATTTCCCGGACAGGTATGCACCCCGATGCGCCTGCGCTCTTCTGGCAAGAACCGCGACAGCGCGAGATTGTTTAGGTCAATGAAGCTGTTCAGGAGGTGCCCAGTGGGATCGATCTTCACGGCCAGCCGTCCTTCGGTGAAGTCCACCTGAACTTTATGCGCCCCCTTTTTCAGGCAGCGGCGTATCTCGGTTTCATGCTCGTTCAGCAGATCCTCGATAAATTGCTCGCGCGGATAATCCGGAATATTCTCGGCTGGGTACATCAGACTCAACGCCGAAGGCGATATCACCGCCTGCTTGACCGGCACGTGCGCGTAACGCATGGCCACATCCAGGTAACAGTCTGCGTATCGCTTGTAACGGAAAGGGCCTCGTGTTAGCCGCGGCAGGCGGCGCGTATGACCGTCTGAGAACGGTATTTTGAAACCATCCGGGGCCGTGTTCGGAAGGCCATGCACGCAGTACGTCGAGAAATTGTGATATTTCCTCTGCTCGCCATCCGAAATGACGGGTGAGCCTGTGGCTTCGAACCGCTCAATGGTGTCTCGAATCGCATCTTCATAGAAGGAAGCAAGGTTAGGATCCTCACTGTCACCTCTTGCGACTCGCTCGATCAGATCAGCAGGTCTTGGGATACTGCCGATCGGCTCGGTGGGTATGGTGATTGGCTCAAGGTTAGGCATACTTACCGCCTTTTCAAGCATAGTTCACATCCCCATTGTAAACAATAATGGAACCTGCAATCCTCCTTTCGCATCTCGTGCCTGCGCTTCCAGACAGTAGAATGAAACCCGAGCCGAAATAACGAACACCCTGGGCGCGCCTACAAGCGTCATTCATGCACCGCGGCTTGGGTGGCTAGGCTGACGTAAAAGCTTGCGCCGCGCGGAGAGTTGTCACCAGCCCACAACCGGCCGCCATGGGATTCAACGATGGAACGGCTGATGGACAATCCCATGCCAGTCCCCTGAACTTTCGTCGTAAAGAACGCATTGAAAATCTGGTCCGCCTGCTGCGCCGGCAGTCCCACGCCGGTATCGCTCACGGATACGAGGATGTGCTCGTTTTCCGATCGCTGCGATTTGATGTCGAGTTCGCGCGTTCCATCCACGTCTTTCATGGCTTCGATGCCGTTGATCATGAGGTTCATCAGCACTTGCTGCAGTTGCACGCGATCCCCCAGGACCTGGGGGAGACCTGCCGCCAGCTCCGTCCGAATTGATATTGAGTATCTCATCGCCTCGCCGCGCAGCAGGACGATCATCTCTCGAATGACATCGTTTATATCGACTAACTCCCGTTGCAGTATTCCTTTCTTGAAGAGCAGACGGATTCGCTTGATGATTTCCGCCGCACGCGTTCCGTCTTTTACGATTCTCGCCACGGCCGCGCGCGCCTCTTCGAGATTTGGGGTGTCCGCGGCGAGCCAGCGCAAGCAGGTATTGGCGTTGGTGACGGCGGCGGCGATCGGTTGGTTCACTTCGTGCGCCAGGGAGGCGGTCAGCTCACCCATGGTGGTCACGCGGTTGACGTGTGCGAGATCCGCCTGCGCTTGGCGCAGATCGTCTTCCGCGCGCTTGCGTTCGGTCACGTCCATGACCGTGCCGATGTGCCCAATGAGGTCGCTGGATCCGTTGAATACGGGGTGGGCCGCAGCGTGGATGTGCTTTATCGATTCGTCTGGGAGAATAATTCGATAGTCGAAATTCCAATCGGCCTTTTCGCTGGTCGCCTTGGTAACCATTTCGATGTACAAGGACCGATCTCCAGGATGAACGCATTCTCGGAGCATTTCCTTGGTGGGTTTCTTTTCATTGGGATCACTGCCAAATATCCGGAGCAACTCGGGCGAGGCAAAGAAACTTCCTGTGACAACATTCTGCGCCCAACTGCCCATTCGGCCCAGTTTCTGCGCCTCGTGTAGGTAGGCCTCGCTTTGCCGCAGATTCTCTTCGGCGTGCTTGCGTTCCGCAATCTCGAGTTTCAGTTCCTTATTAACCTGAGTCAGTTCCGCAGTTCGCTCCGCGACTCTTACCTCAAGCTCATTTCGCGTTCGTGTAATTCGGGTCATCAACAACGCAAAGATCAGAAACACCAGGTCATAAAAAATGCGAGAGACAGTACTGATTTCAGGTTCAAAATAATAGCCCCGGACAACCAAGGAGAGCAAAGCCGCGAATATGCCGGGCATGGTGCCGCCGTACCAATACGTGATTGCGATTGCGGATAGCGCAAATGCGGTAAACGGCTGAGGCAAATGGAAGTATAAGAACGCCTGCGCAACGCCGAGCGCCGCTCCGATGGAAACAACAGCTATTCCGTACCGCAGCGCAACAGATACTGCCGGCCGAGCAATCAAATTCGATTTTTGGGTATCGGCCATCGCCAAGCGTCTTTCTGGATAAATGCTTCCGCCGGCCCGCAAAGAGCCCAGCGTGACTATAGCTCGGTTTCAGCGCGCAATTGAAGATGCTGCGCGATCAGACCCAAAAACGAATGCATTTCAGCTTTCAAGCGGCGTCACGCACGCTTCACGTTCCGCCCCTGCCACCGATCCAATCAAGCGGCAAATTATTGGATGTAGAAATCGCAAAACGGACGCAATCGCGGTTCTGCTGACCCACGGATAACCTTGCGTCAATCTTTGGACACCTGTCGTCATGTCGAACGTGAAAGACTCGGTGAGCCCTGTCCGTGGAATTACTGCGCTTTCTTCGACTTCGGCTCAAACCAAAACTTTGGCAGATCAAATGCATACACTAGGCGGGGAGCCGAATATTCCCGGGACCGTGTTGGTCCGGAATTGGCTCGACGCGCCCTCCCCCACGCTCATATGAATGAGAGGTATTGGGTATGAAACGCTCATCCGTGCAAAGCTTTATCCTTTTACTTGCGGCAGCCGTGATCCCGGCGCCTGATGCAACTGCTCAGGTAAGTAAAACGAAGCCACGGCCGCGAATGACAACCCCCGCGGCAACAGAATCACATTCTTTGGACCTACTCCGTCAATTAGACGGCTCTTTAATCGCACTGACTTCCAAAGTTAGCCGGGCCGTAGTTCAAATTCAGGTCACCGGCATAGGCCCGGCGCGCAAAAAGACCAACGACGACAGCGAAGGCCTTGCTGTACTTGCCGAGGAGCACGCTATCGGTTCGGGCGTGATACTGGATCCGAACGGGTACATCGTGACGAATGCCCACGTCGTAGAGCGAGCAGATCGGATTCGCGTAGTCCTTCCCACACCGGCTGGAGATTCGGCGTTCGAAACTACGCCCGGAGGAAAGGCGGAAATTCTGGTTGCCAAAGTCGTCGGTGTAGATCGTGAAACGGATTTAGCGCTGCTTAAAGTGGAGGCGGAAAATCTGCCCACACTGCCTTTGGGAGTCAATCGGCCCGCGCGACCCGGAGAGTTGGTATTCGCGATTGGCAGTCCGGGAGGTTTGCAGAGTTCCGTAACAATGGGCGTCATTAGCTCGGTGTGGCGGCAGCCTGATCCTGAGAGTCCTATGGTGTACGTCCAGACAGATGCTCCAATTAATTCCGGAAATAGCGGCGGACCGCTGGTGGATCTCGATGGTTACGTCGTGGGATTGAATGCTTTCATTATGACCAAAGGCGGTGGCAGCGAAGGGTTGGGGTTTGCCATACCAGCTAGCACCGTCCAATTTGTAAGCGAGCAGCTCAAACGGTACGGACACGTACACCGAACCGAGATCCAGGCAAACGCGCAGACGATTACTCCGACACTCGCCGTGGGCTTGGGATTGAAGCAGGATTGGGGCGTCCTCATATCCGACGTTATTCCGGATGGCCCGGCGGACATTGCGGGCTTAAAGGTGCAGGACATCGTTCTAACCGTGGATGGCAGGCCTATCACGGGGTTGCCAGGTCTAAGTGCAGCTCTCTACCAGCATCCTCCCGATGAAATTGTCACATTGAGTGTCCTGCGTGGCTCATCCAAGATCTCGCTCAAGATCGCCGCCCTGCAACACTCCGATCAGGAGGACGAACTTTCAGCGCTTGCCACTCCCAATAATAGAATCGCCCGCTTGGGAATTTTCGCCACCGACCTCGAACGCAATTTTCAATTTGTGGTGGGCAATTCCCGTTCGGCGACCGGCGTTGTTGTCGTGGCACGAACATTGGGGCCGAATGCCCAAAAAGCCAAGCTTCAGCCCGGTGACATCATCCGTTCTCTAAATGCGACTCCCATGGACTCCGTCGAGCAGCTGAGGACAACCGTGCGTGGGCTCCACTCCGGTGATCCCGTGGTTTTGCAGAT
>JGI12635J15846_10003085_pt1 | contig 14536 bp, 8 predicted proteins | sample BlaSpr_A8_OM2_M2_FD_15846 | JGI IMG/M metagenome (IMG submission 15846) | reverse complement strand
AAGTGGCCAGTGATCAGTGATCAGTGGCCAGTAAAATTAAGGTTTCGCTGACCCCTGACCACTAGCCACTGACCACTGACTCATATGGCAGCTCCGGGTAAGAAACTCGCGCCCAACAAACCGGCCTGGCCCGGATCGAGCCATGCTCGCCGCTACCCTCGCTTTGCCATCGACGTCCGCCTCCAGGTCCGCATGTTTCAGGACGGCGAATTCCGCAACTGCTGGGGACGCTCCACCGAACTCGGCCAGGACGGTATCGGCGCAACCCTCACCGGCGATCTCGAAGCCGGCGAAATCGTTTCCCTCGACATTCCTCTGCCTCTCACCCCTTACCCCGTGAAAGTGCGAGCCATCGTGCGCTATCGCCAGGGTCTGCGCTACGGTTTTGAGTTCCTCACCCTCAACGAAACCCAGCGCGACATGCTCCGCCGCGTCTGCGAAATGCTCGCCACCAAATCGGGTGAATGAGCCATCGCGTCATTTCGCGATCGCCAAGAGCGTTCAGCAGTCGATTTTCAATCGCAAAATGACCCGATCGCCCGATCACAAAATTTCTGTTAATTACCAAATTACAAAATTGCCCAATTTCAATTTCCCTCAATTACCTCAGTAACTTTCGAGTAAACGTTCCGCGCTTTACGATGCCTACTGTGCTGGGCTTTTGAGGGGGAGCCTACCGGATGGGTGGTCGTGTCACCCGATCGACGCAGTCCAGGGAACTTGTGCGCGCCCGCAGTTTGCGAAAAGCGCTCGAGGGCGGAGCCTCACCCGCGTTCGTTCCCCCAGCCGGCGCCAACCCCGTAGCGCAGCCCTCTTCTCTTTCCTGGAATCTCCTCGATCCGCGTGCCGGCACAAGCACTTCCGATGCACCGAATTCCGCCGTCGCGGCTTCTGAATTACCCCATCCGCAAGCTGCCCTCGACATTCGCCTCCAGTATCTCGATCAACTCTTCGAAAGTTCGCCCGACGCTCTCATCCTGTTCGACCCCTCATTCCGTGCGCAATGCGTCAACCGCGAGTTTCAGCGCATGTTCGGTTACACCTCCACCCAGATCCTCGGCAACTCCGTCGACGCGCTCATCTTCCCTCCCGGACGCGCCGCCGAAGCTCAGTGGATCTCCCAATGCCAGCAACGCGGCGAACAGCTCACCCTCGAAACTCAGCGCCGCTGCAAAGATGGAGCCCTGATCGACGTCTCCACCTTCTCCGCGCCTCTTATCGTCGACGGCCGCATCGTCGCCTTCTACGCCATCTATCGCGACATCTCCGAGCGCAAGCGCTCCGAAGCTCTCAACTCCGCTCTCTATCGCATCGCCGAGAAAGCCGGCGCTGCCCACGACCTGCAGCAGTTTCTTGCCGCCATCCACGGCATCGTCGACGAACTCGTGTGTGCCCGCAATTTCTCCATCGCCATTCAGGATCCCGAATCCCAATTGCTCAGTTTTCCCTACTTCGTCGACGAACAGGAGTCCGCTCCCGCTCCCGCAAAACTCGCCCGCGGTCTCGTCGAATACGTCCTGCGCACCGGCGAGCCCCTGCTCTGCACCCCCGAACTTGCCGAGCAACTGCGGCGGCGCGGTGAAATCGAACTCTCCGGACCGCCTGCGTTTCACTGGCTGGGTGTCCCGCTCAAAGTCAACCATCACACTCTGGGCGCGATCATCCTCAAGAGCTATTCGAAAGACACGCGCCTCCGCGACCGCGACAAGGAAGTCCTCACACTGATCTCGCGTCAGCTGGCCGCCGCCATCGAGCACAAACGCAACGAGCAGACTCTGCGCCGCTCCGAAGTCCGCTATCGCTCTCTGGTCCAAACCGCCGTCTACGGAATTTATCGCTCCAGCCTCCAAGGCCAGTTTCTCGACGTCAATCCCGCCCTCATCGGAATGCTTGGCTACAACTCCGCTCTCGAAGTCCTGGCCCTCGATCCCCAAAAAGATGTCTTCCTCGATCCCGGCGAATACACCCGCCTGGTCGACGAGTTCCGCCGCTCCGGACGCATGGATGGATTCGAAGTCCGCTGGAAGCGCAAGGACGGCGTCGCCATCACCGTCCGCATCAGTGGACGCGCCGTCGCCAGCGAAGACGAGCCCGCCGATGTGCTCGAAGCCATCGCCGAAGACATCACCGAGCGCCGCGTCCTCGAAGACCAGTTCCGTCAAGCTCAGAAAATGGAAGCCGTCGGCCGCCTCGCCGGTGGCATCGCCCATGATTTCAACAATCTGCTCATGGTCGTCAGCGGCTACACCGAGGTGCTGCTCGACCAGCTAACTCCCGGCCATCCGCTCCACGTCAAAGCTGCGGCCATTCAGCAGGCCTCCGATCGCGCCACCACGCTCACCCGTCAGCTTCTCGCCTTCAGCCGCAAGCAGTTGCTCGAACTCAAAGTCGTCGACGTCAACTCCATCGTCGAAGACATGGAGCGTCTCCTGCGCCCGCTGATCGGCGAGAATGTCGAACTCGTCACGAATCTCTCCCCCAGCGTCGGCTGCACCCGCGCCGATGCCGGACAGCTCGAGCAAGTCATCATGAATCTCGTAGTCAACGCCAAGGACGCCATGCCCAGCGGAGGCAAAATTTCCATTCGCACCGCCAGCGTCATTCTCGACGACTCCTATCGCCCCGAAAACACCTTCATTCAGCACGGCCCCTACGTCATGATTTCCGTCAGCGACACCGGCCACGGCATGGACCGCGAAACCCAGGCTCGTATCTTCGAGCCCTTCTTCACCACCAAGGAAAAAGGCAAAGGCACCGGCCTCGGACTCTCCACCGTCTACGGCATCATCAAGCAAAGCGGCGGCTACGTCTTCGTCCAGAGCGAAGTCGGCCGCGGCACCGTCTTCACCATTTATTTCCCCCGCGTCGAGGAACCCTCCGAAGCTCTCGCCGCTCCCGTTTCCCTCGCCACCGCCGGCGGTTCGGAAACCATCCTGCTCGTCGAAGACGAAGAGTCCGTCCGCCAGCTCGTTCGCGAAACTCTCGAATCCCGTGGCTATCACGTCCTCGAAGCCGAGAACGGCAACACCGGATTAGCCCTCGCCGCCAGCCACCTCGATACCATTAATCTCGTCATCACAGACGTCGTTATGCCCGGTCTCAGCGGCCACGAACTCGTCCAGCAACTCATCCCCGCCCGTCCCGGCATCAAAGTCCTCTATCTCTCCGGCTACGCCGAAGACGCCGTCGCAGGCAACATCCAGTCCGAAGGCCCAAAAAATTTCCTGCAAAAACCTTTCACCCTGCAAAACTTGTCCCGCAAAGTCCGCGAAGTACTCGGCCCCGCCGCGTCGGCCACCGCGACCTAAAGTCGGGGAGCTATCCATCCAACGCGGTTTTCGTTGCGGGGCGCACCCCTGCGCCCCGCATATTGGTGACTTAGTCTTGTTGTGCTCTCGCGGCGCCGAGTGCCGCGCAGGAGCCCCCGGATTGTGCGGTACCCTGCCCCAGCATGTCATTTATGAGTGCTTGGGAGGCCGGTTGCGAGTACGCGGGCGGGGGACCGAACGTTTCGCTGCCCACCGTCACGACCCCACTCTCGACGTTTTCAGGGGCGTTGGGGCACGCTGAGACCCCGTTCACGGAGAGAAAATTCGCAGCCTGCGAGGCGCTGGTGAACTGTAGATAGAACAGCTCGCCCTGAGGCGCGGAGTTGTTCATTGGCACAGGCTGGCCGTTCACCACGCCGGTCACGCTCTGGCAGAGCCATGCCGACATTCCTGTGTTTGGGTAATTGAAGCTAGGCTGCTGCGTCGTTGTCGTGAAATCTACGATACTCATCTGCTGCCAGAGCGCCTTCTCAGAAGCAGTAGTCGTTGCCGTGTTTGAGGAACTGGCGCAGGCCGGCGTGGGCGTGCCGGACCATTTCTCTATCGCCTTATAGTCGGGATTTATGTATTCCAGCGAGTAGTCGAATACATTCGTGCCTCCCCCTGGCCAGCTGTTGCAGCCGGGCTGTGTGCTGCCGGGGGGACATATCTGCGTGTATTGGTAGTTCACGCCTGACTGAACCTCGCAGCCTTGGTAGATGTCGCTGAAGACAGGACCGTTCTCTAGGACGACCTTGTCAAGATAGCCGCTGCCGTTCGACGCGGCGGCGCCAACTCCGGCGTTGTACCACGCCAGCGCATACGCCATCGCCCCGGCGCCGCCACTATTGCCATGCCCGCACATGCCGCCGTTGACGCAGTTGGGCTTGCCATTGCATTGGTTCCAGATCCCGCCACCTACCCCCGAATTCCCGTTTCGCACCCAGTTGAGAAACGTTGCCGGCCGACATGCCGCGTTCCTGATGTTGTATTTATAGTCGTTGCTATTGACGTTGCTGTACTCCCAGTCGTAGCCGGGATAGGTCTGGCCCCAAGCGACCTGTATTATCTGGTACCCGGCTGCCAGGTACGCCGCGGCGTAGGTATCGAAGGCCCCGTTCTCCGGCCCAGCGTAGGTGCCCCCGTCGCCGGCGAACATCACAATGGTCCCGTTATATGTCGGCGCAGCCGCCGGTTGATCGACGCCGTAGACAAGGTCGAGGGGATCTGCGTTCGGGCAGCTTCTAACGGTCGTTGTGTAACAGACCATCTTAGGATCCGAGTAAAAGTACCGGTTTGTCGGACACCCACCTTCGAGAATAGCTGGGGTGTCGACCGTTCCCAATCCCGCCTGCGCCGAAGCGCGGGAGGAGAGAAGGTTGGAATAATACAGAGTAGAAACGCGGCGAGGCACAGCAAAATAACAACCTTACAAAGCATGTTAGTCTCCTTTAGATTTGGATTGTTACATCTGATCCGTCGGGTTAGAACTGTAACACCGCAGACTTGGACCCAGGTTAAAGATCTGCAAAAGCTTGCAACTATCTACGTGCGGCGACGACGCTCCCGAAAGAATATCCGTGCGAACATAAATCCGTGCTAACTTCTCCGAAGCAAGTCGCTTTTGAGGGTTCTCCTAATGTCTGTGCGAAATCCTGCCGTAGCCCTGCTTCTGGCTGCTTTCTGGCTCGCCCCAGCAGCCGAGGCCCAGTTCGAAACACGGTCGAGTTTTTACTTAGGCCCCCAGTCGCCCTACTCGCTGGTCGAGGGCGACTTCAACCGCGACGGCATCCCGGATCTGGCAGTACCAGGGACGTCAGGGGGCAACGTGGAAATTCTCTTGGGGAATGGCGACGGCACGTTCCGACGTGGGAGCACCTATGCTGTCGCAACCGCTTTCCACGCCGCGACGGCGAGTCTTAGACGCAACGGAATCCTCGACCTCGTAATTGCTGGAGCCGACACTGACGACATTTACGTTCTGCTCGGCAATGGCGACGGCACGTTCCAGCCTCCGAGCGCTTATCCCACGACAGCAGAGTCGAGAATGGTTATCCTTGGCAGCTTCACCGGCAGCGGCAATATCGATGTCCTCGACCTGGAGGGAGTCAGCACCCAGGGAGCCGTCTGCAATTGCGTTGAGGCCCTACCCGGTAACGGCGACGGAACATTCGGTGCCCCCGTGACGACGCCCGTGCCCTACAACATTGACGGCTCGGCAATGGGAGCGGCCGATTTTAACGGCGACGGCAAGGCAGACGTGGCCGTTGGAGGTGGGTTCCTCGGGGCGAACCAGGTGGACATCCTGCTGGGCAACGGCGACGGAACCTTCGCGGCAGACGGCTACTACCCTCTGGGCGCGACCCCCAGCTCCGTTACACCGGGATATTTCACGTCCGACGTAACGAAGGCCGACCTCGCCATCTCGAATGGCGGCGCGATCTCCATTTTGTTGGGCAACGGAGACGGGACGTTCCAGCAAGCGGCAAACTATACCGCAACTAATGCGGAGTGGGTGACGGCACAAGACCTGAATGGCGACGGCAAGGTTGACTTAGCCGTGGCTAACTCGGGTGAGGTTTTGAAGGAGTCAGCCGGCGTCGACGTTCTATACGGCAACGGCGACGGAACCTTCCAGCCCGAGGTTGTCTATCCGATTCCCGGCAGGGTCACCGCTTACTACGTTGCCGCGAGCGACCTAAATAACGATGGCAAGCCCGATCTGGCGGTGGTCGATTTCCTCGGTCAACACGTCTTCACCCTGCTAAACACGGGCGCTGCAACTTTCTCACCCACAGCACCCCTGAGCTTCCAGAAGCAGTTGCTCGGCACTACCAGCTCCCCAATTACTACAACCATCACGAACAACGGCACAACGGAGATGACCTTCTCCTCCGTCGAGTGCAGTGGCGCACCCTTTCGCGTGACGGGAAACACGTGCGCCGGAAATCTCGCGCCTGGGGCGCAGTGCTCGATCACGTCTGACTACACCGCGAATGCAACGGGACTAGCGAGTGGAACAATCACCATCTCCGATAGTGCATCCTCCAAGCCGCAGTTCATCGAACTGGCCGGCCAGGGCACTTCGCTAGGAATCTCGCCGACGCAATTGTTCTTCCCGTCGCAGAAGGTCGGCACGCAGAGCCAGCCGCGCACGACCCACCTGACGAACGTGAGCAGCACGACGATCACCTTCGACTATGCCATCGGCGTCTTTGGATTCGATAACCAGGACTTCCCGCAGAGTAACAATTGCGGCCTGTCGCTCGGCCCGAAAGCGAGCTGCACGATTACGATCACGTTCGCGCCGCAGCGGAAGGGAACAAGCTCAGCCTATGTTGAGATGGAGGACAACAGCGGCGTCATCCCGCAGCACGTCCCGCTCAGCGGCCGAGGCAATTAGCCCTAGTGCCAGCGTCCGGTGCGGAGTCCCTACTCAACCCAGCGAAATCCTCCCCTGAATCCCCATCCCCGCTCCCGTCATCAGTACAATAAGAACTCTGGAGGAATAATCATGGCTTTCGAACTACCGCCCCTGCCATACGACTACGCAGCCCTCGAACCCGTCATCGACAAGCAGACGATGACTCTGCACCACGACATGCACCACGGCGCCTACGTAAAGAATCTCAACGCCGCCATCGAAAAGCATCCCGAACTCGCCGGCAAATCCGCCGAGGATCTCATCCGCGACCTCAACGCTCTGCCCGAAGCCAGCCGCGCCGCCATCCGCAACAACGGCGGCGGCCACGTCAACCACTCCATGTTCTGGAAGATCATGAAGCCCAAAGGCGGCGGCGATCCCACCGGCCCCATCGCCCAGGCCATCACCAAGACTTTCGGCAACTTCAAAGATTTCCAAACCAAATTCAACGACGCCGGCGTCAAACAATTCGGTTCCGGATGGGTCTGGCTCGCCGGCAAAGGCGCTGGTGAACTCCACATCATGTCCACCCCCAATCAGGACAGCCCCATCTCGGTAGGCCATTTCCCCATCTTCGGCAACGACGTCTGGGAGCACGCCTACTACCTCAAATACAACAACCGCCGCCCCGAATACCTCGCCGCCTGGTGGAACGTAATCAACTGGGACGAAGTCAACGCCCGTTTCGAGGCCTACAAGTCCGGCAAGTCAGTCCACGAACCCGCTCTAGCCCATCGCTAGAAACGCTCGTGTGGGTCGGACACTCCTATCCGACTGCCTTTGACGTTGATCTTGCTTTTGATCTCCTGTCAATTGGCAATGCTCACGTGGGGACAGCCGCCTCGGCTGTCCCGCCGAGCGTAGCGAGTGCGGAACCGCTAAGTGGAAGTCCCCAACGCCGATCACTGCGGCGCCATCAGCGCAGCTCCCCAAGAATTCGAACAGCGGCTGCTACACGAATTCTCGCTTCAACCGGGAGCCGCAAACTAAGAACTGCCCACTGCCTTTCTGCATTTCCTGTGCATCCCCTGTGAACAATCCGTGCGCCCGCTCTCCCCGAATTTTTCCCTTCATCCTCTCCTGCTGACACAAGCCGCGCCCCCCAAGCGGCTTAGCGGCAAGTTACTGAGACGAACCTTGATCCCTGTTCATCCGTCACAATCCCCGGCCAACATTTTCCTCAACTGCACCAAAAATACTGAATTGACCCCGCGCCCTTTCGCTCGTACATTCTGTTTCGCCCTCTCATGAAAACTTAAAGCGGAACCGGTCGATCACACCCACCGGCCGGAGATGCAAACCCGGTCGTCGGCAACTTTTGATCGGCAATCAACCGTCACTTTTCACCGTCGACAACGACCACTGGCCAACACCGATGAAAGCAACCAACTCATGGATTACCTACCGCACCCGTTTTCTGGTCCAAGCCAAGCAACTCTCCGCCAGCCTCGCATTCACCGATCTCCTCGGCCGGCCACACTCCGGTCGCAAGGGCGATTACCTCGTCGAATCCTCCGACGGTGTTCTCCGCATCGTGCCCCGGCAGATCTTCGAGGACATCTACGTACCCCTCCTGGCCGGCCCGGACGAGTCTCCCGAACAGCCCCGCACTTCGCGGCCATACGAGACTCCGCCGGAAAACGGAATTCCCCTCAGCCTATCCATCTCGCCCCACCTCACCCGCAAGTCGCCCCAACCCTACCGCGACCGCCGCAGCTCGAGTTCCGGCATGCGCTCACTCTGAACACTTTCGCAGCCCCTGGAAGGTCGTTGCGGAAAAACTCGATTCGTGGCCGCCTTGAAAGGGCGCGACTTTCAGTCACGCAGAAAAAGCCGCTTGGGTTTGAAAGGGCGCGACTTCAGTCGCGCCGCGAGATCGAGCCCTTAATCAGCAGGGCTTTAGCCCCCGCGGTCCTCTGCTCGCTTCCCAAAGCAGAGCCGTTCCGTTATTCGGCTAATGCATGGGACGGTACTGGGCCTAAGGGTTTTGCTGGCAACTGGCCACTGGAAGATGGCAGCTGCCCTTTTGTGAATACACAATGAATTTCCCTTGTGGAAAAAAATGCCTCACCCCCGGCACCAAGCCCGTCATTGTTGAGGATACAACCTATGGTGTTTCTCTCTTGACAGGTACAATAAGCGGGAGTAACTTTGCAATCCCATAGGCCTTTGAAATTCGTCTCGCGGGAACGGGGCGGCTTTCCTGGGGAAAAGCAAGAAAAGCAACGCAAGAAGAGAAGAGAGTAGTAGGACAACCTACGGGAGGGCGCCAGGCCAGAGGTGACCCGGTGCCACTCCCGTAAGTGTAACAAAGCAATAGAAGAAGAAGGACTCAGCAACCGGAAGCTGAAACTCCGGAAGCCGGGGTCTTGAGTGCGGTGGCCGTCTCCCGGACCCCTCCCCCCGGCGGACGACGAAGTCAGTCAGCAAGAGCTAGTTTCACACCGGAACTTGGTTGGACTTCTGGCCGAAGCCCGAAAGCTGAAGCCCGAAGCCAGTTCCTAGGAGCCCGAGATGGAAGCTTTAACTCGCCTGGTCGCCGATTCTCTGGCACGCCACGGCTTCGACCGCCCCGTCGACCCGCGCCGCCTGCAGTGGTCGCGCTGGTTCCGTTGCGATTCCACTCACAGCCTTCTCGTCGTCCCCAGCAAGCCCGGCATCTTCGCTTTAGCGGAAGAGATCATGGATCTCGGCGCCAGCAACACTTTGGGAGCCAGCAGGTCCCATGTAGGGACAGCCGCCCTCGGCTGTCCATCCGAGCAAAGCTCGGCTGCTGCATCCAGCATATCGACTCTCGCGGGAACCCCGACGCGGCCTTTGGCTGGCGCAGCGCCTCAGCGCTGCGATTCTAGTCCCCAGACAAATGCGGCTGTAGCCGCCGAGGTGCCTCAACGCCGCATGCTCGCCGTCCTCCAATTCTCCGAAGATGACGATATGGCCTTCACCCTCGACCGCATGTTCACCCGCATCAATCCCATGCGCTCACGTCTGGCCACCGGACGCTGCTTCGTCCGCTTCGTCGTAATCGAAGACCAGTCTCAGCGCCGCAGCATTTGCAACGCCCTCAACCAATGGATGCTCTCCTCCGCCGAGAAAGCCTCCGGCCTTCCCACCGACTTCCAGTCGTCACTGGAGTTCGCCGCAGACGATCGTGTGGGTCAGACACTCCTGTCCGACTCTGCCGGCAGCATCCCAAACTCAACCCAGGCCAAACCTGCTGGACCAGAAACAGATTCTGCGCCCGCGGCCCCGCATCTCGATTCCGGTTCCAACAAGAATCTTCACTGTCCTCACCCCCTTCCCTCCGGTTTCTAAACCGCCGGGATGAGGGGGGAGGGATGTAGTGGCGCCACCGCGGACGCCTCAGTGCTTTTGGGTGCCGCAGCACTTCAGCGCTGTGATCGTAGTTTCTTTGGTTTGTATCAGGGCACGACTTCAGTTCTTAAGCCTGCCCTGAGAAAGCGAAGCGCGCCGAAGGGTGCCGTCAGATTCGGCTTTGAAAGGGCGCGGCTTTAGCCGCGCCGAAAGCGATCCGTATCAGGGGACGGCTTCAGCCGTCCCGCAAGATGACGTTATGAATCTGGGCTTTAGCCCCTGAGGTTCTGAATTAGGGAGCACTACCGACGCACGCAGCACCGTGTTAGAAGCAGAAATAATTCGAGGCTTTAGGACGAAGAGAACGAACTGGTCGCGACGCTCCAGCCGCCAAAGGCGGCGGCGTTCATTAGCCCCGGACGTAAGTCCGGGATAGGTAGATAAACGGAAACAAGTCCCACAAGGGACGGCACCCCGCACCATCGGGGAACAACGCTCTTTACAACACACGCCCCACCCCCGAACATTTTCCCGTTCGGGACGGCCCCACCCCCGCCCACCCCCATGGACGTCGAATCGGGCCACGCTACATAGAATCTAACTATTAATGGAGAGATCAATGCCAGAAGTCAAAACCACCACCGTCGAAGCCACTTCGTCGAACCCTGCGCCTACTCCTGTTAAGAAAGCTCCCGGTCTGTCCTTCCGCCGCTTCTTCACCAAACCCGGCGTCTCTCCCTACGACGAACTCGAATGGGATCTCCGCCTCGCCCAAATCACCGACTCTCAAGGCGGCATAATCTTCGAACAGAAAGACGTCGAAGTCCCCAAAGACTGGTCCATGACCGCCACCAACATCGTGGCCAGCAAATATCTGCACGGCAAGGTCGGCACGCCCGAGCGCGAGACCGGAGTCCGCCAGCTCGTCACCCGTGTCGCCGAGACCATCCGCAACTGGGGATTGGCCCAGGGCTACTTCAAAACTCCCGAAGACGGCGCAACCTTCCACGACGAGCTCGTCCACATCCTCGTTCGCCAGTACGCTGCCTTCAACTCGCCGGTCTGGTTCAACGTGGGCTGCGACCGCATCGAGCCCAGTTCCGACGCTCGCAACTGGCATTGGAATCCTCGCACCCAGCAGGTCGAGTTCGGCGTCACTGGCTACAGCAAGCCGCAATGCTCCGCCTGCTTCATCAACTCCGTGAAAGACTCGCTCGATTCCATCCTCACTCTCGCCAAGACCGAAGGCATGCTCTTCAAGTGGGGCAGCGGCACCGGCACCAATCTCTCTACCTTGCGCTCCTCCACCGAAGGTCTCAGCGGCGGAGGCACTGCCAGCGGCCCGCTCAGCTTCATGAAAGGCTTCGACGCTTTCGCCGGCGTCATCAAGTCCGGCGGCAAAACCCGCCGCGCCGCCAAGATGGTCATCCTCAACGTCGACCATCCCGATATCGTTGAGTTCATCGAGTGCAAGCAGAAAGAAGAAGCCAAAGCTCACGCTCTCGTCGCCCAGGGATACGACGGCTCCCATCCCGATTCCGATGCTTACTCCTCCATCTTCTTCCAGAACGCGAACAACTCCGTCCGCGTCACCGACGACTTCATGTACGCCGTAGTCCGCGACACCGACTTCTCCACCAAGAAGGTGCAGGACGGCAGCGTCATGAAGACCTACAAAGCCAAAGACTTGATGAAGAAGATCTCCGAAGCCACCTGGCACTGCGGCGATCCCGGCATGCAGTACGACACCACGACCAATCGCTGGCACACTTCGAAGAACACAGCTCGCATCAACGCCAGCAATCCCTGCAGCGAATACATGTTCCTCGACGACTCCGCCTGCAACCTCGCCAGCCTGAATCTTCTGAAGTTCGCGCCCAACGGCACCTTCGACGTCGAAGCCTACCGCCACGCCGTCGACGTCCTCATCACCGCGCAGGAAATTCTGGTCGACAACGCCGGCTACCCCACCGAATCGATCATGCGCAACTCGCATGACTACCGCCCGCTCGGCCTCGGCTACGCCAATCTCGGCGCGCTCCTCATGGCTGCCGGTCTCCCCTACGACTCCGACGCCGGCCGCGATTACGCCGCCTGCGTCACCGCCATCATGTGCGGCGAAGCCTATCTGCAATCCAGCAAGATCGCCGAACAATGCCCCTTGCTAACCCCCGCAACTGAAACCGTCGCAACGCGTCTCGGCATGACTCGTGTGGGGACGGACGCATTCGTCCGTCCAGCGACCCTGAGCGAAGCGAAGGGGAGCACCCCGGCAGAGACCATGCCCGGCGGCGCCTGCCCCGGCTGGTACATCAATCGAGAACCATTCTTAGACGTAATCCGCATGCACCGCGCCAGCGTCAACAACATAAATAAAACCAACGTCCCCACAGCCCTCTACGAATCCAGTAAAACGAGCTGGGACGAAGCCCTGGCCCACGGCGAAAAGCACGGCTATCGCAACTCCCAAGTAACCGTCCTGGCCCCCACCGGCACCATCGGATTCATGATGGACTGCGCGACTACCGGTGTCGAACCGGACCTGGCGTTGGTGAAATTCAAGAAACTCGTTGGTGGAGGCATGATTAAAATCGTCAACAACACTGTGCCTACTGCGTTGTTCAAGCTGGGGTACGATCATGATCAGGCGAATGCGATTGTCAGCTACATCGATGCTACCGGCACCATTGAAGGGGCGCCGCATGTTAAGGACGAGCATCTGGCTGTGTTCGATTGCTCGTTCAAGCCGGCTAAAGGAACGCGGTCGATTGCTTACATGGGTCATCTGCGGATGATGGCGGCGGCGCAGCCGTTTATCTCCGGAGCTATATCGAAGACCGTCAATCTTCCCGAGAATGCATCCGTCGAAGACATCATGGAGGCGTACCTGCAGGCGTGGAAGCTTGGCCTCAAAGCGGTCGCGGTTTATCGCGATGGCTGCAAGAAGTCTCAACCGTTGTCTGCTGCGGGAACGAAGACTGCGCAAAGTAGCGCCGGCGTCTCGCCGGCAACTTTAACCGTGGAAGAAGACAACCTCAACGCGCCTCCGCGCGCCGTCCGGCACAAACTGCAGGAAGAGCGGGCTTCGATCACGCACAAGTTCAAGGTTGGTGATCACGAGGGATACATCACGGTCGGGCTCTATCCCAGCGGCGAGCCGGGCGAACTGTTCATCACCATGGCCAAGGAAGGATCGACGGTCAGCGGGCTGATGGACAGCTTTGCGCTGGCCGTCTCCATCGCGCTGCAGCATGGCGTGCCGCTGAAGCTGTTGTGCGAAAAGTTTGCGCACACGCGCTTTGAGCCCAGCGGCTGGAGCGGCAATCCCGACATTGGCTATGCCAAGTCGATCATGGACTACATCTTCCGCTGGCTCCAGTTGCGCTTCCTGACTGGGCAGCAGCAGTTTTTGTTCGAGAATCTGCGGCCGAAGTCAGTGGCCAGTGGCCAGTTGCCAGAAATCGGAGACATGAATGGTTCGGAGCCGAAGCCTGAAGCCCGAGGCCCGAAGCCCGGTTCCGTTCACGCCGCCGACGCTCTGGCCGGCATCATCGACCTGGGCGACGCCCCCACCTGCAGCTTCTGCGGCAGCATCATGACGCGCAACGGTTCGTGCTACCGCTGCGGCAGTTGCGGCAGCACAAGCGGGTGCAGCTAAGTTTCTAAAGTTTTGTCATTCCGACCGAGCGCGTTCTTTGCGCGACCGAGGAACCTGCTGTCGATCTGTTTTCAAAGGGCATGGCTTCATCCATGCCAAACGGGAACCAAACCTCGACGGCTTTTAGCCGCCGAGGCCAACAAGTCGTAGCAGTGCTAGACGCAAGCTGTGAATGGTGGGCACGGCGAACGCCGTGCCCATTTTGTTTGATGCTTGGCCGATCTATTAGAAGGAGACTTTCGAATGAGCGATTCCTTGCCCTACCTAGTGAGCCCTGGCTCCGTCAAGACTGCTCTTGAGAAAATTCGTCAGGCAGCAACACCGGAACGCGTAACGCAGGACTTCGTTTCAACTAAGCTGGCGATCAAAGGTGGTACTGGCGCCGCGCTGATTCCGTTTTTGAAGAAGATAGGTCTTGTCAATTCTGACGGAACACCTACCGATCTCTATAAGCAGTTCAGAAATCCAGCAACGGGAGGGGTCGCCATAGGGTCAGCGATTGGGATCGGTTACAAAAAGCTTGCGCAGGTGAATGAGTATTTCTACGACCTAAACGAAAATGATCTGAAGGCTCTCATCGTTCAGGTCACCGGTACGGAGCAGGACAGCTCGGTTGCAAAGCTGACGTTCTCGACGCTCAAGACCCTCAAAGCATTTGCCAAATTTGACGAATCAGCGGAGCCTGAGCAGGCGCATGAAAGCCCATCATCAGGTGTCGCGAAATCCGATCTCGTCCAGTCGAAACGCCATACCCAGCATGGCATCGGCGGAATAAATCTTTCGTATACAATCAACCTCAACCTTCCCGCAACATCTGAACAGGCGGTTTTC
>JGI12635J15846_10003084_pt1 | contig 14542 bp, 12 predicted proteins | sample BlaSpr_A8_OM2_M2_FD_15846 | JGI IMG/M metagenome (IMG submission 15846) | reverse complement strand
GTCGTCTCGAGCGCGAGCGCCGCGTTAAAGATTCGCGCGCCGTCGAGATGCAACGGAATTTTTCTCCGATGCGCCGCCGCTGAAACTTCCGCCATGTGCGAGAGCTTGACCGGCGCGCCGCCGCATCGGTTGTGAGTGTTCTCGATCACCACCAACGACGGCTGCGCGAAATGATCGTCGGCCGGCGCCGCCAGCTCGCGCGCGAGTCCGTCCAGATCGAGTTCGCCGACGTCGGTGTTGGCGACCGCCGTGAGCACGATGCCTCCCAGAGCCGACGCGCCGCCCGCCTCGTAAACATTGGTGTGCGAATCCGAGCCGACGATCGCCTTGGTGCCGCGCGCGCAATGCGTCAGCATCGCAGCCAGGTTGCCCATCGTTCCGCTCGGTACCAGCAACGCGGCGTCCTTGCCCATCATCGACGCCGCCATCGCCTCGAGCCGGTTCACGCTCGGGTCTTCGCCGTAAACGTCGTCACCCAGCTCGGCGCGCGCGATCGCCTCGCGCATATCGGGCGTCGGCAAGGTCACGGTGTCGCTGCGCAGATCGATCAAGACGCGATGCCTGTTTCGCTCGAGGCCTACTGCCCCGGCGGATAGAGCGTGGTGAAATTACCGCTGGTGGTATCGACGACTTCGACCGCGTTCTCGGTGGTGTCTGAAAAATAGAGCTGCTTGCCGTCGCTGGTGAGCGCGCATCCCGAACCGATATGGCCGTTGACGAGCGTCAGCTTGGTAACGGTTTTGGCGTTGAGATCGATCTTGCGAATCGAATGATTATCGGCGTCGAGCACGTACAGAAACGTGCCGTCGGTGCATAGTGCGCCAGGATTGTTGAACTGCGCCTGCAGTGCGGGACCGTCCTTGTCGCCTTCCTCGCCGGTGCCCGCGAGTGTGCTGGTCTCGAGCGTGTTTATGTCGATCATGCGGATGATGTCATTGCCGGTGTCCGCGACGTAGACCGCTTTCTTGTCAACCGCGACTCCCCGCGGCCCGCTGAACACCGACTTGTCAGCGCCGCCCTCGGTCTTGCCCGAGGTGCCCGCCTGTCCCCCGATCGTCTTGACCTTGAAGTCGGCGAGCGTGATGCGCCGAATCGTGCTGTTGCCGCTGTCAGCGACGTACAGCGAGGCGCCGTCGGTGGCGATCTGCGTGGGCAGGTTGAAGTGCGCGGCCGAGCCGGTGCCGTCATCGGTACCCGAGATATTCGCCTGTCCCGCGACGGTGGTGACCGTGCCGCTGGTGCTGATCTGCCGAATGTCGGAATTGTTGGTATCGCAAAGATACAGATTTTGCCCGTTGATCGTCATGCCGTCAGGGCTGTTGAAACGCGCCGTATCGCCAGTGCCGTCATTGCTGCCCTGCTGGAAAAGTTTGCCCGCGACGATCCGCATCCCCTTCGTCGTCGCGTCGATAGCCTCGATCGTATTGTTGCGACTGTTGGCGACGTAAATGGCGCGGCCGTCTGTTGCCAGTCCCGCCGGGAAGTCCAGCCGCGGTCCTGATTGCGCCTGGAGCCCCTGCAGATCCTGCGCGCTCGCGGACGCGCCCAGGCTGAGCGTCGCGAGCGTCGCCGCCGCCAGCATCACTTTCAAGTTTGCGAAGATTCTCATTTGCGCGACCTCGCTGAATTCAGTAGCTGTTATCCGCGTCGCTTCACGAATCTTGCCGCAACTTATGGAAAGATCGCTTTCACAACTTCGTCGATCGCGCGCTTGCTGTCCGCTTCGTCGGTCAGCGACCAGGTGACCGCGACCGTGGCCGCGCGCCGTGGCGCAATCCCCTGGCGGATCAGCTCGCCGGCGTAGATCAGCAGGCGGGTCGAGACGCCTTCTTCCAGTCCAGACGCCTTCAGGTGCCGCACCTTCTCGCCCAGCACCGCGAGTTGATGCGCGATATCCTGATCGACGCCCGCCTCGTGCGCGATGATTTCGACTTCCTTGTCGGCCGGCGGATAGGTGAACTCGATCGTCACGAAGCGCTGTCGCGTCGAATGCTTCAAATTTTTCTGGATGCTCTGGTAGCCGGGATTGTACGAAATCACCAGCAGAAAGCCCTCGTGCGCCTCGATCGTCTCGCCGCGTTTCTCGATCGGCAGAATCCGCCGATGATCTGACAGCGGATGGATCAGTACCGTCGTGTCCTTGCGCGCCTCGACCACTTCGTCGAGATAACAAATCGCGCCGCGTCGCACCGCTTGCGTCAGCGGACCGTCAACCCACACCGTTTCGTCGGCTTGGATCAGGAAGCGTCCGACCAGGTCGCTGCCGGTCAGATCTTCGTGACAGGCAACCGTGATAAGTTCATTGGGGCCGTTGGCGAGCGACGACAGTTGATGCGCCATGTGCTCGACGAAGCGGGTCTTGCCGCATCCGGTCGGCCCCTTGAGCAGCAGCGGCAGTCGCGCTTTGTAGGCGGCGGTGAAGATTTCCACTTCGTCGCCAATCGGCAGGTAGAACGGCGCCGCGGCGGGGTCGAGATGCTTTACCTCGGGACCCTCGGCCTGCAGCCGGGTGTCAAACTTCTTTAACTCAATCCCCATCTGTTCCTTCTGGGCGACGATTCGATTCGCCAAGGCGCGATTCTAAGATTCTTTCGCGCAACCATTCAAGGCAAATGCAGGGTGCCCGCTGCACCCGGCGAAAGGAAAAGACCGGCATCCGCTTCAGTTGTGGATCAGGTGCGGCGTTGATAGTTAGCCGTGCCGTCGCGATTATCCTTGACCTCGTAGCCGCGCCGCTCGATTTCCTTGCGCAGCTCGTCCGCGAGGATGAAGTCCTTCGCCTTGCGAGCCGCCGCCCGATTGTCGATCAGGTGCTGTATGTCCGCTTCGATCGTGCTCGCATGCGCCGTGTCGCGATGCTTTTTCAGGTCGAGTCCCAGCACCGAATCGAGCGCCAGCAAGGTCGGCCACGCGCGGAAATCCTTGCGCCGGTAAGCTTCCGCGACCACTTCCAGCGCGACTGCGATCGCCTGCGGCGTGTTCAGATCGTTGTTGATCGCGTCGTGAAAGCGCTCGTAGTACTCCGCCGCCCATCCCGCCGCCTCGACCCCGGCGGTCGCCGCGTCGTCCGGCACGCTGCGTGCGAACTCGCGAAAATAATCGAGATTGCCCTGCGCCGCGCGGATCGAATCGTCGTTGAACGCAAGCTCGGAACGGTATTTCGCGCCGTAACAAAAGATCCGGAACGCCAGCGGATCGATTCCCGCCGCCCCAAGATCGCTCAGCAGCGGGAACTTGCCCGCGCTTTTGCTGATCTTGGTGCCCTCCTTGCCGACCAGGAAAGCGTTATGCACGAAGTAGTGCGCGAACGGCTTGTGCGTCGCGCTTTCAGACTGCGCGATCTCGTTCTCGTGATGCACCGGGATGTGATCGATGCCGCCGGTGTGGATGTCGATCGTCTCGCCGAGGTATTTCATCGCCATCGCCGAGCACTCGATATGCCATCCCGGATAGCCGCGTCCCCACGGACTGTCCCACTGCATCAGATGGTCGGGCTGGCCGAGCACCCAGAGCGTGAAATCGTGCGGGCTATGCTTGTCCGTTGAATGCTCGAGGCGCTGCGCGGCGTTCTGCTCGTCGAGGCTCTGGCGCGAGAGCCGGCCCAGCCGATTCTCTCCGCGATATTTCTCGACGTCGAAATACACGCCGCTCTTTGTGACGTAGGCGACGCCCGCGTCGACGATTCTTTTGGTGAGCGCGATCATGTCGCCGACGTGATCGGTCGCCCGCGACCACACATGCGGCGGCTCGAGCCCGAGCGCAGCGCAATCGCGCTGGAACTGCTCGAGATAGTAATTCGCGACTTCGAGCGGCGATTTGCCTTGGGCCCGTGCGGTTTTCTCGATTTTGTCCTCGCCCGCGTCCTCGTCGCTGGTCATGTGCCCGACGTCCGTCACATTCATCACGTGACGCACCTGGTAGCCGTTAAACTCCAGCGCGCGGCGCAGACTATCGACGAAGACGTACGCGCGCAGATTCCCAAGATGCTGCGGCAGATAGACCGTCGGCCCGCACGAATACAGCGTGACCTCGGGAGGATTGAGCGGCTGAAACTCCTCGACCGCGCGATTGAGCGAATTGAAGATGTAGAATGGTTTCACGAGTTGGAGGCATCAAGCTTAGCGTGCGCTCGCAGACCCGGACAAGGCGCGGAATGGGAAGGGTAAATCACTTAATTGAATGTGAAACCCGCGATGGGTTTCACGCTTCCTTCGGCAGGGGTGACCCCTGCACCCAGTATTCGGAAAGATAAGATGCGGGACTTCGTCCCTGTTAGAACTGGTTAAGGCGAGAGGGCCGATTCGCGTCCGGTTCTCCTTCCTTCGAGGAAAGGGGTTAGGGGTTAGGTTCCTTCGCGTCGACCATTACAGCCGCCCATTCCCTGTCCACCTCTCCCGAAGGGAGAGGTAAATCTAATTTTCCTGAAGTGGCTGCCCCTTCAATCGGCCGCGCTCGTCGCGCTGGTAGCGCGTGGCCGCGATCCGCTTGTACTGCCGGTCCGCCATCCACGCGTACCCCGGAACGTACCAAAGATACGCGAGGTAACCCTTGAGCCCGCGCTGCCGCCGCAAAATCTCATTGATCGCCCGCGCCCCGCGATAGACGCGCCCGCGCTCGTCCACCGCGTGCAACTCCTCGAGCAGATTTTCCAGCTTCAGGTCGGGAAATTGCGCACGCACTTCTTCCTGATGAAGATCGAGCGGCTCCATGTTTCCCGAGTTGTCGAATTGCCGGATGCCGTCGAGACTCGCGCGGCACATCTCGCACGATCCGTCGTACAAAATCGCCAGCTTGCCCGCCGACGCCTTGCCGACACCCGCCGCCTTCTCGTCCGCGCCCATTGGATCCAAGCTGCGCCGCGGCCTCAGCGCTTCGACCACCTTGGATTCGCGTTGATCCGGCGCAGCCGCGCGTTTTCCTGGAAAATCCGCCACTCGTAGCCGTCGAGCAGCGAGACAAACGCCGACTCGATCGTGTTCGACGACTTCGCCAGCGTCGTCCACACCAGGTCGCCGTCGGCAAACTTTTTGACCGAAACGACGTCCGCCTCGGTCGAGGCGCCGGTCGCATGCTGGTAGGTTTCTATAACTTTCACCGGCTCGAGATACGGAAAATATTTCAGCAGCGCCTTGCGCAGCGCGACGTCGAGCGCATGCAGCACGCCGACGCCTGATGCCGCCTCGGTCTCCTCGACGTCGCCGACCCTGATTATCAGCGTCGCATCGACCGTCATCTTGCCGTCGTAAACGTCGTCGATCACGCGCCGCCGCACGATCAGGAACGGCGCCACGTACTCGCCCGACGCGCGCAGCTTCGCCAGTTCGCGCGACGCCTGAGGTGGTTCCGCTTCGTAAAAGTCTGCCTGACGTTCAGTACTCATCGGGCTTACCTGAAATTTCCGGTGAATCTTCGAATTTAATTATCATGGCGGCTGCAACGGCTTTCAAGGACAAACAGAGTTGCCATAATAGTTGACTCGTGGCGCTAGTGCGCGCCTGACCCATCGCGCTAGCGTCACCTTCGTTACCAAAATAACAAATTCATGAACATCCCCCACCGATCTGATCCGTTCGTGCGATTGTTCCCCTTCTCTCGATCGAAGGCATCAGCATTCAGGTTGTGGATAATCGTCGCCGTCGCAATCTTCCTCGCGCGCCCCGCGCCCGCGCACGCATCGCAGGTCCGCATCCCACTTACCATCGACTACCTCACGTTGCGCGAGGCCATCAAACAACAACTCTATACCGCGCCCGGCGGCCGCGCCGAACTTTGGAACGGCACGAGCGAGTGCCAGTACCTGTACGCGGAAAATCCTGAGTTCGCGCGCGCGACCGCGGGCGGCAGTGCGACCGTGCAACTGGAAACCTCCAACAGTCTCGGGCTGGGCGTCGCGATGGGCTCGCAATGCTTGAACGCCGTCCAATGGAGCGGCATCGTCCAGGCGCTCGGCGTCCCCTACATCGCGCGGGGTCCCCAGATCAAATTTCATTTCACCGATTTGAATCTGTTCGATTCCGCCCACCAGAAGACGGCGATCGTCAGCCAGGGCTTCGACCTCATCAAGAGCGACCTGATTCCGCGGCTCGACGATTTTTCTTACGACCTCAATCCCGCCGTGCAACAGCTCGCCGCGATGATCACCGACTCAATCCCCGCCGACGCCGCCGACCGCGTCCGCGTCGCAATCGCCAGTCTCACCGCCGAGCCGAACATCGTCGCGCTCGACGACGGCATCCGCGTCACGCTGGTCATGACGGTGCCCGACGTCGCGGCTCCGGCCGCGCTTCCCGGCTCCGCGTCGCCGCCCACGCCCGCCGAGCTCCAGGCATTCCAGGACTCGCTCGATCAGTGGGACGCATTCCTGGCGTTCTCGATCAAGCAGCTTGGCAGCGCGGGCGGCGACCAGCAGTTCCGCAACCAGTTGCTGCAAATCCTGCTCGACAGCCGCTACCGGCTGGTGAATGCGCTGAACGATCCGACCGCGGGTGGGCCCGATCCGGTGCGCATTTTATTTATCGACGAATGGACGCAATTGCATGACGCGGTCCGCGCGGCGGCGCGACGCGGGGTACTCGGATCGCGCGTGCTCGAGTTCATGTCGTTCATTTCGGCCGGCGACGCGCTGTTTGCGCTCGATCAGGCCGCGCCCGCGCTCGGGATGCGCATCTCGGCGGCCGATCTTCGCCGCCTCGCGCATATCATGGCGCCGACCGTGACCGGCGACCCGCTTCAATTCAACTACCGCGAAGATCCCGACATGAAAAAACTCTTCGCCGTCCCCGAACCGCCCAAGAGCCACCGCCCAATCGAAGAAGAGAACATTCCCCCGTCCACTCCCGGCGCAGCGCCGGCGCCAAGCCCCAGCGCGCGATTGTTCCCCGTTCCGCTCGGGAAAGGGTTAGGGTTTAGCTTTCTCGGCCTCCTCTCCCCGTGCGAGGCCGACGCGGCCGAAGACAGCGGCGCGATGCAGATAAACCGGCTCCAGGACGTTGCCGACCGCCTCTACCGCCTAGTCATCAGCGACGAAAATGCCGACAGCTATCGCCACGACATGGCCCTGTTGCTCAATCTCAGCGCCGCATACCAACTCACCCAGATCACGTCGGGCATGAACGCGCTCGACACCGATAACGGACGCACTTATGTAACCCTCGTGCTCAGCACCGCGTGGCAGGAAAGCTGCTGGCGGCAATTCGTGATGGACGGCGATCGCATCCGATGGCTCGAATCAGCCACCGGCGACATCGGCCTGATGCAGGTGAACAAGCACGTCTGGCGCGGCTTCTACGATATCGATCGCCTCAAGTGGGACGTGCTCTACAACGCAGGCGCCGGCTGCGAGATCCTCGCGCGCATGATGCAGTTCGCGGCCATGTCGCAACCGAAATACGATCCGGTGCTGATCTCGAGCCACCTGGCACGCTCCGCCTATGCGGGCTACAACGGCGGCCCCGGTGCATGCAACCGATGGCGCCGCCGCGAACCGCCAGCCCTCAAGCAAATCGATTCAAGCTTCCTGGACAAATATTACGCTGTCCAGAATGGTACGCAGATCGACATCCTGAGCTGCGCCCGCTCCTGGAGCCATTGACGTGCGCTGCTACGGCGACGGGCTCAGCAGGACGTTGCAGCTTGCCGACGCGCTTACCGCCTCGGTGCCAGTGGGGAGCGCATCGGCAAACACCTCGACGATCATGTCGTAGCATCCCGCCGGCAACGGCAGGCTCATCGACAGCGGAACCGTTTCCCCGTTGCTCGCTTGCTGATCGAGAATGAACACCGGGGTCTCGCCGATCGTTTCTATGCTCACCTCTGCTACGCCGTCGGTGTTATCGAGATCCTCGCTCGCGCTCGCTTGCAGTGTACCGGTCAGCGAATAAGTCGTGTCCGACGCGATGCAGAAATCCACCTCGACCTCCGTAATACCCTGGTCCTCAGCGCTGCACATCGGAGTTGAACCCATACACAAGGAGAGATCCGAGTCGGCGGTTGCTGATTCATTCGCTGAAATCGTCGAGCCATCGGCGTTCGAGGTCTGTGAGGCCGCCGCCGACCCCGAGATATCGACATTCGTGTCGCTCACGCTGACGCTGTCGGTGAATGAGGCGGTCGAGGCCGCCGCCGCCTGCATCGTCTCAATCGGGTTGGGCAGGGCATTTGGATTATTCAGATTGACAAAGCCCGACATCGTCTCGGAAATGCTCGTGAGCGAATATATCGCGGTTGAGGTCGAGGTCGGGGTCGGAGACGCGGGCGTGGTAGAGGTCGAGGTGGCGGTCGCGGTCGGCGTGGCGCTGCCGCTGGTGGTGGCACTCGGCGTTGCGGTCGGGGTGCCGCTCGGCGTGGCGGTTACGGACGACGACGGCGTCGGCGTCGGGCTTGGAGGCAACGTGGACGTGCCCTTAGCTTTGCCTTTAAGCGCTATGTTGTGAGTGCTTTTCTTCGATTGATCGGTGAACATCAGATTTCCGGTGAATTTCTTGCCCGCGGCTGATGGGGCAAAGCTCACGCCTATCTTGCACGTTCCGCCGGCTGGCACTCCCGCCGCGCAGCCGTTGCTCGCCAGACTGAAGAATTGTCCGCTGACCAGCGGGATCGTGAGCAAATCGTTGGTCTTGCCCTTGTTATGCAAAGTAATCGATTTGACCGGAGCACTTCCCGTCTTCACGTTCCCGAAGTTTAGCGAGGTGGGCGCGATAGTAAGTTTCACCGACGGCGTGGACGTCGGTGACGCGGTCGGAGTGACCGTAATGGTCGCCGATGCGGTTGCGGTATTTGTCGGCGTGGCGGTCGCAGTTGGCGACGCGGTCGCGGTCGCGGTGGCCGTGGGAGTGATGGTCGCTGTAGCGGTAGCGGTCGCGCTCGGCGTGGCAGTCGCAGTTGCGGTCGCCGTTGGCGTGACGGTCGGCGATGTGCTCGTGGTCGGCGATGGGGTTGCAGTCTTCGTTGCGCTCGCAGTCGGCGTGGCGCTTGATGTCGCGGTCGGAGTTGCGCTTGAGGTCGGGGTCGGCGGGACGCTCGAGGTCGCAGTCGGCGTAGGGCTGGCCGTCGATGTGGGCGTCGGGGTAGGCGACGCTTCGCCCGATTCGAACGCGCCGATGTCGCACGCGCCGCTCTTATCGCCCGGAGCGGGGCGCGGGTCGCCGCGCTGATCGGTCGCCGGGCAATCGGCGATCGGAACTGCGTCGATCGCGGGGCTGTCCGCCTGCAACGCGATCGTCTCGGTGGACCCGCCGTTGTTCTGCAGCCCGCTGGTAGCCAGCAACGGACTCACATCGTCGCCGATAGGGTCGCCGTTTGCGCCTAGGCTGCTCCCGAAGCCGCACGAACCATCGTCCGAGATATTGAAGCCGCCGTTGCCGATGACGCCGGAGTTCTGCGTGCCGCAGTTGGTGCCGGTGCTGTTCGCCAAAATCGAGTTCGTGATCTCGAGCGTGGTGTCGTCGGCCAGCACCGCCGCCCCGGAGGTCGAACTGCCGGCGCTGTTGTTCGAAAAAGTACAGCTGTTTACGGTTCCGCCGTGGACACTGTCGATCCCGCCGCCGCTGGCGGAGACATTGCCTGAAAATGTGCAGTTGGTAACCGACAACGTGCCCGCGGCGGCATTGAAGATGGCTCCGCCGGCCGCGGCGCTGTTCCCGACAAAGGTGGAGTCGGTGACGGTCAGAATGTTGTTGTTAAGCACGCCCCCGCCGTCTGCAGTCGTCAAGCCGTTGGCAATCGTCAGGTTGTTGAGCGTGAGCGCGCCCGAGAAATTCAGGAAGACGCGATTCGCGCCACCACCATCGATGGTGATCGTTTGACCGGTGCCGTCGATTTCGAGTGTGTGCTCGACTGCGGGAAGTCCGCTCAGGAGCGGAATCGTCCCGCTCAGGCTGAACACAATCGTGTCGTTGCCGGTACCGGCTGCGCAGTCGCCGTCGGTGGTATCGGACTCCGAGTTGGCGTTGGAGATCGCCTCGCGCAGGGCGCACAGATGATCGCCGGTGGTGCCCGGATCGAGCAGCGAATTGACGGTTATCGTGTTACTCGCGTTAGCGCGGCGCGAATGCCCGACCATTAGGATGACCGCGGGCGCAACCAGCAGAACGATAAGAGCCAGCACCGCCGGCCGTACCATTCCGCGTACAAAATACCGGGCCACCGCCGGCCTGCTGGCACCTCTCCCCACCAAAGCAATTCCGCTTGGCCCGCGACGTTTTGTCAAGCCCAAGGAAGCGGAAACCGGGTTTCACTCCAATCTTCGCTTCTCTAAAGGGAGCGGGGCCGGGGAGAGGTTTGGTGCCGATCTGGTTCCCCCTCTCCTGAAGGGAGAGGGGTTAGGGGAGAGGTTATCCGGTGAAGGGATAGTGATTAGGTCCGAGCTACCTCCCCGACTACATCGCGAGGCCGCCATCCACCTGGATTACCGCGCCCGTGATATAGGCCGCCGCGTCCGTCAGCATGAAGGCCGCCATCGGCACGACGTCCTCGACTTTGCCGAAGCGGCCAAGCGGGATCATCGCGAGCGCTTGTGCCCGATTCTCTTCAGGCAGCGAAGCGGTCATGTCGGTCTCGATGAATCCCAGGGCCAGCGCGTTGACGCGGACGCCGAGCCGTCCCACTTCTTTCGCGATCGATTTCGTGAGTCCTATCAGTCCCGCCTTCGCCGCCGAATAGTTTGCCTGGCCGGGCAGTCCAATCAGCCCGCTGACCGACGTGATATTCAGGATCGAGCCGCGCTTCGCCTTCATCATCATGAACGCCGCCGCGCGCGCGAAATTGAACGCGCCCGTCAGATTCACGCGGATAACCTCGTTCCAGTCCTCTTCCGACATCATCACGAACACTTTGTCGCGCGTCATGCCCGCGTTGTTGACCAACCCGTCGATTTGCCCGAACTCCTTCTTGGTCGCGTTGACCATCTCGCGCACGCTCTTGAGATCGCCGACATCGACTTTGTACGCGAGCGCCTTGACCCCAAGCTTTTCGATTTCAGCCTTGAGCTCGGCCGCTGGCTGATCGCTCTTGACGTAGTTGAACGACACGTTGGCGCCGCGCCGCGCGACTTCCAGCGCGATCGCCCGCCCGATTCCGCGCGTCGCGCCGGTCACGATAACTCCGCGCCCTTCAAGATCTTTCATGCTGAGTCTCCTGGCTCGACGCCATGTCCGCCGCGGCCATCTCGCGCTCGAGCGTCGGCCGGTACTGCGCGATGTACGACAGATAGTTGTATCCAAAGGCACGCTCAAGCTCGGCGTCGTACCTCGGCGGGTCGGCACCCAGGTCCTTCGCCAGCGACGTCAGCACCATCCACTCCTCGGAGCGGGGCGCCTTGCGCAGCGCGTCGCGCCGCAGCATGACCTGCATCGGCTTGACGTCCGCCAGATGCGCCAGCAGTGGGATCATTTCGCTCTCGTTGTTGGTCATCTCGTCGCGCGCAAACAGGTTCACCGCGTACATGAGCATCGTCGCGATACACTTCGCGACCGTGTCGGGCGTCGCGCGCTCGCGGTACATATGCAGCGGACCCTTGGACGAGAGCGCGTAGGCAAGGAAGTCGGCGTTGGCGTCGAGAATAGTCGAGATGAACTGGACCGCGCGCGGCGATCCCAGTTCCGCCAGCCGTGCGCGAGTCGCATCGAGTCCCGGCTTCGCCAGCCGCCGCATAAAGCGCCGCCGCGCCGGAGACAGCCAGTAGATCAATCCCGAGAGCATCGTGGCTTCGGGTTTAACAGCGCCCGCTAAAATAAAAAAGGCCGCCCGGTTGTGAGCGGCCTATCTCTCTGATCCGATTCCCCTCTCCAGAAGGGAGAGGGGCCAGGGGAGAGGTGATCTGGAGTTAGTGGAGCGCTAGTCCTACGCGCTGAACGACGACCCGCATCCGCAAGTGTGGCTCGCGCGCGGATTGTCGAAGCGGAATCCCGCGCCGTGCAGCCCCTCGACGTAGTCCAGCGTCGTTCCCGCGATATACGGGAGCGCAATCTCGTCAACGTACACAATCACTCCGCCGAAATCGGTCACGCGGTCGCCTTCCTTCTGCGTGTCGAAGTTGAGCGCATATTGAAAGCCGGAGCATCCGCCGCCAACCACCCCGATTCGCATCCCATGCTGGGCGCTGAGACCTTCCTTCGCGTGCATCTTGCGCACCATCTCGACTGCCTTGGGCGTCAGCTTGACGTCGGGCAACGACGCGGTGTCTATAGGCTGAGCCGGCGCCTGCTGCTCGGCATGCTCGTGTCCGTGTTCGTGCCCATGATGCTCGATGTTAAGTCCGTCAGCCATTTTCGCTGGAAACCTCCAATCAGTAGCGCTTACCTGTCGATCATGCGCTATACCAAGAAATTAATCGTAGCCCAATAGTCGAGTCAATGCATCCACAATTAATGGCGCGAAAACCCCTTCTGGATGCTAGCGTTTTGGCATCGTCATGGACTTTCTTCGTGAAACTCTGACCCGCGCCGCTCACGAGCTGGGATTCGTTCTGGTCGGATTTGCAAGGCTCCGACCACTCGCCGAACGCGAGGACTTCTATCGTCAATGGCTCACCGACGGCGGCAACGCGTCGATGACCTACCTGGCGCGCGAACCCGATCGCCGCTTCGACCCGCGCCGACTCGACCCGCGCTACCGGTCCGTCGTCAGCCTGGGCTATCCGTACGCCGCGCGCGCCACGCCCAAAGTCGATTGGCGCACTGAGATGCGCGGCAGAATCGCGGCGTACGCGCTCGGCCGCGACTATCACGACGTAGTCCAGAAGCGGGCGCGCGCAGTCGGCAATCTCATCCGGCAACTTCGTCGCGGCGCGGTCACGCGCACCTACGTCGACACCGGGCCGGTGTTCGAGCGCGAGTGGGCGGCCGATTCGCGCATCGGATGGTTCGGCAAGAACACGATGATTCTGAATCGTGACCATGGCTCGTACTTTTTTCTCGCCGAGATTTTCACCGACGCCGAATTCGACGCGCCCGCCGATCCTTATCGCGATCATTGCGGCACCTGCCGGCGATGCCTCGATCTGTGTCCGACCGGCGCGCTTGCCGACGGCTACGTGATGCGCTCGGAACTGTGCATCTCGTATCAGACGATTGAAAATCGCGGCGCCATACCGCGCGATCTGCGCCCCAAGCTCGGCAACTTGATCTTCGGCTGCGACATTTGCAACGACGTCTGTCCGTGGAACGACGCTCATTCGTCTGACGACGGCATCGGCATCGACGATCTGCTGCCGCGTTTGCCTGATCTGCTCGCGCTCACCGAGGAGGAGTTCGGCAGTCGCTTCACGGTCAGCGCGGTCAAGCGCGCCAAGCGGCGCGGGTTGTTGCGCAACGTCGCGGTCGCGCTCGGCAACACCGGAAATCCTGACGCCATCGCGCCGCTCGCGCGCTCGATTGAAACCGAGACCGAGCCGTTGGTCCGCTCGCACGCCGCATGGGCGCTCGGACAGATTGGAGGAAGCAGTGCCCGCCGCGCACTCGATCGCGCGCTCCGCGACCGCGATACCAGTGTTCGCAGAGAGGCCGCCGCGGCGCTCGAAACAAATTGAGCTCGGACGCTTGTCAAAGCATTGACGCAAAGCAACACTGTACCAACGGTGCTCTTACTACGATGAACGACGCACGACGGGAATTTGTGGCGCTTGCGGCCAAAGAGCCGGTGCCATTGGCGCGAGGCGCGCTGCTGATCGCGAAGGAAGAATATCCCAACCTCGACCTCGACGAGTATCTCGACAAGCTGGCGACGCTCGCACGCGAGGCCGAGCCAATCGTCCGCGCCGGCGAGGATACGGTCGAGCGCGTGCAGTTGCTGTCGCATTTTCTGTTCGAGCTCAAAGGCTTCGAGGGCAACGCGCAGAACTACAACGACCCGCGCAACAGCTTTCTCAACGACGTCCTCAATCGTCGGCTCGGACTGCCGATCACGTTGTCGTTGGTGTATCTCGAAGTCGGCCGCCGCCTCGGTCTCAATCTCTACGGCGTCTCCTTTCCGAACCATTTCCTGGTCAAGGCGGTCGACGAGCGCGGCGAGCTGATCATCGATCCGTATGTCGGCGGCAAGATTCTCGCGCTCGACGAGATTCGCGCGCGCCTGACGCAGATTTACGGACAGCCGGTCGAGCTGAATCCGGCGATGCTGCAAGCGCGCGGCGCGCGGCACATACTGGCGCGAATCCTGCGCAACCTGAAGATCATCTACATGGGCGCGTCGGACTGGACCCGCGCGCTCTCGGCGCTCGACCGCATCATCATGCTCGAGCCGCGCTCGCTCGACGAGCTGGTCGAGCGCGGTGGCCTGTTCGAGCGGCTCGAATGCTTCAAGCCGGCGCTCGACGATTACCAGAGTTTTCTTTCGCAGGCGCCCGATCATCCGGCGGCCGAGGCGGCGCGCGAAGCGGTGCTGCGCCTGATCCGGCAAGTCGCGTTGATAAACTAACGTTGCGCTGATTAACTGACGCGCGACTTCATCGATGGCTGAATCCCCGAAAGCCCGCGATTTCTTCGAGTCCAGCGGCGCCGCGATCGGCGACCACGATCTGCGGCGCAAGCTCGAGAGCGCCAGCGCG
>JGI12635J15846_10003083_pt1 | contig 14544 bp, 9 predicted proteins | sample BlaSpr_A8_OM2_M2_FD_15846 | JGI IMG/M metagenome (IMG submission 15846) | reverse complement strand
GTGCGCGCGCCGTCGGCGGGCGTCGTCACCGCGCTGGACCTCCACCCCGGCGATCTCGTTGCACCCGGCGCGTCGATCGCGACGATCGACGAAGCCGGCAACCCGTACGTGCGGATCTACGTCCCGCAGGAAAAGCTTGGCCGCGTCACCGTCGGCGCGCGGCTCGACGTGCGCTCCGACGCGTCGCCGGGCGTCGCTTTCGACGGCGTCGTCGAGCAAGTCGACGCGCGCGCGCAGTTCACGCCGCAGAACGTGCAAACCGCCAGCGACCGCGCGGTGCTGTCGTTCGGCGTCAAGGTCCGCGTGCACGACCCGCATCGCGAGCTCCACGCCGGCACCACCGTTGCGGTGGCGATACCGTGAGCGAGGTTGCGATCGCGGCGCGCGGGCTTACCAAATCATACGGCGAACGCGTCGTCGTCGACGACCTCAGCCTCGAGGTGTGGAGCGGCGAGATCTTCGGCTTCTTGGGCCCGAACGGCAGCGGCAAGTCGACGACGATCAAGATGCTCTGCGGGTTGGTCGAGCCGACGCGCGGTGACGCGAGCATCCGCGCGCTCGACATCCGTACCAACGGCGATGCGGTGCGGCGGGCGATCGGCTACATGTCGCAATCGTTCTCGCTGTACGAAGATCTCACCGTGGAAGAGAATCTCGAGTTCTACGGGCGCGCGTACGGGCTGAGCCGCGCGCGGCGCCGCGAGCGTATCGACACGCTCGTCGAGTTTTCGAGCCTCGAGCGATTTCGCCGCCAGCTCGCGGGGACGCTGTCCGGCGGTTGGAAGCAGCGGCTCGCGCTCGCCGCGGCGCTGCTGCACGAACCGCGCGTGCTGTTTCTGGACGAGCCGACGGCGGGCATCGACCCCGTCGCGCGGCGCGATCTCTGGGACTTGCTGTTCCGGTTGAGCGAGAGCGGCGTCGCGCTCTTCGTCACGACCCACTACATGGACGAGGCGGAGCGCTGCGCGCGGATTGGCTACATCTACGACGGCGAGCTGATCGCAATCGGCAGCCGCGACGAGCTGAAGCGACTCCCGGGCGTGACGCCGCCCGGCACCACGCGCTACAGCGCGCACGGCGGCGACTGCGTCAAACTCCTCGCGAGCGCCCGCGGAAAGCCGTACGTGCGCGACGCGACGATCTTCGGCGACAGCCTGCACCTCGTCGTCAGCGCCGACGTCACGCCCCAGCACATCGCCGCGGACCTGGGCATCGCGGCGGCCGGCGTCGAGCCGATCGAGCCGAGCCTCGAGGACGTGTTCGTCGCGCTCACCCGCGAGAAGCACCTGCGATGAGCCGCAGCCCGTTCGACCTGCGCGGCTACGGCGCCGTGCTGTACAAAGAGATGCGGCACGTGGTGCGCGATCGTGCGACGCTCATCCTCGCGGTGGCGCTGCCGATCGTGCAGGTGACGATCTTCGGTTACGCGATCAACACGAAGGTCGAGCACATCGCCTCTGCGGTCTTGAACGAAGACTTGGGCGGCGAATCCGTTGCCTTCGTCGACGCGCTGCGCGCCTCGCGCACGTTCGACGTGAACGAGTACGCGGCGTCACGCCCCGCGCTGATGCGCGCCATCGTCGCCGGCCGCGTGCGCGTCGCGTTCGACATCCCGCCCAACTTCACGGCCGATCTGCGCGCCGGACGCACGCCGCAAGTGCAAGTCCTCATCGACGGCTCCGATGCCTCGGTCGCGCAACCGGCGTTCGCGGCGGCCGGCGCAGTCGGCGATTCGCTGCACGCTCGCGCCCTGCCGCCGATCGACGTGCGCGCGCGCGTCCTCTTCAACCCCGGCCTGCGCAGCGCGAACTTCTTCGTGCCCGGCCTCATCGGCGTGATCATGCAGCTGATCACGATGTTCCTGACCGCACTATCGATCGTCGGCGAGCGCGAGCGCGGCACGCTCGATCAGATCATGGTGACGCCGATCGGCGCGCTGGGCCTCATGCTCGGCAAGATCACGCCGTACGCGATCATCGGGTTCGTCGACATGCTGCTGGTGCTCGCGGCGATGCACTGGATCTTCGCGGTCCCGATCGCCGGCAGCCTCACGCTGTTAATCACGCTCTCGATGGGCTTCTTGATGGCCGCGCTCGGTCTCGGCCTGCTCGTGTCGAGCGCCGCGAAGACGCAGTTGCAGGCGCTGCTCGGCGTGCTCGCTCTGACGCTCCCCTCGATCCTGCTCTCCGGATTCTTCTTCGAGCGCTCGCTGATGCCGCCGGTGATGCAGTGGCTCGGGTACCTCATTCCGCTCACATATTTCTTTGAAATCCTGCGCGGCATCATCTTGCGCGGCGCCGGCGCGACCGACTTGGTTCAGCCGATCGTCGCGATGCTGACCCTGGGCGCGGTCGTCCTGATCGCCGCGAGCATCCGCTTCACGCGCAGCACGTCGTAGCCGCGCAGTGATGCCGCCCACGTTCACGCGTTAACCCGCGCAGCGCCGTAATCGAAGTCTCATCGGCGCCTCAGCCCCGTCCAATGTAGCGCGCCCGGCGCGGACGTATGCTGCGTGTGAATCCGGCGCCATTGCGCTGGATCGTCCGACGCACTCTTCGACATGAGGTCAATTCGATGCGTACACCGATTCTCGCGGCCCTCGTCGCCGCAGCGCTTCTCGCGGGATGCGGCGGCGGAGGCGGTACGTCACCGTCGCCGTCCGGCATCATCCCTCCCTCCGGCGGATCCTCGCTCAGCACACAAGACGTGGCGCAGTCATCCACGGACGCCGCGTTCGAACCGATGGACACCAGCGAAGCCGACGCCGCGGTCGGCAACGGCATCCTCGGTGCCTCGTCCGCGACGCGCAGCGCGCAGAGCCTGCCGCACGCGTGCAAGAACCGCACGACGCGCACCAAAACCGTGAACGCCGACGGCTCCGTGACCGTCGAGGTGATCCACTTCTACGACGATGCGTGCACGCAACCCGAGCGCGACGCCGTCGCGATCTTCAGCTCGAGCGGCGGCACGGCGACCGTTTCGCGCACCGTCACCACGTACAATCTCGCGCACCTGCAACTCGGCGTGCGCAAGAGCCAGTACGCGCTCACCGGCGCAAGCAACAACGGCTCGTGGGTCGTGACGTCGGCGTTCTATCCCGGCAGCTCGACGACGCCGATCTCGCAGTACGGTCACGCCGCATCGTTGAGCGCGAGCGCGTACGCGGCGAACACCGGCCGGATCGCGAACGATCCGAAGCCGTCGATCAACGCGTCGTACGGTCATCAGAGCACGGTGAACGCGACGATCGCCAACGACGCGTCCGGCGACACGACGTTCACCGGCACGCGCAACGGCGCGGCCTTCAAGGGCGCGCTCGGTGCGCTCACGCTCTCGAGCGCTCCGCCGTTCACCGTGTCGGGCGGAACGCAGCTCGGCACGTCGGCGCTCACGGGTAGCGTGACGTTCGACAGCGACGGCGACCTGACGTCGGTATCGATCACCGGCACGCTCGTCAGCGGGAACAAGCTCGTGGTCACGAGCTCCACCGCCGCCAACGGCGCGGTCACCGTCAACGGCACGATCACGACGTCGGCCGGCGCGCCGGTGGCGACGTTCACGACGGACGCGAGCGGCAACGGCGTCCTCACGCTCGCGAACGGAACGCAAGTCCCGATCGTCGACTGGCACGTCGTCTGGTAGGCCCGAGGATCGCTTAGCGGCGACCGAGCGGACGGCTGCGAACGCGGCCGTCCGCTTCGGCGTTCGGTGAATATCGTTATTCTCTCCCATTTTGCATTTATTCGGAGGACGATATGCTCACCAGACGACTCAGCCTGATCGCCGTCGCGGCGGCCTTCGCCGTGTCGAGCTCTCTCGCGATGCTGCAGAGCTCGCGCCCGGCGCTCGCCGATGCGGACGACCATCACCATCCGCGTGTCAACCGTCACGCCGGCGGCGACCGCGACGCACGCCACCCCAACAACGTCGCCCGCACCGGCGGCCATTGGGTGAACGGCCAATGGGTGTCCAACAACTGGAACGGTAACCCCGGCAACCACAAAGGCTGGAAGCACAAGAAGAACCACGACCGGGACGGCCGCCGCTAAGCGAACCGGGATACCGCGCGAAACCAGAGAGAGCTCCGCAGCGTCTGCTGCGGAGCTCTCGTCGCCTACACCCCCAGTGGCCGGGCTATTCGAGGCTGATCAGCATCGTATCGCGATAGTGGTCCTGTGCGCCAGCGCAAAACAGAGGAGTTTTCAATGAAAGTTTCAGTAAAATCGAAGCAGCAACGATTATGACGATACCGCCTCTCCCCTTGGGCACGCGGGTTCGAGTTCGTCGGGCCGCTGAGCACGGACCAGGGCCCTGGCCTGACGAACCGATTGGCACTATCGTAGCCTCTCCTCTTGACGACGCGCCGTTCACGTGGGTTTCAACGATCCAGGGTCCAGAAATTCAATACTGGGTAACGTTCGATGAGCCGCAGCACGATGCGGAGGGTGACGATCTGTACACCGGAGGGCAAGTGCAAACGCGCTATATCGAGCTGCTGCACGAGGCTAGGCGGACCAGTCGGCGCCCCAGGTTTTCGCCGCGGTAGAGGCCGGCGATCGCGTCCGGAGCGGCTTCTATGCCGTGGAGCACGTCCTCGCGATAGCGGAGCTTTCCGGCGCGCACCCATGGCGTGAGTTGCGCAATGGCTTCGTCGAACCGGTCCGCGTAGTCGAACAGCAGGAAGCCTTGCATACGCGCGCGTCTGACCAGCAGGTGCCGTTCGATGCGCGGTCCGCTCGGCCACGGCGCCCACGACGAGATCGATGCCGTTCCGCAGACGATGATTCGTGCGCGGATCGCGAGATGCCGCATCACCGCGTCGCTGATCGCGCCGGCCGTGTTGTCGAAGTAGACGTCGACGCCGTCCGGGCACGCGTGCTCGAGCGCAGCGTCGAGATCCGGCGTGCCCTTGTAATCGATCGCTGCGTCGTAGCCGAACTCGTCTGTGCAGAGCGCTGTTTTCTGAGGACCGCCGGCGATGCCGACGGTGCGGCAGCCGAGGAGCTTGGCGATCTGTCCGGCGCAGGAGCCGACCGCGCCAGCTGCGGTCGACACGACCACCGTTTCGCCGGCTTTCGGTTGTCCGATGTCGAGCAGCGCGAGGTATGCCGTGATGCCGTTCATGCCGAGCACGCCCAGGTGCGCTGAAAGCGGGATGCCGTCGTCGGCCACCTTGCGCACGCCGCTGCCGTCGGACAGCGCGTAGTCCTGCCATCCGAACATGCCGACGACGAGGTCGCCGGCGGCGAACTCGGGATGATTTGATTCCGTCACCTCGCCCGCGGCGAACGAACGCATCACCGCATCGATCGCAACGGGCTCCGCGTAGTTCGCGACGGCGCTGACCCAGCCGCGCATCGCGGGCTCGACGCCGAGAAAACGGTTACGAACGAGGAATTGTCCGGGCCCCGGCCGGGGAACCGCGCTCTCGACGATCCGGAAATGCTGCGCCTGCGGGATGCCGTCGGGGCGCGACGCGAGGACGACTTGGCGGTTGGACGCGTTTGCCTCTTCGGGAGCGCTCACGGTCGTGTTCTCCATCGTGCGATCATAGCAAATCGTGGCGACCTGATTCGCCGTCAGACGCGAGGCTTGACGACAGTTCGGGGCTCGTAGTACTCTGTAAGGCAAGCAGCACATAGGTCGTCCTGTAAGGCCGAGTATCCAGTGGCGTGAGACGTGAAGTGCGGCTTTGGTTCCGTAGTGTATCGCACTTGATGAGGGGAGAGCGTCGATGCGACGTCACTTCCGGCGCGTCGCAGCGGGTATCGTTGCGCTTGCTTTTCTGTTGACTCAAGCGGGGGCGATGGGGTCCACGCACCTCCACAGCGGTAGCATGACTGCCGTGGCACAACAGCCGGGGCACGTCGTGACGACTCCGCCCGTGCGCATCGAAGTAAAGGAACCGGCGCGCACCCGGCCGACTATACGACCCCCAAGCGCGATAAGACCGAAGTTGGTCGTCGTCGTTCAGCCACCCAAAGGTGTGCGCGTCGTCGGTCCGCCGATGTTGCTGCCGTCAGAGATAGATGGCGTGCTGAAGACAACGGCACACCGGCGCGCGCCGGCTCGGACGATCATCGCGCCGTCCGGCGGTGTGCGACGCGGTATTGGCGCACCCGGTACCGCCGCGAGGCCGCCTGCGCGCGACGCGCACGCGCTTCCGTCCGACCCGAATGCTTCGGGAACCGGGATCACTCCGTGGTGGCGCTATCAGGAGCAAACCCTACCGGGCGGTGGACACCTGATGGTCAACGTCGGTTCCGGCAACCTGCTGCTGCAAGACAGCGACATGGAGGTGCCGCACAAAGGCATCACGCTCGGTTTCCGGCGCACGTACAACTCGCAGAGCCAGCACGACGTGAACGGCACCGACGGGAGCGCGCCGAGCATGTACGGCAACGGCTGGACGAACACGTTCGATGCGCATCTTTCCGGCAGCACGCCGGGCGTCACGACCGTGTGGGACGTCGACGGTGCCCGCTACGACTACACCTTGGCAGGTGACGGCGTGACGTGGATTCCGCCGGCCGGGCAGCACGCGACGCTGACATGGGATCACGGCTGCGGATTTCTGTGGACCAAGAAATCCGGTGCTTCGTACTACTTCTGGCAAGCGCCGAACGGTCCATGCGGACCGACGTACGGCGGACAGTACGCCGGGAAGCTCTATCAGATCATCGGGCGCAACCGCAACACGTACGTCACGTTCAATTACGGTTGGGATATCGGAACCCACACTGCCGGCGATAAGATCAGCTCGATCACCGCGACGACGGAGTCGGGCTTGGCGACCAACTTGTCGTTCACCGACGTATCCGGCCATCGTCTGCTGCAGCAGATCGTGTTCCCGGACGGCGGCACGTCGGTGTCGTACCTCTATGACGCCGCCGGAAATCTGACATGGGTATCGCGCCCGCCAAACAATGCGGCGGGAACGCGGCCGATGCCGGGGTACATCTACTCGACGCTCGGCGCCGGCTCGGTGCTGGCGTATGTGACCAGTCCCCGTTGGAACGGGTCGGATGGTGGCTACATCGCACTCGGCTACAACGGAACAGACGCGCATTCAGCTACCGTCAGCTACTTGGCGCACGTCGCAAATGTGAACCCGCCAATTGCGGATGGTTCCGGATCCTCGACGCTTCAGAGCGGATACCCGACCACGCCGTACAATTTCTACAACGAATACTTCACGACAGGAGCGTTTGCGTCAACCTATCGCGACACCAACGGGCACGTCACGAATTGGGTCATCGACGGGCGCGGCCGGCCGACTCAGACGCAGGTGTGCACGATAACACCCGCTCCGGGAACGCCGTGCCCATCGCAGAGTTTGCTCGTCATGAACGAATCCTGGGATATCAACAATAACCGGACGGCCGTCGTCGACCCGCGCGGTGGCGAAACGGATGCGGCGTACGACGCGGCAGGTAACTTGGTCGCAATTGCGCAGCCGCAGCAATATCAGGGGTACGGTCGCCCGACGACGCTTATCGACTACGACAGTTCCAATAACGTGACGGCCGAGTGCGATCCCGTTTTCGTCCATTCGCATGGTGCAGATTGGAGTGGGCAATACTCGGGCGGATTGGACAATTATTGCTCGGCGCTCGGCAGCGCCAATCATCCGCACGCCGGGTACACGTACCCTTCCTACGAGCCGAACGGCGAGCTGACATCCGTGACCTCGGCGCGCGGCTATACGACTTCGATCTATTACGATCCCGCGGCGCAGGGCGGCGTTGATTACGGCCTTCCCACGAAGATTTCCGGAGCGCTGATTCAGCAGTTCGATCAGACGACGAAACAGTCGAGCACTTCGGCCACGTACGATGCGAGCGGAAACGTCATGTGCGGTCAGACGGACGCCGGGACAGGCGCGGCGGCGCTCGCGGCGACGACTGTGATGACGTACGACTCGTTGAACCGCCTCGTGGCTTCGGCGGACGCAGACGACGCTTCCCTCACCGGTTCCTGCTCTGCAAAAGTCAGCGGCATAGCGGGCTCCTCGATCGTCACCACGCGGACATACTATCCAGACGGATCTCTGGCCACGACTCGCACGCCTTCCGAAGCGGCGCTGAACTACGGGACGACGTATACGTACGATATCGACGGCGATCCGATGTCCGAGGCGCCGTACGTTTCAAGCCCGCAAAACCCGCTCACGGCAAGGGTGAAGCGATGGTTCGACGGCACGGACCGATTGATTGAAACCCAGCAGCCGGCCGACCCTGCGACGCCGGGAGACATTCCGATCTCGCTGCGCTTCCTCTACGATCTGTCGCAGGGAGGCTCCGCGGTAGCGCTCGCAGGAGCAGCGGTAACTGCTCACGGCAACCTCTTTGACACCGTGAAAAACACACCCACGGGTTGGATCGATTTTCGGTACTCGGCGTTCGATGCGTCCAACCGCGTAACAATGGCATACGCATTTTCACCGTGCCCCGCACAGACCGGCTCCCCCGGCGGAGCGATCTACTGTTCGCAAAGCGCATACGCGACACGCTACGACTGGGACTCCTCCCCTGCGCTCAATCCCGGCGTCTCTGCGCCGGGCTTGCTCGTGGCTATGCTTGACGCGACCGGAGCGTCGCGGAAGTTCACCTACGACGGCCTGAACGAGGTCGACAGCATCAACTATGCCGGCGATGGCGGCGTTACCACGCCGGTTCAATATGCGTACGACTTTGACGGTCGCATCTACGATACTTTTGCCTACTTCAACGTATCGTCCGCTCCAGCTCAGAATCGTGTCACCTACACGTACTCCGCAGACGGCACGCTCGCGCAGAAGGCGTACTCAGCCCTGCGCACCATCATCGCGTATAACTACTACTCTGATTCGTCGCTTGCCGGTGTGTCGGCGGTGACGACGCAGGGTACCTGGGGCGACGTGGTGAACCAGCCGAATCTCTATCGCTACGCGTATCGCAATGATGGCGCCCTTGCGAATGAGTCGTTCGGGGTCACGAACCAATCCGTCGGGTGGACATATACTCGCGGCGGACGGATGACGGCGATGAGGGACTTCTCCGGTGCTTCGCCGTCGGTTTCCGCGCAGTACGCCGACGGCAGCGGCCGTCTCTCAACGTACACGACACCGAGCGGCACATACGGGTCGTTCACGTACGACCCGCAGGGCCGCATGACGCGGTATACGGACCCGTACGCCAGTGTCGACGGCGAGACGGTAAATTCGACGTATAATGTCCGCGGCGATCTCGTATCTCGAACGTTCACGGGTGGCTCGGCCGCCACGAAGCCGGGCTTTCAATACAAGAACATCCAGGGTGTTCTCGTGCAAAATCCGGGCGATCAGTGGGATGGCCGCACCGGCGCAACCGTGCTGACGCCCGATTCGGGTGCGTTCAGCTACGATCAAGCCGGGCGCCTCACCAACGTCGGCGGAGGCCTCAGTTACGATGCCGAAAACCGTCTCGTCAGCGGCGACACCTGGAATGCAGCGACCGCGGCAGACCCTGGCTGTCTTTACGGTGGGACGGCCGCGACCGCACCTGCTCCGGAGTTGACTTACCTATACGACGCTGCCGGCCAGCTGTTCCAAGACAAGTCTCAAGGAGGCTTCGTCGGCGGGCATCCGCAGCAACCGATCCGGCAGTGGTTTTGGAACAATTCCACGCCGCTCTACACGGCGCAAATGACTTCTGCGGGTGGCAACTTCCGCGGACTGGACGGATTTTCAGCCGACGGCTTGGGTTCCATCACACCCGATGGCTCATCGCCGGGCTTGACGATCAGCGATAATGACTTTGACGGTGCGGTCGCGCAGTACCATAACAATACCGGACACTCGAGCTGGGCCGCGAGCAACGCATACAACCAATTCTGCCAGCACGCAAATCCATTGCCGGCGAGCGCGAATTACGTTGGGCCTAATGGCAATGCCGTCCCGAGCGACACTTCATCCGATGCTAGCCTGACGGTGAGCTCCGTCGGTCGCGCCTACCTATCTCGGGCGATGGGCTTCACAACCCCGGACTATTCATCGGCGATGCCTTATTCTTCGGGAACCCGGCGGATCTCCGCGGAGCGCTCGACGCACGCAGATAGCCAGTGCCCATCCGGAGAAGCGTACGACGATACCGGAGAGTGCACGCCGTCCAATTCCGACGGCCTCGGTCGCGTGCCGGCTCGGTGCTGCAATCCGCCGGAGCTTCCGGAGCCGGAGGACTTCCCGCCCATCATCGGCGCGCCTGACCCCCGAGATATCGGATGGCCCGAACCCAATACGCACGGGCTAGGCGGTATCGAGGACCCGTTCGGGTTCGGGGTTCGCCTTCGTATGCCGGGCTTGGGACACCCGGGTGGATTGGGCGGTATCGGCCTGTTCAGAACATTCGGGCTAGCCATGAGCTACAATTACGATCCGACTTTTCAGGGCGGCGCGGGCGCATACCGTTTGCTTATGTTCGTTCCTGTACAATCCACTAAGGTATCCTGGACCTGCTATTTTCAGAGCAGAGACGTGAACAGGACTGGGTTTGGTATGGCGGCAGGAACTGGCGTTAGCGGACCTAACGGGATGTTCATCTCACATAACACCATCAGCCAGCCGGTTTTGTGGTCACAGACTATGTGTAGAATAAGAGCCAAGGGCGGTTCGGATGCGATCGGGGTTTCGTTCCTGTAGAACGTGGATGCGATGGAATTTCCACCGCTAGAGTGGGACGTTCTGTGCGAGACAGACACCGGCTACACGTTCATAAACTCGTATCGGACTCGCGAGGAGGCCGAATGGGGAGTAGAGCTTCTTCTCAACACGCCTCGCAGCAGAGATGCGCCCGCGGGCTCCAGTTTTTCAAAGACCCCACCGGATGCCGTGGTCGTCAAAGCAGAGATACGATACCACGCTAGACCGAACTGAGTCGCCGCGAGTTTGTGTCCGGGACGTTGCTTAGAAGTGGCGCCGGTTTTTCGGAAACGGAATCGGCAGCCGTTATGTGGTGACCGTGCCGGTTAAGCCGCCTTTGCGGGCGGCTGATTGAAGTATGCCATGTCCGGCGCCCGGCCGTCGAGCGACGAATGCGGCCGCTGCTGATTGTAGAACGCGATGTAGCGGCCGATGAAGTGCTTGGCTTCGCTCCCGCTCTCGTACGCGCGCAAATATACCTCTTCGTACTTGAGCGAGCGCCAGAAGCGTTCGATGAAGACGTTGTCACGCCCTGGGCCTGAGCCCCGTCTTTAAGCCACCGATTTCTGTGGGTGGTGCTGGTTTGAATCCGGGTGGAGGAGCCCCCGGCGTTGGGCCAGCGGGCAGTGTGACTTTTCCGGGTCAAGACGCCTTTTTTGCAGCCTGCGCAAAGGCGTTCGGCGTTTCGTTGGCCAGCGATCGGTGAGGGCGAACCTCGTTGTACTCTCGACGCCACGCTCGCGCCGCTCGTCGGGCCGTTTCTAGCGTATCAAACCAAGACGTATTGAGCAATTCCTTGCGGACGCTCGCGTTGAACGCTTCAGCGAATGCGTTGTCCGTCGGCTTGCCCGGGCGTGAGAAGTCGAGCTCAATGCGGTTGTTGTACGCCCATTGGTCGAGCGCTTCGGCGGTGAACTCGGTTCCTTGGTCGCATCGGATTGCGATTGGAGTCCCCCGCTGACCGACGAGCCGAGTGAGAACGTTGACCACGTCACGCGCTCGGAACCCCGGTGCGACCTCGAGGGCAAGACATTCGCGCGTGAAGATATCGACGACTGTCAACAACCGAAACGCTTTGCGACCTTCGCCCATCAAGCGATCGTGCATGAAGTCCATGCTCCAGACGTGGTTGGCCTGCGTTGCCGCGGTTCGGACTTGTCGCACCGTGCAACTGCGACGTCGCTTCGGCGCCTTCGCGCGTAGACTCAGGCCCTCTTGCCGATACAGACGCGCAACCCGCTTGACGTTCACGCGCCAGCCTTCGCGGCGAAGCAGCACGTGAATTCGCCGGCATCCATAGCGGACCCGTGCTGCGGCGAGCTCCTTGATTCGCCCGCGCAGCACTTCGTTGAGAGCGCTGCTCTTTGGTTTGTACTGAATCGAGGCACGATTGAAGCGCAGCGACGTACAGACCCTGCGCTCGCTGACGCCATACTGCTCCCGAAGCTCGCCGGCCAAGGCACGTTGCTTGGCCGGCTTCAGAGCTTTTTTGAAAGAACGTCCTGCAGCATCACTTTGTCGAGCGTCAGATCCGCCACCAGACGCTTGAGCCGCGTATTCTCGTCGCGCAGCTCGTTCATCTCGCGGATCTCAGGCGTGCCCAGCGTGCCGTATTTCTTCTTCCAAAGATGCACCGTGTTCTCGTGAACGCCGGCTCTGCGCGCGAGCTCGGTGATCGGTATGCCGGACTCGGCTTGCCGTAGGACCTTCGCGATCGACTCGGGGGAATGCCGTTTGCGGGCCATGAGGACCTCCGTTGATCGGCCGCTTAGGCGGCTCGAAAATGTGGTCCCGCTGGCCCAGTTTTTCGGGTGCCCTCCACGGGCGACGAACTTCTGCGGCGTGAGATAGCCGAGGAGCTATGCGGCCGAACAGTGTTGTAGTCGTCGAGCCACTCGTAGGCCGCGGTTCGAAGTTCCGGCAGCGATCGGAACAGATGGAAGTTGAGGAACTCATCGCGGACGCGACCGTTGAACGATTCGATCCAGGCGTTCTGTGCGGGCTTCCCGGGCTCGATGAAGATCAGCTCGACATTGTGAACGGCGGCCCATTTGAGCATTGCCAAAACGGGTCAGTCCCGGGCCGTTGTCGACACGCAGGCGATCAGGGTAACCGCGCTCCGTGGCAACTGCGTTGAGTTCGCGAATGACCCGCCGACTGGGCATGGAGAAGTCGATCTCGAGCGCAAGACCATCGCGCGAGAAGCGATCTTCGAGCGTCATCGCTCGAACCTTGCGGCCGTACAGCGCCAGTGCCACTTTCGCCTTGAAAGTCGCGGTGTGGTTGCGGCGGACCGGCGCTCTCGACGATAAGGAAGTGCTGCGCCTGCGGAATTCCGTCGGGGCGCGACGCGAGGACGACCTGTCGGTTCTCCATCGTGCGTTCATACGCCGGACGCACGCGGAGGCATCCTTCGGGAACTGATCGTTCATTTTTGGGTGGCCCCGGCGGCAGGAATTCTGAGCGCGCTTGGCCGACTCCGTTCGCTGACGTTTTCCGAGGACGGGTGGATCGTAATGACGTTGAGCTTTTTCTTGTGGCGTCGCTATTGATGCGGAGCGGTATCCTACCGCCGCATGTGCTCGCAGCGCTACGCTTGCATCCCGAGGCGGCCGTGCGCGACAGCGCGCGGCGGGCGCTTTCGGCCGCTCGCGCTCTTCGGGAACGTCCGCAACCGGGGCGCGCGGCGCGGACGGCGGGGCGCGCCGGCGGGCCGCATCCGCTCGTGCGGCGTGTTTTTAGCTGCGCTGAAACGACCATTGTACCGGGCGTGCTGATGCGGGTTGAGGGACAGCCGGCGTGCGGCGACGCCGAGTCGAATCGCGCGTTCGACGCGGCGGGCGTGGTGCACGCGTTCTGGCGCGACGTGTTCGAGCGCGACTCGATCGATGGGCGCGGGATGCACCTGATCGCTTCGGTGCACTTCGGCGACCGGATCGACAACGCGTGGTGGGACGGCGCGCAGATGGTGTACGGTGACGGCGACGGCATCGTCATTGCCGGCTATACGACCTCGATCGAGGTGGTCGCGCACGAGCTCGCGCACGGGTTGCTGCACAGCGAATGGGATCTCATGTACAAAGGCCAGTCGGGCGCGCTGGCCGAGTCGCTTGCGGACGTGTTCGGTTCGCTGGTCAAGCAGCATGCGGCCGGGCAACGCGTCGACGATGCGGATTGGCTGATCGGGTCGCAGATGTTCACCGCGAACGTCGCAGCGCGCGGACTGCGTTCGTTGAGCGAGCCGGGTTCCGCGTACGACGATCCGGCGCTCGGAGGACGCGATCCGCAGGTCGCGCACATGCGCGATCTCGTGACGAGGCGGCGCGACGACGGCGCCGTCCATCTCAATAGCGGCATCCCGAATCATGCCTTCTATCGGTTCGCTCGCGCGCTTGGCGGTCGTTCCTGGGACGTCGCCGGTCACGTGTGGTACGACGCGCTGCGCTCGGGTCTGCACCCGCGCTGCAACTTCGCGTCGTTCGCTAATGCGACGCTTGCCGCGGCGCGGTCGCACGGTGCAGACGTGGTTGCCGCGGTGCACGGCGCGTGGGATGCGGTCGGCGTGCCCGTCGCGTCGCCGCGGCGGCGCGCGCATGGGGCTTCGGGCGATTCGTTTAGGTCCAACGAGGCCGTCGGCGTGCGCGGGCACGTGATCACCGCGGCGATTGCGGTGCTCGCGGATGGGCTGCCGCGCACGGCCGCGGACATCTGCTCGCAGGCGCTCGCGCGCGGGCTCGTGCCGCCGCGGACGTCCGCGAAGTACGTGTACACCGCGCTCATCGAGTACATCGCGCGCACGAAGGGACACGAGCGCAAGCCGGCGATCGTGCAGGATCGCGACCGGCGGTTTCGCGCGAACCATCCGGTCGATCCGTGGCCAGCGCCGG
>JGI12635J15846_10003082_pt1 | contig 14546 bp, 8 predicted proteins | sample BlaSpr_A8_OM2_M2_FD_15846 | JGI IMG/M metagenome (IMG submission 15846) | reverse complement strand
AACCTGCAACATTGGCTCGTGGGGCACGCGCCGGCTAGCCTCCAATCCATCGTTTCGGCGCTGCTTTCGGTCGTCGCTATTCTCGTTGTGTTTGCATCGCTGTTTGCGATTACCACTGTCCTCGAACGTAAGGGGCTGGGTCGAATCCAGAACCGGTATGGCCCGAATCGCGTGGGTCCGTTTGGATTTCTGCAGCCTATCGCAGACGGAATCAAATCGCTCACCAAGGAAGACGTTGTGCCGCTGGCGGCGGACAAGGCGGTGCATTTTCTGGCGCCGGTGGTGCTGGTGCTGGCTGCGTTTTCTTTGTATGCCGTGCTGCCGATTGGCCGAAATATGGTGCTGGCGAACCTGGACGCNGGTGTTNTGTTCTTTTTCGCCGTCAGNTCCGTCATGGAGTTGACGATCTTTATGGCGGGATGGTCGAGTCGAAACAAATACTCATTACTTGGGGCGATGCGCGCTATCGCTCAGATGATCAGCTACGAAGTGCCGCTGATTCTTGCTTCGGTGACTGTCATCATGGCGGCAGGTTCGCTGTCCACCGTGGCAATTGTCGAGAAGCAAGCTGGTTATACGGGGATCCTGCCGCACTGGTTCGTTTTCACGCCGTGGGGATTCGCCGGGTTCGTTATTTTCATGATCGCGGCAACCGCCGAATCCAACCGCTCGCCCTTCGACTTGCCGGAAGGCGAATCGGAGATCATTGCGGGCTATTACATTGAGTACTCCGGATTCAAGTTCGCACTGTTTTTCCTGGGCGAATATCTGGGCATGTTCGCGATCAGCGGATTGGGAATCACGCTGTTTCTTGGCGGATGGACCGCGCCGCTTTCTTTTTTGACCTGGATCCCATCGTACCTCTGGTTTTTGGGGAAGCTGCTTGCCATGATTGTCGTCTTCATTTGGGTTCGCGGCACTCTGCCACGACTGCGCATGGATCAACTGATGAACTTCGCCTGGAAGTTTATGCTGCCGATGGCGCTGCTGAACCTGGTCACTGCCGGGGTCTGGCGGTTTTTACCGGAAGGCGTTTTGCGATGGATCGTCTGCAGCCTTCTGGTGGTGGTTCCGTATGTTCTACTGGGTCGCGGGTTGATGCGGGGATGGAAGTTGGAAAAGAGGGTGTATCGGTTTGCTGAATAGGCCGGTGATGCAGGAGAAGGGATGACAGTAATGGATCGCAGCAGCGACAACATTTGCCAAGTGGCGCGCCGACGAAACGCAGGAATGACTAACACCAAAGGATAATCTTGCTGTTCACGATTTTCGCAATACTGACGGTAGCGGGAGCTGTGGCGGCCATGAGCCTCCGCAACCTCATACATTCGGTCTTGGGGCTGACTTTGGCGTTCGCTGGCCTCGCCGCAGTGTTTCTGCTGCTGGGTGCGCAATTCGTTGGACTTGCACAAATCCTGGTCTATATCGGAGCGGTGGCGATTCTCGTTGTCTTCGCCATCCTGCTTACACGGAATGCAGTAGCAACTCCGCAAACTATCATCGCCGGCTCCTGGAAGGGAAGCGGTGTGGTCGTCCTCGCGGTCTTCGGGATTCTGGCGTGGGCCATTTCTCACAGTGTGGTATCTCGACAGGTTGTGCCGCCGCAGCCGGGAGCGACCATGCAGCAAATCGGCAACGCCCTGATGCTGCGGTTTGCTCTTCCTCTGGAGATTATTGGCCTGCTGCTGACGGCCGCGCTGATCGGCGCCGTTACGATCGCCATGGACGAGAAGGAGGCGAAGCGATGACTTCGCTGACGAGTTGCCTTCTTCTTTCCGCACTCCTTTTTGCCATCGGTCTCGCCGGTGCGTTGATGCGTCGCAACGCGATTCTTGTGCTCATTGGGATCGAGCTGATGCTCAATGCCGCGAACCTCAATTTCATCGCATTCTGGCGGTACGGCCCAAACCCCGAAGCATTGACCGGAATGATGTTTGTCATCTTTTCAATCGGCGTGGCAGCGGCGGAGGCAGCAGTGGGGCTGGCGCTGATCATCTCCCTATATCGGCACAGCAAGACCACCAATATCGACGAGGTAAATTCCATGAGGGGGTAAGACACGCACGAAGAAGTCCATCCATCCACCTGCAACCATTTTTGAGACGACATGATCTGGATTGTTCGAAATCTTTGGCTGATTCCCGCACTCCCGGCCCTCGCGGCGGGGCTGAGCGCTCTTGCCAAACAGCGAAGTCGCAGGTTTGCAGCGTCACTTGCGATTGGTTCCATGGGGCTGTCGTTTCTGCTTTCCCTCTGCGCCTTTGCGCATACACTTTCGTCCAGCGGCCAAGGAGAGACGGCGAAGGAGGTCTTCAATTTTCCGTGGCTTCAGTATGGGGGCGAGTGGCTGAAGCTGGGTTGGATGCTCGATCCGCTTACCGCGGTGATGCTCGTGATGGTCACGTTTGTTGGACTACTGATCTTTATCTACAGCACTGGCTATATGGCCCACGACGAAAACTTCACTCGCTTCTTCTGTTTTTTGTCGCTCTTCGCTGCCGCGATGCTGGGCGTGGTGATTGCAAACAGCCTGCTGTTGCTGTTCATGTGCTGGGAACTTGTCGGGCTTACCTCCTATCTGCTGATCGGGTTCTGGTACCAGAAGCCTGCCGCGGCTGCCGCAGCCAAGAAGGCATTCATCACTACGCGCATTGGCGATCTCGCATTTCTGATCGGGATGGTCTGGCTATATTCGCAAGCGGGCACACTGCTCTTCTACGACCATGGTGCCGGGTGCCTGGAACACTCCGCGCTCGCTGGGCTGGTCGCGCAGACTACGTTCATCGGCATGGCGGCCTCCACTGGCATCGCGCTATTGATCTTCGCCGGTGCGGTTGGCAAGTCCGGCCAGGTACCACTGCATGTCTGGCTGCCTGACGCGATGGAAGGTCCGACGCCGGTCAGCGCATTGATCCATGCGGCGACCATGGTTGCGGCGGGCGTGTTTCTCGTTGCGCGCGTCTATCCGCTGATGGCGGCCCATGGCGATATCAATCTCGCGGCCACCTCAACGACGGCGTTGCAGGTTGTTACCTGGATTGGCGCGATTACAGCCGTCTTTGCAGCGCTCATCGCCGTCGCGCAGGATGACATCAAACGCATCCTCGCCTACTCCACCATTTCGCAGTTGGGTTACATGATGATGGGCCTGGGCGTCGGAGGAGCGGCGGTCGGAATGTTTCATCTGATCACGCATGCCTTCTTCAAGGCGCTGCTCTTTCTAGGCGCGGGGTCGGTGATTCACGGGTGTGATGACGAGCAGGACATTCGTCGTATGGGCGGCTTGAGGAGATTCATGCCGATTACCTTCGCTACCTATGCGGTAGGTATGCTGGCGCTGTGCGGATTTCCTCTGTTCTTCTCCGGATTCTGGAGCAAGGACGCGATTCTGCACGCCGCAAACGCCTGGAGCATCTCGCGTGTGCCTTTCTACCTCGGGAGCTTTGGTGCCCTGTTGACGGCGTTCTATATGACGCGCCAGGTGTACTACGTGTTCTTCGGCGAATACCGTTTGGCAGGGAATCATGGTTTGTCTCATACCACAGACGTCGCTCATCTGAAGCACGGTGTGCCGGCCTCTCCGCACGAGAGCCCTGCCGTTATGACGATGCCGCTGGTGATCCTCGCCGCGTTTGCAATTCTTTTGGGTGTGATAGGCACTCCCGCATGGCCATGGTTCGATTCATTTCTGAACGGCCAATCCGCAACACTGGACGTCGCGGGATTCTTTGAGAGTGGCATCCTTCCAGTGATGCTTACCTCCTCGATCATCGTCTTCGCGGGGCTGGGGTTGGGCTGGTGGTTCTACGGACGCAAGCCGATTGAGAGTGCTGAAGCTCCAGATGTGCTGGAACGATTGCAACCGCAAATCTTCAATCTCTTGCGAAACAAATTTTATGTAGATGAGTTCTATGCGGCAACCTTCGTTCGTTGCAATGTACGGTTGTCGCAGGTCAGCGACTGGTTTGATCGGTGGATTTGGAACGGTGCAGTGTGGGCCGTGTCTCATCTTGTGCTTGGTCTTTCGTGGCTTGCCCGATCGGCGGATACATACGTCGTGAATCCCGGCTTTGACGAAGGCTGTCACACAGTGACCGCTGGTGGCAAGCTGTTGGCGCGGCTGCAAAATGGCCGCACGCAAAACTATCTGCGGCTGGTTGGAGTTGCGTTTGCGGTCCTGGTTGCGTTGCTGATCTGGAGTTGCGGCCGATGAACTTTCTTCCGCCGATCACCTGCCTGACCATCGTGCCACTGCTGGGAGCGGTAGCGGTTCTGGCCGTTGGCGGGAAGAGCAAGAAATTGGCACGCGCAATGGCGCTGGCATTTGCTTTCGCTGCACTCGCGATCACTTTGGTTCTGTGGCACCGATTCAACCCGGGCTCCGGTGGGCTTCAGTTTGAGGAAGTGCACGCCTGGATTCCGGTGCTGGGCGTGCAGTACCACGTGGGCGTCGATGGGCTTGGCCTGCTGATGCTGCTTCTGTCGGCCATCGTCGTTCCCATGGCGATGGCCGCGTCATGGCAGATTCACGAGAGGATTCCGCTTTATTTCTCGCTCATACTGATGCTTGAAGCAGGGCTGTTCGGAACCTTCACAGCACTCAATTTCTTTCACTGGTTTCTCTTCTGGGAGCTGAGTCTCATCCCCGCATTCTTCCTGATTCGGCTTTGGGGTGGACCACAGCGCGCCACGGCGGCGACACAGGTTTTCCTCTACATGATGGTTGGAAGCGTCGCGTTGCTGCTGGCATTTTTGGCCATCTTCCTGTGCACAGGAGAGTTCGACTTTATGGACCTTGGAGAAATTGCGAGGAATGGGCAGCTCCTTCCCGCACTGGCGAATATTTCTGATCTGCATAAATTCACGGCGGAGAAGGCTGCGCTGATTCTTTGCTTCGGAGGATTTCTCGGCTTTGCAGTGAAGGTGCCGCTCATTCCTTTCCACACGTGGCTGCCGGCTGCCTATGCGGAGGCTCCGACCGGTACCACCATGCTACTTACGGGCACCATGTCGAAGATGGGCGTGTATGGTTTTCTGCGGATACTGCTCCCGATTTTTTATGTGCAGCTGCGGCTGGTGCGGACGCCGCTGTTGTGGCTTGCGGTGGCTACCATCGTCCTCTCGGCCTACGCTGCGCTGGCGCAGAAGGATTTGAAGCGCATCTTCGCATATTCATCCATCAACCACCTGGGCTATTGCATGCTTGGGATTTTTTCCGTCCTGAAGTTCACCGGCAATGATCCTGCGCTTGCGACCGAGAAGGCCGCGGCGCTTAGTGGTGTATTTTTGCAAATGTTCAACCATGGCCTGACCGCTGCGACGTTGTTCTGGTTCGTGGCGCTGTTGGAGAAACGCAGCGGAGGGTTGCGCGGACTTCACGACTTTGGTGGCCTCCGCAAAGTCGCTCCCGTGTTCTGTGGCCTCATGGGGATCGCGCTTTTCTCTTCGCTCGGGCTGCCCGGACTCAACGGATTTGTAGGCGAGTTCCTGATCTTCAAAGGCACGTTTCCGCTGGCAACGTGGCCGGCAACAGTGTCCGTCCTAGGCCTACTCTTGACAGCGATTTTCATCCTGGCGATTCTGCAGCGGGTCTTCTCTGGACCACTTCAAGAGAGATGGTCAGAGATGCCGGACCTCACCAACGGGGAGCGGCTCGCTCTACTGCCCGCCATTGCGCTGATGTTCGTGCTGGGGATCTATCCCCAACTCGTGCTTGGCGTTATCAACAGTACGGTTATGCAAATGGTGCAACAACTGAGGTTTTAGGACGAAGATGTACGGGAATCAAAACAGATTACGAATGGCAGGACGTGCGCACGACACAGGTCAACGCACCCGACCTGGCTTGGCAACCTAATTATGCTGGCATGGACCATTTACATTTCGTTTCTTGGCGCGTTGGCGCTAATGCTTCTGCCGAAAGGCTCGGTGCGCGTTGCACGCATCCTCGCATTGCTCGCAGCGGTGGCCGGATTCGCCGTGACTCTGGGGGGATTTATACAGCAACGTTCGGGCGAATTGGTGACGGTCGCGCGGGTTCCCTGGGTGCCATCGCTCGGGATTGAATATCACCTCGCAGCAGACGGAATCAGCCTCACTCTGCTCCTGCTTACGGGTATCGTGGCGATCTCAGGAATCCTGTTCTCCTGGAACATCGGGCATCGTACCAAGGATTTTTTCGCATTTTATCTGGCGCTGATTGGTGGCGTGTATGGCGTATTTCTAAGCTTCGATCTATTGCTTCTATTCGTCTTCTACGAGATCGCCATCATCCCCAAATATTTTCTGATTGCGATTTGGGGGTCCACGCGGCGTGAGTATGCCGCCATGAAACTCGCGCTCTACTCGTTTGTCGGCAGTGCGATGGTGCTGATCGGATTGATCGCGGCATACGTGGTAGCCGGTGCGAAGACGATGGACCTAGTGCAGCTCGCTCGATTTCCATTTCCCGTTCATTTTCAGATGTGGGCATTTCCCCTGGTGTTTGTCGGCTTCGGAATCCTTGCGGGCCTTTGGCCGTTCCACACCTGGGCGCCTACGGGCCACGTCGCGGCGCCCACCGCGGCTTCGATGCTGCTCGCCGGCGTCGTGATGAAGCTCGGCGCTTATGGATGTTTGCGCGTGGCGATGACGCTGTTTCCCCGCGGCTTGGGTGCATGGGGATTTCACGTTCTCGGCTTTGGCTCGTGGCGCGATGTCTTTGCACTGCTTGCTCTGATCGGCATTGTGTATGGCGCGATGGTGGCACTGGTGCAGAAGGATTTCAAGTTTGTCATCGGCTATTCGAGCGTCAGCCACATGGGCTTTGTCCTGCTTGGACTGATGACATTGCAGCAAATAGGCCTCGACGGCGCGGTGCTACAGATGTTTTCGCATGGAATTCTCGCAGGGCTATTGTTTGCTGTGGTGGGACGCATGGTCTATGACCGAACGCATACCCGTGACCTGTCGAAGTTGGAGACGATGCATCTGAGCAAAGTGATTCCGTTTGCAGCAGTGACGTTCGTTCTTGCCGGTATGGCTTCCATTGGTTTGCCGGGCTTCAGCGGTTTTGTAGCGGAACTTCAGGTGCTCATCGGAGCGTGGCGTGCCTTCACACTGTTTGCGATTTTCGCCGGGCTGGGCATTGTGATCGGAATCGCTTATACCTGGCGGGCGATGCAGAAGGCTTTCTTCGGTTCGCCAGACCAAGGCTCAACCACTGGGGATACCGGTCCGCTTCAGCCGATTTCGATGCCTGAGCGCATCGGCGCCATAATTCTTGTGGGCACGAGCGTCGCTGTCGGGCTCTACCCGCAGTTGCTTTTGCGCGTCATTGTTCCAGCTTTGCACACGCCGGTGTTTGACGGCCTGTGGAGAGGAAGCGGGCGATGAACAGCGTCAACTATCTGAGCCTGTTGCACCTGGTTTTACCGGAGGTGATCGTTGTTATCGCGGCACTCTGTGTGCTGTCGGTGGATCTGATGTTCCTACGCACGTTGGATGTGCGGATTCGGGGTTCCGTTGGCGCCGCGCTATCGCTCGTGGGGTGCTTGGCGGCGGTTGTCTGGATACTGCATACGCCGCAAGATGCGAATGTGCTTGACGGAATGCTGGCGCTAAACCGGCTGGCACAACTAGTGCAAATCGCGCTGCTCATTCTAACCATGCTAACGATCCTGATCTTCATTGGATCGACCTTCACCCAGCACGTAAGCGAATATCTTGCGCTGATCCTCCTGGCGACGGTCAGCATGATGCTTCTGGTGAGCACACAGAATCTTCTCCTGATCTTTCTAACGCTGGAATTGCTCAGCCTGTCGCTCTACATTCTCACGGCATTCAATAAACACAGCATCCAGTCGGCGGAAGCCGCGATGAAGTACTTCATCTTCGGTGGAATCTCTGCGGCGTTTCTGCTGTTCGGATTCAGTCTCCTGTACGGTTTGTCCAACTCGACAAATCTGGCACGCATCGCCGATAGCATTCATGGTCCATTACTTGATCCGTTGTTGATCGTCGCCATTGTGATGACCTTAGTTGGTCTTGGNTTTAAGGTGGCTGCGGTCCCATTTCATTTCTGGGCTCCGGATGTTTATCAGGGTGCGCCTGCCCCCAGCGCCGCATTGATCGCGTCCGGCTCGAAGCTCGCAGGCTTCTTCATCTTCTACCAAGTGATGGTGATTGGTTTAGCGAGTGGAGAGGGGAGCGGTGCATGGCACTCCTACATCTCTGGATGGGTTCCGGTTGTGGCCATCGTTGCCGCACTCTCCATGGTGCTGGGAAATTTGGTTGCCATTCTGCAGACCAGTGTGCGGCGGCTGCTCGCATACTCCGCGATTGCGCACGGAGGGTATATGTTGCTGGGCATTCTATCGCACACCGGTCAAAGTTTTGCTGCGCTGCTTTACTACGCCATCACCTACGCGCTGACGGTTCTCGGAGCATTTGGCGTTGTAGCCTTGGTAGAGGAGGAGATGGGCGGCGACTCGGTCTCCGATTTCGCGGGGCTGAGCCGACGAGCGCCGGTGCCGTCCTTTTGCATGCTGATCTTCTTGTTGTCGCTGGCGGGGATTCCTCCATTGGCTGGGTTCTTCGGCAAATTCTATCTGTTCTCTGCTGTGCTGACCTCCACGCCGGGAAGTTTTGGCCTCCTCTGGCTGGTGGTTCTGGCGATCGCGATGAGCGCGGTGTCGCTCTACTACTATCTAAAAGTGTTGAAGTACATTTATGTCACGGATCCGCCATTCGACAAAGGCCCGATCCGCATTTCTGTTCTTCGCCAGTTTGTTTTATGTCTGATTGCGCTTGGCGTGGTGTTGTTCGGCTGCGTACCGAATTTATTGCTGCGCTGGCTGTAACAGCTCTTCCCGCTGGGACCTAGACTAGTGGGGCAAATCTTCATGCTCTTCGATGCTGAAACTGGCACTCTGTGAAGGTGTCGAAGCGAGAGGATCCCCGGGCTGCGCGCCGCCCAGCGAAAGCGTGTAGGAGCCCGGCTGCACGCTACGCATTCCCTCGGCATCAACCTCGGAGAGTTGCCGCGAGTCGAGTGTGAAAGTGATGTGCCTTGTCTCCCCAGCGTTGAGATGCACTCGCTGCATTCCGTCCAGTTGAAGCTTTGGCGAAAGGCCTCCGTTGCCGTTGGTCGGCGGTATCAGGTAAAGCTCGACGACCTCGTCTCCCCCGTCTTTGCTGATGTTGGTCACGTCTGCTTCTGCGGTGAGCGTGTCTCCCGCATGCAACATGGGCGTGGAGAGCTTAAGGTGCGCATACCTGAATTGGGAGTAGCTGAGCCCGTAACCAAAATCGAAAAGCGGTTTTCCGGCAAAGTAGCGATAGGTCCGTTGGCTCATGCTGTAGTCGGTAAATTGGGGTAGTTGATCGAGCGAACTGTAGAACGTTACGGGCAACCGTCCGCCTGGATTGTTTTTGCCGATCAATGTTTCCGCAATCGCTTGCGCGCCCGCTTCGCCGGGATACCACGCCTGCAGAATGGCGGTCGCGTGCGCCTTGGCCCAGGTATAAGCAATCGCGCTTCCACTCATCGAGACAACGATCAACGGTTTGCCGGAAGCGGCCATCGTCTCGAGTAAATTCTCTTGTGCCTCCGGCAGTTTGATGTCGGTGCGGTCTCCGCCGGAAAATCCTTCCGTGTGAATGGGCATCTCCTCACCTTCGAGTTCTGGAGAGAGACCAACAAAAGCGACGATGGCGTCAGCCTGTGTCGTAAGAGCTTTGGCTTGATCCAGCAGCGCAGCAGAGGGCGGGATCCAACTCAGCGTAAGGCCGCCCCCGAAGAGCGCGGCGCGATGCGCGTAGTCTACCTCGATGGCGTGCGGCTGGGTGTCGTCAAGGTGCAGCGTCACAATCGGGGTCGTCGAACTCCGGAACTCAGCCGATTCTTTACTTTGAAACGAGGTTAATTGCTTGCCGTCGACCGTGACAGTGAAGTTTTCGAAGTCGCGGCAGGGATAGCAGTGCGCCAGGAAAAGTGTCAGGGGATAGTCGCCCGGCGCCGGTACTTGAATCTCGCCCGTCCAACGCACAGAAAACGCCTTTTGCGAAAGACCCGCTACGGGACTGGCGGAGTTCCAGTCGAAGTCGATCTGAGGATCGGTTCGGGTAACGACTGGCTGGCCCTCCCACTTCTCGTTGGCGAAGTATTCGGCCCTTAAACCTTCTTCCCGCGAACTTGATGATGGATGAAACTGCGTTCGCGGTATTGGCAGAGGCAGCCCATCCGCGTAAGGCGCACCCTGTGCGTACAGAATCCTGGTGTGAGCGAATTCGCTGCGAAGACCGTCCAGAGGAAGAATCGGGTATTCAGGGACGGCGTTATAGTTGCCCTCGATGCCGGCCAGTGTCGATGCATTCGGCCCCACCACGACAATAGTCTTGATCGAAGATGACAGCGGCAAAACATGGCCGTCGTTCTTGAGCAGCACCATAGACTCGCGCGCTGCCTTTAGCGCCAGGGCGGCATGCTCCGGCGAGCCAACCTCGGTATAGGGAATAGATGCATAGGGCACTTCGCTAGGGGGATCAAAGAGGCCCAGACGAATTCGCGCAACGAAGAGGCGCTCTAGCGTTTTGTCGAGGTCTGCTTCGGTCAGCAGGCCCTGCTTCACGGCGGCCGGCAATGCAAGGTAAGTGGTACCGCAGTTGGTATCGGTGCCCGCCAGAACGGCCGTCGCGGCGGCATGCTCTTTGTCTGGAGAGTAGTGATGCGCCCCGGCTTCAAAGAAATCGTCGACAGCGCCGCAGTCAGAGGTCACAAATCCCTTGAACTGCCAATCCTGGCGCAGAATCTGCCCTAGCAGAAGATCGCTCGCGCACGCAGGTTTGCCATAGATCGCGTTATAAGCGCACATGATCGAGTCGGCTTTCGCATCGACGATGGTCGCTCGAAAAGCGGGCAGGTAGGTGTCCCATAGATCGTGCGGGGAAGGTTCGACATTGAAACGGTGGCGATCTGACTCAGGCCCACTATGTACGGCGAAGTGCTTCGGTGTCGCGATTGCGCGGAAGTAGCGTGGGTCATCACCCTGCAGCCCACGCACGAAATTGCGTCCCAGCGTCGCAGTGAGGAACGGATCTTCGCCATAGGTTTCCTGTCCGCGACCCCAGCGCGGATCGCGGAAGATGTTGATATTCGGCGACCAGATGGTCAGCCCGAAATAGATACTGTGAACCCCTTCGCGAACCGCCTGGTTGTACTTGGCGCGGGCCTCCGTCGAAACGACCGTTCCGATGCTTTGAAGCAGGCTGGGATCCCACGTGGCGGCCATCCCGATCGCCTGCGGAAAGAGGGTCGCATAGCCAGAGCGCGCTATCCCATGCAGACCTTCGCTCCAGTAGTCATAAGCGGGAACGCCCAGGTGTGGGATGGCTGGTGCGGTATTAATACTCTGCGCGGCCTTCTCCTCCAGTGTCATGCGCGAGACAAGGTCCGCTGCGCGCTGCTCAGGCGAGAGCGAGGAGTCTTGATAGGGAAGAAGGTGAGTTTGGGCCGTCGCAGCCATAGGCAATTGGAAGGCCAACAGCAGTACTAGAAGGAAAGCGCGCATGCATTGTGCTCCTCTTGGAGGTGGTAAAAGCCAGCGTGAGCTCTCTCGAACTCGGTGTCGATAGAAACTCGTACCCTGTGTGCCGCAGTTTATGCCCAAAAGCATTTGCCCGTACTCCCATCACGCTTTAAGATCCAGCGCCAGCCACGCAGAAGGATCAGAGAAATTGATGAGGGCGGCTCCAGTTCCTGTCGAACATATTTTTACTTCGATAAAAATGTAGCACAGGATGAAAATAAAAGACATTAAATCGCTCCGGAACACCTTCCTGCGACCAAGCACTCTTGCGTAATGTGCATTGCAGCATATATCTTTGACAGGAATTGCCACGAACTGTTGAGGTCTGGCCACGGTCAGGGCGTTGTCGCTGTCCGGTCGATCAGTTATCACATTTTACGGTATTTTTTTGAGTCAAGAAATATCATCTACGCAGGCTTGCAGTCGTTGTTGAAGGAATGTTGGATAGGAGAAGCCGTGGATAAAACCATCTTTGCAGAGTTTCCGACTGTTCAGTTCGCGGGTACAAAGAGCAACGAGGATTTTACCTATCGCTGGTACGACGCCGAACGCATTGTTTTAGGCAAGCCACTACGAGAGCATATGCGGTTTGCCGTCGCTTATTGGCATAGCTTAGCAATGAATGGAAGCGATCCGTTCGGCGCGCCAACGATCCAGCGCCCCTGGATGAACCGCACCGATCTATTGCAAGCTGCGCGAGACAAAGCCGATGCCGCGTTCGATCTATTCCGGGTTCTCGACCTTCCATTCTTCACCTTCCACGACAGGGATATTGCACCCGAAGGCTGCTGCCTCCGCGAGTCCTTGAAGAACGTTTACGAGATTGCGGACTATCTGCAAACAAAGATGTCCAGTTCGAAAATTCGTCTCTTATGGGGAACGGCAAATCTCTTCACCCATCCAAGGTTTATGTCAGGCGCGGCCACGAATCCCGATCCGGATGTTTTTGCCTATAGCGCCACAATCGTCAAGCACTGCATGGACATAACCAAGGCTCTCGGCGGGGAAAACTATGTGCTCTGGGGCGGTCGCGAGGGATACGAAACCCTTCTGAATACAGACATGAAGCAGGAACTGCAGCAACTTGGACGCTTCCTGACACTCGTGGTCGAGTACAAGCACAAGATTGGTTTTGCGGGCCAAATTCTGATCGAGCCGAAGCCGAAGGAGCCCACCGCTCACCAGTATGACTTCGACACTGCGACCGTGTTTGGCTTCCTAAAGCACTTCGGACTGGAGAATGAAGTCAAGGTCAACCTGGAAGCAAACCATGCGTTGCTCGCAGGTCACAGCTTTGAACACGAGATTGCTACGGCGACAAGTTTTGGAATCCTCGGCTCCCTCGACATCAATCGCGGCGACCCGCTGCTCGGCTGGGATACGGACCAGTTCCCAATCGATCTGCAATCCATGACTTTGGCGATGTACTACGTTATCCGTTCCGGTGGTCTCGGCCGAGGTGGCATGAACTTCGATGCGAAAGTTCGCCGACAGTCGACTGAACCCGCGGATCTAATTCATGCCCACATTGGCGGAGTCGATCTATGCGCGCGAGCCTTCCTCATTGCGGCTCGAATCTCGGAGGAAGGGCATCTTGCGAAGGAACTGGCGAACCGGTATGCGGGTTGGGACACCCCGCAAGCGCGCGCAATGCTCAGTGGCGCTCTCTCCCTGGACGAAATTGCCGTCAAAGCGGAAGCGGAAGAACTCAACCCCTCGCCTCGTTCTGGGCGACAGGAGAGACTGGAAAATTTGGTCAGCCGATATTATTAGGGGCGCTGGATGGTTCGTCGAACACTACTTCCTAAACCGTAAAATCCGCTTAGAGGAGTGGCCAGGTGCGATTGTTTAGTTATGTGGCCGGCGTGGTTCTCGCTGTTGTTACGCTGGTGGCGACGATGAATGCTGAGGACGGGTCGGCGGCCTGGCTGCGATATGCGCCTATTTCAAATCCAGCACAATATAGCTTCCTGCCCTCTCGCATCACCATCCGAGGCCACGGGACCGTCGAACAAACCGCCGCTCAAGAGTTGCAACGCGGACTGTCTTCGATACTGGGCCGGACTTTCACTATCGCTCCTTACAATCCTGCCTCCGCCTCTATCAGTCTTACGTCGGCGCCGTCGAAGTCTTCGCTCAATAAAAACGGCGTCGTTCGCAGAGACTCTTTTCTGATTCGTCGTGCAAAGACCGGGGAAAATGTGTCGTTGATACTGGAAGGAGAAACCCCGCGAGCCGAACTCTATGCGGTGTTTCACTTACTCGAAGAGATCGCTGAAGAAAAACCCATCCCTAACGATGATCTACAAATCCCGAGCGCACCGATTCGCTGGGTTGACGAGTGGGACAATCCCGATGGCTCTATCGAGCGCGGCTATGCGGGCCGGTCAATTTTTTTTGAAGGAGGGTACATTCGCAGCGACCTGACGCGCGCGCGCGACTATGCGCGACTGTTGGCATCCATAGGCATCGATGGCTGCAATATCAACAATGTCAACGCAGATCCGGAGACCCTCTCCACCGAACATCTTCATGAGTTCGCACGCGTCGCCGATGCATTTCGTCCGTGGGGCGTGAAGTTATCACTCTCGGTCGATCTTTCAAGCCCGAAGGCCGTCGGTGGTCTCGGCACGTTCGACCCGCTAGCCCCGCAGGTGATCGCGTGGTGGCAGAAAAAGATTGAGGAGATATACACGCTTATCCCGGACTTCGGTGGGTTTACGGTTAAGGCCGACTCGGAGGGCCGGGTAGGACCCTCGCAATACGGGCGCACGCCTGCCGATGCGGCAAACATACTTGCCCGCGCGCTGAAGCTGCACGGTGGCGTCGTCTTTTATCGGGGCTTTGTCTATAACAACAAGCTCGACTGGCACGATCTAAAGGCCGATCGTGCGAGAGCAGGTTATGACAATTTCGCCAATCTCGATGGCAAGTTCGAATCCAATGTCATTATTCAGATCAAGCACGGTCCGATCGACT
>JGI12635J15846_10003079_pt1 | contig 14550 bp, 12 predicted proteins | sample BlaSpr_A8_OM2_M2_FD_15846 | JGI IMG/M metagenome (IMG submission 15846) | reverse complement strand
AGCACGCGCGAATCGGTGCCGCCGGTGGTCATCCACGGCACCACGCGGGCGTCCTTGAAATCGCTGGCAACGACGCGTTTGATCGCATCCCACGCCTCGCCGGAAGTCGGCGACGGCGGCGCGTCATCGGGCCGCTGGAGATACTCGATCGTGAAGTTGCCGGCGCCGAGCAGATGGCGCAGACGTTTCATAAACACGCCGGCGTCGGTGCCCGGCAACAGGCGGCAATCGAGTCCCGCCTCGGCGACCGTCGGCACGACGTTCACTTTGACGCCCGCGTTGAGCATCGTCAGCGAAATGGTGTCGCGCATCAGGGCCTGGATTTCGTACGGGCTGAGCACGCCCGCGATCGCAGCCTGCGCGACGCCGGGCTGATCGAGATGCGCGAGCTGGAACGACGCGGGACTCGGCTCGAGCGGCGCGATCGATTCCATCGCCTCGGCGAAGATTTTCGTGATTCGAATCGGCGGCTGATTTTCCAGCAGTCGATGGAGCGCGTTGATCAGGATCAGGTTGGGATTGTCGGGCTTCGGCACCGAGCCGTGTCCGCCCTTGCCGCGGACGGTGACGTGCAGCCAGTTCACGCGTTTCTCCGAGACGGCAACACAGAACGTGGTTCCTTTGAGTCCGAGCCAGTCGGGCGCGCCTTCACCGCCCTCGTTGAATGCGAACGCGGGGTCGATCGCGTCCCAATGCTTGTTCACCATCCAAGTCGCACCGTTGTCGCCGCCCGCTTCCTCGTCGGGATTCACCATCATCTCGACCCCGCGCCGGAGCGCGACGTGGTTGTGCTTGAGCGCGAGCATCGTCATTAGCGCCATGATCCCATGCGCCTTGTTGTCGATCGCGCCGCGCGCCCACACGTAGCCGTCCTTGAGGTCGGCATCGAACGGATGATGCGTCCAGTTGGCGGCGACGGTCGGCACCACGTCCGCGTGCGACATCAGCAGCAGCGGCTTCACGCCGGACGGTCCCGGAATCCGCGCGACCAGCGTCACCATCCCGGGCTTGCTTTCGAAAGTCTCGGTCGCAATCCCCTCTTTGTCGAGAATCGATTTGAGATATGCAATCGCCGCGGCGGTATTGCTCGGCGGATTGGTGGTATCGAAGCGCAGATATGTGCGGAAATATTCCAGCGCGTCGGAATCGACCTTGTTCCAATCAATCTGCGGCGCACTCTGCGCGAAAGATGAAGTCACGAGAGCGAGCAGCGCGATCATCGCGCAAAGAAGTCGAATCGCCGATTTCAGCGGCTGCATCATCATATTGTTCACTCACGTCAGCGCTGGCATTTCGGGCAATAGAAACTCGCGCGCTGGCCCACGACCACGTTCCTGATCGGCGTCGAGCATGTGTAGCACGGTTCTCCCTCGCGGCCGTACACGCGGAGCCGCGCGGCGAATCGGCCCGGCTGTCCGCGCGAATCCCGGTAGCTGCGAAACGTCGTCCCGTTGCTGCCGATCGCGGCGCGCAGAATCACCGGCACACTGGCCGCGATTTTTTCGAGCTCGCTCCGCGTAACGCGTCCGGCCCGCCGCGTAGGACGCACTCCGGCGCGAAACAGAATTTCGGACGCGTAAATATTGCCGACGCCGGCGACGATTCGTTGATCCATGATCAGGTTCTTGATCGCCGCGGTCCGTCCGCGCGCCTTCGCCGCAAGATAGTCCGCGTTGAATTCGCGCGACAGCGGCTCCGGGCCGAGACCCTTCAGCTCCGCCGTGGAAGCCAGCGCGGCGCGCTCGACCAGACGAACCATGCCGAAGCGCCGCGGATCGTTGTATACCAGCCGCGACCCGTCATCCAGCGAAAATTCAAGATGGTCGTGGTGGGGATTGAACTCGCCGGCATCGAAGCCNTCGTGCCGATGAGTCAAGCTGCCGGACATGCCGAGGTGGACGAGCAGCACATGGTCGCCGTCGAGCTCNACGATCAGATATTTNGCGCGGCGCGACAGTTTCACGATTCGCCGGCCCGCGACGGCTCCGCCGAAATCCGCGGTGACGCGGCGGCGCAGCCGCTTCTCGCCGATTCGCACCTTCACGATCGTTCTGCCGACCGCGGTGCGAACTAGTATCCGGCGCAGCGATTCGACTTCCGGTAGTTCAGGCATCGCGCGCGGCGACCCGGTCATCGAGTTCGACCCGCAGCGAGTGCGCGAGTCTCAGAAAATCCGGTACGCCCAGTTTCTCCGCGCGCGTGCCCGGATCGATCGAGGCGCGTTCGAGCGCGCGCACGGTCCGCATGCTGTCGATTCCGAGCGCATGGCTGAGCGCGTTGCGAATCGTCTTGCGCGGCGCGGAGAACGAAGCACGCACGGTTTCGAGCACGTCGCGCTCGTCACCAGCGGCAAAGGAGGGCGTCGCCAGCGGCGTGAAGGCGAGAACTTCGGCGTCAACCTTAGGACGTGGATGGAAGCTGCCGGCGGCGACGGTGAAATGCAGATCGATCTTCCAGTAGAGCGCGGTGAACACGCTCAGCGCGCCGTACGCATCGTCGCCGGGGGTTGCGCGGATTCGTGCGGCGACCTCGCGCTGGAACATCAACACCATTCTCGAAATCATGCGCGAGTTGTCGCACAGCTTACGCAGAATCGCCGCAGCGACATTGAACGGAAGATTCCCAATTACCTTGACCGGAGAATCGCCCGTGAGTGCGGCGAAATCGATCGCGAGAAAATCGGCGTTGACCACGCGCATATCCGCGAAGCGTTCCTGCAGCCCGACCGCAAGGCGCGGGTCGAGCTCCACCAGCGTCAGCGAGCGTTGTGGCCGCGCCGCGATTTTCTCGGTGAGGATGCCGAGGCCTGGACCGATCTCGATTATCGCATCTGCTTCGCAAAGCTCCGCCGCCGCGACGATTCGATCTGCTACGCCACCGCTGGTCAGAAAATTCTGGCCGCGCGATTTGGCCGGCCGCACGCCCACTCGCGCGAGTGCTGCTGCGGGACGCGCCGCCGTTCCATCAGCCACGCGCGATTTTCGTGCGATCTTCATCTACAAAGACAGGTTTGCTTCCGCATCGATGCTTAGCGCGTCGCGCTCGCCGCGCAACAGCCGGTAGCTGCCCGCGAGCGCGATCATCGCCGCATTGTCGGTGCAGTATTTGAGCGCGGGTGCGACCAGCCGCCGCCCATCGGCAGCCGCCGCTTCCGCCAGCCTGTCGCGCAATCGCGAATTTGCCGCGACCCCGCCGGTCAGCGCGATGGTGTCCGCGCCCAGTTCGCGCGCCGCCGCGATCGTCGGCTTCACCAGCATTTCGACCACCGCTTCCTGAAAGCTTGCCGCGAGATCCTCGGGCCGCTCCGCGCGCCCATCATCGGTAGCCAGAAGAGTAGCGACCGCCGTCTTCACGCCGCTGAAACTGAAATCCATCGGCGCGCCTTTGACGTGCGCGCGCGGGATTCGCACGCGCATTCGATTTCCGCGCCGTGACAATTCGTCGATCGCGCGGCCACCCGGATAGCCCAGCCCCATCAGCTTCGCGACTTTGTCGAACGCCTCGCCGGCCGCGTCGTCGCGCGTGCGCCCGATTCGTCGATAGCGCCCGAAATCCTCGACCGCGAACAGCGCCGTGTGACCTCCGGAAACGACCAGCGCGAGGTACGGCATCGCGATTCGATTTTCGAGCAGCGGCGCGAGCAGGTGCCCCTCGATATGATTGACGCCGACCATCGCGATCCCGCTCGCCTGCGCGAGCCCNTTCGCGAACATCAGGCCGACCAGCAGCGAGCCGACNAGTCCCGGGCCCGCGCGTGACGGCGACTCCCTCGACGTCCGCGAGGCGGCATCCAGCGGCCTCCAGCGCGCGCTCGATAACCGGCGCGATCGTGACGACGTGATTGCGCGACGCGAGTTCCGGCACGATACCGCCGTATGCGCGATGGATGTCGTCCTGGTTGGCGACGGTGCTCGAGCGAATTTCGGCGATACCCGGTGCGCTCGTTTCGAGCACCGCGGCGGCCGCGTCGTCGCATGAAGACTCAATTCCGAGGATCAGCATCGCCAGTTCGCTAAGGATGACACAAAAAAGTTCTAACAGGGACGAAGTCACGCATCTTTCTTAATTCTAAGGTGCAGGGTTTAACCCTGCCCAAGGAAGTGTGAAACCCACGCGGGTTTCACGTTAAATTAGTCGCCCTGTTCAATCTGCTGGCGGAGCCGCCGACTTCGGCGCAGGCGGTGCGGGAGCTTCGTCCGGTGGCGGCGGAGCGTCGGGCTCGGCAGGCGCGGGCTCATCGAGCTCGCCCGCGGCTGGTGCAGGCGCGGTCGCCGCGACAGGTATGAATGCGGACAGCCGCGTGACGCCGACGCGCGCAGTCAGGTTGCCCGGACTCGCGGCCAGCGCTTTCTGATAGGCGGCGACCGCCTCGGCAGATTTCCCCGCCTGCTCGAGGCAGACCCCCTCGAACGCGTAGGTCTCGCCTAGCCACGCCGAATTCGACGCGACGCCGATTTCCGCGCGCTTGAAAAACGTCTCCGCCTGCACGTAGTCCTTGCGCGCGACGTACGCGCTGCCCAGATAAAAGTAGGCGTACGAGTTGCTCGGATCGATCGAAATCGCATGCGCCAGCTCGCGAATCGCGTCGTCGGTATGTCCGCGCTCGAGCTCGATACGCTGCTGCTCGGTGATTCTCAGGGAGGCGGCGCGCGCGGGAGTCGGCGCACTATTGATCAGGGGCGCCAGCGACGAGTCGCTGATTTGGGGTGTCGTCGCGATCGAGCCGGCGTCGATTGCCGGCGTGATTTCAGCGGGCGTCGCTACTGCCGCGGGCGCAGCGGGAGCTGAATCCGCCGCCGGCTCCTCGCGATCGGCGGGCTGCGCTTGTCCAGCGGGAACGGATTTCCAATCTTCGGGATTGGAGCTTGTGTCGGGACTTGTATCGGCTGCAGGAGATGCTACCGCGCCGGGACTCGTAGCAGCTCCCGGACTAGGCACCGCGAGATCCTGCGCCGGGATCGATTGCTCCTGCAGTTCCGCCAGGACTACTGGATCGCTCTGCGCTCGCGACGTGGCCGCGGCAATCGGCAGCATCGACAGAAATATTGTAAAGGCGAATGGGCCGATTCGCATCATTGCAACCTAGTCGTTGGGATCGGCTACGGGACTCGGCTCCTCCGGTATCCTGTGGTCCACCACGGTCAACGACGTCGGTGAAGTATGATACGGGCAGTCCTGAGTTGGCGCCATCCCTTGCGGATAGACGCCCATCATCGTCAACGGGCAGTAGGGTGTCGCCTTGTAGCCGGTCGTGGGATCGACTTTTTCCTCGACGATTCCCGGCGGCGCCGTGAAATCCAGCGGCGGCCGCGACGCAGTCGCTGCTTTCATAAAAGCCGTCCATGCCGGCAGTGATGCTTGCGCGCCGGTCAGCCCCAGCTCTTCTTTCTGATCGAAACCGGTCCACACAACGGCGAGCAGGTTGGGCGTGAAGCCCGCGAACCAAGCGTCCTTGGCGTCGTTGGTGGTGCCGGTCTTGCCCGCCGCAGGCCGCGTGAAGCCCATCGTCCGCGCGGCCGCGCCGGTGCCGTGATTGATCACGTTTTCGAGCATGAACTGCATCATGTACGCGAGCTCGGGCGAGATAACCTGCTGGGCGGCGAGTTCGTGACCCTCGATCACCTTGTTATTTTCATCGACCACGGCCGTGACGGCGTAGGGAGTGATTTCCATCCCGTCGTTGGCGATCACGGCGTACGCGCGCGCCACCTGCATCGGCGAGACTTCGATTCCGCCCAGCACGATCGACGGGTACGCCGGCAAATCGCCAAAGCCGAGCTTCGACGCCATTGCGCGGATTCGATCCAGGCCGACGCTGTTCGCCAGCCGCGCCGTCGCGGAGTTGAGTGACTCGCCGAGCGCGAACTCGAGCGTGACGTGGCCGAAAAAGCGGTCGCGATAGTTATTCGGCGTCCAGCTCATGTCGCCGTACTGCCAGGTGAACGGCGCGTCCTCGATATATGTAGTCGGCAGAAACTTCTCCGCGCCGCCCGAAAGGGTCTCGTCGAAGGCCGCCAGGTATGTCACCGGCTTGAACACCGAACCGGGCTGACGCTTGGACTGAATAACGCGATTGAACTGGCTCGAGCGGTAATCGCGGCCGCCCGCCATCGCGCGAATTTTTCCGCTCTGCGGCTCGAGCGCAACCAGGCACGACTCGAGGCGGTCCTTGGCCTCGCGGCGCATCAGCTTGGGATGCTTAGCTTCCAGCTGGCTGAGATTGTGGTCTATCGAGGCCTCGGCGATCTTTTCCATGTGCACGTCGAGCGAGGTGAAGATGCGCAAACCCTCGCCGTTCAGCACTTGCGCTGGATAGCGCTCCGCCAGTTCCTTCTTGACGTAATCGACGAAGTAAGGCGCGTCGTTGCCCTCGGCGTAAACTTCCCGGGCATGCAGCGGCTCGGCGACAGCGGCGTCGTAAGCGCTCTTGTCGATGTAGCCGTCTTCAAGCATCGAGGCCAGCACTTCGTCGCGGCGCGGGCGCGCGGCGTCGGGATGATGCACCGGATTGAGCCGGTTGGGCGAGCTGATCAGACCGGCGATAGTAGCCATTTCGCCAATAGTCAGATCGCGCGGCTCCTTCGAGAAGTAGTACTCACTGGCTTCCCAGACGCCGTATATACCTTCCTGCCCACGCTGGCCCAAATAGATATCGTTAATATAGTTTTCGAGGATTTCGTCCTTCGAGTAATCGCGCTCCGCGATGTACGCCATCATCGCTTCCTTGAGCTTGCGCTTGTAGCTGCGCTGACTGCTCAGGAAGAAATTCTTCATCAGCTGCTGCGTGAGCGTCGATCCGCCCTGGCGCACGTGCCCCGAAGTGAAATCGATGTATGCCGCCTTGACGGTGCGGACGAGGTCGACGCCGTGATGCTCATAGAAGCGATGATCCTCCGCCGCCAGGATCGCGTTGATCATCGTGGGCGGAATCTGGCTCAAGCGCACCAGCCGGCGCTGCTCCCATTCGCCTTCGAAGATGCCGCTGATGAGCTCGGGCTCGAGCTCGATCGAGAAGATCGGTTTATGCGTCACCGGATCGGTCATCGAGTCGATCGTATCGCCCTTGAGATTCAGCTCGACAAATTCGCCGCCGAAGTTGCCGTAGGGATACGCAAAGCTGTGCAGGAAGATGTCGAGCTTGCCGCGCTTCTTCTCGTAGCTATACTCCCCGCGGCTGGCAATTTTGCCCGGATCGACAGGATGGTAGTTCAGGCGCGCGAGACGCTCGAAGAAACCGAGATCGTTCAGGTCCTGGCCGGGATAGATGAGCTCCGAGTCGGAGTAAATTCGCGACGGGATATTCCAGCGCTTGCCCGAGAAGCGCGCGATCACTTCATTTTCGAGCTGATGGTAGTAGCTGAAGAACAGCCACAAGGTCGGCGGCACCGCGAACAGGATGAGCGCGCCCACACCGATTAGCGCGTACTTCAGCAGTCGTCTTGGGGACATCGGAAGTACGTCCCCGGCTCAGGCCTCCGGCTTGACGGTCACATAGATCGTGTTCTCGCCGCGCTTGACCAGCAGCAGGACTATCTTGCCCTTGGCGCTGGTCTTGAGCGCGGCTTGATACGCGTCCACGTCTTTGACGGCCGCGCGATTGACTTCGAGGATCACGTCGCGCGAACGCAGGCCCGCCTCGTCGCCGGCACTGCCGGGCTGAACCGAAGCAATCACGACGCCGCTTGGCGCGTCGAGTCCGAGTTCCTTGGCCAGGTCGGGACCCAGGTCTTTGACGTGAAGGCCGAACGGTGAAACCGCGCCGGGGTCGGGCTTCTCGGATTTTTCCTCGGCCGCTACGATTTCCGGCTCGCGCGACTGCGTGATCGTGACCGGCAGATCGATCGTCTGTTTGTCGCGAATTACCGTGAGCACGCCTTTGTGCCCAAGGTCACTGCGGCCGACCAGCAGCGGCAATTCGCGCGAGTCATCGACCGGCTGCTTGTCGAACGCGACGATCACGTCGCCGCGCTTGACCCCGGCCAGTTTGGCCGGCCCGTCGTCGAGCACCTTGGCCACCAGCGCACCGCGCGAGTCCGCCAGCCCGAGCGACTCCGCCAGCTCAGGCGTGACCTTCTGGATGTACACGCCGAGCCATCCGCGCACGACTTTGCCCGAGCTCTTGAGTTGCAGCAGCTCTTCCTTGACCAGATCGATCGGAACCGCAAAGCCGATCCCCATGCTGGCGCCGGTGTGCGTGTAGATCGCGCAATTGACCCCGATCACGTTGCCGCGCAGATCGATCAACGGCCCGCCCGAGTTGCCGGGGTTAATCGACGCGTCGGTCTGAATGAAGTCCTCGTAATTGCCGGGGATGAAGCGGCCCTTGGCGCTGACGATTCCGGCCGTCACCGTATGATCGAAGCCGAATGGGTTGCCGATCGCCATTACCCACTCGCCGACCTTCAGGTCACTCGAATCGCCCAGCGGCGCGACCGCGAGATCATGCTTCGCGTCGATCTTGAGCAGCGCGATGTCGCTCTTTTCGTCGTGCCCGATAATCTTCGCGATGTAATTGTGGCCGTCCTGCGTGGTCACCGTGACTTTGCCCGGACTGTCGACGACGTGTTGGTTGGTCAGGATGTAGCCGTCCTTGGTGATGATGAAGCCACTACCGAGCGCCTTGGAATGGGGCGATCCGCCGAACTCCTCGAGCGGGCCCTGCGAGTGCGGATCGAGCGGATTCGGAGAATCTCCGGGCGGCTCGGCGCCTTCCAACGGCTCGTCGGCCTCGTCGGTCGAGATGTTCACGACGGCGGGGCTGAGCTTCGCGGCAAGCTCGACGAAGTCCGGCATCGTTTGGACTTTCGCCGGTTGCGCGCCGTCGGGTAGCTCGCTCCAGAAGCGTGAGGGCGCGGAATCGGCCGCGCGTGCTTCAAGGCCAGAGGTCGTCAGCGTGAGGGTCGCCGCAAGGATCGCGACGCCAGCGAAAGCGATAGGTCGAAACAACTTATTCGTCATGTGCGATTATACGAAGACGGCCGCTCAACGGTTCGGCTGTCTCGCCAATTCAACGTACTTCATTTGAAGGCCGGAAAGAATCTCCTTCAGCATCGCCTGCTCGTGGGCGTCGAGATTTCCGCGAGTCTTGTCGCGCAGCATTATAATGATATCGATCATCTGCTGCGCCAGGACCAGGTCGCTGGTCACCTTGCCGCTCATCGGATCGGGAATCTCGCCGAGCGCCGCCAACGCCTGCTCCGACAGGCTCCATAGAAATGCCGCAAAGGTCAGCTCGGGCGGCGGTTCGTTGGATTGCTGGCTCGACGCGGACTTCGCGGCGGCTTCAGGCCTGGACGCGGGTTCCGCTCCGCGGGCGTCGGGCTTGGATTTTATCTCGAGACCTTCGCTGTTCTCCGACGGCGCATCGCCGCCTTCCTTGGTCTCGCCTTCGGCGGAAAAGCGCCGGCGGTCCTGAACTTTGAATCCGCGCTTATCTTCAGATTCTTCCATCGAGGTCACCGTCACCCTTGCGCAACCTGTCCCGACGCCATCTGCTCGAGCCGGTGGATTCGCTCCTCGATCGGCGGATGAGTCGAGAACAGGCGCGAGATTCCCGCCGCACTCAGCGGGTTCACGATAAACATGTGAGCCGTCGACGGGCTGGCGTCCAGCGGCATCCGCTCGTTAGCGGCCTCGAGCTTGCGCAGCGCGCTCGCGAGGTACAGTGGATTGTGCGTCAGCTTGGCGCCGCTCGCATCGGCCTGGTACTCGCGGGTGCGTGAAATCGCGAGCTGAATCAGCGTCGCCGCGATCGGCGCGAGGATGCCGGCGACCAGCAGTCCGGCGATGCCGCCTTCCTCGTCGTCGCGATTGCCCAGTCCGAAAATCGCGCCCCATCGAATCATCGTGCCGATCATCATCACGGCGCCGGCCAGCGTCGCCGCGATCGAGCTGGTCAAAATATCGTGATTGGTCACGTGCGAAAGTTCATGCCCGATGACGCCCTTCAACTCCTCGCGCGTGCAGATTCGCATGATCCCGCGCGTCACCGCGACGGCGGCATGATGCACGTTGCGGCCGGTCGCAAACGCGTTGGGCGTATCGGAGTCGATCAGGTAGAGCCGAGGCATCGGGATTCCCGCCGAATGCGCAAGCTCGTTGACGATCGAGTAGAGCTCGGGCGCGGAGCTGGCGTCGAGTTCCTGTGCGCCGTATGCCTTCAGCACGATCTTGTCGGAGAACCAGTAGCTGAAAAAGTTCATCACCGCGGCGATCACGAAAAAAATCGCGACCCCGTGCCGGCCCCCAAGCAGACCGCCGATCAGCATCAACAGGCCCGTCATCAACCCCAGCAGCAGCGTCGTCTTGAAGAAGCTCATAGACCTCTGTTCACTCGCGCATGCGCTTTTACGGAAGTTGTCCGACGATTCACGGCCTTTCAGTCTAATATCTTTGACGCCGCTCCACAAATTTCGATAAAGCGCCGGCAACTTCGCACGGCTCGATAGAATCGATGGGCTCGCGTCTCAGAATGGCGATCTGCGCGTCCCCGCCCGGCCCTAGCGGACGCCATCGCGCGGGGTCAGTCGGCCCGAAAATCACCACCCCCGGCGCGCCAACCGCCGCCGCGAGATGCGACACGCCCGAATCGTTGCCGACGAATGCAGTTGCAAGCCGCGCAATCGCCGCAACTATCGGCAAATCAAGATCCTTCAGCACCGCAACCCGAGCCTCACGAAAGATCGGTTCGATAGACGCTTCGGCAGGCCCGAGCACGACGACACACGACGCCTCTTTGTCATTCAGAGCGGAGTCCGATGGCAGCGCCGCGAACTTCTCCGCCGGCCAGTTCTTGCCAGCACTCCCGCTGCCCGGAAAAATCACGATGAGATTCGAACTGTCGCATTTCGATTCCGCCAGCACTCGCGAGGCCGCCGCAAGGTCATCCGGAGTCGGCTCGAGGCGCGTATCTATCGGCGAACCGCCCGCGTCGATCGCCTGCAAATAGCCCGTCGAGACATGCCCGTCGCCAGTGGGCCGGAACGGATGAAATGAAACCTCACCATTAGTCGCCGCCTCCAGCCGCGCGCGAAACTGCGCATCATCCGAGGCAAAGAACGAATAGATACGCTCGAACTCGCCAAAGAATAGCCGCGCACCGCCCGACGTTTCATCTGCGAACAACTCACCGACCTCGCGCGCATCGATCGAATGCCCGCGCGTGACGAGGCTTCTACCAGCCGCAAGCCGCGCCAACTCCGATCGCGCCATCAACTCGATCGACGCCCCGGGATGCCGCCGCGAAATCGCAGCGAGCGCCGGCATCAGGCACATCAGATCGCCCAGCGCGCCCGGAAAAATAACCAGCACGCGCCGCGTCGATCGCGCATTCTTCTCATCCGCCGCCATTGATGGAACCGTCTACCAGTTGAATGTGAAACCAGCGGTGGGTTTCACGCTTCCTTCGGCAGGGGTGACCCTTGCACCCTGTATTAAAATGACGATGAGGACTTCGTCCCTGTTAGAAGGGGATCTGGAACTCGACGTTGTCTTTTGGGACGAAGCCGTTCAGGCCTTTGAATTCTCCGTCGGTGACTTCTATTTGGGCGCCACGGTCGTCGCTGCTGACGACTCGGACCGGGGTGTTGTTGTCGACCTGCTTGGTGGTCCCCCCTTCGATGAGGCCTCCGACCATTCCGCCGATCGCTCCACCTTGTTTTTTCAGATTGGTCAGTTTGAGGAACGTGTTCTCGTCGGGGAAGACGGTGACCGTGCTTTCGCCGTTGCGCGCGACCAGTCTGTGACCGCATCCGGCGAGAGCAAGCGCGCCTCCAATCACAAATGCGCAGATGACGATCGTTGAAATTCGCATCGAGAGAGCTCTCCTCTGCCGCGCGCGCGGCGTAACCGGCCGCTTCGTACCACTCGACGTGATTTGTACCACGAGCTTCGGGAAAACGGCCATCGTCGCATGGCTTGGATGACAAAATAGCGAAAATTGCGGGGGGTTCGGGGCCATGATAGGCTTCACGATTCGCGCTCGGCGGATGTACGCGCCTTGCGCAAACGTAATGCGAATCGGCCTGATCTCTGACACTCATATTCCCGAAGCCTGCGAGCATCTTCCGGAGAAGGTGTTCGAGGTGTTTGCCGGGATCGATCTCGTGATGCATGCGGGCGACGTGTACGTGAATCGCGTGCTCGACGAGCTGTCGGCGATTGCGCCTGTAATCGCGGCGCTCGGCAATGGCGATGAAGGATTGGACGGGCATCGGTATCGCCTCGATCTCGACGACGAGCGGGTACGCGAGGCGCATCTGATCGAAATTGCGGGCGTGCGAATCGGGTTGGTGCATGCGATCCCGACGCCGGACGAGACATCGGAGGAAGTGTTCGCGCGCGCGATGAATACGCAATTCGGCGGCCCGGTGGACGTGGTCGTGCAGGGCCACAGCCACGTCGAGGGCGTGACGCGGTTCGGTGCGACGATGGTCGTCAATCCGGGCAGTGCGACGCTGCCGCGCAACCTGGTCGGAGTGCCGGGAACGGTCGCGATACTTGAAATTGGAAGCGGCGGTGAAGTTTCCGCTGAAATAATCAGCTTGGCTTAGGCCACCATCACGAATTATCCAGGAGGAATTTTTTGTCCGCCGAAAACGCAATGCCCGAGACCAAACGCGCGGTCACGATGGAAAAAATTGTGAACCTCTGCAAGCGCCGTGGGATTGTTTTTCCGACGAGCGACATCTACGGAGGACTCGGCTCGACCTTCGACTACGGCCCGCTCGGAATCGAGCTCAAGCGCAACGTCAAGGAGGCGTGGTGGCGAGAGATGGTGCAGTACCGCAGCGACGTGCTGGGGCTGGACTCCGCGATTTTTCAGCATCCGCGCACTTGGGAAGCGTCGGGGCATTTGAAAAATTTCACCGACCCGATGGTCGATTGCAAAGCGTGTAAGAATCGTTTTCGCGCCGATCATATCGAGGGCGACAAGTGTCCCGAGTGCGGCGGCGAGCTCACACCGGCGCGCAATTTCAACCTGATGTTCAAGACGTTCATGGGTCCGGTCGAGGACACAGCGGCGGTGGTCTATCTGCGGCCGGAAACCGCGCAGGGGATTTTCTCGAACTTCGAGAACGTGGTGGATACGCAGCGGGTCAAGCTGCCGTTCGGCGTCGCGCAGCAGGGCAAGTCATTCCGCAACGAGATCACCACCGAGAATTTTATTTTCCGCACCCGCGAGTTCGAGCAGATGGAGATGGAGTATTTCGTTCGTCCCGATCCCGCGGAGGAAGAGAAATGGTATCGCTACTGGGTCGATTTCCGATTCAACTGGCACGTCAAGTTCGGAATCAAGGCGGACCATCTGCGCAAGCGCGAGCATGCGACCGACGAGTTGTCGCATTATTCGAGCGGCACGACCGATATCGAGTTTCTGTATCCGTTCGGATGGGGCGAGCTGGAAGGCGTCGCGAAGCGCGGCAGCTTCGATCTCGATCAGCACGCGAAGTTCAGCGGCAAGGACTTGACGTATTTCGACGAGGACACCAAGACGCGTTTTCGGCCGTGGGTGATCGAGCCTGCGCTCGGCGTCGATCGCGCGATGCTGGCGTTCATGCTCGACGCGTACGACGAGGACGTGGTCGAGAACGAAGAGCGAATCGTGCTGCGGCTAGACCCGCGGCTGGCGCCGATCAAGGTTGCGGTGTATCCGCTGCTGCGCAAACTGGGGCAGCCCGAGAAGGCGATCGCGATTCGCGACGCGCTGAAGCGGCATTTCACGGTCGCCTACGATCAGGCGGGCTCAATCGGGCGGCGCTATCGGCGTCAGGATGAAGTCGGCACGCCCTATGGCGTGACGATCGATCATCAGACGATGGAAGACGACACGGTGACGATCCGCGATCGCGACGCGATGACGCAGGAGCGCGTGCCGGTTGCGCGGCTGGTCGAAGTGATCACCGAGCGAATCGGCTGGACGCGCTAAAATAATAGAAAATTGTCGCCGCACGATTTTTTNTGCGGTGAGGGGAGCAACGGTTTCACATGGGTCGCATTCATCCTGAGATCTACTTTTTCGGTGCGGGCGTAGCGGAAGGACGCGCCGAGATGCGCAACCTGCTGGGCGGCAAGGGCGCGAACCTGGCCGAGATGGCGCGGCTCAAGCTGCCGGTGCCGCCGGGATTNACCATTTCGACGAAAGTCTGCAACTACTTTTACGATCACGGCCACAAATATCCGAAGGGGCTGACCGAGGGTGTGGCGAAAAGCGTGGCGCGAGTCGAGAAGGCGCTCGGGCGCAAATTTGGCGACGCCAGGAATCCGCTGCTGGTGTCGGTGCGGTCGGGCGCGCGCGTTTCGATGCCGGGAATGATGGACACGGTGCTGAATCTCGGGCTCACCGACGAGACGGTCAAGGGCCTCGAGAGCATCAGCGGCAACCCGCGCTTCGCGTGGGACTCGTACCGGCGGTTCTGCCAGATGTTCGGCGACGTGGTGCTCAAGCTGAAGCCGGAGAACAAGAACGATCCTGATCCGTTCGAGGAAATTATCGATCACAAGAAGGCCACGCGCGGGGTCAGGAACGACACCGACCTGAACGTTGATGAC
>JGI12635J15846_10003077_pt1 | contig 14552 bp, 11 predicted proteins | sample BlaSpr_A8_OM2_M2_FD_15846 | JGI IMG/M metagenome (IMG submission 15846) | reverse complement strand
GATCGCATGGAAATTTATTGGGGAAAGCACAGTCAAGGATATGTGACCGCTGTGAGCAACCAGGAAGTTTGCGTGGCTGTAGCGTCGCGCAATCACGATCTTCGCCTGGAAAAATCTTTGCCTGAGTTTCCTGAACTCAATGCGCGTTTGCGCGGAGCTGAGACCACCTCCGCGGAACGGGGCGCGCTTACGGCCAATCGTAAACTGAGCCGAGTCTGGCAAGGGAAGGTTGCGTTGGCCGGCGACGCGTCGGGCACGGTCGATGCGATTACGGGCCAAGGACTCGGTCTTTCTTTCCGCCAGGCTGTGGTGCTGGCGGACTCTCTCCGCAGCGGCAATCTTGCCGCGTACCAAACCGCCCACCGAGAACTGGCGCTGCGACCACGGTGGATGGCGCGCTTGATGTTGACCCTTGAAGGCCGTCCCCGGCTTCAGCAGCGTACTCTGCAAGTCTTGCGTAGCCGTCCTGAGATTTTCCGCAGGCTGCTGGCTCTACACGTGGGAAAACTGTCCCCGATTCATCTGGCGGTAGATGGGCTCACCTTAGGATGGGGATTGCTGACCGCCTAGCCCATGAAACAACAGTCTCAGGGTTTGTGCCGAAATTATTCGCACTGGGCTATCCTGGCGGCCTTATTTCTGCCCATCACCCTGGTTACGGCGGCCGCGCAGGACGCGGCGCTGCAGTTGGATCCACAGCACACCAGGGTTTACTTCACCCTCGGCGATGCGCTGCACACGGTTCGAGGAAGCTTCCAACTCAAGCGCGGCGCACTGCAGTTCGATCCCGTCTCGGACAAGCTTACCGGCGAAATCATGGTGGATGCGAAGAGCGGCCAAAGCGGCAGCGAGATGCGTGACCGGAAAATGCATCGTGAAGTGCTGGAGAGCGATCGCTACCCGGAAATTGTGTTCCGTCCAGAGCGGGTCGAGGGGACCGTCTCGTTTTCCGGAAACTCCTCAGTCAAGGTACACGGAATATTCACGATCCACGGGACGGACCATGAACTGACTGCTCCTGCTGAAGTGAAGATGGCCCCGGGTTATTGGACCGCGACGCTGCATTTTGCGGTGCCTTACGCGCAGTGGGGGCTCAAAAATCCGAGTACGTTATTCCTACGGGTCAACGATACGGTCGACATCGACCTGACGGTTTGGGGAAACCTGAGTCGACCCTGAACTCATCGACTGCTTCGATCGGTTGCTTCGGTCAGTATCCATCTTGGGGCGCGAGCCCCTTGCCTTCCGTGCATTCGTAGACTCGGCCGGGAGAGAGATTCTTGAACTCTTCCACTCCGCCGCTGGGCCAGTGGATGACGACGCTTTCCACGCGATCGCGTTTTTCCAGACCGAAGGTGAGGGGAAGCTCGGATTGCGATAAATAGCTGGATCCGCTCTTCACCAAGCGAGTCTGGCTCAATCCACTGGAGACAATGCGCACGGTGGCCCCGATTCCATCGCGGTTCGACTTGGTACCGACAAGCCGGAAACGAATGCTGCGATTTCCGGCGAGTTGGTCGTTCCGGTACAGATAGGCGCTGCCATTGTTGGTGGTCAGCAAGAGATCGAGATCGCCATCGCGGTCGAAGTCGCCGTAAGCGAGGCCGCGTCCGACCTTGGGCCGCTCGAAGCCTCCTCCGAGTTCACCGGCGACATCGTGAAACTTCCCTTGTCCATCGTTTAGAAATAATAGCGGCGGCTGAGCGTAGCCGACATTGCCGCGAATGTTGCGTACCGTTTCATCGATGTGACCGTTCGCTACCGCAAGATCGAGCCAGCCGTCGAGGTTGGCGTCGAGGAAAGTACACCCGAAGCCCAGACGATTCTTCGAGGCCATACCCACGCCCGCCTGCGCTGCGACGTCTTCGTAGGTTTTTCCCTCGAACTGATACAAGCCGATCATCTCGTTGTCGAAATTTGTAATCGCGACACCCGGCCTCCCGGAGTTCGTGAAATCGGCGATATCGACGCCCATCCCTGCGCGGGCCTTTCCTTCGCTGCTGAAGGCCAATCCGGCCTCGACGGCAGCGTCTTTGAAAGTTCCGTTGCGTTGGTTGCGATAAAGCTTGTTGGGTTGGGTGTCATTGGCGACCAGCAGATCGGGCCAGCCGTTCTGCTCGTCATCGAGCATGGCGACACCCAGGGATTTCGAACTGCTGTCGAAGATGCCGCTGGAGGCAGTGACATCTTCGAAGGTTCCATTCCCGCGATTGTGAAACAGCCAGCAGGTTTCTCCACGATAAGCTTCCGGCGTGCAATAGGATTTGTGTTTGCCGTCGAGGCTGCAGAAAACGTCGTGCTCGGGCGACCACTTCACGTAGTTGCAGACAAACAGATCGAGCAGGCCGTCGCGGTCGTAATCGAACCACAACGCAGAGGTGCTGAAGGCCTGACGCTTGCCTAACCCACTGGAACTGGTTACGTCGACGAAGGTGCCCCTGCCAGTGTTGTGGAACAGACGGTTCTGTCCCACACAGGTGACGAGAATGTCGGGAAAGCCGTCTTTGTCATAGTCGCCAACGGCGACGCCCATGCCATACATTTCAATATCCAGTCCGGCGCGAGTAGTGACGTCGGTGAAGGTTCCGTTCCCGTTGTTGCGATACAGGCGCAGCGTGGAGCGGTGTTGCTTGTGGCCGGGCCAATCCATTCCATTGATCAACAGAATGTCCTGCCAGCCGTCGCGGTCGTAATCGAGGAAGGCACATCCGGAGCCCAGAGTTTCGGGCAGGAATTTTCCTCCGAATGCGCCGCTATTGTGCTGGAACTGGATGCCGGCGCTGGAAGTTACGTCAAGGAATCGAAAGCCAGGAGAAGCCGGCGTACCGGCTGCGATGCCGAGAGCGCGCACCAGCGGCAACTGGGAAACGGACGCCAGCCCCGCCATGTTGCGCAGAAAGGATCTGCGATTCACGGAACGTTTACCAGCCCCGCGCGGATGGCGTAAACCACAAGTTCGGCAGTCTTGTGAATACCCAGCGCATTCATAATATTGGCGCGATGAACCGCAACCGTGTTGGCGCTGAGCTCGAGAACCGACGCAATCTCTTTGTTCGACTTGCCGCCGACGATCAACTGCAGCACTTCGAGTTCGCGAGGAGTCAGCGCGCTACTGCGTTCCCCTCGGAGAACCGACTCTGGTTCCACCTGGGGATCGAAAATAGTTTCCCCACCCGCAACTCGCCGCACGGCCGGTCCCAGCTCCAGGTTCATGGCATTCTTCAGAATGTATCCCTTGGCGCCAGCTTCGATGGCCTGGCGCACCCAGGTGCTCTCGGAGTGCATACTGAGCATGAGGACCGCGGTCTCAGGCAGGTCTTCAAGAATCTCCCGAGTAGCCTCAAGGCCGTTCGTCTTGGGTAAGGCACAGTCCATCACTACGACTTGTGGGTGCAACTCACGCGCCAGCTTGACGGCTTCATCCCCATCGCCGGCCTCGCCGACCACTTGCATGTCGGGCTCATCTTCCAACATGCGCCGGAATCCGCGCCGCACTAAGCCGTGGTCATCGACCAGTAATACTGTGATCTTTTTTGTCGTTGTTGTTGTCGCTGTCGTTGTTGTTGTCATTGTCATTTTTGTCATTATCAGCGGAGTTGGTTTCAGGGTCAGGGACCTCAATCTTATCTCGCGGCGCAGTCAAGCGCAGCAATGTGCCGCCCGCGGGGGGTATGGAAAATATAATTCGTCCGCCCATGAGCTCGGAGCGTTCGCGCATTGCGACCAGGCCAATCCCGTGCTTTACGGGCTGCCCGTTGAATCCTCCGCCGTGGTCCTCCACTTCCAGTTCGAGCACCGAGGACAGAAAACGCAATCGGACCCAAGCCTGCTTCGCGCCGGAGTGCCGCGCGACATTATTTAACCCCTCCTGCAGCACGCGGTAGATTTGCACCGCGGCGCCGGGATCGACGGCAAAGGGCACACCATCCTTCTTATAGGATATGGCAATTCCAGTCTGCCGCTCCACGGTTGGAATGTACCAATCGAGCGTGCTTTCGAGCCCCGCTTCATCCAGCATAACCGGATGCAGTGCCTGGGACAGGGTTCTGACGCGGTCGAGCGTGTCCTGGGCGATCTGGCGGACTTCGTGCAAATCCGTGCGTAAAGACGAGCCTTCGGGAGCGTGAGCGCCGGCGCGGCCGAGCATCGCTCCCATTGCGGTCAAGATCTGGCCAAACTCATCATGCAACTCGCGTGAAATATAGCGCAGCGTCGACTCCTGGGTGGCGATCAGTTTCTGAGCCAGTTCGCTTCGGCGCTCTGAAAGTTCAGCCATCCGCGCGAACAGCCGCCGGTTCCAGCGGATCATGGAAAATCCGGTCAACAGAATCGCGCCCAGGGTTGCGGCCAGAAATACATATACCTGGCGCTGCACGCGGTCGTAAATCAGAATGATGCGCTGGGCCGCCCGCTCTTCATTCTCGCTGTTCTGTACCAGCAACCTGGCGACGGTCGTACTCAGCGCCGCCTGCCGGGCCTGCAAGGAAAGTTGAATCTGCGCCCGCGCGTCTTTCTCTCGATTCGACCCGGCCAAGGCGAACACACGGTCGACTGCGTCCCAGAACTGCGCCAGCGAGACGCTTAAAGAAGCGCTTTGCTCGGCCGTACGGCCGGCTGGGGCGAGCGCGGATTCCAGGTGCATGGCATCGTCTAAATCAGTGCGGATGCGCTGGAACTGCGCCGACCACGCGGTAAGTGGATAGGGCTCGTCATTGTCGATCATGTCACGCATGGCGACCGCGAGCAGGTTCAGGTCGTTCTGAATGCGCAGCAATTGCAGGGAATCTTTACGGTTGCGATCGATCAGTTCGGATTGAAGCTTGCGCAAACCGGATACTTGCCAGGTAATGTAAGCCGAGTAAGCGACGACGGCGGCGAGCGTGATCATCAGGCCGAGCAACAAGCCCGCGGTGGGAGAACGCTCCGGCAAGGACGGACGTGACACGCTCCGAGGATACAACGGCTCGTCGGGAAGTGTCACAATACACGAGGGTCCGAAATGCAGTAATAATGAAGCGAATCCAGCTCAACCAGAGTCCAACTATAGATTGAGTANCGATCCTAAGGCATCCGAAAAGATACCCAAAGTCGAGAGACTCCGCGCCGTTCTGCCGGAAGTCTGGACGCTGATGCGTCCCCGGCGTTGGCTGCTGACGCTCGGCTTCGTGTTGATGGTGATCAACCGCGTAGCCGCATTAGTTTTGCCCTATTCCACAAAATTCCTCATCGATACGGTCATCAATAAGCATCACATGGAAAAACTGCAGCCCCTGGTTTTGTTCGTGTTGGGGGCTACTCTGGTTCAGGGCGCGACTTCCTTTTCTCTGACGCAGTCGCTATCCAAGGCAGCGCAACGGCTGATCACGGAATTGCGCCAACAGGTGCAGGTTCACATCTCCCGCTTGCCGGTTTCCTTTTACGACGCCAACAAGACTGGCAGTCTGGTCTCCCGCATCATGAGCGATGTGGAGGGGGTGCGTAACCTGCTGGGTACCGGCCTGGTGGACTTCGCCGGAGGCCTGGTGACCTCCGGGATTGCGTTGGTTTTGTTGCTCCGCACCAGCGTGCAGATGACATTGATCGCGGTGGGGGCGCTGGTGTGCTTCAGCATCGCGCTCAATAAGGCATTCGCGACCATCCGGCCGATTTTCCGCGAACGCAGCAAGATTAACGCCGAAGTCACGGGCCGGCTCACGGAGTCGCTGGGCGGGGTACGGGTGATCAAGGGCTATCACGCCGAACAGCGCGAGGAAGCGGTCTTTGCCACGGGCGTGAGGCGACTGCTGGATAACGTGATGCGCACTCTGACTGCAACCTCGGTGATGAGCCTTTCTGCAAGCGTGTTGCTGGGATGCGTTGGTGCGGTCACCATGTATGTAGGCGCGCACCAGATTGCTTCCGGTACTCTGACGGTGGGAGGATTTGTCTCCTACACCCTGCTGCTGGGTTTCCTGGTTGCGCCCATTATGCAGATCGTCTCCATCGGAACCCAACTTACGGAAGCGTTAGCCGGTCTCGAGCGGACGCAGGAAATCATGCGGGAACGGCCCGAAGATGAAGATCCCAACCGATCCTTACTCTTGCGTGACATTGCGGGACAGATTGAATTCGACCACGTGAGCTTTCGCTACGATGGAACTCACGACGTGCTGCGGGACATTTCCTTCCGCGCCGACCCCGGCACGGTGACCGCGCTGGTCGGCTCCTCCGGTTCCGGTAAGTCCACCACCATTGGCCTGATCTCAGCCTTCTATGTGCCCACGCGGGGCAAGATTCGGTTGGACGGCGCCGATCTCAGCACGGTGCGNCTGGATTCGTACCGCACCCGGCTGGGAGTTGTGCTGCAGGAATCGTTTTTGTTTGATGGAACGATTCGCGAAAATGTTTCGTTTTCGCGTCCCGCAGCGAGTGAGGAGGAAATTCTGCGCGCCTGCCGAATCGCGCGGGTCGATGAATTCGCGGAAAGTTTTGCCGACAAGTATGACACCGTGGTGGGGGAACGCGGCGTGAAGCTCTCCGGCGGCCAGCGGCAACGGATTTCGATTGCCCGCGCCATTCTGGCCGAGCCGCGCATCCTGATTCTCGATGAGGCAACCTCAAGCCTTGACTCCGAATCCGAGCAGATGATTCAGCAGGGACTTTCTTATCTCATGAAGGGCCGGACAACTTTCGTTATCGCGCACCGGCTTTCGACCATCCGCCGCGCCGACCAAATCCTGGTGATGGAGCAAGGACAGATTGTGGAGCGGGGTACGCACGAACAACTCTACGCGGTGCAGGGGCGCTATTACGATCTCTATACCCGGCAGCATGGCGTGGAGGAAAACCTGTTCCTCGCCCCTGGCGAGGGAGACCTCCCCGTGCCCGACGCGAAGGGAAATGGTAGCTCTGCCACGGCGCGGAGCGGCCAGCCGGCGGACGCGTTGAGTGTTCTAAAGGGAGAGGTTCGCTGACCAATGAGTAGCGCGGGCAACTCCCATCCGAATGGCGCTCCGGCGATTCGTGCCCAACGGCTTTGTCGCCACTACCGCATGGGCGAAACGGTAATTCGCGCGGTGGATGGCGTGGATTTGGAAGTGAGCGCCGGCGAGTTCGTCGCGTTGCTCGGGAGTTCCGGCTCCGGAAAATCTTCGGTACTCAATCTGATCGCTGGCCTGGATCGTCCTACATCCGGCAGCGTGATTGTGCACGACCGGAATCTGGCGCAACTTTCCCGCGAAGATCTCTCGCGATATCGCCTGCGCACCGTGGGGATGGTATTTCAATCGTTCAATCTGATTGCCAGCATGACGCTGGCTGAAAACGTGGAATTGCCCATGCGCTTTGCGGAGATCGAGCGCGGGAAACGCGACAGCCTGGCCCGGGAGGCACTTACAAGAGTGGGTCTTGAAGCGCGCATGAACCATCGTCCCAGCGAGCTTTCCGGCGGAGAGCAGCAACGGGCCGCGCTGGCTCGGGCGCTCATCAATCGCCCTCAATTGCTGCTCGCCGACGAGCCCACCGGCAATCTCGACAGCCATACCGGTACGGAAATCATGAACATGCTCCGCGAATTCAACCAGCAATTGGGCATGACGGTCGTGATGGTGACCCATGAGCGGGGGCTGGCGGAGCGCTACGCCCAGCGTCTGATTTTTCTGGCGGACGGCAAGCTGGTGAGCGATGAAACCAACTCTGCCTTGGTCACTGGAACGGAGCGGGAACGACGATGAAACTTCCTGATCTGGCCGAACTTGCGGTGCGCAATCTGCGCGAATCGGTTCTGCGGAATTCGCTGACCACCATCGGCATCTCGGTGGGCGTGGCCTCGTTGGTTGCCATGTTGTCTCTGGGCATCGGACTGCAACAGCTCGCTTCCCGCCGCCTGATGAAGTCTGGATTGTTCGATACCGTGGTCGTCACATCCCGGCGCGACCTGCGAAATTTCAATCGCGATCCGGAACGCAGTGGTCCTGCGCCCGGCGAAAGCCGGACTCTGGACGAAGCGACGCGACAAGAAATCGAGCGTATGCCGGGCGTGCTGGAGGCTTACCCCGACATCCGCTTCATCACGGAGCTGCGATACGAAGACAAGCCACACTTGACGATGGTTGCCGCACTGCCTTCTTCTGCCCAATCGACCGACGCGTTCGATGCCCTGCAGGGCCATTTCTTTTCGTCCGACACGGCGACAGAAGCGGTGATCCAGAAAACTTTCGCCGAGGAATTACTGGGTAGATTACCGAAATCCGGTCTCGACGAAACCAACGTTGCGGAACTCGCGGTTCCGCTTCTGGGCAAGGAGTTGACCATGCGCTATGCGCAGCGCGAGGCGGCGCCATCCGCGGCTTCGTCCGCGGCGAGTGATAGCGCAGCTGCTGACCAGGGGTTGGCGGGCGCGGCTTACTCGGTTGTCTCTCGCCAGCTCAAGTTGAAAATTGTCGGCGTGGCCGATCTCGACCCTGAAAGTATGCGCGGGCCAACCCGGGCACGAGTTTTTCTTCCGCTCAAGCTGGCGGAAGGTCTGCACGTGATGCAGCCCACCGACCTGCGCGAGATTTCTCGTGCTCCTGGCGATCAGCCGGTCTATTCCTCGGTGAACGTGCGCGTGAAAAGCCCTGGACAAGTGCAGACGGTGGAAGACTCGATCAAGAAGATGGGCTTTAATACTTTTTCGATCCTTGATGCCAGCCGCAGCATTCAGCAGTTCTTCAAAGTGCTGGATGTGTTTCTCGGAATCTTCGGCAGCCTGGCCCTGGCAGTCGCGTTTATCGGGATTGTAAACACGCTGGTCATGGCCATTCTGGAGCGCCGCCGCGAAATCGGCATCATGAAGGCGATTGGTGCCAGCGATGGCGACGTGAAAAGATTATTCTTCGCCGAGGCGGGCGCCATGGGCATTCTCGGCGGCGTCGTGGGAGTCGCTCTCGGTTGGGCGATCGGACAGGTGATCAACCTGGGGACCAACGTTTATCTCAAACGTCAGAATTTCCCGCCGGAACATTTTTGGTCGGTGCCGTGGTGGCTGGTCGGCTTCGCCATATTATTTTCTTTCCTCGTCAGTCTGGCAGCGGGGCTTTATCCGGCGGGGCGCGCGGCTCGGCTCGATCCCGTGCAGGCCTTGCGCTACGAGTAAACTGAAGCGATGCGTCGCTGTTTCCTGGTTCTCATTCTGCTCGCGGTTTTTATTTTATCTTTTCCCGCTCATGCCCAGAGCCGGATCGATTGCAACGCGCTGCATAGCCGGATTCTCAAATTCGCGGTGCACTACTGCGTTTACCTTCCTGCCAGCTATGACCGGGGCGCGAAGAAGAATCCTCCGCAACGCTTTCCGGTGCTCTATTTTCTCCACGGACTCGGCGACAACGAGCAGACCCTCTTTAACAGCGGGGGATGGACGCTGATCGACGATCTTCGCCAGCAACACAAGCTCGGCGATTTTCTCATTGTTGCTCCTGAGGGCCGACGCAGTTTTTATATCAACTCCGCGGATGGTTCGGTGCGCTATAGCGATTTCTTTGTGCAGGAGTTCATCCCTCTCATTGAGAGCAAATACCGCGTCAGCAGTGGCCGCAAGAATCGGGCGATCAGCGGCATCTCCATGGGCGGCTATGGGGCGCTGCGCTTTGCTTTCAGCCATCCAGAAATATTTTCCGCAGTCAGCGCGCAGAGCGCTGCGCTGATTACGGAGTCTCCTCAAGAGCTCGACAACGCCGCCCGCTCAGGCGCACCGCTCGCGAAAGTTCTGGCTGCAGTTTTCGGAAATCCGATCGATGCTTCGCACTGGAAAAACAACAGTCCGTTTGTGCTGGCCGAGCGGAATGCGGCTGGCTTGCAAAAGGTCGCGATCTATTTCAACTGTGGTCAAGACGACGACTATGGCTTCGAGAAGGGAGCGGCTGAATTACATGATGAGCTGCAGAAAGAAGGCGTGAAACACGAATATCGGTCTTATCCCGGCGATCACAGCATTACTTATTTCCTTTCGCACTTTGAAGAAGTGCTCGTGTTTCATTCCCGAGCGTTCGGTTTTATCCAATAAGAAAACCGTCCATGGAAGGATTCAGGACGCGGCGCCGTTACGGCTTGAGCTGCGCGAGTTGTTTCTTTGCGTCGTTGGCGTCGTCCGGATCCGGATGCATCTTCAACATCTTTTCCAACTGCTGCCGGGCGAGCGTGGCCTGGCCGCTTTTCGCATAGGCCATTCCCAGGTGAAAGTGAAACCGGGGATTATCGGGCGAATTGCCGTCCTGGGAGAGCCTGAGGGCCTCTCGAAGGGAATCGACTGCCGAGAGGTAGGCGCCCTTTTGATAATAGATCCAGCCCATAGTATCGGCCACGCCGGGAGAATGCGGCATGCCACGTCGAGCGGTTTGCACCAGGGAGAGCGCTACATCGAGGTTCCCGCCGGATTGCAACATGACCGAGGCGAGATTGTTCGATGCCAGGGGATTTTCCGGCTTGATGGCCAGCGCCTTCTGATAGGCCTCGGTCGCATGATTCCAATCCCGGCGCGCTTGATATAAGTCTCCGAGCAGAATGTAGAAACCGGGTTCATTGGGAATGTTCTCAAGGCTCCGGCGGCAGGTGGCGATTGCCTGATCTGTCGCGCCCCGGGTGGCTTGCACCTGAGCCAGATTAAGCAGGGCGCTCGCGTTTCTCTTGTCCAGTTCGGCGGATTTCTCGAAGGCAGCCTCGGCGCCGGCCATGTCCTTTTTGTTGACCAATAGCACGGTACCGAGCAGGTCATAAAATTCGCTGTTGTTCGGCGCTTTGGCGATCTGCGCATTCGCCGCCGAGATGGCTTGATCGACTCGCTTCTGCGCGATATCGGCATTGATCAAGCCACGCAAGGCGTCTTTGGAATTCAGATTGCGATCGAGCGCGGCCTGATAAGCCTTGCCGGCTTCGTCGTATTGTTTTTCCGCAAACTTCAAATTACCCATTTGCACATAGCCGAACGAACTCTGCGGAGCGACTTCAATCGCTTTGCGAACATCCCCCTCGGCCACCGAGAAGCGCTTGCGATTGATGTTGGAGAGCGCCCGCAGAGCATAACCCTCCGGGGATGCGGGTTGTAACTGGATCAGCCGGGTGGCGTCCTGGTCGAGAGCATTCATATCGCCTCTGCCCATGGCCAGGCTGGCTAAGGCTCGCACCGCAGCGAGCAGGTCGGGACGAAGCCGCAATGCCTCGCGCCACTCACCTTCAGCGCCTTCGAGGTTACCCTGTTTTTCGAATGCAATCCCAAGCACGTAGTGGGCTTCGCTATTGGTTGGATCGTTCTTGGTCACAGTCTGCAATGTGGCCACGGCATCGCTTTCGTGACCATTGCTGATTTGCGTCTGGCTGCGATAAATCAAAGCGTCGTTGTCGTTAGGATTCGCCTTGAGAATCTCGGCATCAAGTGTACCGGCTTCGTTGACCTCGCCTTTCTGAAGGAGAAGTTCGATGTAATCCTTCTTGAGTCGAAGGTCCTGGGGATGTTCCTGGTGCAGGGCACTGTATTCGGCGATGGCTTGATCCAGGTCGCCACTCACGAAGTAAAGATTTCCCAGCATGCGGTAGCCGGCGGAGTTGTTGGGGAAATCCTGCTTGGCTCGCTTCGCCACGTCCTCCGCTTCCGTTTTTTTGCCTTCCGCCAGGTACAAGCCCGCCAGGGCGGCTCGCGACTCCGGACTTTTCTGATCCACCTCAATGGCTTTTTGGAATTGCTTCTCCGCCTCGGCGTAGCGGTTGCGAGACTGATAATAATTTCCCAGCAGCAATCGTGGTTCCGGCGCTGCGGGATTCAATTCGATTACTTTCTGAAAGCTCGCTTCTCCCTCTTCGGGTTGATTATTTCTTATCTGCAGCAAGGCAAGACTCAAGTAAGACGGCCAGCGGCCAGGATCGAGCGCGACCGTCTTCTGCATTTCATCGAGTGCGCCGCGGAGATCCCCTTGCGCCGCTAGAAGGCCGGAGGATGCAGAGTGAACCGCCGGATCGCTCGGCCGCTCCTTGAGCAGACGATTGACTTGTTCCTGGGCTTCCGGGAAGTCGTGGCCGAGGATCAACAGATTCGCCAGTTCGAGCCGAGCCTCATAATTCTGCGGCTGCAGTTGCACCGTGCGAGCAAATTCCTCTACTGCGCCATCCGCCCTCTGCAACTTGAGGAAGCTCTCAGCTAATCGATGGTGGGCTTGGGCGTAGTTGGGATCGATCTTGATGGCATTGACAAACTCGATCTCTGCCTCGGAGTACTGACCTTTCTCGAAGTAGCTCTGGCCACTTCGATAGTACTTTTCCTTGCGCGCGCTGGGATCTCGGGAACAGGAAGAAAAGCAGGCGACGATCAGAGCCAGGGAAGCAATCAGGCGCGACTTCCAAGGGGACGTTGAATGGGACATTGATTACGAAACCTCTGAACGCGGAGTGTGCTGCCAGCCGAGACTTTGTTTTTGCTGAATTGATTCGGTGATGGTGCAGTTTGCTTTATGCGCCAGGGCGGTTAAGCTGGAGATCCTTGGCTACGCCTGAAAAACGGCTACGCTCAAGGATGACGCCTAGGTGCAGAAAACCACACTGAGCCACTACTCATTCATTCTACTGAACTTGATTTCCTGCACTATAAACCACAGGGGATGATCCTTCGAGTTTTTGAGGGTGGTTGCGAGCCGGTTGCAATTCCCTGCGATGGGCGAAAACAAAACGAACAAGAGCCATCGTATTCCGGCCTTTTTCTAGGTTTTTATACCTGAATTTCAGGCGTTCATGCCTGAGCTCTGGAGTATCTATCTACATGAAAATAAAAGGACAACAATGGCGCAACGGGTTGCAGACAGTCGCAGAAATTATCAGTCTTGACGGAACCGCCGTTCTGGACGAGAGTAGGTTGGTACATCAAGGAGCGCGGGTCAAAACTGGACCGCGCCCTTACCCTCCCCCGAATTTAGAAGAGAGGGTAGAAATAAACTATGCGAACCCAGGGTGGATTCTGGCTCGTTGCGGTAGCCTTGCTTTTCCTTTCCTTTTCCCCGATTGCTTTCTCTCAAACCACGGTCCCAATGTCCTTTGATGGTTCCTACAGCGCGGTCTCTTGCGCTGGACCGGAAGGGTGCGTTGGTGCCGGCTTGTACGGCGGTACGATCAATGGAGCGAACGTCGGCTCCGGCGATGCCGTAGGCGGCATGATCTGCGACGATTATTTCGACAACATCACTCCCGGCGAGCACTGGACGGCCAGTGGAATCAGTGCTGCCGGCCTGAATGCGAGCAACATCGGGACGCAAACCCTGTTTGGAGCGGGCATGGGATCCGCTGCCATTCAGGATTACACCGAGGCCGCGTACCTGGTGACCCAGATGTTCCTTCCGAGCGAGTCTTCCTCTCAGCAGGCGGCTCTGTCGGAGGCGATCTGGTTTATCACCTCGGGCGGAAACAGCAGCGTGAGCTCCCTGAGCGCAACCGCCCAGGGTTTCTTGAATGCAGCGGTCGCTGCCTGGAACAATGGCGCGGGCATTAACCTGGGCCAGTTCGCCAATCTCTCCATCTTTACTCCTACCTCCTGGACGGGAGGAAGGCCTCAGGAAATGTGGAGTGAGGTGAGCGTTCCCGAAGGTGGCGCGGCATTAGGCTACCTCTTGATGGCCAGCCTTACTTGCTTTGGCGCGATGGCTTTGCGATCCCGCCGGCAGGTATCTGCGGGGCGACCGGTCTAGAAGTCAAACCGGCTTCAAGCCAACTCAATGGAGGCGTGCCGATAGGGCACGCCTTTTTCGCTTGGCACGGAATGGCGCGGCAGTTTGGGCCGCAGCGCTATGTCAATCATTTCTCAATTGTTGCAAGCGGCTGCAACCGGGGAGTCGCAGAAATTATCAGTCTTGACAGCTTTTGGTTTCGCGTTAAAGTGACAGAAGTAATGTAGGGCGGAGTGAAAGCAGTCCGCATACTCAGCCTTCCCGCCCCGTGCTATCGCGATCCAAAATGAGGAGAAGTGTTGATGACGAAGACCAAGGCTAGTCTTTCTGTATTGGCAGTTTTTGGGGCGCTTTTGTGTTTCGCGCCTTCCGCCTTCAGCCAAAGCACGATCAAAGTTCGAGCGATAAGCACGGGCAATAGGGTACTAAGCAATGGGACGGCGGGTTTCTTGACCTTCGCATTCGGCCCCGGCGGCGACCCGTTCGGTAAGCCTAACGGGGGGAACCCTGGCAACGGCAACAACAACGGATGTAAGCAAAGCGACAGCAATTGGTTCGGAGACAACAGAGGCGGGAAGTGCCAGGCAGTTCCTGAGGGCGGTACCTCTATGGTCTATCTTGCATTCGCTGGACTGTGTTGCCTGGGAGCTATGGTTTACCGGTTGCGCAGGCCAGGGTCTGCGGGCGAAGCCATCTAGCAGCGGGCACTCCGGGGACGGACTGGCCACTCCAAATTCGAGGTCACATGCGGCGTGCCGTACCAGGCACGCCGTTTTGTTTGGTAGGCCGTGTATGTTCGGCAGCTAACTAGCCAAGGGCTGCGCCCTTGATATCCCATCGCACCCGGATGCTGCAACAGGACGTTACAACGTTGTTACAACGAGAACAAAATTC
>JGI12635J15846_10003076_pt1 | contig 14553 bp, 17 predicted proteins | sample BlaSpr_A8_OM2_M2_FD_15846 | JGI IMG/M metagenome (IMG submission 15846) | reverse complement strand
CCGCGTTGAATGAAATGCCCGATGGTCAGCGCCCCGGTCGCGCGGGCAGCCGGCTCGGCCCGACGTGTGCGTCGAGCCAGCCGGTCAGCGGCTTGCTGTCCTTGATCGCCACGCGGATGCGTTCTTTCGCCTCGACGGTCTGCAGCCAGGGGCCAGGCTTCCAGTTGCGGCTTGCCATCAGTCCCGTGCAGCGCAACAGCTCGCCGCGCGGGTGGTCGGCCGGGTATCCGGCGGGGACGCGCTTGAAGCTCGGCTCCGTCACCTGGTAGCCGTCCTTGCCAAGGGCGGTGACGATCCGGGCCAGCTTCTCGCCCTCCTTTCCCGCCACCGCATCGCGGAAGCGGGTGAGCTGATCGGGCGCCATCTCATGGGAGCCGATGGCCAGATACAACCCGTCGTCCGAGACCTGGAGATAGAGGCCACCCGCCCGCCGGGTCGACAGGTACGCGCCGAGATGCTCTTTGTAGGGACGCTTGTCGGGAGAGAAGCGAAGGTCGCGGTTGAGGCGGAAAACCTTGACCTCGACATCTGTCCCAAGGTCCCGCTCGAGCTCGCTCAGGAGCGCTTCCATCGGCTGGCGCACCTGTTCCTCGTAGACCGATCGGTGGGCCTCGAAGTAGGCCTTGCTGTTGTCACGCTTCAGGCCGTGAAAGAACTGTAACGCCGGCTTGGGCCACCCCTCAAAACGAACTCGCACCGGTGCGTTCGCCGGACCCTTCATCGAATCCCTCCTCGGTTAGATCACGCCGCCTTTCCACGCCGGAGACGGCTATTGCAGGTTTTGGCTCGATCGTACCGTTTCACTGCCATGACCTTCCTTCGTGTTGCCCTGAGCGTCTTCGCGATCCTCAACGTCGTCTTTTGGGCGGTAATGGCGTGGACCTGGGCCGTCAAGCCCGCGTGGGCCGCGCATCTCCCGCTTGGGCTTGGCACCGATAAGCGTTACCAGAGTGCGGTCCCGCTGTGGGGGCGGCTCGCGGCCGCGATTGCCGCCTTCTGGGCCGTTGCGGCGGTGCTCTACCTGACGGTCTACACCGGCGACCGGTTGGCCTTCGTCGCCCTCTTTACGATGGCCGCCATCTTCCTCATCCTTGGAATCGGCGCAGCCGCTCGCGTGTATACCGTGCTGCAGATGCCCAAGGATTCGATGATGGGGATGCCCGGCCGCCAGCAAGCGCGCTAGACCGCCGAGTCGCCAGTATCGATCCGACGAGAATCAGGCCGAAGCCAATGACGGCTCCGACGGTCAAAGGCTCGCGTAGCAATGCGACGCCCAGCAGCAGCGCGACGGCCGGATTGAAGTAGGTAATGATGGTCGCCCGGATCGGGCCGACCTCGCCGATGAGGGCGAAAAAGATAAGGAACGCGAGCGCCGTGCAGACGATCGCCAGAATGGCTACCGCCAGCAGGACACGGCCGGACGGCAACGTCCCTGGCAGTTGTGGGAGCGCCAGGGGCGCATATGCGATAGCCGTGAGCGCAAGCGATGCCGCCACGACCCCAACTGCCGGCAGTCGCGGCAGGCGGCGAGCGATGATGATCGGCCCGGTCGCATAGCCGATCGCGACCAGCCCGACCTCGCCGACCGCTCCGAGGTCCTGGAAGGACACATTGAGGCCGACCAGGACGGCGACCCCAAACAGGCCAACCACCAGTCCGGCCACGCGTCCCGGATCCATCCGGTCGTCGCCACGCGTCAGCCGCTGCACCACGGCGCCGATCAGCGGCACGGCGGCGACCAGGAGGCCGGTCAGCGAACTGGAGAGGCGCCGTTCCGCGTCGGACAGCAGGAACCAGGGCAGCGATACTTCGATCAGGGTGTAAGCGATCACCCATCGCCAGTAGGGCAGGAGCGGGGTGAGCCAGCCGCGCGCGGCGGCGACCGGGAGCAGCACCGCGGCGCCGCCCGCGGTTCGAAGTAACACCAGGCCCGCCGGCGTCAGCTCGCCGACGGCGATCTTGATCAGAAGGTAGGGGATGCCCCAGATGACGGCCATCGCCGCAAACAGCGCCCATCCGCGGCGGGTCACGCGGTTGGCGCGATGTCCAGCTCGACGTCCTCGGGGAGGATGTCTTCGCCTGTGTACGCCGAGGCTTGCAGCCGGAACAGCCGCGCGTAGCGTCCGTTGAGTCGCATCAACTGCTCGTGCGTACCCTGCTCGACCAGGCGGCCGTGTTCGAGGAACAGGATACGGTCGGCGCGCCGCACCGTGGAGAAGCGGTGGGAGATATAGACGGCCGTGCGGCCCCGCGTCAGCGAATGGATGCGTTCAAACAGCTCGTACTCGGCCTGAGCGTCGAGCGCGGAGGTCGGCTCATCAAGCAGCAGGATCCGCGCGTCGCGCATGAAGGCGCGGGCCAGCGCGACCTTCTGCCACTCGCCGCCGGAGAGGTTGACCCCGGCGTCGAACCACTTGCCGAGCGCAGTGTCGTAGCCCTGCGGGAGACCGGCGATCAACTGGTCCGAGCCGGCCTGCCGGCTGGCGGCGCGAATCGCCTCGCGGTCGGCGAGCGCACCCAGGCTGCCCAGTCCGATGTTCTCGGCGGCAGTCGCCTGGTAGGTCACGTAGTCCTGGAACATCCCGCCGATCTGCGCCCGGAGTTCGGGAGGATCGTAGTCGCGGATATCGACCCCGTCGATCAGGATGCGGCCGTTGCTCGGATCGTAGAGCCGGCAGATCAACTTGAACAGCGTCGTCTTACCGGCGCCGTTGCGGCCGACGATCGCGATCGTTTCTCCGGGCGAGACCGTGAAGCTCAAATCGTTCAGCGCGTTCTCGGTCGCCCCCGGATAGGCGAAGCTCACATGATCGAAGGTGATCTCACCCCTGACCGGGATGGGAACGGGCACCGGGTTGGCTCGCGTCGGGAGCGCGCTCGTCGTTTCCATCAACTCGAACAGGTTGCTGAGATAAAGGTTGTGTTCGTACATGCCGGAGAACCCGCCAAGGATGCCCTGGATCGAGCCCTGCACCGATTGGGCCGCGGTGGTGTAGAGCGTGAGGTCGCCGAGGGTCAGCCTGCCGGCGATCGCCTGCAGCGCGACATATAGATAGGTCACCGAGGTGGCGATCGTGCTCAGGTTGCCCCACAAAAAGCCGGTCAGGTAGCGTCGCACCACCTGCCGCCGCTGGCTGCCGTAATAGGTTTCTCCGATGAGGCGGTAGCGGTCGATGAAATAACGACCGAGCCCGAACAGTTTGACCTCCTTGGCGTAGCTGTCGGTGGTGAGCAGGGTCACGAGGTAGTTCATCCTGCGGAGCAGCCTCGAACCCCAGCGCGCGATGTTGTAGCCGCGCCACCCGTACCGGGTATCCGCGATGAAGGCCGGGATGGGGGAGAGGAGCGCCAGCAGGGCGAGCAGCGGGCTGACGACGACGAGGAGCGCGATCATCGTCACGAAGGTCAGTCCGGTCTGGACGAGCCCGAAGGCGGTGGAGATCATCTGCACGGGTCGGTTGATGGAGTCGGTCTGCGCCCGCCGCAGCAAGTCGTACGACGCCGGGTCCTCGTAGAAGGCGAGGTCGAGCGAGGCCGCCTTCTCCATCACCATCAACTGGATCCGCATCGAGACCGCGTTCTGCAGGAGCTGCTGGGTAATGTTGCGCGCGGTACTGAGAAAGGCGATCAGCGCGAAGATCAGCAGCTGCAGAACGGCAAGGAAGATGATCCCGTTGACCGTCGTGAACACCGGGGTCCGCCAGGGTCCAAAGTCGAAGCGGACTGCGTCGGCGACGGTGGCTGGATGGTTGTGAACCTCGATACCGAGCACGACCGCGTTGACCAGCAGCTTCGAGGTGTAGGCGGAGATTGCCGGAATAACGCCGGCGACGACGGTTACCGCGAACAGGCCGGCCGTGACGCCCGGGCTGGCGTCCCAGACCAGCCGAATGACTCTGGGGAGCGCAGCCGCGGTGCCCCGGACCGACTCTTTGAGATTGCGCCAGCGACTGCGAAGGTCCTTCGGACCCTGAGGTTCCTGCGGCTCCTCGATCACCGGGTCGCCGGTCAGGCCGCTGTTTGCCGGGCCGGCATCGGGATTCTTGCGGCGCCCGCGGCCCCACATCCAACCCATCGATGGGCCGCCATGCCCCGGCGGCATCATTCCCACGGCGCTACCCTACCGCATGGCGGCGCGGCGATCAGCTTCCGAATGGGGTGTGGCTCAGGCCTCGTCCAGCACGGCCATCGCCTCGATTTCGATCAGAAAGCCGGGCTCGGCCAGGGCCTGCACACCGACCAGCGTTGACGCGGGCAACGTCCCTGGGCCGAAAACCGCAGACCGCGCTTCGCCCAGCAAGGGCCTCAGTTCGGGCTTGTAGTTGACGACATAGATCGTGATCTTGGTCACGTCGGATGGGGTCGCGCCGGCGCCTTCGAGCGCGGTCCGCAGGTTCGAGAAGACCTGCCTGACCTGGCCCGCGAAATCGCCAGGCGCGACCAACGTGCCCTGCGCGTCGATCGAGACCTGGCCGGCGACGAAGACCAGGCGTCGTCCGCGGGCCACCACGACCTGGGTGTAGGCAGCGGGTTTGAACAGACCCGCTGGTGTGAGCCGTTCCAATCCCATCCGACAATCTTAGGTCTCCCTTAGCCGTCGCTCAGAAACACCTCATCTCGACGCGGTTCAATCGGAGGACTGCCAATGCCAGGGAGGGTCTCATGATCAATCGACCGCTCGTCGCTCGCGAAGAAGCCGCGAGCCCCACCGAAGCCGCCCGGGAGCTTGCCGCCCGCGTGCCGGCGCCCATCGAGCAGATCCTGTTCGAAGTCAAACGACTGATCGTCGGCCAGGACCGTCTGCTCGAGCGTCTTCTGATCGCGCTCCTGTCCGGCGGACACGTCCTGCTCGAAGGCGTGCCGGGGCTGGCCAAGACGGTCACCGTCAAAGCGTTCGCGCAGGTCATCGGTGGCGCGGCCGGCCGGATCCAGTTCACACCGGACCTGGTGCCGGCCGACTTGATCGGGACGCGGATCTACAACCCTGGGCGCGGCCAGTTCTCGACCGAGCTCGGCCCCGTCTTTTGCAACCTGCTGCTGGCGGACGAAATCAACCGCGCCCCCGCGAAGGTCCAGTCGGCCCTGCTCGAGTCGATGCAGGAACGGCAGGTCACGATCGGTAAGGAGACGCATCACCTTCCCGATCCCTTTGTCGTGCTGGCCACCGAGAACCCGATCGAGACTGACGGCACCTACCCGCTGCCGGAGGCGCAGTTGGACCGCTTCATGCTGAAAGTGCTCGTCGACTATCCCACCTTCCAGGAAGAGGTGGTCGTGGTCGAGCGGATCACGGGACCGGAGATCGAGCTCCGCCAGGTGGTGACCCTCGATCAGCTCAAGGAGATGCAGAGAGCCGTCAGTGAGGTCTACGTCGACCCGGCCGTGCGGACCTACGCCGCCACGCTCGCCTATGCCAGCCGTCCTGGAAAGGTGAAGGGGCTCGAAGACCTGGCGTCGGCGATCGCCTATGGGGCCAGCCCGCGCGCATCGATCAACCTCGTCATCGCCGGTCGGGCGCTTGCCTTCATGCGCGGCCGGTCGTACGTCCTGCCACACGACATCAGTGAAGTCGCGCCCGAAGTCATCCGCCATCGACTTGTCCTCACCTACGAGGGGATCGCGGCGGGCGTCACGGCGGAAACCGTCGTTCGCCGGGTACTCGAGCGCTTCCCCCCGCCCCGCATCGATCTCGGAGATCGGGTTGCCTCCTGACATCGCCGGCGGTATCGCCGTCGACCACCTGCTCCGCCGGGCTCGCTGGCCGGTCTTGCGGCGCCTCGGGTTTCATCCCGGCGGTGATGAGCGCTCGGCCTTTCGCGGCACGGGCCTGGAGTACAGCGATGTCCGCGAGTACCAGGCTGGCGATGACCCACGCACCATCGAATGGAATATCACGGCTCGCTCCGACCGCCCGTATGTCCGTGAGTCCTTGCCAGATCGTGGCCTCGACGCCTGGCTGCTCATCGATGTTTCGCGCTCGCTCGACTGGGGCACCGCACGCTGCCTCAAGCGGCAGCTAGCGCTCGAGTTCGCGGCCGTGGTCGGGCAGCTGCTGATTGGCCGTGGCAACCGGGTAGGTGCTCTGCTGTTCGACGAGCGCGTTCGGGCCATCATCCCGCCGTCGGCCGGTCGCACCGCCCTGTTGCAGTTGATCGCCCGGATCTCCCGGGCGGCAGAGCAGCCGGCGGATGGTTCCACGGACCTCGGCCGAGCGCTGACGGAGGCGGGGCGGTTGATCCGCCGGCCCTCTCTGATGGTGATCCTCACCGATTTCATGACGCCGGGCGGCTGGCAGCAACCGTTGAGCGCGCTGGCGATCCGACATGAGGTCATTGCGGCCTGGGTCACGGACCCGAGAGAGCGCGACATCCCCGACGTAGGGGTCGTCACCTTCGAGGACCCCGAGTCCGGACAGCAGATCCTGGTCGACACGCGGAGCGCGCCCCTGCGGGCACGTTTCGAGGAGGCCGCGAACGCCCAGCGCGCGACCATCCGAGCCGATCTCATCCGGGCTCGGACCGCCGTCGCTGAGCTGAGCACCGCAGCGGAGGTCGTGCCGCAGCTCGTGGCGTTCATCAAGCAACGGGAGGCACAGCGCGGCCGTCGGCTGGCGCCGGCAACCGCGTGAGTTTTCGCTCCCCCTGGCTGTTACTCGGTCTGCTCGCGATTCCGCTGCTGGTCGGTTTCTACATTTCGAGCCAGCAGCGCCGCCGCGCCTACGCGGTGCGCTTCACGAACCTCGCCTTGCTCAACCAGGTCATGGGCAAGGGACCCGGATTCCGTCGGCACCTGCCCGCGATCCTCTTCATCGCCGGGGTCGCCGGCCTGCTGCTTTCGATCGCCGGGCCGCTGGCCACCATCCGAATTCCAAAAGGGCAGACCAGCGTCATGCTGGCGGTCGACGTCTCCGGATCGATGGCGGCAACCGACGTGCAGCCGACCCGGATCGAAGCGGCGATTGCGGCGGGACGCACGCTGATCGACAAGCTGCCGAGCAACGCGCAGGTCGGCCTCGTCATCTTCAACTCGCGCGCCCAGGTGATCGCGCCGCTGACCAGCGACAAGGGCTCGGTGAAAGATGCACTGGGAACCCTCGCGCCGGGCGGGGGCACGGCGATCGGTGACGCCATCCAGGTCGCCGTCGCCCAGCTCGCCAACATCACGGACCCCAACGGCGCGAAGTCCCAAAACTACGCCATGGTCGTCCTGCTGACAGACGGCTCCTCAAATACCGGTATCGATCCGGCGACCGCCGCCGCCAACGCGGCCCAGGCCAAGATCCCCGTCCAGACGGTGGGCATCGGCGCGCGCAACCAGACGACGATGGTGCAAGGTCGGGTCGTTGACGGTGTCGATGAGCAAGCGCTGCAACAGATCAGCAGCGCGACGGGCGGTCACTACTATTACGCGGCGGACGAAACCCAACTGAGCAAGATCTACAGCGACCTTGGATCGCGGATTGGGTGGGTCACCACCAAGCTCGATCTCACGGTGCCGCTGGTGGCGCTGGGCATGATCATCCTGGTGGCCGGCGGCCTGTTCAGCCTCCGCTGGTTCCGGCTACTGCCCTAGATCAGTGCGCGGCGGCCGGCTGGCGGACGCCGGGTAGATGACGCTCGGCCGATCCGGTATAGACCTGGCGCGGCCGCGCGATCTTCTGCTCCGGATCGACCAGGCCTTCCTGCCACTGGGCGAGCCAGCCCGGGGTGCGCCCGACGGCGAAGAGCACCGGAAACATCTCGACCGGGAAGCCGATCGCCGAATAGATGATGCCGGAGTAGAAGTCGACGTTCGGATAAAGACGGTGCTTGATGAAATAGTCGTCGGCCAGGGCCACCCGTTCCAGCTCCAGCGCGATGTCGAGCAGCGGGCTGCGCCCGGTGACCGCCAGCACGTCGTCGGCGACCTTCTTGATGATCTGGGCTCGAGGGTCGAAATTCTTGTAGATGCGGTGACCGAAGCCCATCAGCCGCATCTCGCCGGCGCGGACCCGCTTGACGTACTCGGGAACGCGGCTGACCGACCCGATCTCCTTGAGCATCCGCAGCACCTGCTCGTTAGCGCCGCCGTGCAACGGCCCGTATAAGGCCGCCGCGGCGGCGGCCGTGGCGCTGAAGGGGTCGGCATGGGAGCTGCCGACCTCCCGCATCACGTTGGTCGAGCAATTCTGCTCGTGGTCGGCATGCAGGATGAGCAGCACGTCGAGGGCGCGCTCCAGCACCGGGTTGGGTTCGTATTTCAGCTCGGTAGCCTTCCACATCATGTTTAGGAAGTTGCCGGCGTAGGAGAGGTCGTTGTCCGGGTAGGCATAGGGCATGCCGGTCGCGTGGCGGGCCGCGAAGGCGGCGAGAGTCGGCATCTTGGCAATCAGCCGGAGGATCTGGAGCCGGCGGCCCTCCACGTTGAAGATGTCCTTCGCATCGGGGTAGAAGGTCGAGAGTGCGCCCACGGTGCCGACCAGGATCCCCATCGGGTGGGCGTCATGATGAAAGGCGTCGATCAGCTTCTTGATGTTCTCGTGGAGCAGGGTGTGGTGGGTGATCGCCCCCACCCACTCCCGATGCTGGGTGGGATCGGGCAGTTCGCCGTGGATCAGGAGATAGGCGACCTCGAGAAAGCTGCTCCGTTCGGCCAGCTCCTCGACTGGATAGCCGCGGTAGCGGAGGATGCTTCGCTCGCCGTCGATGAAGGTGATCGCGCTCCGGCAGCTCGCCGTGTTGAGGAAGGCCGGGTCATAGCTCAGCAAACCGGAACCCGGCCCGTCGCTCACGATCTTCTGAAGATCGGTCGCGGCGATCGCGCCATCCTTGATCGGGACCTCGTAGCGACGGCCGCTTCGGTTGTCCGTGATGGTCAGGGTCTCTTCTGGCATCGCGTTGCTGTGAGTTTAGCCGCCACGCGGGTTTGCTCAGCCAGCCTCGGCGCGATACTCACGAGTTCCCTTCGTTACGGGGATCTGGCCGGCCAGCAGACCGAGCCCGATGGCGAGGACGATGACCAGGAGCGATGCCCCGGCCGACGGCTTCACGGTCATCACGAGGACCACGCCGAGCACCATGGCAAGACGAACCCGTAGTGACATCAGCAGGATGGGGTCTCGAAGCGTCCTGCGCAGCTCGTCCGAAAGAGGCCCCTTTGCGCGGCCGACAGCCGGCCCGATGCGCGCCATGCGCAGGCCGGTACCGAATGCGCCGATCACTCCGAGTAGCAACAGGCTAGCCAGGGCAACGAGGATCCAGCCGCGCGGCCCCCATGCGGTGGCCACCATGTACAGTCCGGTGACGAGGATCAGTCCGAGCGAGGCTGGAGCGAGCCTCATGACAATGCCTCTCGAAATGCCGAGCCACACCAGGGCGTCGTTGCGCTGCGCCGCGCGACGAAGCCCGCGGAGCCCGATAGCCTCGACCGTGATGGCTGCGATCAGGCCGAATCCACCGATGATGTGAAGGAAGAGGGCGAACTGGTAGAGAAGGGTTGTACTCATCTCGAATCGAGCCTCCTTTGAATTCCGGTTGACGGCCAACAGTTAGTTGTATAGACTGCATGATGAAATAACCTGATGTCAAGTTTCAGATGAGTCCGCGGCCCTACCGGCTCGGGCAGCGGCAGATTGCAGCGGACGAGACTCGAACGCGAATCCTCGATGCGGCCCGCAGTCAACTCGCGGAGGAGACCAGCTTCAGCATCGACGCCGTCGCCCGCAGGGCCGACGTCGCCCGCATGACCGTCTACTATCAATTCGGCTCGAAGCGCGGGCTGCTCGAAGCCCTCTTCGATCTACTCGCGGCTCGTGGGGGGCTGCTGCAGCTACCGAGTGCCTTTCAGCAGTCGGATCCGATGGTCGCGCTCAAACGGCTCATCGAAATCTTCGCGCGATTCTGGTCCTCCGACCGCGTGGTGCTGCGCCGGCTACGGGCGATGGCGGCGCTTGACCCCGAGCTCGACCAGGTCCTCCGTGAGCGCAGTGAAGGGCTACGAAATGCGCTACGTGTCATCTTGTCGCGGCTGCCCGCCCGAGGTGCACACGCCGCGGAAACAGTCGATCTCCTGTTTGCCCTGGTTAGCTTCGAGAATTTCGACCTGCTGGCCGGACCTGACCGAACCCCCGAAGAAGTCGGGCCGCTGGTCAACCGCGCCGCGGCGGCGGTCCTGGCGCATCAGCCCGGTAGCTCTCCTCGTACACGAGCTCGTTGAGTGGCTTTCGCGAGCCGCGCCGCTGTGGGCTCGATGGATAGCCGAGCGAGATCGCGGTGCGGAGGACGGGCTTTGCCGGCACCCCCAGGATGCGTTTCGCTCCTTTTCTTCCTTCGGGGGAGAGCCATCCGATCGAGGATCCGACCCCGTACGCCCAGGCGCCGAGCATGATGCGCTCAGCCAGCCGCCCTTCATCGAAGGTCTCGCCCTCCGGCCACTCTCCCGGCATCACGAGCAGCACGCCGAGTGCAGCGTTTCGCAGGTGACCGACGTAACCCCCTAAGCTCGCAAGCGCCTGCAGCGTCTCGCGCTTGCGGACCACGATGATCTCCGCGAACTGACGGTTGCTTGCGCTCCCCGACCAGCGGGCGACCTCGAGGATATCCTGGACGACCTCGTCGGGAACCGGCTTGCGCTGAAATTCGCGCACCGCGCGGAGGCTCCGCAAGAAATCGGTGAGCTCACGAGGCGGAGCTTCGACGGTCATCCAGATTTCAGCCTATCGCATCTTCCGTTTTTGTCATGGTTTAGAAAGGCGCCCACCTTCATGCTGCCTCCAGTACCAGTCAGAAGGAGGTGAACAAAATGAATCTGATGAGTAGGTTGATCATCGGCGCCGGCGTCGCAGGCTCACTGCTGACGGGCGGCGTCATCGGTGCCACGATTGCCGGGCCGCTGGGCGCCAGTGCCGCCACGTCATCGAGCGCCGCGACCACCGCCGCGTCCCCCGCCGCAGCCTCAGGCACCTTCGTGTCGAACGAGACTGCCGCGCACGAGGCCGGTGAGAGTGCCGCGCGCGAGGCGCAGGAGAACGCAGGCCAGAGGCCGACCGTTCCCTAGTGCCGCTTGGCCAAGAAAAGGGGCCGGGATTATCCCGGCCCCGGACTTGTATGGTGTCATCAAACCGAAAGGAACAAGCTGCGAAACTGGGGAACGGGTGAAAGGACATTGAGTATCGCTCGGGTCGACCTGGTTCGTTCCGGCGCCCAGCGGGTAGCGCTGGCGGCGACCGGCATTGTCGCCGGACTCTACCTGTTGATCGCGGTCGCCGTAGTCTTCATCGTGACCCACAACCTCACCGCCAACATCGACAGCACCCTGTCCCAGTGGCTCGGCACAATGGCTGCCCAACGGGCTGCCATCGGCCAGGGGTTCCCCGGACCTCTCGGTGGGCCGCAATTTGAGGCACCGGTTCTTTGGTGGATGTATCACCCCGACGGCAATTACGCCAACAGCAGCACAGAGGCGAAGGCGAACAACCTCAACCTGCCAGTCTCGTCGACGAGTATCAAGGATGCCCAAACCCTGGTCGTGTCGGGCACCGACTTCCGGGTCATAGGTGGCCGGGTCGGGGACGACTGGGCGGTCGTCGGACAGTCGATGAGCAGCGTCGACCGGGCCCGTTCAAATCTGATCCAGGCCGAGCTGCTTATCGGGCCGGCGCTGCTGCTGGTGGTCTTTCTGGGCGCGCTGGCCATCGGCCGCCGGGTGGCCTCGCCCATCGAGCAGGCCCGCCAGCGGCAGATGGACTTCACCGCCAACGCCTCGCACGAGTTGCGCACGCCGCTGGCGGTCATCCAGGCGCAGACCTCGCTGGCCCTGTCGCAGCCACGCGAACAGGACTGGTACCTGCGCGCCTTCACCCGCGTCAACCAGGAAAGCCAGCGGATGCGGCGCCTCGTCGATGATCTCCTCTGGCTCGCCCGCTTCGAGGCGATGCCGCGCGCGGGCCGCACCGAACCAGTCGACGTCGGCGTGATGGCTCAGCAGGCGGTGGAGCGGTTTGCCGCCGTGGCCGAAGCCCGCCAGCAGCGGCTGAGCGTTCGGCTCAGCGGGGATTCGCACGTGATTGCGGCATCGCCGGAATGGCTCGACCACCTGGTCGGGGTCTTGCTCGACAACGCGTGCAAGTACACGCCGGAGCAGGGCACTGTCGAGGTGCGGGTGGCCGCTGAAGGCAACCGCATCAAGCTGGCCGTGGACGACTCGGGGCCGGGGATTCCCGTCGACCAGCGCGGTCAGATCTTCGATCGGTTTCGGCGGGCGTCGGATCTGCCGGGCGGCTCCGGACTCGGGCTGGCGATCGCCGACGCCGTGGTCACCGCGACCAACGGGCGCTGGGAGGTTGGCAGCTCGGCGGCCGGCGGCGCCAGCATGGCGGTGACCTGGCCGCGGCTGCTCGCACGCCCAGCAGGCACGCGCGCGGCGTCCGAAACGACCCCGCCGCTGGCCCGCCTCGACGCCTAGCGGCGTCACGGTTTTGCAAGGTGCTCCCCTGCACCATGAAGTCATGGATTCTTTAACACCGACCCAACGAGATCGCGGGCTCGAGCGCCTGCGGCGCCTGACTTTCGGTGCCACGGCCGGCGGGCTCATCGCGGTGGTCGGCGTCAGCTACGCCGCGGCCGCCTCGTACGCGGGTAAGTCTTCGTCCAGCGGCACGGCATTGAGTGCTACGACAACCACCGGCACGACAACCAGCTCGAGCTCGAGCTCATCGACGACGACCACCAACAGTTTGCCATCGGCCACGCCGGCGCCCACCACGGGCACTACGGGCAGCGGCACCGTCACCAGCGGCGGTTCATGATGACGGTCGCGCTGAAGAGCTGGAAGGCGCTGGGCACCTCGGTCCACGTCATCACCACGCATGACGACGGGCTCGAGCCGGCAACCACGGCGGTACGCCAGGTCCTCGAGGACGTCGATGCGACTTACAGCCGCTTCCGTGCGGATAGTGAGCTGACTCGCGTCAACGCGAGTGCGGGACGCACGATTCAGATCAGCCCGTTGCTGGCGATGGCGATCGAGCTGGCGCTGCGCGGGGCGCGTCTGACCGATGGGGCGGTCGACCCCACCATCGGTCGCGCCATTCGCGTCGCTGGCTACGACGACGATTTCTCACGCATTTCCCTTGAAAGCCCCGACGTCGTCCCCGGGCCGGGGAAGGAAATCAGGCTGCGCGCCGAGCGGGTGCCAGGCTGGCAGGCGATCCGCCTCGAGCGGCGGTCGCGAACCGTCTGGATGCCCCCGGGCGTCGAACTCGACCTCGGCTCGACCGGAAAGGCGCTGGCCGCCGACCTCGCAGTCACCGCCGCCATGGCCGCTGCCGGCGGGGGCGGGGTGCTCGTCAGCCTCGGCGGCGACATCGCCACCGCGGGCGAGCCGCCATCGGGCGGGTGGCGAATCCTTGTAGCCGAAGATAGCCGCGTCAAGCCCGATGGCGACGGCGACGTCATCTGCGTGCCGTCGGGCGGGGTCGCCACATCGAGCACGACGGTCCGCCGGTGGTCACGCGCCGGCGCTGTGCTGCACCACATCATCGACCCGGCGACGAGCCTTCCAACTAGCGGCCCCTTCCGAACCGTCACCGTGGTCGCCGCCACCTGCACCGACGCCAATATCGCCTCGACCGGGGCGATCGTGCGGGGTGAGGCGGCGCTCGACTGGTTGACCAGCTGCCGGCTACCGGCGCGCCTGGTCGAGAACGACGGCACCATCCACTACATCGGCCCCTGGCCGGATCCGTCGAGCGTGGCGGCATGAACGACACCCTGCTCTGGTACGCGACGCGGGGCGCCGGTGTTGTCAGCCTCGTCCTGCTCACCGGAGTCGTCGTGCTCGGCATCGTTTCCGCCATGCGCTGGCAAACGGCCTCGTGGCCGCGTTTCCTCACCACGGGTTTTCATCGCAACCTGGCGTTGACGACCCTCATCTTCCTTGCGATCCACGTCGTCACGGCGGTCGTCGATCCATTTACGGCCCTGGGCTGGGGCGCCGCCCTCGTTCCCTTCACGTCGCCCTATCGCCGGTTCTGGCTCGGCCTTGGGGTGGTTGGCATTTATCTGCTGCTCGCGATCGTCCTGACCAGCCTGCTGCGCCCGATCTTCGGTCCGCGCGTCTGGCGGTTGGTTCACTGGCTTGCCTACGCGATGTGGCCGGTCGCCCTCATTCATAGCATCGGCACAGGCACGGATCCGAGATTCCTCTGGATGCTGGCGATCGAGGCGGTCTGCGTCGGCAGCGTCGTCGTTGCGATCGCCTGGCGGGTGAGTCGGGCCGCACCCACGGCATGGCGGCAGCTGCCGGCACCGGCGCCGCAGGTCAAGAAATGGAGCTGATCGGGCCGAGCGGCGAAAGCCTGGCCGCGCACCGGCAGCGCCTGGGGCCGCTACCTGCGCTGCCTTCCGGCGAGCTGATCGCCGAGCTGGAATCGAGCGGGCTCCTCGGTCGTGGGGGCGCGGGGTTTCCCGTCGGCCGCAAGTGGCGTGCGGTCGCCGAGCGATCGTCGGGTCGCGCGGTGGTGCTCGCCAATGGTGCCGAGGGCGAGCCGTTGAGCCGGAAGGACCGATCGCTGAT
>JGI12635J15846_10003075_pt1 | contig 14555 bp, 11 predicted proteins | sample BlaSpr_A8_OM2_M2_FD_15846 | JGI IMG/M metagenome (IMG submission 15846) | reverse complement strand
CCTCGTTGGCATGCATGACCACATGTATTATCCGGCGCCGCTCGGTGCGCCCGCGATGTACCCCGAACACGCGACGAGTTTTCCGCGCCTCTACCTCGCCGGCGGTGTAACCAGCATTCGAACGACCGGCAGCGTCGAGACATACACCGACCTCGAACTGAAAAAATCGATCGACTCCGGCGCAAGCGTCGGACCAAAGATCCACGTCACCGGTCCTTACTTCGAAGGCCCCGGCTCGTTCACTCCGCAAATGCACGAGCTCAAAGATGCCGAAGACGCGCGCCGCACCGCTGAATATTGGGTCTCCGAAGGCGTGACCTCGTTCAAGGCGTATATGCACATCACTCCCGACGAACTCGCCGCCATCGTCAAAGTCGCGCACTCTCACGGATTCAAAGTCACCGGCCATCTCTGTTCGATCGGTTTTCGCGAAGCCGCTTCGCTCGGCATCGACGACCTCGAACACGGCATCTTCGCCGATTCGGAATTCGTTGAAGGCCGTAAGCCCGACACCTGCCCCGACGGCCGCGATACCGTCGAAGACTCGCTGTTGAATCTCGACGCGACGTCCGGTCCGCTCCATGACATGATTCGCGACCTGATCGGCAAACACGTCGCCGTAACCTCGACGCTCCCCGTATTCGAAACGATCGTGCCGAATCGCGCTCCGATCGAGCCACGCGTGCTCGACGCGATGTTGCCCGAAGCGCGTATTCAATATCTATCACGCCGCTCGTCAATTTCCGACACCGCGGCGAAGTCGCACTGGCCCGCGCTGCTGAAAAAAGAAATGGAATTCGAACGCGAATTCGCCACGGAAGGCGGCTTGCTCCTCGCTGGCTTGGACCCAACCGGATACGGTGGCGTCATCGCCGGATTCGGCGACCAGCGCGAGGTCGAATTGTTGGTCGAGGCTGGCTTCACACCGCTCGAAGCCATTCACATCGCGACTGCGAACGGCGCCGAATTTCTAGGTGAGCAGAATGAAATCGGCACAATCGCGCCCGGCAAAGCAGCCGACATCGTCGTGATCAATGGCGATCCATCCGCCAATATCAAAGACATCGAGAACGTCGAAATCGTCTTCAAGGACGGCGTCGGCTACGATTCCGTAAAGCTGATCGAATCGGTGAAGGGTCTGGTCGGCCTGCGCTGAGCTGCGCCGACGTTTTGTGGGCGCCCAGACGTGCAGCCCTACGGCAACATATTTTTGCCCTCGGCTGACGGCAGCTCGAGCCCCGCTTCGTACGCCAAAGTCGGCGCAATATTCCGCATATCGATCAAGCCCAGGTCTTTCCCCGCAGGCACACGCGGACCAATCAAGAAAAACGCAGCCCGCAAATCCGGCACATCCGGCAGCTGACCATGTGTCCCTCCAACCTTCGTCTTCGTCAGCAGCGGCGTCTCCGCATCGCTACCCGTCCGCCATCCCGGCTTCAAACTCACAAAAAACGACGCCGTCGGATACCCGCCGCGCTCGTGCAACTGATCTGCATCCAACACGCGATCAACTCCATTCGCGGGATCAGCCGCAATCTTCGCCAGTAATTCCTTCACCTGCGAACTCACCGCTGCATCCGCCGGATCCTTCAGCACAATCGCCGCCGACCCGCCCGTCACCCACGGCATCGCCTTCCAGCCGGTGATTTTCCCCTTCGCATCGAGTTCGAACAACTTCGCCTCGCGAAAGGCCGCAAATAAATTCAACTGTGCGTCCGTGCGCGCGAACCCGTGATCCGACACAACCGCCACAAACGCATGCCCTGGCGCCAGTCGCTCCGCCGCGTCCCACACTCCGCCGATCGCCTCATCAATCCCTTCCAAAACCGCCACAGCCTCCGGACTGAACGGCCCCGTCTCATGCTCGATGTGATCCAACGCGATCAAATGCAGCGTCAACAACGCCGGGTGCTTCTTCTCCAGAACCCACTCTGCATATTTGCCGCGGTTCTTGTCCGCCTCCACCGTCGTATCAACTCCCCCGCTATAAGGCCCGATCTCCGCCGTAGCTTCCGCGATCAACCCCGGCGTCGACACCGCACGCAGCAACTTCGCATCATCCGGCGTATTCGCTCGCCAGAATTCGGGAATCACCCAGTTAATATGTGCTCCCACCGTCACCGGCCACTGAATGCTCGCCGTCGTCCGCCCCGCCTTCGCCGCCGCATCCCACAACGTCGGCACGCGAATATCCTCCGCATACCAATACCACCCTTGAAAATTTTTCTGCAGCGGATCGAATGTCGTATTTGCGTAAATTCCGTGCTTCGCCGGCCACACTCCGGTCATCAACGTGGTATGACTGGGATACGTCACCGTGGGCACGACGCCTTGCACCCCGTCCGCATAGGTGCCTTGCTTCAGAAACTTGCGCAGGTTCGGAATCTTCGCTCCATGCGCGTCGGCTTGCGTCACGTAGTCGGGCCTCAGCCCATCGACCGATATCACCACCAGCAGCGGCGACATCGGCCGCTGACCCACTGCTCGATCCTGACCGAGCGCGCGCTGTCCAATAGCAATAATGCCCGCGGCGCAGAAAATCACCGTAAGCAGCATTGCGAACCCTTGCCGCACAAAACGGCGAAACGAAATGCGACCTCGAACCCTTGATATCAACCTCATCCTCTTGATCCCCCACAAGCCGGCAGCTTACCTCAGCCCGCATGCATCGTTTCACGGATCGCCAATCGGCACATGACTGCGATATGAATGATGCGCTCTCGGCTTAATAGTGGTAGCTTGCGAGCATAAACAGCCTCCTTTTGGGGCTGGAATCAGCGAACGGATAAATCGGCCCATGCCTCCAGAAATCAAATTCGCCAACTTCAAACCTACCTCCCAAGCCCCAAATAATGTACAGTCTAGGGCCGGATTCGGGCGGCGAGAGGGCGCTTCCTGGTCCGAACGCATCGTCGCCACGCCGGCGATGGCGTGTCTTATATCCGCGCCGAATGAGACGGGGGATCTCCTTTGAGCACCGAAAATGCATCCGCGGTCGCTTCTTCGTCACAACCGGCTTCACTGAAGCTGCGGTCGGCGCGTGCCGCAACGCCTTATCCGGTCGTTCTCGCCACCGCGACCGCCGTTCCCGAGCATCTCATCACCCGCGATGACGTGAAGTACTACATGGGCCGCGTCTTCGACATCCCAGAGCGCAAGCTCGAAGCCATGATGTCGATAGTCGATAACGCGCAAGTGCACCAGCGTCACTCGATCTTCCCGATTACTTACACCGTCGAACCACGCGCTTTCCAGAAGACCAATCAGGAATACATCGAGCACGCCATTAAGCTCGGCCGCGAAGCCGCCGAAAAATGTCTCGAACGCGCGCACCTTCGCGCGGACGAAATCGACCTCATCATCACGGTGAGCTGCACTGGCTTCATGATTCCGTCGCTCGACGCCCACCTCATCAATCTGATGGGCTTCCGCAGCGATGTCCGCCGCATGCCGTTCACCGAACTCGGCTGCGCCGCCGGCGCCATGGCGCTCGCTCGTGCCGCCGACCATCTGAAAGCCTACCCGGGCGGCAACGCCCTCGTCATCGCCGTCGAACTTCCGACGCTCACGTTCCAGCGCAAAGATATTTCACAGGCAAATCTCATCTCCTCGGTCCTCTTTGGCGATGGCGCCGCCGCCGTGATCGTCAGCAACAACCCGAAAGCAGTTTCGGGATCGCCGAACGCCACGGCTCACGTAAATGGCAACGGCAACTCCAATGGAGCGGCCGCCGCCCACAAGCCGCAAATCCTCGTCTCCGAAACTTACACTTTCCCGGACTCGCTCGGCGCGATGGGCTTCGACCTCCGCGACTCCGGCTTCCATATCCTGCTCGACAAAACCGTCCCCGACATGATCGGCGCCAAAATCAAGCCGCTTGTCGAAGGCTTCCTCGGCCGTCACGGCCTCACGCAGCAAGACATCAAAGGTTGGATCCTGCATCCCGGCGGCGCCCGCCTTCTCGGCAACGTCGAAATTGCGCTCGGCCTCAACAAATCCGACACCCAGCCGTCGTGGGATATTCTCGCCAACGTCGGCAATCTCTCCAGCGCCACCATCCTCTTCATTCTTCAGGAGTGGCTCGAAAAGCGTCCGCTCAATCCCGGCGACATCGCCATGGCCGCCGCATTCGGCCCCGGCTTCAGCGCCGAATTTCTTCTCCTCCAATGGACCTGAGCGTCATCGCGTTCCTCGCGCTGCTGCTCCTCGTAGCCGCGCTCCGCATCTTTGAGCTGCGCATTTCGCGCAATCATCAGCGCGCCATGCTGCCGCGCGGCGCGGTCATCGTCAAAGAGCCGCTTTACCCTTGGCTGGTCGCGGTCCACACCTTCGTTCTCATCGCTGCCGCCCTCGAAGTCATCGCGCTCAAACGTCCGTTCATCCCCGTGCTCGCGGCCACGATGTTCGGCATTTTTCTCGCAGCCAATCTCGTGCGTCTATGGGTGATTCGAACTCTCGGTAATCACTGGAACGTTCAGGTGATGGACTCCACCAGCGCCGGCGTGATCACCACCGGCCCTTTCCGCTTCGTCCGCCATCCCAACTACACCGCGGTAATTGTGGAGTTGATCACGCTTCCTCTGATCCACACCGCCTGGATCACCTCGATCGTCGGCACGCTCGGCTATCTCGCCGTGATCTCGCAACGCATTCCGCTCGAGGAACGCGCCCTCCTCGCCAATCCCGACTATCGCGCCGCCATGTCCGCCAAGCCCCGCTTCCTCCCCGGCCTCTTCTAAAATTTTCCCCTCTCACCAAACTTTCCGATCTCTGTGCTCTCTGCGAACTCTGTGGCGAATCGCTTCATCGATCCGACGTCGCGCTTCCCCCAATTTCCATTTTCCCTTTTCCAATTTCCAACTACACTCCTCCCATGTTCCAACCCACTCTCTTCAACGGCCGCGCCATCTTCATCTCCGGCGGTGGCTCCGGGCTCGGCCGCAGCATGGCCCTCAAATTCGCCGAACTCGGCTCGCAAATTTTCATCATTGGCCGCCGCGAGCAACCTCTCAAAGACGTCTGCGAAGAAATCCGCCGCGCCGGCGGTTCAGCCGGTTACGCCACCGCCGACGTCCGCGAACCCGCCGCAGTCGAAGCCGCCGCGGACGCCGCCTTCAACCAATTTGGCCGCATCGACACGCTCGTCAACAACGCAGCCGGCAACTTCATGGCCCGCACCGAAACCCTCAGCGCCAATGCTTTCAACGCCGTCATCGGTATCGTCCTCAACGGCTCTTTCAATTGCACGCAAACGCTCGCCAAACGCTGGATCGCCGACAAACAAGGCGGCAACATCCTCAACATCGTCACCACCTACGCGGCCGCAAACTCCGGCTCGGCCTTCGTCGTTCCATCCGCGTGCGCCAAAGCAGGCGTCCTCGCCATGACCACTTCGCTCGCCGTCGAATGGGCGAAATACAAAATTCGCGTCAACGCGATCGCCCCCGGCCCGTTCCCCACCGAAGGCGCCTGGTCCCGCCTCATCCCTTCGAAACAATACGAAGAGCACGCGCGCGAATCGCACCCGATGAAACGCTTCGGCCGCCACGACGAACTCACCAACCTCGCCGCCTTCCTTCTCAGCGACATGTCCGAATACATCAACGGCGAATGCGTCGTCATCGACGGCGCTCTCTGGCTCCGCGGCGCCGGCGAATTCAACGACTTGCTCTCACTCCCCGACGGCGCCTGGCAAGCCATGGAATCCGCCCGCTCCAAAAAATCCTGATCGATTCCACTCGATTCGCCCGTGGCAACCAAGACACTTGCGCGTCGGTCACCCATTCGTCGCTCCGCCCGACTTTGTCCCTTTGCTCCTCACTTCACCGGTACTACAATCGCGCCGCTCCATGTTCTGCACCCTACGTCCGGCTGCAGCTGTTCTCATCACCACGCTACTTCTATCTCCATTCGCGCCGGCTCGGCAATCGCAGCCTCAAGCCCCAGCAAGTAACACGAAGCCCAAAAGTCTCATCTGGGATCCTCCCAAACTTGACGCAAAGCTCCGCTCCGCCGCCAATTCCTCTCCTTGCGACCTCGACAAAGTCCTCGCGCAAGCCGCGGACCGCGCGACTGAACTCATCGACAATCTCCAGAACTTCACCGCGCGCGAACAGCTCGACTTCCGCACCTACGGCCCCGGCGGATTTGGTGACAACCGTGGCGGCGGATCGGCGGCGTTCGACTACACCGCCACGATCTCCAAGCGAGGCACAAGTTTTGCTGTAAAGGAAAGCCGCAAAGCCGCTCAGGCCGCGATCGATTTTCCTCTCGCCAATCAGGACATCGGTCTTCCCGAAATGGCGCTGATCTTTTTTCCCACGCTTCGAGCCGGTTACGAAATGAAATGCGACGCGGCGGCCGATTGGAGCGGCCGTGCCGCGTGGGTCGTCTCATTCCGCCAGCGCAAAGATCGCCCCGACCAAACCGCGGCCTTCACTACAAATCAACACTCGTATCCCGCGCCGCTGCGAGGCCGCGCATGGATCGCGCAAGACACCGGCGTCGTCCTTCACATGGAAATCGCGCTGATGCACGAAATCGCTGCCGTCGATGTTCGCGAATGGTTTCTCTCGATCGCCTACGCTCCCGTCCGCTTCCACTCAAAGGACGTCACCGTATGGCTCCCGCAGTCTGCTCACACCTGGGCCGCCTTCGACCTCAACCGCGTCGTCGTCTCCCACGACTTCTCCGACTTCTTCCTCTTCAGCGTCCAAACCACCCAAGCTTTAGCCCCACCCACAAGATAACTACCGTAGGAGATACGGAATTATTTTGGTTCTGATTTCTCTGCGTGCAGAGTTGCGCATCAAGTGTGACTCCCACTACATAACTGTCATCACGAGCGAAGCGAGGGATCTGCTTTTTCTTTGCATTAAACCGTGCCCCCCGCGCGAGCTCCGATTCCTTCTCCCCGTTTTGCCGCAATCGAGGCCTGCCCAAAACGCTGCGTTCGCCCAAACCCCAACCCTGTCATTCCGAGCGTAGCGAGGAATCTGCTTTTTCTTCGGTATTGCTTTGTGGGTAGCGGCTTCAGCCGCGACATAGAAACCCGCAGGAAACGGGGCTTCAGCCCCTGAAGTCACAGCGCCAGTCTTTTGCCTTCCATTATTACTTCTTTACTTCGTTGCTTCTTTACTTCCGCCTCTATTCCGGCAGCGCCTTCTTCCTCAACTCCACCTTCATCACCACTTCCCCCACGCTCTTCTCACCCGACTCCGCCCGCACCGTCACTGCCTGCACCCCATCCCGCCCCTTCGCCTTATCGCTCAACGCCCCCAGCGCAATCTCCACTCGCGTCCCGGCAGTCTGATTCGCCCCAACCTTCACTTTCCCCGCGCCGCTCGTCACCGTCCATCCCGACGGCAACTCCGCCGACAATGTAACCTCGCGCGCCTCGCCGGTAGAATTCCTCACCCACAACGGAACTATCAGCGTCGTCCCTTCCTGCAGCGCAATCTCCGGCGGCTTCGGATGCGGCAAATGGGTCAGCTGATGCGCCGCGCGAAACTCCGCATAAAAACTCCACGGCCCCGCCAGCGTCACCTCGACATCGCCCTTCGGCGCCTCCACCGAAAACGCCGCACGCCGAAACGGAATCGCGCCGCTCTCAATCCCCGCAAAAATCGGATCCGTCGTCGCCCCGCCAACGAGCGATTTCCCCAGCACAAACGTCTGATCGCTGGCCCACCCATCCGCCGCCATCATCTTTTCGATTTCCGCGTCATCCATCTTGTTCAGCCGATCGACAAATCCCTTCGCCTGCGTCTCATGCAGCCGAAACGAATCGAGCGAAGCCCGCCAGTACGGCTTCTTCGACGACTTCGAAATTTCCTTCACCGAGAATGACGGCCCTTTGCCCTTGAAAATGTCTTCGCGGTCCGCATCCGGAAAATAATAAATTTTCTTCGGCTGCCACGGCCGCAGCCCTTCGAGATAAGGCTCCAGCCGCCGCAGCGGCTCCGCCACCTGGTTCGGAAAAACCGTCGGATCACCCGCGAGATCAAACGCCTCCGTCGCCAGCACGCCCGCCGCCTGATGATCTCCGTGATCTTCCCCAATAAATGTCCCCGGCAAAAATGTCAGCACCACTTCCGGCCGCGTCAGCCGCATCAACCGCACAAGCTGCTCCAGCGCCGCGCCATGCTGCCAGTTCGCCAACGACTGCAACACATCCTGGCTCGCCGTGTCTTGCCCACCCAAAAACCAGACGTCCGCAATCCCTAGCGTCGCCAACGCTCGCCGCGCTTCAATTTCCCGGATTGCACCCAACGCACCCGCCTGCTCGGTCCCAACTTCGTTCCCACCGTTATTCCCACGCGTGCCGTAAACCACCGCCACATGCTTCCCCTCATCAATCGCCCGCGCTAAATAAGCCGTCGCCGCCCCTTCATCATCTGGATGCGCCACAACTAAAAGAATGTCCACCTTGTACCGCGCATCTGGCTCCCGAAGCTCCGCCGCCTGTGCCTTCGCGCTCGCCCCTCCCGCCGCATCCTGCGCGATTGTCCGCCCCGCACCCATCAGTCCGACACAAGCAGCCGCGACGCCCACGATCGCCGCCGTCGCACCGCAATGTCCCATCACGATCCGCCGAAGTCTCATCCCTCTCCCCTGAACCCACGTCAAACAAATTGCTCACACCGCAACATCACAACCGACGAAGCCCAAAAGTGTACCGCGCCTCTACCCAAAACCCTCAGCACCCCGCACAACACCGAACTGCTGTCACTCCGAACGAAACAAGCAAGACGTTGTTTCTTCGGCTCCCGTAGTGGAAGATGAGCTCTCCTGCGAGATAACAGGGAGGATTGACCCATATTCATACGGAATGCCCATCGATATGTACTTTTCCAGGAACGGTTGATCCCTCTTGATGTGGTGATCGTAGAGCTAGCGGCAAAGGTAAGCATAGAGACGAACCTTCCCATGGCCGACGCAATCATCTGTGCGTCAGCCCTGCAGTATCGCGTACCCCTAATCACTTCGGACTCGCATTTCGACGGCCTACCTTGGGTCACGATGATTTAGAACGCATGGCTTCGCGGTAGGTCCGCAGCTACCTTGACCGTGTTGGGTGCGGCCTTTAAGCTTGAGGTTTGTGTGTCTGGGTGAAGGCGGAGTATGGCGTCGATTCAAATTACATTGCCGGATGGTTCGGTGCAGGAAGTGCCGCAGGGCACAACTCCGGCGGATATTGCGCGCAAAATTTCGCCGCGACTCGCCGATGCCGCGCTCGTTGCGCGCATATCGGATCCCGCAGCGGCGGGCAACGCGCAGGCCGCAAGCGGGGCCGCAACCGCAACCGGCGTTGACGACGGCTACCAGAGCAATGGCGCCGGCGAACTGATCGATTTGCGTCGGCCGCTCGACCACAACGTTAAGCTCCAGATCCTCACCGAAAAGGATCCCGACTCGCTCTACGTTTTTCGTCACTCGGCCGCGCATCTTCTCGCCGCCGCCGTAATGGAGTTGTACCCAAACGTAAAGCTCGGCATCGGCCCGCCGATCGACACCGGCTTTTTCTACGAATTTCTACGGGATCAGCCGTTCACTCCGGAAGATCTCGAAAAAATCGAAAAGAAGATGCACGAGCTCGCCGCACAAGATTTGCCGAACGAGCGCAAACTCGTCCCGAAGCCCGAAGCGATCGAGCTCTACAAAAAGTCCGACCAGATTTTTAAGTGCGAACTCGTCGAAGAAAAAGCCACCGACCCGATGGTTTCCTTCTACACCACCGGCAAGTTCATCGACTTCTGCCGCGGCCCGCACATCCCTTCGACCAAACGCATACAGGCGTTCAAATTGATGAGCGTCGCTGGCGCCTACTGGAAGGGCCACGAAGGCAATCCGCAGCTTCAGCGCATTTACGCCGCGTGCTTTTACACGCAAAAAGAACTCGACGCGTACCTGCATCGCCTCGAAGAAGCAAAGCGCCGCGATCATCGCAAGCTTGGCGCCGAGCTCGATCTTTTCAGCATCGAGGACGAAGCCGGTCCCGGCCTGATCTTTTGGCATCCCAAGGGCGGCTTGATCCGCACCATCGTCGAAGACTGGCTCCGCGCGGAACTCTTCAAACGCGGATACGACATCGTTTATACGCCGCATATCATGCGCCGCGAACTCTGGAACACCAGCGGCCACACCGGCTTTTACAAAGACAACATGTTCGGCCCGGTGGAAGTCGAAAAAGCCGAATACCAGCTCAAGCCGATGAATTGCCCGGGCCACATTCTCATTTACAAATCGAGGCTACGCAGCTATCGCGATTTGCCCGTGCGCCTCGCGGAACTCGGCACCGTCTACCGCTACGAGCGCAGCGGCGTGCTTCACGGCCTCTTGCGAGTACGCGGCTTTACGCAAGACGACGCGCACATTTTCTGCATGCCGTCGCAAATCGAAAGTGAAGTCGAAGCCTGCATCGACTTCGCCTTCGCGGTGATGAAAAATTTTGGCTTCGAGCAATTCGAAGTCGAACTTTCGGACTGGGACGAATCGCATCCCGAAAATTACGCTGGCAAACCGGAAGACTGGCACCGCGCGACCGCCGCACTCGCCGAAACCATGACGCGCATAAAAGTTCCGTTCAAGCGCATCTCCGGCGAAGCCGCATTTTACGGCCCTAAAATCGACGTGAAGCTGATCGACGCGATCGGCCGCTCGTGGCAGCTCACCACTGTGCAGTTCGATTTCAATCTGCCGGCGCGTTTCAAACTCGAATACGTCGGTGAAGACGGCGGCCGCCATCAACCTTTGATGGTGCACCGCGCGTTGCTCGGTTCCGTCGAGCGCTTCTTCGGCATTCTCGTCGAGCATTACGCAGGCGCGTTTCCGCTCTGGCTCGCTCCGGTGCAGGTGCAGGTCTGCCCGGTCAGCGAAAAAGTCATCGATTACGCGAAGCACGTCACCGACGCGTTGAAGCGTCACGGCACGCGCGTCCACCTCGACGAGCGCAACGAAAAGCTGCCCGCCAAAATTCGCGACGCGCAGCTCCAAAAAATTCCCTACATGCTCGTGGTCGGCGGCAAAGAAGCCGAAGCCGGAACCGTCTCCGTTCGCCATCGCAGCAAGGGCGACCTCGGCCCGAAGCCGCTCGCGGAATTCCTTGCGTCCCTCCAAGCCGAAATCGACACGCGCACGATCGCGTAAGCCCGCATTTCCAAAGGAAATGGGGCCAAAGCAACCAGCGCTAACGCAGCCGCTGCCGGCGGAACTCACTGCGACTGCGACCAAACCGCTCGTTCATGTCACCGAAGAATTTTTCGCCGAAGCCGTCCGCGAACTAACCAAACGCGACGCCGACCTCGCTCGCGTGGTCGAAAAATATGGAGTGCTGCCGCTCTGGGTCCGCGAACCCGGCTTCCCCACGCTCGTCTACATCATCCTCGAGCAGCAAGTCTCGCTCGCCTCCGCCCGCGCCCTCTATCAGAAGCTCGAAAAAGCCGTCCGCCCTTTCACCCCCGAAAAGTTCCTCAAGCTCACCAAAATCGAAATGCGCCAACTCGGCTTCAGCCGCCAGAAATCGCACTACACGCGCCTCCTCGCCGACGCCATCCAACAAAAGCGATTCGATCTCGACGCCCTCCGCGAACTTCACGACGATCACGCCCGCGAGAAACTCGTCGCTCTAAAAGGTATCGGCCGCTGGACCTCCGACATTTATCTCCTCAGCGCCCTCCGCCGCCCCGACATCTGGCCAACGGGTGATCTCGCTCTCGTGACCGCGGTGCAGGAAGTGAAGCGGCTTCGCAAGCGTCCGACGCCAGAACAACTGGAAAAAATGAGCGTACCGTGGCGCCCGTTCCGCGCNATCGCCGCCCGCCTCTTCTGGCACGCCTACCTCAGCAAACGCGGCCAAAACTCCGCAACGATCAGCTTGTAGTGCGGGCGATTCGGCTTCGCTAGCGCCAGCATCCTGGCGGCGTTTTTTCTAAGACCGTGGAGCGCGACAGGCTGGGCGAAGCTAGCGCAAACAAGAGCGCCTATGCTATTCAGTGGGCATGCGATCGTTTTCTCGTCGACGATTCCTATTCACTGCAAGTGCCGCACTTGCTGCCGCGGGCATCACACGGCCAGTGCCACAGGAGATCGTTCCCACATTGCTGGATCACATCCTCCTCGGCTGTCCCAATCTCGAGGACGGCATCGCGTACGTCGAAGAGCGCCTCGGTGTCCGCGCAGCGTTCGGCGGAGTTCATCCAGGAGTCGGCACGCAGAACGCACTGCTCTCGCTCGGTGAGCGGCGCTATCTCGAAATCATCGCGCCCGACCCGAACCAACCGAAGGCTGAAGACGCGCGGAGCCTGAAAAAACTCAAAGCCCCGAAACTCATCGGCTGGGCGGCGCATCCCGGCAACCTCGACGATTTCGCTCTCAAACTGAAAAACGCTGGAGTCGAAGCAGCCGGACTAAAGCCAGGCTCGCGCAAACGTCCCGACGGCCAAGTTTTGACATGGAAGACGCTGGTTCTCCAAAACGACGCCGACGGCCTCTTGCCCTTTTTCATCGAATGGGGCGAAGGAACGACTCACCCGTCCGTCGATGCGCCGCAAGGATGCAAACTCACGACATTCGAGGCGGCAACTCCGGACCGCGCTGGTCTGAAGCTCAAGGTCGAGCGGATGGGTCTTGACTTGATCGTACTCGGGTCAACTACACCTCATCTGGTGGCCGACGTCGTAGGCCCGAATGGCAAGCGTTCCAGTTTCTAACCCGCTCGTCGGCGCTGAAACATTGGGCCGGGCGGCTGCGTCCCTATAGTTGGGAGCCGGCCGTTGAGACATTTAGCGGCTTAGATTCCTCCCTACCCGCACTGACGATGGGCATCTAACCCTTGCTGTTGCAAGGTGCCTACGTGCTATACTTTGAAGCCCGTCTCTCTGTGTATTTCGGCAGTGGTGGCGGGTGCGCTCGGTTCTCGCAGTGACAGCGCATGTGGTGATTCAGGGCAGTACCCGGCGAGGCGGGTATCTGGCGCCTTAAATTTGTTAGGGGGAAATATCGCAGAACGCAACTTCCGGCAGCAGAGCGACCGCACTCGCGTAAATGAACGAATCCGAGCCCGTGAAGTCCGGGTGATCGACGAAGAAGGCGGCCAGCTGGGCGTCATGCAACCGTACGAAGCCGTGCGGATGGCGCGCGAAAAGGGACTGGATCTGGTGGAGATTTCGCCGACGGCCGATCCGCCCGTTTGCAAAATCACGGATTACGGAAAATTTCTTTATCAACAAAACAAGAAAGCGCACGAACAGCGCAAAAGCAGTCGCGGCTCGCAGTTGAAAGAAGTCAAGTTTCGGCCGGCAACCGCCGAACACGACTACAACGTGCGCAAGAATCAGATCATCCGGTTTCTGGGTGAAGGTCACAAAGTGCGCGCGATGATTTTTCATCGCGGACGCGAAATGGCGCACCAGGAAGTGGGCCGCGCGAAGATGACGCGGTTGTTGGGAGAGATTACCGAATACTGCCAGATCGAAACGATGCCACGCATGGAAGGCAATGTGTTGGTCGCGTTGCTCGCGCCCAAGAAGGGCGCGCCGGCGCCTGCCAAGCCAGCGCAGCAACCGGCGCAGCAAGCTTCGTAGGGCAACCCGAAATCGATCGACCGTATTTTGGGAATTGGATTCAAGGCACGGCGTGGCCGTGTAAAGAGAGGATTTTGCAATGCCAAGAAATGCTTCGAAACCAAAGTTGAAATTGAAGACGCACCGCGGCGCCGCGAAGCGTTTTAAGGTGACGGCGAGCGGCAAGATCATTCGCTCGCACGCGGGCAAGCGGCACATCCTGGGCACAAAGGCTCCTGGCCGCATGCGCAAGCTGAAGAAGCTGACCTCGGTGAGCAAGGCGGACACGCTGAAGACGAAGCAGATGTTGCCGTACGCCTTCTAAAGAGTTTTTAGTTTCGCTTTCGAGCGACGCTCGAGAGCGAAACTGAAATGCAAGACGCGGAGCGCAAGCTCTGCCGCGAGGCTTCGGCCTTGCAACGCGGGATGAAAGTCCCGCACATCGAGCCAGGCAGTGCTACACGGGTGCCTGCCGGCCGATCCGCTGCAGCGATCGATTCGTTCTTTGCTTTGCAAACGCGAACGATTTAGCCGCGGCGAGCAACACCGCCGGAGACAAACCCGTTGCGTCACGCGTGTACCTGTATTTTTGCGCGCGCCCGCATCGTGTTGTCTCCCTAAACAGAAAAGGAGAAACCCATGGCTCGCGTAAAACGCGGCACAAAGCGCCGTGCGCGGCGCAAGAAGTACCTCAAGAGGACCAAAGGCTTTTTCCTCACAAAGAGCAAGCTGTACCAATCCGCACAGGAAGCAGCAAATCGAGCGGATCGCTATGCGTTTCGCGATCGCCGCGTCAAGAAGCGGCAGTATCGCCGGCTGTGGATCCAGCGTATCGGCGCGGCTGCGCGGCTGAACGGCATCACGTATGGCCACCTGATTCACGGATTAAAAGTGGCGGGCGTGGAACTGGACCGCAAAGTGCTCGCTGATATCGCGGTGAAGGATGCGGCGGCGTTCGCGAGCCTCGTGGCGACGGCGAAGGCTGCGGTGCCG
>JGI12635J15846_10003074_pt1 | contig 14557 bp, 19 predicted proteins | sample BlaSpr_A8_OM2_M2_FD_15846 | JGI IMG/M metagenome (IMG submission 15846) | reverse complement strand
TCGACGGCAGAAGCCAGCTCATCGTCTATCACTTCATGTTCGGCCCGGAGTGGAACGAAGGCTGCCCCAGTTGCTCATTCAACATGGATCATACGGATGGCGCGCTGGCGCATTTGGCGCAACGCGATGTCTCTTTCGCAGCCGTTTCACGAGCGCCCTTATCCAAAATCGAAGAGTTTAAGAAGCGCATGGGCTGGCAATTTGCCTGGGTCTCGTCGTTCGGGACCGACTTCAACTACGACTACCGCACTTCCTTCACCAAGGAGGAAATGGCAAAAGGCAAAGTAGAGTACAACTTCGACCTCGTGGAATTCCCGAGTGTTGAAGCGCCGGGAATCAGCGTCTTCTACAAGGATGAGAGTCGCAGTATCTTCCACACTTATTCCGCATATGCCCGAGGGACCGAGAACGTTGTCAACACGTACAACTATCTCGACCTTGTTCCCAAAGGTCGCGATGAGGATAGCCTGCCCTTCACGATGTCATGGGTTCGCCATCATGATCGCTACGCGGATGGCTACTTAGCCGATGCGGATAAGCCGTACTGGCCTGAGGAAGCTACGCCAGTACGTTAATTGTTCGAGCGCACCTCAATCCGGCTCATGGCCTGGCGTTGCCGAGATGACGTCAGGCCAGAGCCGGCAAGAGGAATTCAGTTGAACACTTAATCTGGAGCGGAGGCGAACCGCGTCCCCCGCTAACTAAAACGATTGTGAGAACCGGGCTTCCAGGAATTCGCCCAGCTTCGCCGTCGCTTTGAATTGCGGGATGGGATCCAGTTCTTTGAATGCCGACGTGAACGCATTGGAAAGACTCCAGATCGTCCGTGGCCGGAATTCTTCGTACTTTGGCTGGAAGAAGTAGAGATCATGCACGGGGCGGGCAAGGTGTTTGGGAGCTTCCAGTCTTCCCTCGACGAATGCCTCGTAGATGACTACCTTGGCGGTGACGTCGGTCAGTTCACTTCGCTGCCACGCTTCTACCTGCTTTCGCATAAGCTCGAAGTTGCGCTGCATGGTGGTACCCGGTAAGCATGCCGCCAGAAATACCCCAGCTTGGCGCGTTCACGGCCGACAACAAATAAGGACGACCTTCCGCATAGCGACAGCCAGCGTTTGCGAGCGTTCGGCGAATTCCCGCGCAGCCGCAGCTCACTCAGCGTTGTATGCAAACCTTCCCGCACGATGCGGCCCTGCCTTAATCGCACCTCGTTACTCCAGGGGATTTGTTCTCGTTGCCGCCATTGCGCAAGTCATCGATCAGGAACACGCGCAGCCCCGGCAATGTCAGAAACGCTTCCCGCGCCCACTTTTCGACCAGGTGTGGCGGAACCATCGTCAATGCGTGAACGGATTTCCTCCGCTGTGGACATGGATAGCTCCCAGCGAGATTAGGGTCACCCCGGTACCGCATTCGGCGACCACCATGGATGTCCGCGCCTGCTGCCAGCGTTTGGCCACTCCTATGATGGCAATGGTTTGCGCCGGAAATGGCTTTCGAATAGCTCCGCGATCCGATTGGAAGGTGGATCCTCGAATTGGTGAAGTGCCGGATACTACCGAAGAATGCGATCTCCCAGAAGCGCTGCGTGACGCCTCATGTAGTCGTAGATTGTGGAGAGTTCTGGCATCGAGGTCCTCTGAAAGAAGTGGAAGGAAAGCCAAAAACAGGAAAAGAAGAACTGAAGAGGAAGCCCCAACTGCACTCACGCGGTGGATCCGGTCACGCCGTCAGATGCGTATGCCATGTTCCAGCTTTCCAGTTTGCCCGTAATCCGCCCAGATTGATGCCAAGTGTGGAGGTCGCTTCCTACAATCCTTATCAACACCGATCCAGCGGGCGAGCCAGCTTTCAGATCGGCGAAGCTCACCCGGATCTTGCTTTGGCGAATTCAGCGAGCGTCAAGATCGGATTGCGACATCCGATTTCCGGCCATCTGAGCAATATTGCACAGCGCCAACGCCCAGGAGGGAGATAGTCCTCGCGTGGGGGCTTCAGGAATAGAGCCTCCAATCCAGTTCAAACCCAAGAAGAGCAACCCTGCTCTTCAGCAATTTGAAGAGCCAAGGTGACTCAAGTGTGGAACCGATGGAAGTTCACGTGTGTATTCGTGGCGGCGGCACAGCTGGCGAGTGCCGCTGTCGCGCAGCAAGTCCCGACGGAGTCCGGCACCATATCCGGAGCACGTGCAACTGGGGTGAGTGTCTACAAAGGAATCCCATTCGCCGCCCCGCCGGTGGGCGACTTGCGTTGGCGTCCCCCGGTACATGCCGCATCCTGGACTGGCACGCGTAAGGCGGATGCGTTTGCTCCGGCGTGCCCGAAGTGTGTAACTATCGCGGGTCAATCTTCTGGTTCCATATCGGTTAGCATCCTCATGGCCTCGCCCCTTGCCAAAGGCTTGTTTCAGCGCGCCATTGGGGAGAGTGGCGGTCTGTTCGAGCCGCTCCAGCTCGCGCCCAAGTTTTTGCTGGCCAACGCAGAACGCGACGGGGATGAGTACGCCGCTGCGCTGGGTGCGCCCTCGCTCAAAGAACTACGCGGGCTGCCTGCGTCCCTGTTCACCGGCAACGCCGGCGGCATCGTGCACGCGGTGATCGAACCCTACGTGCTTCCCTTATCACCCTACGAGGCGTTTGCTTCAGGGCAGCAGAACGATGTCCCGCTGCAGATCGGTTCGAACGCAGAAGAGGCGCGGGCGATGGTGGATGTCTCGCACGAGACCGCAGCCACGTTCGACAGCGATCTGGAACACAGCGTTGGCCCACTTCCCCCGGCGCTGGTTGCCGCCTATCCCCACACGACCGACGAAGAGGCGCGACCGGCGCAACTCGACCTCGAACGCGATCTCCGCTTCGGCTGGGGCATGTGGGCATGGGCGAGACTGCAAGCCGGAACCGGCAAAAGTCCCGTCTTTTACGACTCGTTTCGACAGCAGCCGCCGTTCCCGGTCGGCTCCGTATACGCGGGTTGGGGTGCGAGCCACTTCGCCGAGCTATGGTATGTCTTCGAGCAACTAGACCAGTCGCCGTGGAACTGGACTGCGGCAGATCGGAATCTGGCGGAAGAAGTGTCCAGCTCCTCGGTCAACTTCGCAAGGTCAGGCGATCCGAACGGCCCGGGTCTTCCCTTGTGGGCCGTATTCACCAACGCCCAGAACAAGGTCCAATACCTCGCCGCTCCGATCACCGTTGGCGGCGTTGCGAATATCCGTGGACTGAGCGTCTTCGATGCTGTCTACACGACGGTGCGAGGCACGCCATTTGCGCTCGGGCGACGGCGGTTAGCAAGGAGATACCATGAACGGTTTTGACAGAGAGGGAGAAGCCACCGCGGATTCGGAGAACATCGAGAGAGAGCCGGCGCCTCGGGAGTCTTCGATTAAGTGGACTGTGCGGTCCTCGTTCTTTGGGCCGCAGGGAATTCGCTCCGGCTGGAGCATGCTGATTTTCATCATGATTCTTGTGGTCGAGGTCCTGGCAACCCGCGTTCCCGTCAACATACTGTTGCACTCCATGAAGCTCAACCCGAGTCTCGAAGGCTGGAGCCCCGCGGTCGCGGCGGGCATTCTGGCGCTTCTCGTTCCAGTCGCTACCGCCATCATGGCAAAGGTCGAAGGGAGCCCCGTGCTTTCCTACGGATTCATCGACAAACGCAGACGCTCACGATTCCTGTTCGGGATTGCGGGAGGCGTTGCGGCGCTCTCCGCTTTGGTTCTCACGTTGAAAATGAGTGGCTGGTTGATCTTTGATGGGCGAGCATTGCACGGTAGGAGCGCATGGAGCTACGGACTGCAGTGGGGTGTCGCTTTTCTGCTCACTGCCTGGTTCGAGGAGTCGCTTTTGCGCGGCTATCTACAATCGACGCTCACGCGAGGTGTGGGTTTCTGGTGGGCGGCGGTGCTGTTATCACTAGCTTTCGGCGCCACGCATCTGGCCAACCATGGAGAATCGCCGATCGGGGTTTTTTCTGTCGTTGGCGCTGGTCTGGTATTTTGCTTGAGCCTCTGGCTGACCAAGTCGCTTTACTGGGCGGTGGGACTGCACGCTGGTTGGGATTGGTTCTCAGTCCTATCTTTATGGAGTACCCGACAGCGGCCAGATAGCAAGCGGACACCTGTTTGCAACTCACCCTTCGGGCGGGCCGATATGGAGTGGTGGCCCGACCGGGCCGGAAGGCAGCATTTATATGATTCCCACCATGGCAGTCATCGCGCTAGGTGTGTGGATCGCCTGGAGGCAACGCGAGCCGCGTGAGGAGCTGGCCGCCATATTGAGGACACGTCTTTGAGGAGCGTTCAAGAGCCTTTTAACGCTACCGATCGTTTCACTATTCCGGATTAGTCCTGACAAACGCGCTTGTACCCAATAGCCGGAGAGGCACTCTGCGGTGCGCACAACCCACGAGCTAAGAATCCTTTGGCTGGCAGGAAGAGGTCTTCGAGATTCAATCTGGGCCAGCGGACCGAACCTGTTTCGCAGGGAAATCTGATTGCGCCGCTCTCGCCTCCCCAGCTAAGCCAGTCGAGAAATTGTTCTTTTTCGCCTTTCACAATCACGGGATCACATCCAACGCCGAGAGCAGGAATGATCGCACGATGCGTATTCAGTTCGTCCGCAAACCATTCAGCCCAGTCCGGCGTTCCAGATCCCGTGAATATGGGCGAGAGAGGCCCAAATGAATCGGTTTCTCCGAGCTGGCCAGCAGAGTTCTTCCTGAGCCCGCCGATACGTTGCTCGAAGCGAACTCTTCCGAGAAAGCGATTAGGTGACGCAGGGGGCTTCTTGCGCCCGGCAAGCTGTACCGAGCCTTTGAAACACTGCGCGTTTCGTTCGAGACAGACTCGAATCGCCTGTATTCCTGGCCCTTCCACCATGAACCTATCTCCCAGGGAGATCGCCGCGCTGACCGCCGCAACCTGTGTGTCCCCGCCGATCACGGAAAGAAGATGGGCCTTCGCTTGGCGGGTCGGGCAACACTTCGCCGATGAAGCGGTCGAGCCGCAGCTTGATGCTGATGGTCGTCTACTCCGTGCTCTTTACCTAGGTCAGCCAGCCGAATCGAAGGTGTGCGTTTTTCATTCGGACTCCTTCTTTTCGTGAGTGAGAACCTGGGTCTTTCCATTGGCAAAGACCAGGGTCAGCTCATGCGATAACCTTTCCCGGTCATGCAGGATTTTGGTTCCGTCCCCTTCTTCTTCTTCCCAATGGTCGGTAAATTTCACCGAGCGCCAGTGGGCGATGTGACGGGCTTCACCTTCGCCGAATACCCCATTGAGCATTCCGGCAGTGCAGAGCAAAGCCGACATGTCCACCGTGCAGCGGTGTGAGCGGCCGACCTCTGACATCATTTATCTTGGGCAGAAGCACGCGGCCTGCCTGGCGATATTTGGCAGATTCCAATAACAAGTCCTCCACTTCGTCCAATGGAATGCTCACATTGGTCAGGACAACCGGCTCAAAACCCGGAACGTTGTATTTAACTTCGGCACTGTCTCCCAGAGGCTCGAGGTCCACCTTCGTTGCCAGCGCTTCGAGATAGCGTACTCCGTCCAACAAGACAGCATCAGAAACCTTGGAGTGTCGTTTGCGGCGTGTGACCAGAACCACGATCTGCTTGTATTGCAGGCAGAACGGCTCGGTGAGTCGAAGCACGCGCAAGTCCGTGAAATGTTCGCTCAGCAATCTGGCGCATTTGGTCAATCGCACTTGTGGAATCACGAATAGGAGCACACCGCTGGATTTGAGCCACCGATACGCGTGTTCCAGGAAAACCAATTCCAACCTCTGGTTGTTGCTCTCTCCGGATTCCCAATCGTACGGAGGGCTCAGGTAGAACAACGACACGGTCTCCGGCGGGCACCGAACATCGATCGTGTTTGCCTGCAGAGTGTCGATTCCCAAGGCCCTCGCCTGTTCTGCCCTGTAAGCATCGATCTCGATCCCGTAGCGACGAACAGGCGCGTCAGGAAGCAGGTGGGCGTAGGCGATCCCATCGCCTACGCAGGGATCGAGCGCGGAAAACTGTTCCGAAAAGCAGAGCCAATTCTTCAACCTGTCCGCTTCGGCAAGTGGAAGAGGGTAAAACCCGAGCTTGGCTTGACCATGAGCACGCATAGAAACCCCTCTCCAGGTTGGCGCGTTCCGCTAGTACATTGGCGCGTTTTGCTAGTGAACTCAGGAGCCCGCGCGATTAGAGTGGAAATCACATGGAAGGAGAATTCGATTCATGAACAGAACGACTTCAACCATCGCCCCTCAGGAAGAACAGCTGTCGGCACCGGCGAAGACCCGTTCGGCCAAAGCCTACGCGGCCGAAAGCGCAAGCTCCAGCCTCGCACCAACATCGATTCAGCGTCGTGCCCCGCGACCCCAGGATGTCGAGATCGAAATCCTGTATTGCGGCGTCTGTCACTCCGATCTGCATCAAGTGCGCGACGAGTGGCACGCGTTCATGCCCACGGTTTACCCCTGCGTGCCGGGACACGAGATCTTGGGCCGCGTCACCCGAATCGGCAGCGCCGTCAAGAAATTCAAAGAGGGTGATTTCGCCGCTGTCGGTTGCATGGTCAACTCCTGCGGTGTGTGCCCGAACTGCCGCGAAGGACTCGAACAGTACTGCGACAACGGCTTTACCCTTACCTACAATAGCGAAGACAAGACCCTGAGCGGCGTCACCTATGGCGGCTACTCAGAAAGCATTGTTGTCGATGAGTCGTTCGTGCTGCGCGTGTCACCGAAGGTGGATCTCGCTGCCACGGCGCCGCTGCTCTGCGCAGGAATCACCACGTATTCCCCGATGCGGCACTGGAATGTTCAGAAAGGCCAGAAAGTCGGAATCGTTGGCCTGGGCGGCCTGGGTCACATGGGCGTGAAATTCGCGCACGCCTTCGGCGCGCACACGGTGTTGTTCACGACCTCGCCGAACAAGTCGGCAGACGCGAAGCGGATGGGCGCGGATGAAATTGTCATCTCGAAGAACGAAGCTGAAATGCAAAAGCACGTCAACAGTTTCGACTTCATTCTGGATACGGTTTCCGCCGAGCACGACTTGAATGTTTACCTTAACCTGCTCAAGCGCGACGGCACCATGACGTTAGTGGGAGCGCCGCCCCAACCACCGGAAGTTCAGATTTTCAGTCTGCTGATGAAACGCCGTCAGCTGGCGGGCTCAGGAATCGGCGGGATCCGCGAAACCCAGGAGATGCTCGACTTTTGTGCCGAGCACGCCATCACCGCCGACGTCGAACTGATCCCGATTCAGCAGATCAATGAGGCTTACAAACGGCTTTTGAAAAGCGACGTGAAGTATCGCTTTGTCATCGACATGGCATCGCTTCAATAACTCGGAACGCTCGAAGGAGAAACAATGCAAAAGCGCAAACTCGGAAAAAACAACCTGGACGTTTCGGCTCTCGGCCTCGGGTGCATGGGATTGAGCTCCGGCTTCGGTCCTCCAGTCGAAAAGCAATACGGCATCTCACTCATCCGCGCTGCTTTCGAAAGAGGTGTCACATTCTTCGACACCGCCGAGGCTTACGGCCCCTTCGCCAACGAAGAATTGGTCGGCGAGGCCCTCGCTCCCTTCCGTGATCAAGTCGTGATCGCCACCAAGTTCGGATTCAAAATCGACCCCAAAGCCGAGCGGCCCCTGGCTGGAGTCGATAGCCGGCCCGAGCACATCCGCGAGGTCGCCGAGGCCTCTCTGAAACGACTCAAGACCGATATCATCGACCTCTTCTATCAGCACCGCGTCGACCCCAACGTGCCGATTGAGGATGTCGCCGGAACCGTGAAGGAGCTCATTCAGCAAGGCAAGGTCAGGCACTTCGGCCTCTCCGAAGCGGGTGTCCAGACGATTCGTCGCGCGCACAAAGTCCAGCCCGTGACTGTGCTCCAGAGCGAATACTCGCTGTGGTGGAGAGAGCCGGAGGCTGAAATCATCCCGACGCTCGAAGAACTCGGCATCGGATTCGTTCCCTTTAGTCCGCTCGGCAAAGGCTTCTTGACCGGTGCGATCAACGAGCAAACCAAGTTCGACAAGAACGACTTCCGCAACATCGTTCCCCGCTTCACGCCAGAGAATCGAAGAGCGAATCAGGCTCTGGTCGATGTGCTTGGCAGATTCGCAAAACAGAAGAAGGCCACACCGGCTCAGATCGCCCTTGCCTGGCTCCTCGCGCAAAAACCTTGGATCGTTCCCATCCCGGGCACGACGAAGCTCCAGCGTCTCGAGGAGAACATCGCCTCGGCGTCGATCGAACTTACACGCGACGATCTCCGTCAGATCGACAACGTCGCATCAAAGATCCCGGTGCAAGGCGAACGCTATCCGGAAAGCTTCCAGAAACTGGTCAATCGCTAATGTGCGGCGTGCGGTGAACGCCTCACGAGAGCTCAACTGAGGGAACACAAAATGGAAATCAAACGAGCTGGCTCTCAACCCTCCGGCAAGGGACCATCCGACTGGTTCACTGGCACCGTGTGGATCGATCCGCTTTTTCAGGCGCCTGATCCGGCATGGGGACAAGGCGCGAGCGTAACCTTCAAGCCCGGTGCGCGCACCGCATGGCATACGCATCCGCTCGGGCAGACTCTCATCGTCACGGCTGGGTGCGGCTGGGCCCAGCATGGGGGAGGCCCGGTCGATGAGATCCGGCCCGGTGATGTCGTCTGGTTCTCGCCCGGCGAGAAACACTGGCGTGGCGCCGCGCCAACGACTGCCATGACTCACATCGCGATTCAGGGAAACAAAGACGGAAAGGGTGGTTGACTGGATGGAGCATGTCAACGACGAACACACAAGAAAGGATGAAGAGCCGGGTAAGGACTTCGCGGGTTAGTCTTAAGACAGCATCGTGAACCGATTTCGAATTTCCAATACGCTCGCTCGAAGGCTCGATGATCGAGGGCTCTCTCCCTCGACGGTCTTGCGCTGTGCAGGCCTGGGCATGGGCTTGTTCAGCCAGGACAAGATCCTTCTCACCACCGAGGAATTCTTTGCTCTCTACCGCGGAATTGCTGAAGTCAGTCGTGATCCGGCAATCGGACTCAAACTCGGAACGGAAGATCGCATGGAGCGCTACGATCCGATCACGATTGCCGCCGTTTGCACCCGGTCTTTCCGCGATGCCATCGACCGCATTGGTCGATACAAGCAGCTGACCTGCCCCGAGAAAATTGCTTTGGTCGAGCGTGGCAACGAGTCCACGGTGCATTTCACCTGGCTACTTGCCCACGAGGAAGAGCCGGCGCTGCTGGTCGACGTCTGTTTCGCCTGGATCCTGTCCATTGCCCGGCGCGGGACCGGTCGGACGATTCACCCGAAACGCGTCGAATTTCAGCGGCCGGAGGCAAATCGGGCGATGTATGAAAAACACTTTCAGTGCCCGATCAGATTCCGAGCCGCTAGGAACGTCCTCGTGTTCAACAAAGCCGACATGGATGTCTCTTTCGTCACCTACAACGCCGATCTGCTGGCGACGGTTGCGCCTCAGCTTGAGGCCGAACTGAAGCAGCAACTTGCCGAGAAAAACCTGCGCGAGCAAGTAAAGGGTACATTGAAGCAATTGCTCGCGGGGCAACGTCCCGGCATACACGATGTGGCACGGGAACTGCGCCTGAGCACGCGCACTCTGCAACGTCGCCTTACCGAAGACGGAGCGACATTTCAGCAGTTGATGGAAGAAGCCCGCCGCGAACTAGCGCGACACTACCTCCTACATTCGGCACTCGAATTGAATGAGACCGCGTATCTGCTGGGCTACGAAGACGCCAATTCTTTTTTCCGCGCATTTCATGATTGGGAGGGCACTTCGCCCGGACACTGGCGCACCCAGCACGTGGTTTCCGCATAGCCGTCGAAAGCACATCGGATTCTGAGCAGCATCGACTGCGGCAATAATCGCCTTACGAACCGTAGTGTCCATTGAGCGCCTCTGCGACGAGGTCGCCAACTCGGTCCGAATCAGGTACCTCGCTCACGGCGATGAACGAGGAGAAACCGTTCACAGGAATCGCCCGCTCCTCTTCAATTCGGTAGCCGCGCTCGAGTGTTGTTGTTTTCGTTTCTCAAACAAGTCGGCTCTGGTGGTCACACGAATCCTCATGGCCAACCTCATTTCTCAACCATTGGAGATCGGGTGGACGTCCGCATTAGGCGGGTCTGGAACGCGGGCGTTAGTCCTGGCACGTGCGCATGCCCGTTGGGGAGTTCGAGGGGCTGCCTCTGGCTCGCTTTTCTTCGCCGGAGCAAGCCTTTCCCAACGGATTAAGAATCTGCGGCAGGGCTGTCCTCCGTCATAGAGCTCAAAACAAAGTTCGTCGGAGACATAGAGCGCGACTGGCCGGGGAATCACAGGAACGCCGCGCGCATCTGCCGGAGGAGGGTTGTGCTCGACCATGGGCCGGATCCTTTATTGGTTCTTTGCGCCGAAAACCGGTCGCCTGCACGGGTGGCAGTTACAAACGCTGCGCCTGAAGCGATTGAACGCTTGCCCCGAGACGCCAGACAAGGAATCCCGGCTGGCCACTTCGTCAGTCTGAGATGGAAGAGACACGAAAAAGGAGAGCCGACAACTTCCGGCTTGCCGACTCTCCGGGGCTTTGGGCGTCCTTCATTCTGTTTCGACCGCCTGCCCTTGCCATCAGCACGCTTCCTATGTATGATTGAGTACCCACTCGGTAATAGAGAAGCTCAATGGCGCGTCCTAAAAGCGAAGACAAACGAAATGCGATCCTAGAGGCCGCAGCGCGCCTCTTTGCGGAGCGCGGTCTGACCGCTGCCCCAACGTCAGAGATATCAAAACAAGCTGGCGTCGCCGAGGGCACTCTGTTTACGTACTTCAAGACCAAGGATGACTTGATCAATGCCCTTTACCGGGAGCTCAAGCTGGAACTGGCAGACGCCATGATGTCGGATTTCCCTCGGAAGAAGAATGTTCGTACCAGGCTGCAACATGTTTGGGATCGTTACGTGAAGTGGGGCATTGCAAATCCTAAGCAGCGCAAGGTGCTCGCGCAACTAACGGTGTCAGAAGTACTGACCAAAGAGTCTAGAAACGCCGGTAGCGCGCCATTCGTCGAATTCCAAACCATGATTCGTGACGCGATTGAGCAGCGTCTCTTTCGGACCGATCTCCCGGTGGAACTTATCTCGAAGTCGTTAGCAGCTCTGGTGGAGGTGACGATCGACCTTACGGTGTCGAACCCGTCCAAGGCGAAACACTACCGGGATAGCGGCTTTCAAATGTTTTGGTCCGGCGTAACCAAATAACGAGTCATTGCATCTATTAACTGAGTGAGTACTCACAACAGATTCAGCTCGTAAGGCTGACTGGCCGAGTCTAAGCGCCGATCGTCTATCTAAGGCCGATCGTCTGCGAGAAGGAGGAGGATTTTCATGTCTAAGGTCTGGTTGATTACGGGAAGCGGAAACGGGTTGGGGATGGACATCGCCGAGGCGGCTTTGGCCGCAGGCGATAGCGTCGTCGCCGGTGCGCGTCGGACGGAAGAGCTGGCACCCCTGGTGGCGCAGTACGGCGAGCGGGTGAAGGCCGTCAGGCTGGAGGTGCGCGATGAGGCCGCCGCAAAGGCAGCCGTGCAATTGGCGGTGGACAGCTTCGGGCGTCTGGACGTGCTAGTCAACAATGCTGGTTACGGGCAGATTGCACCGTTCGAGCAAATGAGTGCGAGGGATTTCCAGGCCGTCGTGGACACCTGCTTTTACGGAGTGGTGTACACCACTCGTGCCGCCGTGCCGGTGATGCGCAAGCAGAAGAGCGGTCACATCTTTCAGGTGTCTTCGGTCGGCGGTCGCCTCGGGGTTCCCGGCAATACGGCGTATCACGCGGCCAAGTGGGCTGTCGGCGGTTTTAGTGACTCGCTGGCAATGGAAGTCGCGCCCTTCGGGGTCAAGATCTGCACGCTGGAGCCGGGAGGCATTCGGACCAACTGGGCCCGCCGAGCGGGTGAGAATATGCCGGATCTGCTGCCGGACTATGAGGCCTCGGTCGGTTCGGTACACAAGATGTTGCGAGGACTCGAAGGGCGTGCGGAAGGCGATCCGCGCAAGATCGCGGGCGTAATTGTGCAACTGGCAAATAGCGACGAGGTGCCGGTGCGGCTGATCCTCGGTGTCGATGCGGAAAAGCGGGTGCAGCAAGCGGAAGCCGCGCGCGCGCGCGAAGCCGAGAAATTTCGACATCTCACGGTTTCAACAGTTTTTGAAGATGGGCGCTTCGACAGCGAATTGTATATGGCAAAGAGCGGGAAGAATTCCTGAGTTGCACGAAAGGAGCGCGAAAATGAAATACAGACTACTCGGCAAGAGCGGACTGCGGGTCTCCGAAGCGGCGCTAGGCACTATGACTTTCGGAGACGATTGGGGATGGGCTCACCAAAGGCTGAAGCACAGAAAGTCTATGAGACCTACCGCGACGCAGGCGGCAACTTCATCGACACTGCGAATTTCTACACCGGCGGCACGAGCGAACAATTCGTGGGTGAGTTCATCAAGGCCCATCGCGACAGTGTCGTTCTAGCGACAAAATACCCGAACGCTGCGCCCGGCAACGATCCCAATGCGGCGGGCAATCACCGCAAGAGCATGATGCAGGCACTGGAAGCCAGTCTGAAACGATTGCAGACCGACTACATCGATCTGTACTGGGTCCACATCTGGGATGGGATCACACCAGTGGAAGAAGTCATGCGCGGCTTGGACGATATCGTTCGCCAGGGCAAGGTTCTCTACGTCGGCATCTCGGACGCTCCCGCATGGTGGGTCGCCCAGGCAAACACTCTGGCCGAGCTTCGAGGCTGGACACAGTTTACCGGTTTGCAGATCGAATACAGCCTGATCGAGCGATCGGTCGAGCGCGAACTGATTCCCATGGCGAAAGCTTTGAACGTGGGGGTTCTGGCCTGGTCTCCCTTGGCGAAAGGCGTTTTGTCCGGGAAGTATCACGGTGAGGGTAAGGCTGACGGAGGGCGGATGAGCAATGAGGGAATGAAGGAATTCCTTCCCGAGGAACAGCACGCGATGCGGATCATCTCGGCGCTGAAGGCGGTCTCCGAACAAGTTGGTCGCAGCATGGCGCAAATCGCGCTCGCGTGGCTGCGCCACCAAACGGTGCCCATAATCCCGATCATGGGGGCGCGGAAGGTATCTCAACTCCAGGACAATCTCGCCAGTTTGGATCTGGAACTCTCCGCCGAACAATTGAAATCCCTCGATGCAGCAAGCCGAATCGATCTCGGATTCCCCCAGGGCATTTACGAGAAAGAAATGGTTCGTTCAATTAGGTATGGCGGCACGTGGGATCGCTTGCTGCTCTAAGTGCGGCGCCTGATGCGCACGATTGGGGGTACCACGGAAAACCTCGGTGGTATTTGTTTTGGCATAGGCTCAGCCCTGTTCAGGCCCGATCGCTTTTTCGCCAAGATTGTCGACATGTTGCTCGCGAAAACGAGGAACAACGGTGCGCGAGTAGGGAGTGCGATGACTTACGTGGTTAGCACCCGTGAATTGCTCGAATTCGCAATGCCCCTCATGAAAGCTGTCGCGGCAGACCCTCTCGCCGCCGATTCCTTGAGGGAAGGGGGCATTCGTAGCTAGCGGTTGGTCGGCAACCCTTAGCTTGGGATCACTTCCTGCTTGCCCGTAATCCCGTCGAGAACCGACGCCAAGCGCGGAGATCGCTTCCTACAAGCGAACTTACCTGGCGTTGGCGGCGTTTCCGACGTATCGGTGATAAAACATAACCTGAAGTGGCCCCTCCCGGAGCTATGAAATGATGAAACGGATTGCAGAACCGTCACCGCGTTCCAAGGCCAGGATCGCAGGCACGCTTTTCTTGTTCGGCTTACTCTCGGCGGTATTCGGTGAGTTCTTCTTTCGCAGGCTGGAAATCGCGGCCGATCTCATCGCGGTCTCGAGCATGATCGCCGTGACGCTGCTCCTTGTATACCATCTTCAAGCCGGTGAACAGGGGGGCTCTCTTTGCGCGCGGCATCCCTCAACCTTGTGGGACTCACCTTTGGGGCTGTTCGATGGAATCCTCGGGGCGTGGATATTCCCGTAGTATTTGACGGGTTCTATTGCCTCCTGATCGGCTACCTCATTTTCAGGTCGACCTTTCTGCCTCGAATTCTTGGCGGGCTGATAGCGTGTGCCGGTTTCGGGTGGCTCACTTTTCTATCGCCACCGCTCGCACGCTATCTGTCCCCTTACAATCCGACCTTTGGCATCCTCGGGCAAGGATCGGTAATGCTCTGGCTCCTCATGATGGGCGTAAACGAAGAACGATGGAAGGAGCAGGCCAGCCCAGCAGTTGAGTGACGAACCACTCGAAGTGATCTACAGGCTGGTTGATTGAGTGGTCTGGCCAACTCCCGGGTGGGCGGCAGTCCGGAAGTAATCTGATCACTGGTTCAAGCTGATTAGTAACGCAAAGTCTTAGTGCTGTATCTGAAGCGCCCACGAGCGAAGAGTTGGGAGTTGAGACGGTGTTTAGGGGCGCTTCAGATACAGCGACTTGAAGGAAGNCNTGAAGGAA
>JGI12635J15846_10003073_pt1 | contig 14559 bp, 16 predicted proteins | sample BlaSpr_A8_OM2_M2_FD_15846 | JGI IMG/M metagenome (IMG submission 15846) | reverse complement strand
TGGCTTGGTGGGCATTGCCGGCTTGATTCGCCGCAAAGTAAGAATGGGATAATTTTCAGCACCCAATCCGTAATCGGTAATTACTCGACTCAAGCCCCCGTTTCCTACGGGGGCTTCTTTTGTTTTCTCTACGCTGCTGATCTTGGAACTTCCGGTAGTGTCTTTCTCGTCGCAGTCATCTCCGTTACTGTCGTAATCCAACCTCGTGCCATCACGGTTGACCCGCAACAACTGCGTCTCTACATTCATCTGAGGGGGCATCATGAAGGATATTCACGAGGTTTTGCGCAACAAGCAAGCCAAGTACGCTCAATTAGGAAAGCAAATCGAGATGTTGCAGCAGGCCGCTGAAAAGCTGCGCGAAATTGCACCTCTTCTCGCCGAAAATGACGATGACGACAGCAGTGTTCTCTCTGAAGTAGATGAACCCAGCACCGCTGCCGCAACCGCGGGAGCGTCGTCTTCGGCTAGTCCGTCATCCTCCGGCAAACCGGTTCGCGGAGTAGCTCCGCGTTGGCCGTAGGTTCGCTAGATCCGCGACAACGAGTTTGAGTATTTATGGCACTCCAGGCACTTCTTGTTTCCGAAGACGATATCGCAGCTGGCGTTCTGACGTCGGTTCTTTCCGGATTCGGACTGGCGGTGCAATGCACCGGCTACCCCAATGGCGTATTTTGTCTTCCCGAACACAAGCTTGATGCGCTAGTTGTAGACTTCGACGACCCTCAACAGGCGATCTCCATTGTGCAGACCGTGGGCAAGGGCCTACCTCCAACGCCCCCGATAGTCATCGCACTCCTCAAGGACAAGAGTCTGGTCCGCAATATTTTTGGTGCGGGCGCAAATTTTGTTTTGTACAAGCCAGTCTCAGAAGACCAGGCACTCGCCACCCTGCGAGCGGCGGTTGCATTGATTAAGCGGGAACGCCGACGCTCGTTCCGTGTCCCTCTTCAACTTCCGGTGCAACTCCAGCTCGAAGATGGTAATGAGCAAGAAGGAATTATTTTAGATCTCAGCGAAGACGGCATGGACGTCCTCACGGCCCGGCCCACCAGCCCGTCGGCTAAAATCCGTGCCCGATTCACTCTGCCGAAAGGTAGCGCCGACTTTGAATTGGGAGCCGAAGTCGCCTGGGCAAATCCTAACGGGCAATCCGGGGTGCGGTTTGTCGAAGTCCCAGAAAGCCTGCATGGTCGACTTAGGGAATGGGTAGACGGGCACGCTCAAGGATTTCTCGAAGACGGTTGGGCTTCTGAATGCAAACTGAGCGATCTAAGCCTGGGAGCATGTTACGTAGAGACCGAGTCACCCTACCCAGAACGATCGCTGGTACAGCTTTCCTTGAAAGTAAGCGGGACGGAAGTCAATGCCGAGGGGACCGTAAAGGTGATGCATCCAGGAATTGGAATGGGAATTGAATTTGCTTCCCGGACCCCTGCCCAACGTGGGGAAGTGCAAATTCTAATTAGCTTGCTAACCTCATGTCCGGGAACCCTTCCCGAATTGGAGATCACGCCGCGTGCGCTCAACGCGGACGAACGATATAGAAGCGAAATTTCGGCCAATGACAAAATAGACGATCCGCTGCTTCAACTTCTGCGGAACCATGAGTCATTAAATCAGGAAGAATTTCTTCAGGAACTCCGGCAACAACGGACCTCGCACGAAGTAGCCCCTGCCTAGCAGAAATACGTCATCACCGCGCTGGCGGCTTCCACTTATTCAAGAATGCCAACAGATCTTCGGGGCCCATGGCCCGAGCGTTTTCGAATTCTCCATTCTGTTGGCTGTAAAGCAGCTTTCCATCCGGATCGAGAACCGCCAGTCCCGGAATTCCCTTTTTCATCGGGACTCGGTATTGCTCCATTAAATCCTGATTCTTTTCGCCTCGACCGATATCGACATGCACCACTTCGTAGTTGGGTGCGATCACTGCTGCTAAATCGGGGCGGTGAAAGGCGGCGTCGAGAACGTGGCAGTCATAGCACCAGTTCGCTCCGAACACTAGGATGACTCGCTTATGCTGTTTGGATGCGGTGGCAATGGCCTCCTTGATCTCAGCGTGGGCATCTTTCCCGGGAGAATAAATGTCCTTGCTAACGGTTAGCGGCTGTTCCAGGCGCGCGGCGTCGGACCGGTTGGTGGCGATCAGCCTCCACTGATCTCCCTGATGCTGCCAGACTTCTCCGGCGGACACATACAAGACACGCTCGCTCGATGATTCCGAGGGGTAGATTTCCATCTGCAGAACCAATTGCTTTAAATCAGGCTCGGGCGAGGCGTCTTGTGCAATATCGATTTTGAGCTTGCGGGCTTTGAGACCGAGCCAGAACGCGACGTCCCCGTCGGCGTCGAGATCGCCTTTGGGCGTGCTAATGCGCGCTGCGGGACTGGTGCTGTAGAGGGACTTTAATGCGGCGGCGTCGTGTTTGCTCACGGCCATTTTCCATTGGTCGAGCGGCGGAAAGGAGTTCTTCTCTGCTGGGGTTGAGTTCGTTTGTGCACACAGCGGGGCCATTAGTCCGAAGAATATTAGGACAAACGTTTTTACAAAAAGTCCACATGTCCCCTTCATACACCAAGTATACCTAGGACACACAGATGGGAAGAACAACGGCAGTGTTAAATTGACCACGAAGGACACGAAGGCACACAAAGGAAATCCGGGGATTCATACTTCTAACTAGGTCTCAACTGCGCGGGTCATCGGCAATCGATTCGGTTTCCTGTTCGAGAAAGAAATTTGGCTCTTCTTCGGTGGGAATAATGCCATCCGGCAGTGACCCGCGGTTGTATTCCGCCATGCGGTTCTTCCATTTGAGGAAATCCGTAATCGATTGTGGCTCGATGCGGACCTCTACACGCCGCAGGCTGGCGAGCAGAAGGTTCATCTCGTATTGAAAACCCTTGGCGGAACGGAGATTCTTCGCTGAGGGGCGAATCATTTCCACGGTTCGATTGCGAATTTCGAGTAATCCCCAGCCCGCCGGAAGTTCTTCGACGGAAATTAATCCGCTTGGCGCAAAGTAGAAGCGTTCGCAACCTAAGCCAATTGTTGGTTTCTGGCGAAATGGCTTGACGCAATCAGTCAGAAAATCTGCCCGGGAAATCTTGCACTCAATCAATACGGAGTGGGAGGCGCGTTTCCATCCAATCGCGTCAGGCATCTCGCCACTTAGACATGCCTGCTCGGAAAGAATTACTCCGCAACGATAGCGGCGCAACCATTCCACCGACTTCTGAACCAGCTGTGCATGGGTCATCAGGCACAGAGTACGCCAGGGGCCGCAATACGTGGGAGTAACCGGAAAGCTTCGGAGCTCCCGCGTGTAAGTAGTCCCTCTCATCTAAGATGGTTGATCAGGAATTTGAGTTCGCAGGGGGATTTCCATGGAAACAGATCGGAACCGCCGAGATATTCTGCGCAATGTGGCGGTCCTAGCAATAGCGGCAGCGGCATCTGGTGGGTCAGGAAGTTTGCTCGTCCTGCCGGCATCTGCAAAAGGTGGGGACAAAGAACCGGAGGTCACAGCTACGGAAGACCTGATGAGAGAGCATGGGGTGATCCGGCGTGCGCTGCTGGTTTATGTCGAGACCGTGCCCAAGCTGCGGCAAAACCCTTCCAGCGTCGATCCGGTCGCGCTGCGGCAAACTGCGCAACTGTTTCGCACCTTCGGTGAGGATTACCACGAACGGATGCTGGAAGAGCAACACATCTTTCCCTTAGTACGAAAGCAGGGCGAAGAGTTACAACGTTATGCGGATATTCTGACGCAGCAACACAATCGAGGTCGGGAGATCACCGATTATGTGCTTGCGGTGACCAATGGCTCGAAGATCGGCGCCGCTCATGCCGAACCTCTAGCGCAGGTGTTTGAGAGTTTCGTGCTCATGTATCAGAACCATGCAGCCCGCGAGGATACGATAGTGTTCCCGGCGTGGAAGAAAAACTTCTCAAACAAACAGCTCGACGAAATCTCCGATCAGTTCGAAGATATCGAGCACAAGATGTTTGGGAAGGACGGATTTGAGGATGCCGAGAAGAAGATCAGCAACATTGAAGGAATGCTTGGGTTTGCTGACCTCTCCCAGTTCACTCCGCCTCCTCCGCCGAAAGTCTAGGCTTTCTCTTGCTTTCTGGACTCACGTCTGGTCGCTGAGAAACGGCTCACTTGATTAACACACCCGCCAACGCTCCGGTTTCGCTGTCTGAGTTGGCATTGGTCTTTCTAAAGTTGGGCACGATTGCGTTTGGAGGACCAGCTGCACATATCGCCCTGATGGAGGATGAGTTCGTCCGCAAACGGCATTGGATAACTAAAGAAGATTTCCTTGACCGTCTGGCCGCGGCTAATCTGATTCCGGGACCAAGCTCAACCGAAGTCGCTATTTTCATCGGCCATTCCCTGCGGGGCTGGCCTGGCCTGATCGTAGCGGGCTGTTGTTTCATCATTCCTGCCGCAGTTTTGGTTACGTTGATCGCAGCGGCATACGTTCGGTTTGGTGCGCTACCACAAGTGGAAGGGATACTCCGCGCCATTAAGCCGGCGGTCATCGCAATCATTATTCAAGCGTTGTGGAGCCTCGCGAAAACGGCCTCGAAGACAACGACGATTGTCTTGATTGGCCTGTTGTCTGCTGTCCTCAATTTCGTTGGCGTCGGTCCACTCGCGGTTGTGGTATTCGCAGGGGCCAGTTCCGGAGCGATATGGTGGCTACGGAATGGTCGGCGGAATCCAGTTGCCCTTTGCTGGCTTGGCCTGTCGAATGCGCTCTCACCTGCAACCCACGGCGCAGGTGCGATTTCTGGAGCCGCGCCAGTCACCCTCGAGCGGTTATTTCTGGCGTTCCTGAAAATCGGTTCAGTGGTCTTCGGCAGCGGCTATGTCCTGTTGTCATTTCTGAAGGCGGAATTTATCGATCACCTGCACTGGTTGACAGAGAAGCAACTGATCGACGCGGTCGCCGTAGGTCAATTTACGCCAGGCCCGGTCTTCACTACTGCGACTTTTATCGGCTATGTGCTGGGCGGCTTACCCGGCGCAATCTTGGCGACGCTTGGGATTTTCGCTCCGGGCTTCGCCTTGGTCGCCGCCAGCGGACCGTTGATCCCCAGGATTCGGCGATCACCGATGGCGGGCGCTATTTTGGACGGGGTGGTAGTAGGCTCATTGGCGTTGATGGCTGTCGTTGCCTGGCAACTGGGAAAGGCTTCAGTCGCTGATTGGCTGACCGTTTCGATTCTAGTCGTCAGTATTATTGCAATTTTTCTCTTCAGGCTGAATTCCGCCTGGTTGATTCTGGGCGCTGCAATCGTCGGATGGGTCGCGAGGGGCTAGACTTGCCGCGCTTCCCCCTGTTCGCTATTAACGGTTTCACCATCACGGGGCGGCGATAAACAATTTCCAGCAAGTGTCGAGCTCCGGCAATGTTCTCCGCCATGCGGTCGCGAGCGGAATAGCCCAGCGCGTGGATCATGATAATCCCGTCTTGCTCCCGCACCTCCACTCGCTGGATTCCCCGGTCATGACGGATGTCGAAGGCTTCGGCGATGCGAAGAATTCCTGCCAAGCGGTACGAGGTCTGGCGTTCGGCCGGCGACAGCACGCGGAGAGTCTTATGGCCTGCCGCCGGCAAAACCCTTCGGTGGAAACGGGCCACCACGGCCACCATTCTCCAGCTTTCGCGAGACCAACCCAATGGAGGATTGAGCCGTTGAATCAGCTTGTAGGTGGCCTTCTCGTAATTCTTGTCTCTCTTAAATCGCCCAATATCGTGCAACAGGGCCGCCATCCGCAGGGTCTCCTTCTCGCCGTTTGCATTGCTCCCTTTTGCCGGAGACTGGGCGATTCTGGATAGTCCGTCGAACAGTTGCACGGCGAGCTTCGCCACATGATTTGAGTGTTCCAGATCAGGATCAAAAAAAGCCGCCCAGAGCTTTAAGCGTTTCAGCGCGGCGGCGCGGACGTGTTCCCCGACAGGCAAAGACTTTCGCCAGTGTTGCCAAAGCGAGTCTTTGCCGAGCATCTTGCTGCGATAAGCGGCGATTCTGCGTTCGCGCTCGGCGGCGATCCTGTTGCGCCATTGGAACTTCGCCTCGTCATCGCCAAACGCCGCCAGTTGCTGAACAGTCGCCCACAGCACGTCGAGATCATGCACCTCACCGAGAAGATCCTGTAGCTCCTTCAGATCATCGGCCCACGCGGCATGCTGCGCAGGCAGAAAATTCTCCACAATGTAGCGGAACCGCTTGATTCCTATTCGCAGGTTGTGGAATGCGACCTGTGAACGGTTGCGGAGTGCTTGCCGATGCAATTCGTGGGCTTGGGTCCAGCGTTCGAGAGCAAGATGCTCGAACACGTCGCTTCCCTTCCGCACCCTCGCCAATCTGCGAGGCAACGACGTGGCCCAACTTCTCCATTGCTTTCGATCGAATGACTGAACGGCTCTTGCGGCCTCATCTTTGAATTCGGTTTCTCGCAACTGCAACCAATCGCGCAGAACCGTTGTCAGTGCGTCGGTGCCAACCCCGAGGCGCTGAACCCACTCTTGCATCACATGCACGTCTCGCAGCGCTCCCAGGTTTCTGAACAAGGTTCGCCCGGCTTTTTTCATCCGCTTCCATTCCGGGTCGGGGTCGATTGCCATGATGCCGTCGGCAAGAGAACGGCAGCGGCGCAGAGCGACGCGCAAGTCGTGAACCGTATCCGGTGACAGTCCAGGGTCGGCGTGCTCGCACTCTTCGAGTACTCGCTCCATCCAGAGCGCGAGACCGGTCGTTGGTTTGGACGGGCGTGGTTTAGACAAGCTTGGCGTAGACGGGCTTGGCCGAGGCGGGCTTGGCTTAGATGGACTCAGTTGTGGTGCATCGGCACGGGAAGCCATAACTCTTCGCTGCGATGAAGCTCATTTATTCTCGCCGCAAAGCAGACTTAATGCCAGTGCTCCGGCGATGTGTGATCCCTCCGCATAAACATCCGCGTTATCCGCTTCACGTAAGATGGAAAATTGTTGCTGCCGGAGGCAGGTGGATGAACGTCTTGGAATTTACGGCGCTGGTCGGAGTCGGATCGTTCCTGGCCGGACTGCTGGGATCTTTAACCGGCCTGGGCGGGGGCGTGGTTCTAGTTCCGTTGCTGACGATCTTCTTTAAGGTCGATATTCGATATGCAATCGGAGCGTCATTAGTTTCGGTAATCGCAACGTCGTCGGGCGCGGCGGCTGCCTATGTCAGGGAAGGCTTTTCCAACATTCGAATCGGTATGTTTTTGGAAATTGCCACCACGCTGGGCGCCTTGTGCGGTGCATTTCTCGCCGCAAAAGTATCGACGGCAGCAATTGCCGTAATCTTCGGCGTAGTCCTGGTTTATTCCGCATATCTTTCCCGAAAGCCTCGCTCTCAAGCTGATCGTGACGCACCGCCTGATCCGCTGGCCACGCGTCTGCGCTTGAATGGCTCGTTTCCTGACGCGGGTGGCGTGCGTCATTACAACGTGCAACACGTCCCTGCTGGTTTCGGCCTGATGTTAGGGGCGGGCGCGCTATCCGGATTGCTGGGCATCGGGTCGGGAGCTGTGAAAGTACTCGCCATGGACCAGGCCATGAAGATACCTTTCAAAGTTTCCACTACGACCAGCAATTTCATGATTGGAGTAACTGCGGTAGCCAGTGCCGGGGTCTACCTGAAACGCGGATACATCGATCCGGGCCTGGCTATGCCGGTGATGTTAGGGGTTCTGGCCGGCTCGTTGTGGGGAACCCGAATTCTGGTGAAAGCCGAGACTCGTTGGTTACGAATCGTTTTCAGCGTAGTGATTGCGCTTCTTGGCGTGCAAATGCTTCTAAAAGGATTCTTAGGGACGATATGACATGGGCGAATTGGACCGACGAGAAAGTTGAGAAGATTATTGGCGAGCTTCTTATCGCTGGCGTGTTTCTTTCGGCTGCGATCGTGCTAGTCGGCGGAATTATTTATCTAATCCACTATGGCCATTCGATGCCCTCCTATAGCGTGTTCCGAGGAGAGCCAGAGACCCTAAGAAGTATCCGAGCGATATTGCGCTACGCCTTCGCGCTCCACGGTCGCGGCATTATTCAGTTTGGACTTCTCATCTTGATCGCAACGCCAGTTGCGCGGGTTGCATTCTCCATCGTTGGATTCGCCGCTGAGGGAGATCGCATGTACGTGGTATTCACCTCGATCGTCTTACTAATTCTTTTGTATAGTCTTTTCTGGTCGTCCTCGATCGCATGAGTCAGCTTCGAACCACCAATACTTATTAGAGCGAGTACCAATTTCCCTGTATCTCTCTAGAGTCCCCCCGACATTTCCTGATAAACAACTGTATGCACGGAATCGCATGCCAGCGCTTCGAAACTCCCATTGGGCGCTGATTTCACACCTTTCCTTCATTTTCGACCCATCCCGATAGTTCATCCGGTACAGCAACTTATCGAAACCCCTACAGAGTGGACTGGATGGACCATCTAGCAAGTTAACCCTAATCTGCATATGCAAGCGGGGATCATCGAAATCACCGATGCGAAGCAGGATCTAAAGGAGACCAAGTGAACAGCGAGCCTAATACCACCGCCCGTTTGGAAACAGATCTCGATTTAGTGAAGCGCGCCCAAGAGGGCGATACCGACGCCTTCGCGTCATTATTTTATTCCCACAAAGCGCGCATCTATTCCGTGTGCCTGCGCATGACCAACAACACAGCCGAAGCCGAAGACCTAACGCAAGATGCCTTTCTGCAGGTTTTCCGCAAGCTGGGATCGTTTCGCGGAGACTCGGCCCTTTCTACATGGCTCTATCGAATCGCCGTAAACACGGTTCTGATGCACTTCCGCAAAAAGGCCCTCAAGCAGGTTTCTCTCGATGAGCCTTACAGCCAGGATGCGAAGTTGGTTCGGCGCGAATACGGAAGCAAAGACGACCGCTTGAGCGGTTCCGTGGACCGCATCGCATTAGCTCGCGCGATTAAAGAATTGCCCTACGGGTATCGCACAATCTTTTTGTTGCACGAGGTTGACGGCTATGAGCATCAGGAAATCGCCCAACTGTTGGACTGCTCCGTTGGGAATTCGAAATCGCAACTTCACAAGGCAAAATTGCGAATCCGCGAGTTGTTAGGCCACGCCAAGGTGGAAGCCAAGGAAACCGTGCCGGTTCAACTCCAGCCTCGGGTGGGCAAGTCTTCCACATCGAGGACGCCAATTCCGAACTGGAACGAAACCATGGGCGCGGATTTGGCGGTACAGCCGGCCATGATTCCTGCGGCGTCTCATCTCGTCGCAACAAACGCATGAACTGAGGGTTAGAGGAACCATTGTGAGAGTTGGAGCCATAATAACTGTTGCGGCAGAAGATCAGGGGAGGGGAACGACAAATGAAGAAACCCCTTCCCAATCCCTTTTTTCCTTAGGGATCTCCCCCGTCGTCTGCCAGGAATTGCTTGGTCAGACCCTGCTGCAACGCACACGGCAAAGTCTCCGCGAATCTGGCGTTGAGCAACAGACTGTGTTGTTCGAACAGCCAGGTTCCAGGGGTCTTATCCCCTCCGGACCTGGAACCGCCGAAGGTTTTTCTTCCGCTTGGGAAACTGCTGTGGGGCAGCAGTTGGGTGATGGCGCTGATGTTCTATTTCTCATCCGCATGGGTACTTATCTGGAAATTGATTTCCTTGATCTTTTACGTTTCCATCGGGAAACATCGAGTGGGCTGACGCAGGTGTACGGCACGAAGTGTGCTTTTGATCTTGGCGTCATCAGTGCAGATCAGTTACGAACTGAGGCGGGATCCTATCGGCGGCGGTTGAGCGCTCTGATCCCCCAGTCCCGGCGTTACAACTTTTCGGGTTACAGCAACAGGCTAAGAGAACCTGGCGACCTTCGGCGCCTCGTATATGACGCCTTAACCGGTCGCAATGCGATTCGTCCGAACGGAGACCAAGTGGGCCCCAGCATGTGGATCGGCAAAGGGGCTGACGTTGATCCCAGCGCAAGTCTTTTCGCACCTGTTTACATCGGGGCTGACACGCAAATAAAGGGCTCGTGCATCATTAATGGGGGCACAACGATAGAGCGTGACTGCGAGGTGGATTTCGGAACCACAGTGACTGACTCCTGCGTGCTTCCTGGAACCTACGTCGGTATGGGGCTGAATATTGTCCACTCAATCGTCGCTCCGAATCGGTTGTTTCATTTAGACCGCAATGTCGGAATGGACATATCGGACGCGCACATAATTGGAAGCCGTTTTCCAACTTCGGTCTTGGCTGGATTCACAAAATCGATCACGAAGAAAGGTTCTTTAAAAAGAGTCAGCACCAACTTATTCGAGACTTTGTCGCATCTTTAGGAACAGCGTTTCTGAGTTTGAGTGTTGATCACGGAATAAATTTTTTGCTCGTGATTTTTGGAAGGAGCCATGGAAAACCCGTCAGCGATGTTAATAAGATTGTCGGAACGCTTTAGCCGCTACGAAGCCCGTACGCTGGCTGCCGAATTGGAGTCTAGGCTGCTCAAAGATCAGCCTTGCCTGATTGTCGACTTTTCTAGGGTGAAACAAATAGACAGCGCTGGCCTGAATATGCTTCTCGCATGCATGGTGAAAATCGCCAGGCACGATGGGGCGGTGCAACTCGGTGAGGTTTCTCCGGAAGCTGCAATCATGCTGGAACTGACCCGCATGGACAGTATCTTTGACCTGTTCCCACGTATATCGGAAGACGCCACGACTCTGCGGTTGGTGCCGACGCAAGGCGTGGAACAAAAAGAGGAAGAGGAGCCGGTTCGCGCGGAGGAACCGGAGCCATTGGCTGCTTAAACGGCCCCTCAGAACTAGATCGAACTAGGGGAGCGCATAGGATGAATCGGTTCTCGACAAGGTTCTTCGGCGTTGTAATCGCAGCTCTATTGCTTTTAGAGCCCGTGATTCTATCTGCGCAAGAATCCTCCGTGCGACCGCCTTCAGAGTCCTCGGTTCAGCAACCCTCTTCTTCGGATTCAACAAAGTCCGACAGCGAACTTCCGGAGAGTCCTAGTGCGACCCAGGTCAGGCAAGACTCGACTTCTACGACGGTTCCCTCCCCCTCCCCCCAGACTGGAACAGAGACGCAGCCTTCCGGCACTGCGGCAGCACCGGCGGTTCGAGTAACCGGGAATGCGGTTTCCCGGCCGGCGGGTGCTGCGGTGGCTCCTCCCAAACAACGCCAGTCGCGAAGTTTCCTAATCAAGCTGGGATTGATCGCGGGAGCAGGTGTCGCCCTGGGGACTGTAGCTGCGTTATCTCTCTCCAGCCCTGCGAGGGTCCCGGGCAGCACCCACTAGAGCAACAACAAGGAAGATATGATTGCTGCCGACCAGATTAGTAATAGGAGTGGGGAAAGTTCTCCCTCCCCGGGACGCCCCTTATTAATTAGCTTTTCGGGCATCGACGGAGCTGGCAAGAGTACGCAAATCCAGAGGCTATGCTCCTACCTGGACGACGAAGGATTCACCATGGCGCGCCTGGCTTTCTGGGACGACGTTGTTGCTCTACCTGGCCTCAGAGCGGGCTTTAGCCACAAATTCCTGCAAAGTGGTGGATCTGTGGGGACTCCGGAAAAGCCCGCAAATCGCAATGACAAGAACGCACAGCACTGGTATCTCACGTTGGCTCGATCGGTATTGTTTCTAAGCGACGCCATCAACCTGAGGCGAGTCGTAAGGAAGGCTTACTCGAATGGGACGACCGCGATAGTATTCGACCGCTACATTTATGATCAACTCGCTACTCTCCCGCTGCACCTAGGTATTGCCAGGGCGTACGCGCAATTAATTCTGAAGATTGTGCCGGCCCCTGACATTGCGTACCTACTCGATGCTGTTCCGGAAGCTGCGCGGGAGCGCAAGCCGGAGTATCCCCTCGAATTCATGCACAGGTACCGCCAGTCTTACCTGCAATTGCGAGACCTCGCGGGAATGGAGTTGATTCACCCTCTCTCGATGGAGGAAGTTCACCTGGCCATAAAAGCCAAGTTTGAGCGCTGCAGAGGCTTCCGCATCCGCAGCTCTAATCCCGTGGCCAATGTTTCTTCCGGCGCGCTCCGGCCGGAGTAGCGTCTCTATTTATGTCTTCTGTTGAAAAATACCTCTCCCGTGCGCAATGCTTTGCATGGATACATGAATAATGGCAATTCGACTAAGGTGTTTATTTACAACCAACATATTTAACTAAATGGTCATCGAACTTAGCGCAGTACGGGGTTTGTTTTCATGGGGAAGACGTTGGCAAAACAAAAGCTCGGCATTGTCATTCCGACGTTGAACGAAGCCGGGAATATCCCGACTCTGTTGGATCGTTTGCGTACAGCTCTGGAACCCACGAAGGTTGCATATGAACTGATCGTGGTCGACGACGACAGTCAGGATGGCACCGCCGACGTCGCGCGCGAATATGCCAAACAGGATTCCCGAGTAAGCGTGCTTGTTCGCAAAGGAGAGCGCGGTCTGGCAGGCGCCGTAATCCACGGTTGGGCAAATACCGATGCTTCCTTGTTAGGGGTAATAGACGGTGACTTACAACATCCTCCGGAGGTATTGCCGCAGCTATTGAATTCTGTGCTCGACGGCAAAGACATCGCCATCGCGAGCCGCTACGCAACTAATTCGAAGCAGAACCTGGCGGACTGGAACAAGGCACGCCATTTAATCTCGCGTGCAAGCACTTTGGCAACAGCACCACTGCAGCGTAAGCATTTGCGAATTAAAGATCCTATGTCTGGATTTTTCGTGGTGCGCCGCGAATGCATCGAGGGCATCGATCTGCAGCCGCAAGGTTTCAAGATTCTGCTTGAGATCCTGGTAAAAGGACGCATCAAAAGTGCTGTGGAAGTGCCTTTTCATTTCGCAACGCGTCAATCAGGAAAAAGCAAAGCTGATTTTCGGGTCGCGCTTCATTATTTTAGTCTTCTTGGAAAATTGTCCCGCTACGCGATCTTCGGATCGGGGCAGCGATGAAAATCTGCCTTGTGACCGCGTTCCCGCCGAGCCGGGAAGCTCTAAACGAATACGGCTTCCACGTGGCGCGGGAGCTTCAGCAAACTCCGGGAATTGATCTGACAGTTTTGGCCGACGATTTTTCTCCCCCGCAACCTGAGCTTGACGGCTTCTCGGTGGTCCGTTGCTGGAGTTTCAACGCACTGGACAATCCTTCTCGTCTGCTTCGCGCCATCCGTCAGATTCAACCCGACCTGGTCTGGTTCAATCTTGGATTCGCCAGTTTTGGGGGCACTCCATTGCCCGCTTTCACCGGAATCGCGATTCCCGCAATGACGCGAATAGCTGGATTTCACACGCATGTCACCCTGCATCAATTGATGGAGACTGTGGATCTCAAGGATGCCGGAGTGCGGTTCCCATTGCTGTATCGGTTAGGCGGCTTCATGGCGACGCAAGTGGTCCTGCTGGCTAATTCGGTTTCAGTCATGTTGCCGGCGTATCGCGAAATCCTTCGTGAAAAATATGGCCGCGGCGCTGTGTACGTGAGAAAGCATGGGATATTTTCGGCGCGTCCGGAATATCCGGACTTCTCGCGCCGTGGAAATCCATCGCACCGAATTCTCGCCTTTGGCAAGTGGGGCACCTACAAACGGCTGGAGTCTCTGATTGAAGCTTTTAGCAGTGTGGTCCGGCAACTTCCGACGGCTGAACTCGTTATTGCCGGGACGGATCATCCGAAAGCCACGGGGTACTTGAAGTCCGTTGAAGAGCAGTGCTGGGGTCAGCCGCGAATTAGAGTCATTGGGTACGTCGACGAAGACAAAATCCCGGAGTTGTTTCAGTCCTCCACCATGGCGGTGATGCCATACAGTTCGTCGGCGGGTTCTAGCGGCATCGCACACTTGGCCTGCTCCTACGGAGTGCCCATCGTAGCTTCCGACATACCGGATTTTCATCAACTGGCGGAGGAAGAAGGACTGGCAATCGACTTTGTGCCGCCCGGCGATTCCGAGGCTCTCGCACGGCATATTGTCGCCCTTCTTAGGAATCCGGAACGTCAGATGGAGATGGCCCTGCAAAACGTGTCGGCTGCCCTGCGCATGAGTATGCCGGAAATTATGCGCCAGTATCTGCGAGGCTTCCGGCTGCAAAAAGGCCTCGGTCAGCTAACGGCGATGTCGCGACTGCGCCGTCTTCCGCGCTGGCTGCCGTGGCGCGATACCATGGTTCGATTCGCGGGCAAGAAAGTTCTTCAGAGACCGTCTCCTGCTGCCCCGGCGGCGATGCGTGGAAACCTGAGCTCCATTACGAATGCACAAGATGGGTCGCCGGTTTATTCCGCACTTGGAAAGGCGCCTCGAGAAGAGAAAGATACGGAGCGCGCAGTCTAGCAACTTGCTAGCACAGACTCCTGGCCCGGTCTGATCCTGGACGAAACTTGGAACTGGAGGCCACGACGTTAGGTCGTGGCGTGAATGTCGCTAAGTCGATCTTCGGCCCGACTGGAAGTCGTCCGGGCCTCCCGGTTTTTCTTCACTATTTCTGTTCGAGTTCGAGCCGCTCTTTTCCTCG
>JGI12635J15846_10003072_pt1 | contig 14559 bp, 17 predicted proteins | sample BlaSpr_A8_OM2_M2_FD_15846 | JGI IMG/M metagenome (IMG submission 15846) | reverse complement strand
TTAACATTCGTACACTCCCATGTCTACAATTGTGACGAATGAAGTGATTGCGATGCCCGAGCCTTCCAACCGGAACTCAAGTGCCGACTCTTCTGCCAGCATGAATTCGCCGGCTCCCGGCCACCGCTCGACGCAGAGAGCGTCGCTTTCCGAGGGCGCGCCGAAAGCGGAGGCCTCCGCCCCGGAGAAGACCACATCCGAAGCGCCTTCCACCGAAGTCTTCGCCGTGTTCGGCGCGGAGCCGGAGATTCAGGCCTACGCCATGGCCAAGTATTCGCGCTCGGCGCTGTCGATGAAGGAGTCGCTGCGCGAGATCAGCACGCAGAAGGCGGAGAAATTTCTTAACACGTTTTATTTTCAGTATGGACATCGGTCGATTGCCGACCTGGCGCACATTTCGCTGGCCATTGAGAGGCTATCGATTCTCGCCGCGATCGAATTGGCGGATGAGCAACGCTGGGATGGTCAGGAGCGGTCCACTCGATATCAGGATTTCAAGAAGAGTGGGTATTTCACGCCCGACTTTGGCGCGGACGAGGAAGCGCGAAAGCTTTATCGCGAGACGCTGGATTTTCTGTTCGCCGAGTACGAAGCGCTTTCGGCACACATGACGAATTATTTGATCAGCATTACGCCCAGGCCCGATGACATGAAGCAGGAGGTGTATGAGCGGACGCTGAAGGCGCGCGCGTTCGATATCACGCGCTATCTGCTGCCGCTGGCCACGAACACTTCGCTGGGCGAGATCGTCAACGCGCGCACGCTGGAAACACAGGTGGCGCATCTTACTTCTCATACCCACAAAGAAATAAGAATGCTGGGCGAGTCGCTGAAGAAGGCGGCTGGTTCGCCGGCGTACAACGTGAATGCCGAGTCGTGGCGCGATCTGGTGGAGCAGATTCGCGCGGTGAATCCGGAACTGGGTGCGCAGGCCGAGCAGGAGTTGCTGCGCGAAGTGCGCGTGGCGCCGACGCTGGTGAAATATGCCGACCCGAATATTTACGAGAGCGAAACGCGGCGCGAATTGCGGCAGGCCGCGCGCGAGCTGATGGCGCATGAAAAGCTTGCGCCGTCGAAGACGATCGTCGATCTGCTGGATGAAGAGCCTCTGGAAGTGGAGATCGCAACCACGCTGCTATATGAGCACTCGCATTTTTCTTATCGCCAGATTCGGCAGGCGGTGCAGGTGGCGGGCGAGCGAAGGCGGCGCGAGATCATCGATTTGGGGTTGAAGCATCGCAGCAAACACGATGAAATGCTGCGCGGCTTCCGCGCCGGGCAGCAGTTCCGCTTCGACATTCTCATGGACACCGGCGGCTTCCGCGACATGCACCGCCACCGGCGCTGCATCCAGGTGATGCAGGCCGCGACCACGCAGCATGGCTACGAGATGCTGCTGGATGTGGAAGATGCCGGAATGCGCGGGCGCTATGAGGCTGCGATGCGGCGCGTGCAAACCGCGGTGGAAAGATTGGCTTCGGGGAATTCGGCGGAAGCCGAAGAAAATTCGCAATACGCGATTCCGCTGGCGTTCAAGAAGCGGGCACTGTTCAAGATGGATTTTGCCGAGGCGGTTTACATTTCCGAATTGCGCACTACGCCGGCAGGGCATGTTTCGTATCGCAATGTGGCGTATGCGATGTATGAAGCGGTGGCGCGGAAGTATCCGGCGCTGGCCAAGTATTTTCGCGTGCACGATGTGACGGCGCCGGTGGATTTGCTGCAGAGGTAGGGAGTAGTAGCAGTTTCCGTTCTTTGGGCGCGCCGAACCCAACCCATCCTGACATAGCGGGGCCAGAATTATCGTTCGCTGAATCCCTGGCTCTTTCGTGTGCTTGACGCGGCGATGAGAGCGTGGGATTATGCCTGCGCTATGTTNGCGATCGTCGGGTTATTTATCATCGCGACGTTCGCCGTCGGCGCTATAAGCATTCTCGTGCCGTTGAGGCGCTTAGGGATTACTACCCGATTACGGGGTCTTGCTGTTGCGTTTGTAAGCGTACTGGCGTTCATTCTCTTCGGTGCATTCATCAGTGCCACGCGCTCACCCGAGGAAAAGGCGCGGCTAGAGGCGAAGCAGACCGAGCGAACGCAAGAGCAACAAAAGACAAAACCTGCAGAGGTTCCCCAACCTAGCCAGCCAACGCAGGCCGACAGCGCCGCTCGTCTCACCGCCGTCCCTCTCGTTCATGCATGCGATCAGCAGCTTGCGGACATGGTGGCCGATAAGGCGCGGGATTGGACGAAGCATTCAGCCCCGGAGTACCGAAGTTCGTAACCCTCCCTCCCATTTTGGATATTTTTCCACGTTTATTTTACGAATTCGCTTTTTATTCGCTTCGTCCTGTATGTATAATCCGGCCAGATTGAATTTGCAGTTCTAAAGGAGCCTCACCTCCCATGGCGGATGAACGCGGCAAGGCGATTGAGTTGGCATTTGCGCAAATCGAAAAGCAGTTTGGCAAAGGGTCCATTATGCGGCTGGGCTCGAAGGAAGCCATTGTCCCAATATCGGTGATCTCGACCGGTTCCATCTCTTTTGACGCGGCGCTGGGTGTGGGCGGGTTTCCCCGGGGGCGCGTGATCGAAGTGTTCGGGCCGGAGTCTTCCGGCAAGACCACCATTACGCTCCAGGTAATCGCGGAGGCCCAGAAGACTGGCGGAATGGCGGCGTTTGTGGATGCGGAACACGCTCTCGATCCCGGCTACGCAAAGAAGTTGGGCGTGGACGTGGACAACCTGCTGGTTTCGCAGCCGGATTATGGGGAGCAGGCTCTGGAGATCACGGAGGCGCTGGTGCGCTCAAACGCCATCGACGTGCTGGTTGTCGATTCGGTGGCAGCGCTCGTACCAAAGGCCGAACTCGACGGCGAGATGGGCGACAGCCACATGGGATTGCAGGCGCGCCTGATGTCGCAGGCGCTGCGCAAGCTGACCGGCACGGTATCGAAGTCGCGCACCTGCCTGATTTTTATTAATCAGATTCGCGAAAAGATTGGCGTGATGTTCGGCAATCCTGAGACGACAACCGGCGGCAAGGCGCTGAAGTTTTATTCTTCCGTGCGCATCGATATTCGGCGCATTGCCGCGATCAAGGATGGCGATGTGGTGACCGGCTCGCGTACGCGCGTAAAAATAGTAAAGAACAAAGTGGCCGCGCCTTTTCGTGAGGCGGAGTTCGACATTCTTTATGGCGAGGGAATTTCGCGCGAGGGCGACCTGCTCGATATCGCGGTGAACAACAACATTCTGGAAAAGTCCGGGTCGTGGTTCAGCTACAAGAGCGAACGAATTGGCCAGGGCCGCGAGAACGCCCGGCAATTCCTCAAGGACAATAAAGATACCCTGGCCAAGCTGGATACTGAAGTGCGCAAAGCGTTGGGATTGATTGCTTCGCCGCCAGCGCCGGCATCAGCGACAGCTACTGCTCCGATTGTGGCGGCACAGGGCGGGCGGGTGACGACCATGCCGAGTGCAGCGCCTGAGGGAGCGAAAGTGGCAATGGCCGCGAAGCGCTAAGCGAATGCCGCTATACGAATTGTCATCCCGAGAGAAACGAGGGATCTGGGTTTCTGCCGGAGCGACCGGCGACCTGGCGGGCGCCGGCAAGAACCTAAATCGCTCCGCTCGGGATGGCAATTTAGAGTGAGGGCAAGAACATGCGGGAAGACAGATGTTACTTCGTTTACATCATGACCAATCCTCCCGCACTTTCTACACGGGCATGACAAACAATCTCCGGCGACGCGTGAAAGAGCACAAGCTGAAACTTGTTCCGGGGTTCACGGCTAAATACAACATCACCCGCCTGGTTTATTTCGAAACATTCCAATACGTCGGCAATGCCATTGAGCGAGAGAAGCAGATCAAGGCGTGGACTCGCGCTAAGCGGATGGCGCTGGTTGAATCGGCGAATCCGAAGTGGAATGATTTGTCGACAGAGTGGGATCAGCCGCAGACATTCCGGTTTTCGCCGAGAGTCGCCTGAACAGAGAGCGGTTTCGGCGCAAGCAAAAACCCAGATCCCTCGCTTCGCTCGGAACGACAATTCGTTTGAATACTGCCACGAAGATACGCCGAGCTACAGGCGACATTGCCATTCCCTGTCCCGCCCGCATAGAATCTTGTGTGACTCCGTTAAGCCTTCCCGCGAGGACGATTGAACAAGGGCATCGCCATCTATCCCGGTTCGTTTGATCCGCCCACCAACGGGCATCTCGATCTGATTCAACGGGGAAGCAAGATTTTTGAGGAGTTGGTCGTCGCCATCCTGCGCAACTCGGAGAAGACTCCGATGTTTAGCGTGGCCGAGCGGCTGGAGATGTTAAAGGAGTTGACCGCGGACCTGAAGAACGTCCGCCTCGATACGTTCCATGGTTTGATGGTCGAATATGCGAAGTCGATTGACGCCATTTGCGTGTTGCGAGGCATTCGGGCAGTCAGCGATTACGAATATGAGTTGCAGATGGCGCTTATGAACCGCAAGCTGGAGCCGACGTTGGAAACGGTCTTTATGATGCCAGCGGATAAATATTCTTACGTGAGTTCGCGGCTCGTGCGAGAAGTGGCGCAGGCAGGAGGCCCGGTCAGAGGGCTGGTGCCCGAAGTTGTAGAGTTTAAGCTGCGGGAAAAATTGGATGCGGCCAGCCGCTTGGAAGAACGCAGATTGCGGGCGAAAGCCGCCAAGGCTGCGAAACACAAAGGCAAAGAGGAAAAACGTAAATGACCACCGCGACCACCGAAGCGCTAGTACTAACGGATCGAATCAACCGGATTGAGCCCTCCGCCACAATGGCGGTAGTGGCCGAGGCCGACAAGCTGCGCGGGCAGGGCATCGACGTGGTCGATTTTGGCGCGGGCGAGCCGCATTTTTCCACGCCGCAGCATATTAAAGACGCGGCCATCGCAGCGATTCACGGAAACTTCACTAAGTACACGGCGGTTGCCGGAACGGCTGAGCTGCGGGACGCCATCGTGCATCGCCACGCTACGGATTTTGCTTCCGACTACCGCCGCGAGGAAGTCATTGCCTCGGTGGGCGGCAAACATGCGCTCTTCAATGCGATTCAGGTTCTGGTGGGGCACAGCGATGAAGTCATTCTGCCCGTCCCCTACTGGGTTTCGTTCAAGGACATTGTGCGCTACGCGGGCGGCAATTGCGTGCTGCTGCAATCCGACGAGTCGCAGGGCTTCCGGGTTACGGCAGCCATGGTCGCGCGCCTGATTACTCCACGCACCCGGGTCATTATTCTCAACTCGCCTTCCAATCCTTCGGGCGCGGTCATGAGTCCGGAAGATATGACGGAGGTCATGCGGCTCGCGCATGAGCGCGGAATCTGGGTGCTATCGGACGAGTGTTACGTTTATCTGAACTACACCGGCAAGAATTTTTCCGTCGGATCGTTGCGGGCCTACAAAGAGCGCATGGTGGTCCTTGGTTCGCTGTCGAAGACCTATGCGATGACCGGTTGGCGACTGGGCTACGCGCTGGCTCCTGCGCCCGTGGTGAGCGCAATGGCCAAGCTGCAAAGCCAGTCCACTTCGAATCCGACTTCGATTGTGCAGAAGGCGGCAGTGGCGGCGCTGAATGGTCCGCAGGAATGCGTCGAGCAAATGCGCCGCGCATATATCGAACTGCGCGACCACGTTGTGAGTGGCCTGCGGTCCATCCCCGGCGTAACTTGCGTGCAACCCGAGGGTGCGTTTTATGCTTATCCGAATGTTTCTTCGTTCTTTCGAGGCGGCAAAGTAAAATCGGCTTCAGATGTCGCCGGGAAATTGTTGCGGGAAGCGCATGTGGCGACAGTCCCCGGCGAGGGCTTTGGCACCAGCGACCACATTCGCGTCTCTTATGCCACGTCGAAATCGGAATTGGATCGCGGGCTGGAGCGCATGCGGAAATTTTTTGCCGCGCTTTAGCGGTAACGAAAATCTCTTCAGCGAAGGCCGTTCTGCAACGAGCGGCCTTCGCCGTCATTAGCATTTCATGTCCGATCTTCATCTATATCCATTGCTGATGCTTCCGCGTTTTGACCCTCGTCCCTGGGGCACGCGCGATCTGTCGCCCATTTATCCCAATCACAAGTTTGACGAAAACATCGGAGAATCGTGGTTGACCGGCGACGACTGCAAAGTGGCCAATGGACCGCTCGTCGGGCAAACGTTGTCGCACCTGAGTCAGGAATACGGCGTCGATTTAGTGGGCGAAGCTCCTCGCGATCCGCGTCGGTTTCCTTTGCTGATGAAGTTTTTGTTTCCGGCTGAAAAACTTTCGGTGCAAGTCCATCCCGATGATGAGCAGGCGTTGCGGGTTGGCCAGCCGTGGGGTAAAACGGAGTGCTGGTACGTGGCCCACGCGCGGCCCGGAGCGCAGATCGCGTTGGGACTGAAGCCGGGAGTGAGGGCTCCGGATTTCGAGAAAGCGATTCACGAGCAGCGGGCCGAGGAATTCCTCAACTGGATGAACATCTCGGCCGGCGAAATGATTTATGTTGCGGGTGGAACCGTACATACGCTGGGGCCGGGATCGATTATTGTCGAAACTCAACAGCAGTCGGACACGACATATCGCTTGTACGATTACGGGCGTCCGCGCGAATTGCATTTGAAGGAAGGAATGGCGTCGGTGCGGGAGAAAACTTCCTCGGGGAAAGTAGTCCACGCTGCGGCGATGGAAATGCGCGGATCGCACAACCTGCACTCTCCCCTGGTGGCCGCGCCTTATTTTGTCGTGGACAGGTTTGAGATCAAGCAGTCTTTGGCGCTTAAGGCGCGCGACGATTCCGGAAAGAGTTCCGCGCAGATGCTGGTTGCGATTGACGGCTGCGGCGTGGTCGAGGCTCCGGGAAAAGAACCGGTAACAATGGCCAAGGGCGATGCCGTTGTTGTTCCGGCCTGCATCGAACATTTTGAGGTGCGCCCGCAATGGACGCTGGAGTTTATTCGGGTGCACGTTCCGGGAAAGCAGTTGCCTGAACCGGAGACCACGAATTAACCGGACAGTACCGCCGATCGCACAAAATTTCTGATTTCTTCGTGAACATTTGTGACTAAGAATCCGAACTTCCATCCCGTAATTCTTGCCGGAGGGCGCGGCACGCGCTTTTGGCCGCTGAGCCGCAAAAAGCGGGCCAAGCAATTGCTCGCGCTCGATGGCAAGCACACGATGATCCAACAAACCGTGGCGCGGTTGCTGCCGATGGCGCAACCAAAACGGTTCTGGATTGTCACTAATGACGATCTTCGTCCGGCCATCCGTAAGCAGCTTCCGCGGCTTTCTCCGGCTCAAGTTCTCGCCGAACCCGTCGGGCGCAACTCCGGACCGGCGATCGGATTGATGGCTTTTTTGCTCCAGCGGCACGCACCCGAGGCTGTGATAGGAATGTTTCCTTCCGATCATGTGATTGCGGATGAGAAGGCCTATCGCGCAACCTTGGAGCGCGGGATTCGGATCGCAGCAGAAGACGAAAACATCGTTGTGCTCGGCGTCCGCCCCACGCGGCCTGAAACCGGATACGGTTACATCGAAGCCGGAAGTGCGCGCGAAGACGGCGTGCTCCGGGTACGGCGCTTCACGGAAAAACCAGATTCTGCTAATGCGACAAAGTTTGTGGCCGCCGGAAATTTTTTCTGGAACAGTGGGATGTTTCTGTGGAGCGCCCGCACACTCGCAAACGCCATGCGCGAGTATCTTCCGCGAACCGCGACTCTGCTCGAGCAGATTGCCGCCACCTACGGCACAAGCAAGTTCGCCTCGACCTTCCGCCGCCTATATCCCAAATGCGAAAACATCAGCATCGATTATGCGGTGCTGGAGCCGCGTTCGGCGAAAGGCGAGACGGCGGGAAACATTTTCTGTCTGCCTGCGGATTTCGGCTGGAACGATCTGGGATCGTGGACCGCGTTGCACGAACATCACGTGGCCAAGAGCAGCCCGCAAAGTGATAATCTGATTGCCGCGGCCGGGCACTTCGTGCTCAATGCGCGCGGCAGTTACGTGCATGCGCCGGGAAAGTTCGTCGCAGTGGTAGGCATCGACGATATCGTCGTGGTGGAGACGGAAGATGCGTTGCTGATTACGACCAGGCAGAACGCGCAAGATGTGGGTAAGGTCGTCAAACATCTGGACGAGAAGAAGCGGCACAACCTGGTGTGATTCCGAATGCCAGCGGAACCGGTGATCAGTGGCCAGTGATTAGAAAGCTTTGGATTACCGGACACTGACACTGGCCGCTGATCACTGAACTTCCTATGCCTCAAAACATTAAATTTGGTACCGATGGCTGGCGCGGCATCATCGCCGACGACTTTACTTTCGAGAACGTGCGCCGCGTTGCCGGCGCAATCGCTTCGTATGCGTTGAAAGACGAAGATGCACGGCGCGGGATTTTCATTGGCTATGACACGCGGTTCGCTTCTCAACGCGCAGCCCAAATCGTAGCCGAGATCATTGCCGCAGCCGGCATTTCCGTGAAGCTGGCTAACGATTACACGCCGACGCCGTCCGTTTCTTATGCCGTGAAACACCAAGGGGCCGCAGGCGGAGTCATGGTCACTTCCAGCCACAATCCCTGGAACTGGAACGGAATTAAGTTCAAAGGCAAATTCGGCGGATCGGCGACGCCCGCCATCATGAGGCGGATCGAAGAAGAACTCACATCCGCCGCGATGCCGCAAGGAAACAAAGCTGCAATCGAGGAAGTCGATCTGAAGCAAGCTTACGTTGCCGCAGTTTGCGGTTTCGCCAACCTCGACCTCATCGGGAAAAGCAAATTCAAATTCGCTATCGATGCGATGTACGGCTCGGGCCGCGGAATTCTCAGCGGAATTTTCGGCAAGTATGGCGTGCAGCACGTAACCATTCGCGAGGAGTTGAACCCGCTGTTTCCCGGCATCAATCCCGAACCGATTGAGCCACATATAGCGCTGCTCCAGCAGACCGTAGTCGGCGAAAAATGCGATGCGGGGCTGGCCACCGACGGCGATGCGGACCGCATCGGTGCGGTCGCGGAAGATGGCAGCTTTGTGGATTCGCACAAGATTTTCTGCGTCCTGCTGCGCTGGCTCCTGGAGCGCAAGAAGTGGCCCGGAGATGTGGTGCGCGCCTTCAACACTACGCGCATGTTGGATCGCATCGCTGCGAAGTACGGGCGCAAGTTGCACGAGACGCCGATTGGCTTCAAGTACATCGCCGATCTGATGATGGAAACCGATATCCTGATCGGCGGTGAAGAATCAGGCGGCATCGGCTATTCGCGATTTTTGCCCGAACGAGACGGCGTGTTGAATTGTCTTCTGCTGGCCAATGTGATGGCGGAAGAAGGAAAGCCTTTGGGGCAATTGGTGGCTGATCTGCAACGCGAATTTGGTCCGCACTATTACGGTCGGCGCGACCTGCACATTCCCGAGCAGGTGAAGCAGGCGGCGATTACTCGGGCCCGTGCCGAAAACACGACAAGCCTCGGCCACTATCAGGTGAGCAGAAAAGAACATCTCGACGGAGTAAAGTTCTTTCTGGATGCCCCGACGCTTGGAAACGGAGCCGAAGCCTGGATATTGTTCCGCGCCTCCGGCACAGAACCGCTGTTGCGCTTATATTCCGAGGCCGCGTCTCCGGAGTTAGTGCGCGAGATACTTACCAGCGCCGAGAGCTTCGTGAACGGCAGCAGCTAGCCGAGGTAGTAGTGCGATACTTTCAGGGACAGTAGAAACTGCATGGGGACTTCCGCAAATTTAGTTTCGCCTCCCTCCGATTCCGCTGAGGCACGCCGCTACAATTTAGTGAAACGGTGGCTGGGCGTAGCCGACTTCGTCCTGGGCATCGCTTTTCTGGTCGCGCTGCTCGTGACAGGCGGATCGGGCTGGCTGCGCGATCTGGCTTATAGGCTGGGCTTTCAGAACTACACTCTGTCGATTTTCTTCTATCTGCTATTGCTCCTTTCGATCGGCAAAGCGCTCGGAGCAGGCCTCGATTACTACGGGTTCCGTGTCGAACGGAAGTTCCAGCTTTCCACGCAAGCGCTGCGCTCCTGGATTTGGGACGAGGTCAAAGGTTTTCTGGTGGGGTTGATCCTCGGATCGATCGTCGTGGAGTTGCTCTACCTGACGATTCGTCAGTGGCCGCAGCATTGGTGGTTGCTGGCCTGGGCCATGTTTATGGGATTGTTCGTGGTGCTGGCGCAACTGGCGCCGGTTGTGCTATTTCCGATTTTTTATAAATTCGAACCGCTGGATAACGAAGATTGCGCCGGAGGTTGGTGGTGTTGAGCGAGCGAGCGGGAACGCGCGTGCGTGGCGTCTATCGCTGGAAGCTATCGGAAAAAAGCAAAAAGGCAAATGCCGCGTTGACCGGGCTCGGGCGTACCCGGCGCATCATTCTGGCGGACACCTTGCTCGACAATTATCAGCCGGAAGAAATCGAAGCGGTACTGGCCCACGAACTCGGCCACCACGTCCATCGCCACATCTTGAAGAGCATCTTTGTACAGGCAACAATAACATTTGTGGGCTTCTGGGCGGCCAACTGGACTCTGCATTACGCCGTCGATCAACACATGTTCGAAGAGCTTTCCGACTTCGCCAACCTGCCGCTGCTGGTTCTCGTCTCGACCGTGCTGTCGTTTCTCTTGATGCCCGCGCTCAACGCGTACTCGCGCTTCAATGAGCGGCAGGCTGATCAGTATGCGTTCGAATCTATTGCCAGCGTGGAGCCGTTCATTTCATCCATGAACAAATTGGCCGAACAGAATCTAGCCGAACGCACGCCTTCAAAGTGGATCGAATGGTTGTTTCACTCGCACCCCGCCATTTCGCGACGTGTGGCTGCAGCTCAGACCTGGAGCCGCGACCAAAGTGCGCTCGCGCATTGACCCGGATAATTCGTCAGCCCCTTCTAAGAATTTCCGCCACTCGCTGTAAATCTTCTTCGGTATCGACGCCCACCGTGTCGTACGGAGTCTCTGCTACAAAAATGTCGACGCCATTTTCCAGAAAGCGCAGTTGTTCGAGGCGCTCGCTTCTTTCCAGCAAAGATTCCGGCAGATTCACGAAGCGATCAAGTGCGGGTTTGCGATAGGCATAGAAGCCCAGATGCTTGAAATATCGCGGCCGAGTTTGGTCGCGATCGAAAGGAACAGTAGCTCGGGAAAAGTAAAGGGCCCGTCGGTAAGCATCGGTCACAACCTTCACCGCATTGGGATTATCGATATCCCCGTCGCGCGCGGGCGTCATCAGCGTTCCCACTTGCACTTGCGGAGCTTTCATTACATCCAGCAGCCCGGCAATGTGCTCAAGACGAGTCAGCGGCTCGTCGCCCTGCACGTTGATATAAAGATCGGCATTGAGGCGCTGGGAAATTTCATGGACGCGCTCAGTGCCGCTACGGTGGGTGGCGGAAGTCATTTCCGCTTTCCAGCCATTCTGGCGGCAAACGGCCATGATCTCGTCGGAGTCCGTGGCGACGACAACTTCCGCGAGCAACGGCGAAGAGCGCACGGCTGTATAGACAATGCCGATCAATGGCTTGCCGTCGATTTCTCGCAGCATTTTTTGCGGCAGGCGCGTGGAAGCAAGGCGAGCGGGAATTACGGCTATGGCTTTCATACTTTTCCGCAGAGCGACTGTACAGTCTCCAGTTTTAGCGCCCAATTGGCAAGCCCGGGTGAGAGGAGAAGCTCGATGGCAGCGATGATCGCAGCCAAGAGTGCGCTCCGATCGCGGGCTTTTCAATACCCACAGGCGATCACGCCCTAAGCCGTTCGATCAGCACCATGTCTATCTCCAACAGTGACCTCCTGTTACGGTATCGTAAGCCCTGTCGGTCCCTTCGCAATCTGGTCCAAGAATGTAAGATAAGCCGCGAGCAGTCGATAGGTTTCATAGTAGTCATCGAGACGCATGGCTGAAATCCTATCCTTCGAAGTGTGGATGATATGGGCCTCCCACAATTTCTGCGTCAATGAGTGAATCGTAATGCGAGGGATGTTTCTGGCGGCGAATTGCTCGGAGTCTGTGCTTCCAACCTGCTCCACGCTGAACATAAAAACGCGAACCCACCTCGAACTTCTCCTCGTCGGTGAAGCCAATGAAAATGTAGTATGTTTGCGGGGCTCGTTTTTCACTGCTTCGTACAGCGAAGGAAGGAGAGACGCACCGCTCCAATTGTCGACTACGCCGTCGCCTTGGGGTACGCGATCGAAGTGAGCGCCCACGATGAGCACTTGTCCGAGGTTCCCGGCAATATGCACACGACGTTAGGGAGCTTTGATTCCTTTACCGCTTCTTCCGAAAGATGTTGGTAGTCGCAACCCGCCTCGGCAAACGTTCGCTTCAGAGTAGCCTCGCGCTGTTTATTGTCGCCCGCGTATTCGCCCAGTCGTTTTTCGACCACCTCGCGCGAAACCCGGCTGTATCGGAGGCTCTGGGCGGTTGCTGCTGACCAGGCAAGAAGTAGCAGCGCACCGGCAAACGCAAGGAAAGAAAGATTGGTGGCCCGATTGAACATGTGCCTACGATAGCTCAGTCGTGTAATATTTAAGGGGAATAATCCGAATGCATCGCAACGCCGGCGTTTCGATGCCATGCCAAGGGCAATCTTCAAGGCCGGTGAACTTCTCCAGCAGCACTGCGATAGCATCTTCATCGTTATCAAGTAGTTTGTAGCGATATGGCGGCGTAGCTCAGGTGGTTAGAGCGACGGTCTCATAATCCGTAGGTCGTAGGTTCGAGTCCTACCGCCGCCACCAATTAAATCAATCACTTGCCGGAGGTCGGGCGGAACCTCCATTTCGCTTAGTTGCGCGGGGGTTGCAGATTGTTGCGGAGTTGTTTCTGCCGGTTCAGCCGCGATCTCGTCAAGCCGGTCCACGAAACAGACGTTGGCGCCGGGAATCAGGTGGCCATAAATGTCGACCGTGACTTGGATAGAGCTGTGGCCCATCTGCTCTTTCACATACACAATCGAGGCTCCGTTCTGGAGGAGNTGCGATCCGAAGGTGTGGCGTAGATCGTGAAGGCGAATCCTGCGAATGCCAGCCTTGGCCAGCACGGGAAGGAATACGCGATGGTAGAGGTTGTCAGGATCGACCAATCGATCCTTGCGAGGACCGAAAAACGAGTTCGCCCGAGATGTCGTTCTTGCCTTTCTGGTAGCCTTCTAAAAGACGTTTATCTCGCAGTTCGATGAGTACCCTACGCAACTCTCGGGACAGATCGACCCGTCGCGCCTTCTTGCTTTTAGTTGTCGTATGCTCGCGCCGCACATAGTTGTGCTGCACTAAGATAAAACGTTCGGAATCGGTCTCATCCCCACCGAACTGGATATCGCCCCACCGCACCGCCACCAGTTCACCCCGGCGCAAGCCCGCCCGCACTGCCATAAGCAGCACAGGGTGGTATTCGGGGCAAATTTCCTGAGCAGCCATGAGGAGGCGCTGAATCTCGAAGGTGGTAAGTGCGACGCCCTTGGTCTCCGGAGTCTTTGCCGAGCGCGTGAAGCGACCCAGACGGGCCGCTGGGTTGGACTCGACCAGCCCTTCCTCGATGGCGTAGTTGAACAAGCTGCGGATCACGCACATCGCGTTGCGGATGGTGTTGCGCGAGAGGTCCTTGCTAATTAGGTCATTGATCAATGCCTTGATGTCATCTCTTCTGATTTCGTCCAGGATCTTCGTTCCAAATCGCGGGCGCAAATACTGTTCGAGCACCCCTTCGTAGCCCTTGGCGGTTGAGGTCTTGCATTCGATTCGCGCATAGTCCTTCAGCCAGCCGTCCGCATACGCGCCAAAGGTTGGCTTTTTATCAGTTGGGGCATCGAGCACGCTCAGGTCCCCGAGCGCGAGCTTCGCTTCCACCTGCCGGCGAACTTGCTCCGCCGCTTCTCGGCTTCCTACGCACTTCGCTTTGCGACGCCCGCGGTAGCTCACGAGGACGTACCACTTGGTGCCTCTCTTGCGAACCTTCACGCCCATTAGTCCAACCCCCTGACTCCGGCAACCAATTCATCCACAATACAGCCTACGTCAATGTGCTTCACCTGGTGAGCCTCCAGCCAGCGATCAAACACGCTCCGACGAACTAGTATCTTGCATCCTACTCGCACGGCCGGCAGAGGATCGTTGGTCCGGTGGATCCACTCGCGGAGCGTCCGCTCTGACACGCAAGCGTATTTCTGAAGTGCCCTCAAGTCCAGCCATTCGGGTTTTTCCTGTGCTGAAATCATTTGTCTTTTTTGGACCGTGACACTTGTGACACTTCCACCTATATAGGGCGTCCGCGCGCGCTCGTGACGGGCATAACCGGAGGATGTGTCACATGTGTCATTCCGACTCGAAACCCGATGCCAGAAAACCCTCTGGCTGAGCTACTTCGCTTCTGAGCAAAACCGCGGGCTTCAAGCGCTTGCGAAAGCCTTTTGGGGGATGTTGGCCTTTCAGTCATCCGTTCACACCACGACCCATAGTCACGGAACAATGCTGCTACTGGCGTCCAAAGAGCCTCGTCGCGAACGCAGTCATCCTCGACCCAGCGGCCGATGGCATCCTCGCCGGCGAGATAATCAGC
>JGI12635J15846_10003070_pt1 | contig 14563 bp, 9 predicted proteins | sample BlaSpr_A8_OM2_M2_FD_15846 | JGI IMG/M metagenome (IMG submission 15846) | reverse complement strand
AAAGACACCAGCCCTAGCGCTTTTGTCGCGAGGAGTTTCGTCCGCAACCCTTGCCAAAATATTCCCGGTACCGCAATCTCAGCTGGCGGAGGGAGTTGAACCCCCGACCCTCTGATTACAAATCAGATGCTCTACCAACTGAGCTACGCCAGCACTGGCAAACCGAGCAAATGTATCACTCAGGCATTCAAATTGCAAGCAACTTTCTGCCGCCGGCAAAACCATTGCCAGATCGCCACTTACCTCGCCATTCCCAGTACCATCAGTGCTCAATTATACAGCTAATCCCATTTTTCGTCGAATCGAGTTTCCTTACTCTGGCTGCTTCTCTGCCGGCGGCGCAGGTGCATCGGCAGGAGGTTCCGCGGCAGGCTTCGCAAACTGCGCGTCAGCCAGCTGCACGTTGTGCTGCACATCTGTGAAGTGAATCACAAACGCCGAACCGCCGCCAGCCTGCCTCACCGTGAATGGCAGTTTCACGCCATCGAGCGCTGTGTAGTCTTCCACATCCGCCTGAAATTCCGTCAAACCGTCAGGCGTGTAGCGTTGATTCACGCTGCGCACCAGCAATCCGCTTTGCACGTCGAAATACATTTTATCCGGCGCGCCTTTTTCCCGCTCGGCTACCAGCACGTAGGTATTATGCTCGTTCACTCTCTCGATTCCGGTGACGGTGAGCTTGCTGTAAATCTTGCGCAGATCGAGAGGATGATAAAAATCTGCTTCGCGCCGCGCGTCGTCGAGTTCCCCGCCAGTCAGAACGCGCAAACCATCGCGCGGATTTTCGGACCACGCCGTCGAACCGTCGAAGCCCTGCTCGAAAGCGCCACCGCCCAGTTTGATCACCGCCAGCATTAAATTCGGCGCTTTTTCGTGAATTTCTAACGTTCCTGTCAGATTGTCCATCGCCGGAATTTCGATGGTGCCTTTGGAGACGCGCGAATTCAGCTTCATCCAAGCCGCGCGCCCGCCGATGGCTTGCACGTAGCGATCGAGCACCTGCTCGCCCGTGGGCATTGCAGCGGCAGCTTGCGTTGCGCCACCTGCTTGCGTTGTGGATGCCGGCGCCGCGGCAGACTTCGCGGGGTCCTGCGCGCGCGCCATAAATCCGCACAGCAATCCCAGGACGCAGATACCGAGCGCTTTCTTCCACGTGGATTTCATGTTGCCAACCTCGCTGCGCGAAAAAGCTTCATCTCATGCCGCCCGCAAAGCCAGTCGCGCCACTTTCACCCGCTAGGAGAATTATACCGCTCGATCGGCTGGAGGGGACACTCCAGCCGCGCTGAATATTTTACGCAGCCGGGAACAAAAACATTACACTAAGTCGGTAGCGCCGAACCTCTATTTAACGCCCATTTCAACGTGCCATCCTCTTCCGCCAAACGCGCATGGATCGCAATCGCCGCAGTGCTGCTTTGCCTCGCCGCCGCGGGCGTCGCTTACTATTTCTGGCAAGCTCGTCCGCTGCCGCCAATCGTTTCAACCCTGCCGGGAGTTCCCGCCGCAGGCCCGCCGCCCGATATTCTTAGCCAGCTACCGGCCGATGCGCCGGTCATCGCTTATATAGACGCTGGAAATCTGCGCACGTTACAGAATTCTCCGCTCGCTGCCGCGCTAGGCCTCGCATCCCCCGGCCCGCAAGCTGATCGCGACTACGCCAACTTCGTCCGCGACACAGGTTTCGATTACACGCGCGACCTCGATCACGCCGCGATCGCCGTCTGGCCTGCTGGCGTCGGCACGCCCGATAACGTACTCGGCGAAGATCGCGTTCTAGCTATCGCCGATGGCCGCTTCGACCAACAAAAAATCAAAGCCTACGCACTGCGCACGGGAAAAGAAATCGCAGGCGGACCGCAGCCGGCCTACGAAGTCCCCGGAAATCCGCCAGTCTCTCTTACATTTCTTTCGCCGACGCGCATCGCCCTCGCCAGCGGTCGCAACTCGACGGAACTGCTCGCGCGCGTCAGCCCCCATGCATCTTCCTCTGCATCGCGCGGCCCGGCCATGCAATCGCGCATTCAACGCGTAGCCGGAGCGCCCATGTTCGCCGTAGCCCGCGCCGATCGGCTGCCACAAAGCATCTACGCCCCTCTCCACAACTCACCGCAGCTCGAACAGATCGCCCGCAGTGTCCAAGCCATCACGCTCGCCGGCCAGCCTGACCGCGACAATCTGAAAGTTACGCTCGACGCCGAATGTGACTCCCTGAAAAACGCCGTGCAACTCGCCTTCCTGCTCGAAACCGGGAAAATGGCCGGCTCCATGGCGCTCTCCGATCCGCGCACCCGCCGCCAGATGACCCACGAACAATATGCATTCCTCGAAGCGCTGATCAACCACGCCACCATCAACCACCAGAATAAAGTTGTCCGCATCACGCTCGAGATCACCCCCGAAATGCTGGCCGCAGCCCCGCCGCCGAAGCCCGCCGCAAGCCATCCCCCAGCCACGACGCACGCACCACCACCCGCAGCATATCCGCACAGTTCTCAATAAAGCAGAGTTATACCTGAGCGAAGAAGGCGAAGGAAAAAGAAGCAGTCCCGCAATTTCAAACCAGAAGAACTAATCGGCAGCAGCGCCCGAAGTAGCAGCAGTACTGAGGTAACGCCAGGGATTCACAGGCGTGTTGTAAATTCTCACTTCGTAATGCAGATGCGGCCCGGTCGAACGTCCGCTCTGGCCTTCCAATCCAATAATATCTCCGCGCTTCACATGCGTCCCGACATGCGTGCTGAACGCCGAAAGATGCCCGTACCAAGTGGAAACCCCAAATCCGTGGTCAATCACTACCAGCTTGCCGTATCCCGCCCGCTGGTCCACCACCGCGACGATCCCATCCGCCGTCGCGTGCACCGAATCGCCATAATGCGAAGCGATGTCCATCCCCGCATGGAACGCGCCCTCACCACTGAACGGGTCCAGCCTCTCGCCAAAATGTCCGGTAATCTCGCCTACCACCGGCCAAAGCGTCGGCACAATTCCCAAGCTGCTCAACTGCGAAGCAGGCAGCAAACGCATCCCGCCATCGGACATCGTCACCGCCGACGCATTCCGCTGCAGATAGCTAAATTCGTCCAGCGATTCCTGGTACTCCACGTCAGACGCCCCAGCAACCGCATCATCTCCAAACGCAAAAGGGGTCTGCCGGAACCGCGTGATCCCGTAAGCAATCGCCACTTCGCTAGCCAGCGATTGCAGCGAATCCAGGCGCTGGTTGGTATCCTTCACTTCAGTCTGCAGCACCTTATATTGTTGCTTCAGGGTGTCTTGCTCGCGCCGCAACGAATTGTAATTGGTCGCCTTCCACAACATGCGCGAATAGGAACCCATCCCGGCCAGTACCGTCACGCCGCCCACCGCCGCCAGAATCGCCAGCGCGTGCAGCACGTAGAACGGCACACGAACGCGCCGCATCCCCCCGGACGCGCTCGAAGCAATAAAGAACGTGTAGTACTTACCCTTCATAATGTTAATTTTTCCTGCTGTTAGTTTGAATCGGTTGATCGGAATCCGCGATTCCCCAATCGCGGCACGACGGCTCGTGACTAAGTCCAATCCGGCAAGTGCGATACAAAACCCGGTGAATTGTAGTCAGCGCATCCATCGTGGTCAACCTCAAACTTACGTTTTCCACAGCTTCCCCATCCACGCAAAGGACTTATCGGCGTTCCCTCTAATTTATGATTAGGGATTCCCGATTAGAAACCTTACCTTATTCTTGAACTGCGTTACAACTGTACGAAAGTTCAGGATGGTACAGGAACGCCAACTCGTCGAAAAAATCACCCGCGCGCTATTGCCGCAACGGGCCGCGTCGTCGCGTCTCAAGTTGGGAATCGGCGACGATGCCGCAGTCATTTCGCTCGGCAGCCGCACGGAATGGGTGCTCAGCTGCGATACATTTCTGGAAAATGTCCATTTCCGGCTGAAGACCCACCCACCCGATTCAGTCGGCTACAAAGCTCTGGCCCGCGCGACGAGCGACCTCGCCGCTATGGGCGCCACGCCACGCTTTTTCCTTCTCACTCTCGCCTTGCCAGCAGGAGCCGCCGGCGCCCTTGCAGGTTGGAGTTTTGTGGGTCGTGGCTTCAGCCACGACAAAACCTCCGCACCAGACTCAGGGGCTCTAGCCCTTGAAGTTCCCTCGGAAAGTTGGCTCAACGCATTTCTGAAAGGGATGGCCCGCGCCTCCCGTGAACTTGGCATCACGATCATCGGCGGCGATACGACGCAGAGTCGCACCGTGTTCATCAGCATCACGGTGCTGGGCGAAATCGCTCCCGGCCACGCGCTAACCCGCTGCGGTGCCCGCCCCGGCGACATCATCTATGTCAGCGGCAAACTCGGGCGCGCCCAACTAGGCCTCGAGCTAGTCCTGCGCGGCCACGCCCGCAACCACCAAGTACGCGCTCTCGTCCAGCCGCACCTGTATCCCAAGATCCAGATCGCACTCGGCTCCTGGCTCGCCCAACACCGCACCGCCGCATCCGCAATGGATCTCTCCGACGGTCTTTCCACCGATCTCGGCCGCCTCTGCGCCGCCAGCCAAGTCGGAGCGAAAATCTACGCCAGCAAAATCCCCAGCGTCACGATCCCGCCAGCAGCCGCGCGATACCTCGGCAAACCGAAGCTCGATCCCCTGCAGCTGGCGTTACATGGCGGCGAAGACTACGAACTCCTCTTCACAGTCTCGTCCCGCCAAGCAAAAAAACTCAACGGCGCTCCAGGCGCCGCAGCCCTAACCGCGATCGGCGAAATCACGCGCAAACGTGAACTAATCCTCGTAGCCAGCAACGGACGCGAGGCTCCACTGAAGTCCCAAGGCTGGGATCCATTCCGGTAACCAGTGAGTTTCAAGGGAGTGCGCGCGACCGGGTCGGGTAGCGCCGGCGTCTCGCCGGCTAGTTGCCGTTGCGATCCAGAATTATTTCTGGCTCAGAAGATAAATATCCGCATGCCCGCCAGCACGCGCATACACAACAGTGGAAAGGTCACTCGAAAAATCATAAGCATTCCCGCCGCTAACGAGCGGAAACGCAAACGGCAGCTTCAGCGCCACCTGCGGCTTGCCGACAAGTTTTCCATCGACCCAACCCTGCCGGTAAATCGTCACATCCTGCTGCGACGGAATCGCATACGAAAACGATTTGCCATCCTTGCCATTCACAATCCCGAACGTCACAGCTCCCGGCACCAGAACCGCACACTTCAAATCGGCCAGCGACAGCTGGTAAATTCCCACGTTGCCTACACCACCCCGCAGAGTCAACAGATACTTCCCGCCAGGAGCCACTTCAAATGCAAACCCGCAAGCGTCGCTGACCGTCTCCGGAGTCGAACCCTCCGCGCTTTCTCGCGAAATCCTAATCCGGTTTGCGCTCTTTTCTATACTATTCAGATACACGGTTTTCTGGTCGGGGCTCATCAACACATTCTGCACGGTGCCGCCGGACCAGGTCAGCGTCTGCTGACCGCTTCCATCAACGCCGACGAAATAAGGTTTGTCCGGCGCCTCGGCTTTTTCCGAGATGAAACCGAACCGCGAGCTGTCCGCCGACCACATGCCGGTTGCCAGCGATTCTCCGCTGGCAATTTTTGTTTTATTGCTGCCATCAATATCCGCCACCCACACCTCATTGTGGTCGCGCGACGGCACGGTGATGTAAATCAGCTTCTTGCCGTCGGGAGAAATCGCAGGCTGCGTGGCGTTTTCCGAAGCAATGTCGGTCACTTGCTTGGTGCGCGTGTTGTAGGTAGTCAAAAATCCGGAAGACTTGCCGTTCACGAAGTACAGGCCTTTTCCTCCGGGATCCGGCATCGGCCAGGTGTCCGGCCCGGTTCCCATCGTGACCTGTTCCAGCTTTTTGTCCGCTAGCGTGTACTTCCAAATGTTGGTGAGGCCGTTTAACGTCCGGCTGAAAAGGATCGAATTGCCCTGCTCGGCCCACACCACTCCCGCCGCGATGCCCGGAACCTCATCCAAATCGGTTTCCGTCTTTTTGGCAATATCAAATTCATGCGCGCGAAAGCCCTCCCGTGAGGAAACCGGGTCTGCCGTGAGCACTAACAAGTGATTGCCGTCCGCGTAGGGCAAGATGCGGGTGACCGGAAGCGTGGCCGCGCCAAAAGTAAATATTTTTTCCTCATCCAGCCCGGATTTTCCCGCGCGCAATACCGCTCGAGCATCATCGCCTGTGTAGAAAAGAAACGCGCCATCGGGCGAAGGAGACAAATGGGTGCCAGAAACCACTCGGCTCGGTTTTCCGCCCAGCGTCGCCACGGACCACTCTTCGGACTGCTCTTCAGATTTGCCGTAGTAGATCTCGGCGCCATCCGGTGAGAAGCTGTCAACGATCTTGGCGCCGTTGTCAGTGGTTAATTGCAACGGCTGGCCGCCCGACGCCAGCATCACGAATACCTGATCAACGCCGTTTACCGGCGAACTGAATGCCACCGTATGCCCATCCGGAGAAAGCCGCGCGAAATCAATCGGCTTATCCCACTGGCTGATTTGCGCAATTTTCGCGGGACCGCTCGGCGCGTGTGAACCGCCCCAGAAGTGATACGCGGCAAGTCCAACTGCAGCGAGCAGCAATACAGCGAAAACGGCTACGATTGCATAGTTCTTGCTCGCGCTATCCGCTGCGGCTGGCACCACGACTGCCGCCGACGAGCTGCTCGCAGTCTGCGGCGCCGAATCCTGAGCCGCGCGTCCACCGGCGGAAGAGATGCGGCCGGAATCCGTATCGCGTCGCAGCCGCTTCAAGTCCGTGCGTATATCCGAAGCCGCCTGATAGCGCAGGTCGCGATCTTTTTCCAGCGCCTTGTTGATGATGTCTTCCAGCTTCGCGGGCAGCTCCGGATTTAATCGCACCGGAGCCACCGGCGCGCGATTCAATATCGCTTCGGTGATCACTCCGGAAGTTTCGCCGCGAAACGGCACCGCGCCAGTGGCCATTTCATACAGCACCACGCCAAACGAAAAAAGATCCGTACGCGCGTCGAGCTCTTTGCCCCGCACTTGCTCCGGCGACATGTACGCAACCGTGCCCACCGCAACGCCCGGACTCGTGAGATCTTCCGGACGTACGCCTGCAGTCATGTGCGCCGCCTGCGTTGCGTCCTGCGTCATCGCGTGCACTGCGGCAGGGCGAATCTGCTTGGCCAACCCGAAGTCCAGAATTTTCGCGTGACCGCGCTCCGTCACAAAAATGTTCGCGGGCTTGATGTCGCGGTGCACGATCCCCTTGCTGTGCGCCGCATCCAGCGCGTCCGCAATCTCGATGCTCAGATCTAGCAGCAATTCCAAATCCAGCGGGCGCCCGGAAATGGAATGTTTCAGCGTTTTGCCGTCGAGGCATTCCATCGCGAGGAACGTGTGCCCGTTCTCTTCGCCAATCTCGTGTATCGTGCAGATGTTCGGATGATTCAAAGCCGAAGCCGCCCGCGCCTCCCGCCGAAATCGTTCCAAGGCCTGAGGATCTGCCGCAAATTCATCCGGCAAGAACTTCAGCGCCACGAACCGTCCCAGGTTCGTATCCTCAGCCTTATACACCACGCCCATTCCGCCGCCGCCCAGCCGTTCCACGACGCGGTAATGCGAGAAAGTTTTCCCAATCAGTGAATCGGTAGGCTCCATGTGCCGCACATATTAGGTTGAGCGGAAGGGCAAGTCAACGAACGCGGTTGCGATTGAATTCCTTAGTGCAGACTAGGACCAGCAGGCGGCTTCAACTGTGTAGATGACGGCGTCGCAGCAGGCGCAGCCGGTTTCGCCGCCGGCGCCGCCTTCGGTTGCGCAGGCGCCGAGCGCGGCGCTGCCGTTTCCGTCAACCCCTGCTCCGCGGCATCCGCCGGAGGCGCCGTGTCCGGCACGTCAACATGCACTTCCCTGCCAGGTGCNAGTTTCTCCAGCGGCACCACGTTCGGAAAATTTTCCACCGCCGTGCCCTGCGTCCCCTGCTGCATGAACTCCAGCCATATCGGCAAAGCCGCGCGCGCCCCNGTCTCCTTCTTCCCCAGCGAAATCCGCTTGTCGTCGTTCCCCACCCAAACGCCCGCGGTGATCTGCGGCGTAAATCCGATGTACCAGGCATCCGTAAAATCGTTCGTCGTGCCAGTCTTCCCCGCCGAAGGCCTCCCCAATTCCTTCGCGCGCACGCCGGTGCCAAACTGCACCACCTCTTCGAGCATCGCCACCATCGTCCGCGCTACGTCCGGCGGAATCACATCATTCACTTTCGGACGAGGCTCCTCCAGCACCGCTCCATCATAAGAAGTCACGCGCCGGATGTAGTGCGGCTCGATGTGAATACCATCGTCAGGGAAAACGGTGAACGCGGAAGTATGCTCCATCAGCGTCAAATCCGCGGCGCCCAGCGCCAGCGGCAAATACGGCGGCAGCGGGCTGGTAATCCCGAATTTACGCGCCAGCTCGATCACATTCTGCACGCCCACATGATCCAGCAAACGCACCGCTGGCACGTTGCGCGAATCCGCCAGCGCGCGCCGCAGCGTGATCCGCCCCTCGAATTTCTCGTCGTAATTCTTCGGCGAATAATTTTGCCCGCCGCTGCGAAACGTCACTGGCTCGTCCACCACCGTGTCGAACGGATTCATGCCCATCTGCAGCGCATCCGCATACACATACACTTTGAACGAGCTGCCCGTCTGCCGCGACGCCTGCGTTGCGCGATCGAATTTCGATGCCTCGAAATCGTAGCCGCCCACCATGGCCTTGATTTCACCGGTGGCGTTATCGATTGCGAGCAAAGCGGCCTGCGCGGCGGGCACTTGCTCGAGCTGCGCGCGCACCGTGAGTCCGGAAACTTCTTTCACCGATATGCAAACCAAATCGCCCACCGTCAGCAATTGCTTCGGCGACTTAATCCCCGTCCAGGCGAAATCCGCGGGCGTCAGCATCGCGTGATACGTCCCAATCTTCAGCGTCGCGAACGTCGGCTCCACGGCCGTCACCAATCCGTTCACGTAGTCGCCCTTGCGCGGCGTGTTTTTCCAATCCTCATCCTGATATTTTTCCAGCGGTCCCAGATTCTGCTCCAGAATGTTGGGCAGCTTCCCGCGCCAGCCGTGCCGTCGATCGTAGGAATGCAATCCGTCGCGCACCGCCTGGTCCGCGGCTTTTTGCATCGCCACATTCAACGACGTGTACACGCGCAATCCTTGCTCGTGAACGGCCGCAGTGCCGTAGGTGTGCTCCAGGTACTGGCGCACTTCTTCCACGAAATACGGCGCCAGATCATTGCGCAACGATTCCACGTGCAGCCCCAGCGGCTCCTTCACCGCGGCGTCAGCTTGCGCTTGGCTGATTTTACGGTCGTGCGCCATCAACCCCAGCACCAGATTGCGCCGCAACAGCGCGCGATCCGGATGATTGATCGGCGCGTAAATCGGCCCGCGAATTATCGCTGCGAGCGTGGCGGCCTCCGCCAGCGTCAATTGCCCCACCGGCTTGCTGAAGTAATATTCCGACGCCGCCTCAAACCCGTAATTCCCCGAGCCCAGATAAATCTGGTTGCAGTACATCGTGAAAATCTGCTCTTTGGTGTAATGCCGCTCGATCTGGATCGCCAAAATCGTTTCCTCGATCTTGCGCCGCGCGCTGCGATCCGAACGATTCAGGAACAATCCGCCGGCCAGCTGCATGGTTAAAGTGCTGGCGCCCTCCGCCAGCCGATGTTTCGCGATGTCATGCCACGCGGCCTGCAATACGCGCGGAATATCCACGCCCCAGTGCTCTTCGAAGTGCTGGTCTTCGGTAGTAAGGATGGCGTCCTTCAAAACTTTCGGTATCTGGGGATAAGTAAGCAGAATCCGCCGCTGCAGCGCGAACGTCCCGATCGATTGCCCGTCATCCGCATACAACTCGGTCACCACATTCGGCCGGTAATCCTGCAACGCATGAATTTCCGGCAAATCGCTCGAGTACACAAACAGCAATCCCACCGCCGCGCCAAACCCAATCGCGCACAGAATCAAAAATGTAAACGCGAGGCGACCAAACACGGTGTCGCCGGTAATCTTCATAGTCGCGCGGTAGAATCGTTCCATCGCCCGACCATTCTATCGCATAGTCAGCAAGCTCGCCGGAGCCGACCTCGCGCAATGTTCCCAATTTGCCGCCGCACGCGAAGCGCGACCCGTCTAGGTAGGGGCGGTGCTTGCTGCGCCCCAGCTTGCCACGCCGTCAACGCGCTAAACCGTCGTTGTTGGTCTTGAATTTGTAGGGGCGGGTCTCAGAGCCGCCCCTTTTTTCCGCGAGAACGTCGCCGATGTTGCCTCCGCGCCAGCTTTTCTCGTTGCCACGCNCCNCACCNCAAAGTAAATTGTTCCCGCCGAGCCANACAACGAGGCCCCCATGGAAGCCAGTCCAGTNCTCTTCCGCGATCTAACCTACATCTTCCTCGCCGCAGTCCTAGGCGGCCTCGTAGCCTGGCGCCTGANACTCCCCCTAATCCTCGGCTTCGTCCTGGGCGGCATCGTAATCAGCCCTTTCACTCCCGGCGTGCAAATTTCCGACCTGCACGCCTTCGAAGTTTTCGCCGAAGTCGGCGTCGTCCTGCTGATGTTTTCCATCGGCGTCGAATTTTCCATCCCCGACCTGATGCGCGTGAAATGGATCGCCCTCGGCGGCGGCACGCTAGGCATCGTTCTCTCGATGGCCTTCGCGCTCGGCGCCGCCTGGCTCGTCGGATGGACCATGATCCAAGGCTTCGTTGTCGGCGCCACCATTTCCGTCGCCAGCACCATGGTGCTCGCGCGCCTGCTCGCCGACCGCAACGCCATGGGCACCACCTACGGCCGCGTGATGATCGGCATCACCCTCGTCGAAGACGTCGCCGTCGTCTTCATGACCATCATCATCCCCATCTTCAGCGGCCCCGCCGAAGGGCGCCTCGCCAAAGCCGCCTGGACGCTCGGCAAAGCCACGCTCCTTCTAATCCCCCTCGCAATTCTCGCGATGACCTTAGTCCCGCGCCTCTTCCGCCTCGTAGCCCGCACCAAAGATCCCGAACTTTTTCTGCTAGTCGCCATCGCCATTTGCCTCGTCTCCGCCGCCACCGCGCAAGCCGCAGGCTTCTCCGTCGCGCTCGGCGCGTTTCTCGCCGGCCTTTCCATCAGCGGCGCGGAAGATTTGCATCAAGCGCACAATTCGCTCATCCCTCTGCGCGATGCCTTCGTCGCACTCTTCTTCGTATCGCTGGGCACACTCGTAGTTCCCTCGGTGGTCCTGCACAATCTTCCCCTGCTCGGCGTGATGCTCCTGCTGATCGTCTTCGGAAAATTTGTGGTGTGGCTCGCTGTGATGAAGCTGTTCCGTTACTCCATCTGGACGTCCATCGCCGTAGCCGCCGGCCTAACCCAAATCGGCGAGCTATCCTTCATCCTGGTAGAAGTCGCCAGAAAATCCGGTCTGGTGGGCGAAGAAATATTTTCAGCCACCCTGGCCGCATCCCTGATCTCAATTTTCCTGAACGTCCTGATCGTCCGCGCCGTCTTCCGCTGGATCCAACCAAAGCTCGACGCCGAACAAGCAGCAGCAGCCGCCCCAGCAAAGGCGTAGCCAACATCCATTCAACAAATTTTCAATGCAGATAAATCAAGGAAGGTAACGAAGCTCAGAAGAAGAACGCACGCGCCGCCTGCTTTCCTATTTTCACTTTTCCAATTCCAATTTTCCAACCTACCCCAGCGCCTCTTCCGCTTCCCGCACGGTTGCATAAGACTTAATGAGCGTCCCCACATGCGTCATATCAATCAACGCCTTCACTTGCGTATTCATTCCCGCCACAGCCAATTTCCGCTGCGTCCGCTGCGCCGCCACGTAAGCGCCCACGAGCGCCCCCAACCCTGCCGAATCCACATACGGCACGCCGCTGAAATCCACAATCAGTTTCCCCGCGGTTTCCTCGCGCGTCACCTTCTGAAAATCAAAAATCGTCTGAATATTCAATGAGCCCTTGAGCGTTAATATCTTCTGCCCCTCGCGGCTCCCCGCTGAAATCACAATCTGCAAAGTGTCCCTGGCCATGGCTCGCGATTCTAACGAATCGCCGCCCCCCGCATTGTGAATATTGTGTTACAACCGCCCCGCCAGCTCGCGAGGCGCAGCCCGCGCGTGCAGCTATCCATTTTCCACCACCGCCTCGGCCTCAATCTCCACCAGCATCTCCGGCGAAATAAACGCGCTCACCTGAATCATCGAAGTCGCCGGCAAAATCTTCCCGAAAACTTCTCCATGCGCGCGCCCCACCTTCTCCGAATCCGCCGCACTGATAATGTACATCCGCGTCCGAACCACATCCCCCAACCCCGCCCCCGCCTTCTGCAACGCCCGCTCAATATTCTTCAGCGTCTGCACCGCCTGCGCATAAGCATCCCCCACGCCGACAATCTTTCCCTGCGCGTCCGTCGCCGTCGTACCACTCACCCACACGTTCCCGCCCACACGCACCGCCCGCGAATACCCAATCACCGGCTCCCAAGGCGTCCCACTAGAAATATTCGTTCGCACCATCAATTTTCTCCCAGTCGAATTTCGCCTCAATCAATTCCCAAGTTCGCGCTTTTCCATTTTCTATTTTCGCTTTTCCATTTTCCATTTGCCGCCACTCTACGGATCAAATCGCGCCCGCAACTCCGCCGGCACAATCGGACACAAATCGTCGCGCCGTCCAAACACCCGGTAACGAATCCGCGCGATGAAGTCGTACACCACATCAAGCAACCCGCGCGGCACAACGTTCAGCACCGCGGCCAAAACTCCCCACCCGCCGCCCAACCTCCGAAAAATATGCAAGAACGCCCCAGACCGCAGTAGCAATTCCCCATCCCGCGTCAAAACCACCACACTATCCGGCAACCCGGCCCGCCGCCGCGCCTCCACCCGCGCCAAGAACGTCTCACCCTGCAGCGGCGCAAACCGAAACGACCGCCCGCCACCGTCATGCTTCAATACAAACTTCACCGCGCGATGACACAACCCGCAATGTCCATCGTAAAAAAGATATTCCGCAGCCGGCGCGCCTGATTCCACCAGAAAAGCATAGCACGAGCACCGCGCACACTACGGCCAGCCGCCGCGCAACGCCAAGTCAATCGCAAATACGGAAACGCCCCACCCTTCCCGCTTGCCACAGTTTCCAAAAATCTCTAAGCTGGTTTGGTCCGCCACTGAAAGCAGGAGCTGATCCGCGCACATGAAGTGCAACAACATTCTCGAAGCCATCGGCAACACGCCGATCATCCGCCTCCATCGCCTGGCGAAAGATTTGCCCGCGGAAGTCTGGGTCAAGGCTGACTACATGAATCCCGGCGGCTCGGTGAAAGATCGCATCGGCCTAGCCATGATTGACGAAGCCGAGCGCACCGGCAAACTAAAACCCGGCGGCACCATCATCGAAGGCACCTCCGGCAACACCGGCATGGGCCTCGCGCTCGTAGCCTGCGTACGCGGCTACAAAGTAGTCTTCACCATCACCGACAAGCAATCGCGCGAAAAAATTGACCTACTGAAAGCATTCGGCGCAGAAGTAATCGTCTGCCCCACCGCCGTCGAACCCGAAGACCCTCGTAGCTACTATTCCGTAGCCGCCAAACTCGCCCGCGAAATTCCCAATTCCTTCTATCCCAATCAATACGAAAATCCCATGAACCCCGAAGCGCACTACCGCACCACGGGCCCCGAAATCTGGAAAGACACGGAAGGAAAAATCACCCACTTCGTCTGCGGAGTAGGTACCGGCGGCACCATTTCCGGCGTAGGCCGCTACCTGAAGGAACAAAATCCCAACTTAAAAATTATCGGCGTGGATCCCATCGGCTCGCTCTACTACGAAAAAGTAAAAACCGGCAAGACCGGCAAAGCCTTAACCTACGTCGTCGAAGGCATCGGCGAAGATTTTTTCCCCGGCACCATGAACCTGAAAATTCTCGACGACATCCACCAGGTCAGCGACGAAGAATGTTTCGTCTGGGCCCGCCGCCTCGCCAAACAAGAAGCTATCTTCACCGGAGGCTCCGGCGGCGGCTGCATCTCCGCAGCGCTAAAAATCGCGCGCACCGCCAAACACGGCGACCTGATCGTCGCCTTCATGCCCGATTCCGGCTCGCGTTACATGTCCAAAGTTTTCAACGACGGCTGGATGCGCGAACACGGCTACGTGGACGCCGAAGTCGCCCTCTCCGCCGCCGACGTAATCCGCGTCAAGCGCCAAGCTGGCAAAACGCGCGACATAATCGTCGCCGGCCCCTACCAAACCGTCTTCCACGCCCTGCAAACCATGCAGCAGCAGGATATCTCGCAACTCCCCATCTTCGAGGAAGGAAAATCCATCGGCACAGTCTTCGAAGATCAAATCCTGAATCTAGCCCTGCAAGGAAAAGATCTCCGCAAACTAGTAATCCGCGAAGTGATGGGCGCCCCGCTCCCCCAAGTCCCCGCGACCGCCCCCATCGAACGCGTAACCCACATCCTCAGCCACGATAGCCCCGCCGTCTTCGTAGAAATGCCCGGCGCCAAACTAGAAGTGCT
>JGI12635J15846_10003067_pt1 | contig 14568 bp, 19 predicted proteins | sample BlaSpr_A8_OM2_M2_FD_15846 | JGI IMG/M metagenome (IMG submission 15846) | reverse complement strand
CAAAACCGCATTGGCGATATTGCCCACGCCCGATTGCAGTGGCAACAGATTCGCCGGCATGCGCCCCTTCTGCACTTCCCAGCTCAGAAATTCCAAAATGTGTCCCGCGATTCGCTTCGACGCCTCATCCGGCGCCTTGAACGCGCTGTTGCGGTCGGGAGAATCCGTCAGCACAATCGCCGCTACTTTCTCGGCGGGAAGTTCCAGATACGGCGTGCCAATCCGCTGCCCCGTTCTCACCAGGGGAATCGGCCCCCGATTGGGCGGCGGTTGCAGACCGTAATAAATATCGTGCATGCCCTCGAGCGCGGCCGGCTGCCACGAGTTGACCTCAAGAATGACTCGCTCCGCCTGATCGATCCACGTCTTGTTGTTGCCGATCGAAGAACTGGGTATCAACCGTCCATCCTCCAGCACCGCCGTCACTTCGATCAGCGCCACATCCATTTTGCCGAGGAATCCGTACTCCACGAACTGCGCGACATGGCTCAGGTGAATATCCATGTAGTCCATCTCGCCCGCATTGATCCGCTTGCGAGTCTCCGGATCGGACTGGTAGGGAAGCCGCAGATTAATGCCCCCCGCCATGGCAAGCGCCCCGTCCAGTTCCGGGCCAGTGGAAGCGCCAGTAAACACGCTGACCTGAAACTTCAGTCCCCGGAAATGAGCATCCGCGATGCGGTGCGCCAGTTCAATCGGCACCACCTTCGGATATCCCGACCCGGTAAACCCGCTCATGCCAATCTGGTCGCCGGAGCGAATTAGAGCCGCCGCTTCGCTGGCGCTCATGATTTTCCGCTCCAAACTAGGGTTCAGAACGCGTGTGCTGGTTGGGGTTGCAATCGACATGGAGAGCCTCTCCTGTTCAATGTGGGGACAGCCGCCCTCGGCTGTCCAGCACCCTAAACGTATCCACGCCCATCTCACCGGTCTGTGATTTCAATCACAGTCGAGTGTGGTGTGTGAACATGAGACGCATATTGCGCAGGGGCCTTGCAAGGGGCTCTGAGCCCTATCGCCTTCCATGAGAAGGCCGGTCGGAGTCAAGAGGGTTCTTTTGGTTTTTCGTTGGACAAGGTTTTTCTCCCGCCGAGTCGCCACTGTCGCCACCCTTCCATCCGCACTCTTCATTGAGCGATTCTCGCTCGGTGCAAGTTGGGTGTTCTCGTTTCAGCCGGTGCTGCCACCTGTTAGTCGACCTCTCTTCCATCTTTGTGGATAGAAGTTGGGCCAGGCCATTAACGCAGTCACCGGAACTCGGCGCTTGGGCTTTTACCTTTCCTTCCAGAGAAAGCGGAGATTGAGATGCACGTGCGAACCGAACTTTCTCACCTGCTCGTAATCCCATCCCTTGCGCCACATCCAAAGCAGCTTAACCGCTAATCGGTTGGCCATCGCAACCTTGGCAACCTTCCGCCCGCGCCGCATCGCCAGTTGAAAATACCGATTGCGCCATGTGGGATACTGCGCACTGTCACTTGCGCCGCTTCCACCAGTAGAAAACGCAAATGAGAATTGCCTTGCTTGATGTGACCTAGTCGTCGCCGGCCTGCGCGCGTGGTGCAAGCAAAACAAGAATCGAATCTCCATCCCCGAATGGCTGCTTGCGGAGTGGGGCATCACCGTGGACGCGCTCTCGAGCGGCGCCGCGTAACGACGCAGGCGCGGTGGTGTCTTAGCCCGATCCGGCGCATTTCAGCAATCCGCGGATCTCTTCGGCCACGGGTAGTGGGCTACTTTGAAATTGGCCTCTTGAAAAGAATGTACGACCTATCTCCGCTTCCCCAGCTAGTAACGGCCTCCCAGCCTTCGGCTCCTAGCGTATTTAGCATCAGAATAATCTCTGGCTTGGGATTGTGACGAGCCGCGTACAGATCGACAAACTCTATTCGATATTCCCATTGGCTCATTTATGCGGCTCTTTCTGCCCTCTGCTGCTCGTAGGATTCCCAGAGGGCTACCAAGTCCTCCACGCTCCACAAACGATCTGTGACGCCAGCGGCGATCGCCGGGGACGTGCGAAGTGTACGATGAATCTTGATGAAGTTGCAGGCGAAATAGTCGAGAGCCACGCGAAATCGACTTCAGTAGCCCACTACCCGGCCACGTCTCAGATGGCATTCATGCCGTCTCCGGTGTAGACTGGATTCAAGAGACCATCAAAGCGAGACTTCCTCTCTGGCCCAACCCTACGTTTGGGCCCTTTTTCAACTGGAGGCAAGCCATGCCGATCCACGTAAGCGCATTTCATGGGGCTGGAATGCTCGAAAAACTAAAGGATCTTTTTAGTCCCCCTTCAAATAGGGTGTTTGATGAGACACTCAGAACCGAGTGTGCCATCTGCCAATCCACCTTTGCTGTCTTCCTCCACATTAAGAGCGACCCTCAGAACGAAATCTATTTCAACAGAATGACTAACCTGATTGCTCAAGACTGCAACGACGGGAAGCACAGCGCCGAACTGACCGTGAGCGACTAACGACGCCTCTTAGCCCAGCGAACTTGAGCAGCAACACTGAATTAATAAGTGTGCTATTTCCCTGCAGCATCCGGCAAGTCCGCGACTCTTGTCGCCTTCTTTTGTGCAAAACGCTTCTTCTCCTACGGCGCAATGAAATAGTCGGCTCCCATCTTCTACCAGTCGGGATTCTCATCGCCGGTGCGGAGCACGCACTACGCGCGCGTCAGACCGCGCAAAAACACCCGTCCCATCTCACGAACCCAAATTCCATACCCAAGAATTTTCCGCAACCCCAAGCAAAACATCCAACCACCACCACGCAGAATTCGAGACCCACATCTCACGCAGAAATCCGCGACCTCGCCCCGCAGAATCCGTGACCCAGCCCCATGTTGAACCCGCCCCACCCAGGAGCCTACAATTCAGTCACTAACCTTCACAACCACGCGGAGGTTCCAATGCCTCACTACGAGTTCTTCTGCGACGCCTGCAAGAAAACATTCTCGAAGCTGCTGACGCTTGCCCAATATGAGAAAGGCAAAGTCGTCTGCCCGCACTGCGGCAGCAAGAGAGTCGAGCAGAGCTGGTCCGCTTTCAACACCATCACGTCGAGGAAGAGCGCCTGAGGCCTAAAAGCTGAGCACTGCACCAAAAGCGGTCATTGACACCGGTCCCCTCCGAGCTTAGCGTGGTGATGCCTCATTGGCCACGGCCAAAACTCAGTCGCACATCTCCTAACACAGCGGCCCAGCAGCGGCCCTGACCCGCGAGAAAATTCGGGAGTCGAGATTTATCACGCCTTGCTGCCGTCTCCGATGACGGTCTGGCACCGAATACCTGGTGGTTAAGCAGCTGGTCGCAAGACCGACTCCACCCAAGTGAGACACCATTGCTACCGGTCAGCTTTGACCGGTAGCTCGAGCGTCGCCTGTTCAGAACAAGNGCAAAAGGAGTGTTTCCATGTTTACACGAACTGTCGAAGTAACACCCAAATCGGGAAAGGCCCGAGAACTCGCCAGCACCATCAACGACAAAGTGCTGCCGATTTTGAAGAAACAGGCCGGGTTCGTGGATGAGACCCTTCTGGTATCGGACACGGAACCCAATCAGATATTGGCATTGAGCTTTTGGAACACCCAGGAAGATGCCGAACGGTACCAGCGGGAGCAATATCCCGCCATCCACGAGATGGTACGGCACCTGCTTGAGGCAGAGCCCGTAATTCGGACCTTCAACGTCGATAGCTCAACCACGCACAGAATCGCTGCGGGCAAAGCCGCCTGACAGATTGAACTAGAACACTCTAGTTACACGCACCGGGCGAGCTTAGCGACTCGCCCGGTTTCTACTCTACGAAAGAAGGAGAAAACACCATGGCTTCGAAAAATGTGGTGATGCTCCGTGCCGCGCACGAGAGCTGGAACAAGCGCGACTTCGCGGGCGTGGTCAGCAACGCGGTTAAGGGCCTTGCCTACTCGGATCACGGCCGGAATATCACGCTAAACACTCGGGACAAGTTTAGAGAATGGACCGAAGGATGGGCCAAGGCATTCTCGGACGGCCGCATTACCAATCCCCAGTACATTGATGCAGGAGACATTGTGGTCGCCGAGTTCACCGTCGAAGGCACCAACGACGGGCCACTCGGTTCAATGAAGCCGACCGGGCGCAAAATGTCTCTGCCCTTCTGCGAAATCTGCCACTTTGACAAACAGGGGCGAATCGTATCCGGAGGCTGTTACTACGACCAATACTCACTCTTAACTCAGCTCGGCCACATCCAACCGCTCCCCGTGGCAGCGTAAGCCCGGCAGCACGAGGACATATCACCAACACAAATGCCAAAAGGCGCGCGGGAGCGCGCCTTTTCCCGTCTTCCAGAGAGCGGGCGTGAACCTCAAGAGCTGCTCGCCCGTCCGCGAACCGCCAGTTCTCGCACGTTGAAAGACGGCGTACCATAGTGCACGATAAAGCTGGCTTCATCCTGCCTAAGGCGCTAAGGACACTGGGAACGCACCCTTCGCTGACGCTCCAATTGTTCCGTTCTCAGCGTTTCCGTGGAAGGAGGGGCCATGGCTGAAGTAAATCAGTCCGACCGATCGAGTCTTTCGTGCAGGATTCTATTCCGGACGGCTTTTCTCGCGTTTCTGTGCGCTGCTCCCCTGCTTGCGCAGAAGACCCCAGAACCGAGCCTTCCCAAGTACGACCTCCATACCGAGTCGAAGATGAAAGGAACCGTGGAGGAAGTGAAAATACCTGCCAAGGGCAGAGAGAAAGAAATTGTTCACCTATTGCTGAAAACCGAGACCGAGACCGTCGATGTATACCTGTGCCCACAGTCTTTTCTCGTGGACATGGGGGTGAGCTTCAGTAAGGGCGATGGAGTCGTTCTCACCGGTTCGAAAGTTAAGCAGGGCGAAGTCGACCTCACCCTCGCTCGCGAAGTGGTGAAGGGGAACGAAACACTCGTACTGCGAGACGAGAAAGGCAATCCCGTCTGGAACTGGCGTCACTGAGTGCTCTTTTCCAGGAAATCGCGCTACGGTCAAGTTGGTCAAGTGCGATTGCGGCAGCGTTTATTGGTCCGCACCACCTCGAGAGCGGTGACCACGTACCAGTAGCAGCCTTGCGAATCGTCTCTAAACTCCTGGACCGCGTACCCCGACGGTAAGCGTTCGATACGCCTTGGCTTGGGCGCAATGCACTTCTTGCGGGTTACGACGAACGCTTTTGAGGGTGCGTCCATTGCACAAGAGATCGTGCATCTATGCTGCCACAAGAACATGTGAACTTGCGAGTGCCGTGCTCGACACGTGGGACGGGATTCTGAGATGTCTGCAGCCATCACCCGAGGATTGTCCCGAGATTGACGTCCCCATTTTTCTTAGCGTCCGTTTACCGTCCACGCAAAACCCCGCCCGCAGCCATTGCCCGCTTATCAGGTGAACGGAACTACCGGAACCCACTCCGCCCGGAAACCCACCCTGCTCCGAAAACCCGTCCCGTGCGGGAACCCAACCTCTCCCACCTACCCAATCCCGGATCCCCAAGCCAAAACTAAACGCCCCGACCCCGCAAAATCCGTGACCTCCATCTCACGAGATATCCGAGACCCAACCACGCAGAATTCGTGACCTCCTCGGCAAGCCTCAACAATCCAATCGTGATGAGAAGGCGTCCCCGCCAACTCCGGTCTTTTTATTCCGATTCTGGAAAAAGTAAGGGGAGTTCGTGCAAATATTGAAACTCATCATGTACTAGAAGAGTACAAGAGGTTATCTTTTTTCTAGCTGAGCAGCCTCACTGGGGGAAAGAGCAATCCCACCCAGTACTTCCTTCTTGGGTGCCTCTTTCTGGATGTTGACACTTCCCTTTAAGTGCGCGCCTTCCTCAATGGAGATGCGCTGAGTCGTGATATCGCCCACGACAATGGCCGACTGCTTTAAGTCGACTCGGTCGCTCGCATGAATAGTGCCTTCCAGCTGCACGATTACAGCGCAAGCATTGACCAACTTTCATGCCGTGCGATGTGATCGAGTTGTGAAGAATGTGTTTGAAAGAATTCAGAAGCACAATTCGAAAATGGACAAGTCCGCGCCAAGCATGCAGTGACAGTCCGTACGGTGCACGAGGAACAGGCTGCCGCAACACGAAGACCCGGCGTTGACCTAAAGTCGACGAGGTCGGGTGTGATCGGCAATCTCCCATCTCCGATTCGCCGTGGCTTTAGATCTGATGGGAGACTGTGCAATGTTGACCAGTTTTGCCGCGACCTATCGTCGATCATCGTCTTCTCGGATCTCCCGAGGTTGCGGACATGGATTGTGCACGCCGTAATTCAAGTCAGTAGTTAGCACGCAATCACAAAAGAGATGCGGAGAGAAGGCGTTCATCATGGCTACAAATCTCAGCACCTGCCATCCCGGTGATGGCATTGAGGCATTGAATCGATTGCCCGGATTAGCGGAACCTCTGTTGCAAATCGACTTGGAACGAGAGCTGCAGCGACTCCGGCAAGAAGACTCCTGGCAGCGGGAAACTGGGCGGAGTTCCAAGACGCTTGCGAAATATCCAGATTTCCGAATTGTTCTAATTCTGATGAAAAGCGGCACACGAATGCGACAGCATAGAGCAGAGGGACGGATCTCCATTCAGCAATTGAAGGGGCAGGTCTGTATACATTTGGCCGATCGGAAAGTGAACGTCTCGGCTGGCCATTTGTTGGTGCTGGACTGCGGCGTACTGCACGACGTCGAAGCACTGGAAGAGAGTGCCTTGTTGCTGACCATCTCTTGGCGACGAGAGAAGAGTAACGCCCCAGAATCCTTTTCATCCACTCAGCAGCATTTGGACGAAGAGGCTGTATCACGCATGGATGATGAAGGTGGCGCACCTGACGTTGCCATGAACCCGCCCGGTTCGGTAAGGAAGGCTGGTTCTGGCGGCTAGGCGTGTGTGGGTTCCCGTGGTTGCAATCGAGGGCGATTTATACACTTTTGTTAAGGAGGTAGCCATGGCGACCAATGCGGTCCTGGTAGCAGGTCAGACGTCCAGGTTGATGCGTCGAGAGGAAGTTGCAGAAGGCACGATGGCCTTTCGCTTCGAGAAGCCGTCCGGATTCAACTTCAAAGCGGGGCAGTCCGTCGATGTGACACTCACCAACCCGCCGGACACTGACGCCGAGGGAAACACACGCACCTTTTCCATCGCGAGTCCTCCGTTCGAAAACGAGTTAGTATTCACAACCCGGATGCGTGACACCGCTTTTAAGCGCTCGCTGAAGAAAGTGCCACTAGACACGGAAGTGAAGATAGGCTCAGCCGCAGGCTCCTTCACTCTACACAAGAATCCAGCCAAGCCAGCCGTGTTGCTCGCAGGCGGAATCGGAATCACGCCTTTTCTCAGTATTGTTCGGCAAGCCGATCACGACCACCTCCCGCACAAGTTGTATCTCTTCTATTCCAATCGGCGGCCCGAAGACGCAGCTTTCCTGGACACTCTCCAGACCTTGGAGACGACGAATCCCAATTTTCGCTTGACCTGCACCATGACAGAAATGTCGAAATCCAACAAAGAATGGAAGGGAGAAACGGTTCTGATAGACAAGGAGATGCTGTCGAGACATTTGGCCGTCCTGCAGGGACCCATCTACTACATTGCCGGCCCGCCAACAATGGTTGCGGCTATGCGGCAGACGCTTGTAGGCGCCGGGGTCGAAGAGGACGACATTCGGGCAGAAGAGTTTGCCGGCTACTAAATACCGGGGACGGCGAAGTGCCGAGGCCGACTCTGGCTGGAGGCGTGGTGTTGATTTTGTCTCGCTCGTGCGCGGGGAGAAACTATGAACTCACTAAAACAACTCCAAGACNGTGGGCAATCCATCTGGCTGGATTACATTCGTCGCGATCNGATCACCAGCGGTGAGTTNCAGCGACTGGTGGAGGAAGACGGCGTCCATGGTGTCACCAGCAATCCCACCATCTTCGACAAGGCAATTACAGCGGGGACCACGTACGACGATGGACTGCGCTTGCTGCTGGCGGCGGATCCTGACCGCGACGACCTGACGCTTTTCGAAAATCTCGAAATCCAGGATCTCCAGTTGGCCGCGGACATCTTGCGGCCCGTTTACGATCAAACTGAGGGTGCAGATGGCTTCGTCAGTGCCGGGGTCTCCCCGCGATTGGCTTATGACACCGCGGGAAGCATCGCGGAAGCGCAACGTTTGTGGAAGGCCGTGAACCGGCCCAACCTCATGGTGAAGATCCCCTCCACTCCGCAGGGTGTTCAGGCGGTAGAAGCCCTGATCGCCGAAACGCAGCGCGCTGCTTGAGAGTCAGGCAGCCGAAAAGAGCGAAAGTCGTGCCGCTCGCGGTGCGTGACATGCGCCGAGATTAAAAGACTTGCTTGAGCCCGGCGCGCAACATTTCTGGGAGAGGCACTACGTGAGAACCTATCGGCCAGGATTCGGGAGTGTGTCCTAGTGAGGATTCTGGACTTCCCATTGTGGCTGCGAGCGGCGCACTTTTTCAATTTTCTCCTCCTATCGCTACTCATCCGCAGTGGTTTCGAGATCTTGAGCGCACATCCAAGGTTTTATTGGAACGATCACTGCACACCGGGTAGCGAATGGCTCAAGTTCACGAAGAAGCAGCGACCTAAGGACCGACCCTGGACGGCGAGTGACGAGGAAACCTCATTTCCGTCTGCGATCGCCCTGCCGGGCCACGAAAATCTAGGTCTCGGACGGCACTGGCACTTTCTTGCGGATTTCGCGTGGCTGCTGACGGGTTTGGTGTACCTGGTGATGCTGTTCGTCACGCCGGAGTGGAAACGACTGATTCCGACTTCTTGGCAGATTGTCCCGGACGCATGGCACGCAATGCTTCGCTATCTAAGCTTCCACGTTGTGGAAACACCGGGAGCATATAACGCATTACAGCAGTTGAGCTACGCGGCAGTCATATTCTTGCTCGCTCCGTTCAGCATTGCGACGGGAGTGGCGATGTCCCCGGCCGTTGCCGCTCGTTTCCCGTGGTATATCAAAATCTTTCACGGACGGCAGAGCGCCCGAAGCCTACATTTCCTAGCTCTTTGCGCGTTCATCGTATTCTTCATTGGACACGTCACGATCGTGGCTCTGCACGGTTTTCGGAGAGAGTTGGCGCTGATTGTTCTGGGCCAGACACGCAATCCACACCTGACGCTGGCTCTAGTGGTCTGGCTTTCTGGATTGACGGGCATCGCCGCAATCCACGTCGTGACCACCGTGTGTTCGCGTCGCCGCCCGCGCTTTGTCCAGCAAGCTACCCAGTCGATCACCGATCCGCTGCGCACGCTCCTTTTCGGCCATGAAATTTCCGCGCAGCAGTATTCACCTGCGGACATCTCCCCTTACTTCTGGGTGAACGGCCGGCCGCCAACAGAGGAAAGCTATTTAGCAATGGCACGCGACCAATTCGCGAACTACAACCTGAAAGTCAGCGGATTGGTTGATAGGCCCCTGTGCCTGACGCTGGCTGACCTCCGCGCAATGCCGAAACAAACACAAATTACAAAGCATTGCTGCATCCAGGGTTGGTCAGGCATTGCAGAGTGGGGCGGCGTATCTCTGCATCACATCGTCGGACTTTGCCATCCGCGTCCTGCCGCCCGCTTCATCGTTTTTTATGCGTTCGACAACAAATCCACATCGGAGCCACATGCGCAAGGGCCGGGGTACTTCTATGGCACGATTCGCTTGGTACTGGCAGAAGATCCGCAGACGATTCTTGCCTACGAAATGAACGGCCAGCCGCTGCCGATTTTGCACGGAGCACCGCTCCGACTTCGGGTCGAAACGCAGCTTGGATTCACCATGGTGAAGTACATCCGCGCGATCGAGTTTATCGAGGACTACACAACCATTGGCCAGGGCCAAGGCGGCTGGCGAGAGGATTATCAGTATTTCAGCCAGGAGGCGGGGATCTGATTCAAAACGTTGGTACCTCCACTGTTTTGACGATTGGGCATTCCACGCGCACGTGGAAAGTCTTCCTCGATCTTCTGCGAGCGCACCGAGTGGAGCGGGTCATCGATGTGCGCAGTATCCCGCGTTCACGACACAATCCGCAGTTCAACCAGGAGACCCTGCGCACAAAGTTGCGGTCCGCGAGGATCGGCTACGTGCACTTGCGAAAGCTCGGAGGCTTGCGCCATGCGCGACGCGATTCTTCGAACATGGGGTGGCGTAATAGCTCGTTTCGTGGATTTGCCGACTACATGCAGACCTCGGAATTCGACGCGGGGTTACAGAGGCTGATCAAATTAGCCCGGCAGAAACGGAGCGCCTTGATGTGCGCGGAAGCGGTGCCTTGGCGTTGCCACCGTTCCCTCATCGCGGATGCTCTTACTGTGCGCGGAATCCGTGTCAAGGACATTATGAACAAAAACCGTTCCCAATTGCACTCTCTGACTTCCTTTGCTCGCGTGCGACGCAGGTGCATCACATATCCTGGTTACAAGGACGACCGCCTTCTGTCGTCAGACATTCGAACAGCTCCAAAAGAAAAGGACTCGGGATCCCCTCGGAAAAACGACGCGACCATTTAGCTTTCAGTGCTAGGGTGGCCGGAACGCCGCATTTTCCCGGTCCCCGAGGTCCAGTACAATTGCCATCGTGTCAGAATCCACGTTCACTGCTGGTCAAACCCTCGCGAAGGTGCCGATCTTCTCCGGTCTAACGGAGAGCGAATTGAGTTTTCTTGCGCAGCGTGCAGTTCCGCGTCACTACTCGACAGGCGAAAGCATATTTGGCGAGGGTGAGCCTTGTTCTGGACTCTATGTGGTCGAGTCGGGCCATGTCCGAATTTTCAAAAGCTCGGCAAGCGGGCGAGAGCAGGTACTCAGTATTGATGGTCCGGGTGGTTCTATTGCTGAGCTTCCGGTTTTCGATGGCGGAAGCTATCCGGCGTCGGCAACGGCGATCGACGATGCGACCCTGCTTTTTGTCAGCAAGCAGGACTTTCAGGCACTGTGTCTAGCCCATCCTCAGGTCGCACTGAAGGTCTTGCGGGTAGTGGGTGCTCGCCTGCGCCGGCTGGTCGGTATTATCGAAGAACTCTCATTCACCACCGTACGTCACCGGCTGGCTTCGTTTCTGTTGCGTCTCTCGCAAAAAGAAGGCAACCGTTCTGCCACGGGCGTGGTAATCACGTTGCCTGTCAGCAATCAAGAATTGGCCTCACAGATTGGTACCGTCCGGGAGCTCGTTTCCCGCAATCTTTCGCGCCTACAAGCAGAAGGGATGCTCAAGATCGACGGCCGCACCGTAACGATCCGCGATTTGAAGGCTTTGGAAGCCGAAACAGACTCCCCCGAATGAGCTCCAAGTCATCTGAACCTGTGGGATACCTGCCCGCCTCTCTGATTTCTTCCGATGATCGGAGTGATGTAGCTTCATCGCTGCCTTCCTTTCTCCGTGACAAAAGTCATCGGCAGGGCTCTGCCGCTCGGCTAGTCTCAGAACATCAAGCGCGGCCTCTAGGCATGGAGCCGGGTCGCGAGGAGGATGCAATGAGCATGACCGCTGAGAAAACCGTTCGTGAATTGGCCCTGGAAAACCCCGCTGCCACGAGAGTCTTTGAAAAACTAGGTATCGACTATTGCTGCGGCGGCAATAAATCGCTCAACGAAGCCTGCCGCGCCGCCGACCTCTCGGTGGATGAGGTCATCGATTCGCTAGAGATGGCTGACCACTCTGCTCGGGCTGTGCAAGCCGTCCGTAATTGGCAGACAGAGCCGCTCGCCGATCTCGTGTCTCACATCACGAATACCCACCACAAGTACACGCGGGAAGAAATGGCTCGCCTCGCTCCCCTCTTCGACAAGGTTTGTTCCGTCCATGGTCAGAACCATCCTGAACTGCAACAAATCCGCGCGAGCTTTCGTGGCTTAGTCCAGGAGCTGACTATGCACATGATGAAGGAAGAGCGCGTTCTATTTCCCTACATAGTGAGAATGGAGGAGGCCGTCATCCAGAAGGAACCGGTCCTGCCGTCACCGTTTGGCAGTGTGCAAAACCCTGTCTCAATGATGGAGCATGAGCACGATTCCGCCGGCAACGCATTGCGTGCCATGTTCGAGGCCAGCAGTGGCTATGCGGCTCCGCCTGAGGCGTGCATCAGCTACCAGACCTTGTACAAAGCGCTGGCCGAGTTTGAGGCCGATCTTCACCAGCACATTCACTTAGAGAACAACATTCTGTTTCCACGCGCGATTGCGATGGAGAAAGTGCAGTAACCGGAGCACGAACCTGTTTCGCCCGAGTCGGGCGTCTCCCAAGCAGAATAAGGAGTGCGACATCCTATTTGAGCTAAACGCGAGAAACCGACAGGAACCAAAACCGGATCCAAAAGTTGAAAATAAATGAACAAGACAAGTGATGCTGTCCGTGCAGTTCAGCAGACTCGCAGGCGAGCCCTGATTGTTCCCCGCGAGCATGGTGCCTGGGGTCTGCTGCTCGTTCCTCTGTTCACCGGAGTTGTCGCGGGGTTTGCTTCAGGGCATCGGATCTGGCCGTTGCTCATGTTCACGATNGCCGCTCTGTCTTTGTTTTGGCTGAGGACACCGGTCGAGAGCCTCATTGGCACAGGTTCACTAAAGGCCAACACTGAGGAAGAACGATNGACNGCTCTCGTTGCATCTGTCTTCTTGGCCGCAGTAGCGACCGCTTGTCTGACCGGGTTGATGTGGAGAGGACGAGACTTAGGGTTGCTCGCCCTCGGAGCGGCAGCAGCGTTTGCGGTGGTGGTCCAGACCGCACTTCAAAGGCTGGGTCGGAGAGCGCGAATAGCGGCTCAGTTGGTGGGTGCAATTGGTCTCACCTGCACTGCTCCGGCTGCCTACTACATCGGCACCGGACGGCTAGATGAGCGCGCCTTCATTTTATGGGCGGCCAACTGGATCTTCGCAGGCAACCAAATTCATTTCGTTCAACTGCGGATCCATTCTGTCCGTGCCGCTACCTTTTCTCAGAAATTTGCTCTGGGGAGCGCCTTCTTTCTGGCCCAGCCGGTCTTTTTGGCGTCTTTGGTCATCGCATCGTTCTGGCGTGTGCTCCCTCCCTTGGTGATCGTCGCTTTTGTTCCCGCGCTCGTTCGAGGAACGCTGTGGTTTTTTCAAAAACCGGACCCCCTGGATGTCAGGAGCCTCGGCTGGTCCGAGATGAAGCATGGAGTGGTATTTGGAGTTCTGCTTGCGGTTGCTTTCATCTATTCATAAATCATGCCTCAAATGCCGGACGGTTCTGATGAAATAGGCACCTTCCTGATCTGAAGCCGGAAAGCACCGCAGAGACACGCGAAGAGATCGTTACCCCGTCTGATGCTCTCCCGCGACCGCAGACGGACGAGAAATACTGGCAGCATTCGTTTGCCAGATCGGTCACGACATCTACCAACCTACGAAGTTCGTTTGGCACTAAATCGCGCTATCACCGCGGGAACCAGCTTGAGGCAATTCCGGCAACTACACTCGTATTCCACATCGCTGAGATGTGTCGTATGGCCACACTTGTTGCATATGTGTCTGCCGTCTACATGAGCGACCATGCGACGGAACTCAAAGCCTGACACACAATAAGGGCATCGCACTGCGCATTCCATTTCCGTGCCCTCCTTTGAACTCGGAAGTTAGATCGGCAGAACTCGTTCACTAGGTCGTCGAAGCGGCGTTTTATTTTGATTATCTTTTTTTACGCCGGACTGTCAGAGACGTGAATGGCACGATTGGGTTAGCGGGGCGCACAATTGGGGTACAACCTTCCACTTATTCCAGGTCAATAGCGTTTGAGACTCTTGAAAGGCCGCCAAACGGCATTAAAGTGTTCTCGCCGCGGAAAACCGCCGGTCGGCACGACTCGGTGTGTGTCGAGATGGAGCAAGCTCAGGATGGCTGCGAGGTTTTACCTAGATCACAACTCTGATGGTTCGGGCGGCTTCGCAGCATTTGCTAGCACCTCCACCTCTAATCTCTTTAGCGCACCGAGCGAGTACGCCGCCGACTGGCGTTCTTGAAAATCGGTGTTGAAATCCAGCAATTCGCAAAGGCGCACCATGACGATGCGTTTGACGTCCCTGATCTTTTCTGCAAATTCGTCGACTGGTATTTCTACCAGGCCAGCTTCGGAGAGCACTCTCCAAACCTGCTGCTCTTCGGTTTCCTCATCGGATCGGCTCACAGCTCAAACCTCGCTCGATGCACACGATCTGAGACTTCCTGACGCGCAGTTCGTCATCGCTCTGTATCTTGCACTTTGCCCCCTGCCTGCTTGAACCTGAGGTATGTGTACGCCAGATACTGGTTCAGCTCCGCCCAGAAAGACTGGTCCCGTTGGTGAGGATCCAACCCAGCCCCGGCCATCGAAAGAAGCCGCCCTTCACATTCCTCTCGCTCATCGTCAGTGACCTCATTCATTTTGCGCCATACTTGGGGCTGGGGACAGCCTGAGATCCTGTGCTCTGGTATCACTCGTCCATCCTCAAGAATGAAATCTCGCCAGACCAAACCCCAACGCACTTCTTTGAGAATAGCTGTTTCGGGCCCGCTGGAAGATTGGAACGAAACGA
>JGI12635J15846_10003066_pt1 | contig 14573 bp, 14 predicted proteins | sample BlaSpr_A8_OM2_M2_FD_15846 | JGI IMG/M metagenome (IMG submission 15846) | reverse complement strand
GTTGATGGACCAGGAAAGATCCACGACAAGAGAGTTATCCGTTTCACCGGGCAATACGGCGGCGGAAATGGCTTGCGGAGCCGCGGGCGGGAAAGTATCGCGGGGCGTGACGATGGCAGGCGCAGAGTCGGCGGATTCCAGTGCCGTGTTATTTCGGTCTATCACGCTGCGGACTATGTAAGCGTAGGTCTTGCCGAATCCGAAGGATTTATCGCTGTAGGTTTTTTCCGGTTGTGAGGCCAGCAACTGCAACTTACCGTTTAGATTCAGTTGTGAAACGTCAGGGTTGGCGAGATTCGTAGAGGCGGCGTCCAGCTCTGCACGATAAATATTGTAATGGGCGGGCACGCTCAGCGGATCGCCAGCGGACGTGCGATTCACCGGAGTCCAGCTGAGTTCGATGGCAGGCTCGGTGACACGAGCTTCGACCGAAGCGACGCTCGCGGGTGGCGAGAAGAGGTGCAAGGAAACAATATTGGAATTGGCGGAGGCGCGTTTTTGTGACAGACGGGTGCGCACGGCATAGATAGCTATCTTGCCGTCTTGGGCCTTCGTTTCTTCGGGTGTCAGGGAATCGGTAAATTGGACTTTGTCGCCGACAAAATATTTTTCGGCCAGGGCACCGGGAATGGCGTCAACTATGCGCAACGATCTTAAATCGGGCGAGCCATCGGGTTTTGTTGTGCCGCGGAGGACTTCGACCGCGGGAGTAGAGAGCAGGCGATCGTCGGTGATCGATCTGCCGGGCATCGTAAATCTGAGTTGCACGCCATCGCCAACCTGATTCGTGGTTAGGTCGCTGATCGCTACGGCCACCGGAGGTGTAGGTGGGACAGGTTCGCCTGGAGCGCCACAGCCAGCCATTACCAGCAAAACAAAACTACCCCAGATGCTGCCGGACATGTTGCCCGACATAATGCTCGACGCGAAACTCTTGCGGGCTTGCCGTCGGAGTATCGCGGGCGGGATGCTCACTCGATTGGGCTCTCCGTTTCGGAAATGGAGATTACAGGATGTAGCGGCTCAGGTCCTGATTCTTGACGATGTCGGCGAGTTGTTTGGTGACGTAGGCGGCATCGATCTTGACGTTCTTTTTCTTTAGATCAGGGGCTTCAAACGAAAGTTCATCGAGAACTTTTTCCAGAATGGTGTGCAAGCGGCGGGCGCCGATATTTTCCGTTTGTTCGTTGACGCTCGTAGCAAACCGCGCGATGGCCGCTACGGCGTCGTCCGTGAAGACCAATTTTACGCCCTCAGTTTCGAGCAGGGCCACGGATTGTTTGAGCAATGCGTTTTTGGGTTCGGTCAGGATGCGAATGAAATCTTCTTCTTTGAGGGACTGGAGTTCCACGCGAATAGGCAAACGGCCCTGCAGCTCCGGGATTAGGTCCGAGGGTTTGCTGACGTGAAATGCGCCGGCGGCGATGAAAAGAATGTGGTCGGTGCGAATCATTCCGTAACGAGTATTGACGGTGGTGCCTTCGATAATCGGAAGGATGTCGCGCTGGACGCCTTCGCGTGAAACATCCGGGCCATGTCCCGATTCGCGGCCGGCAACTTTATCGATCTCGTCGATGAAAATGATGCCCATCTGTTCGGCGCGCTCGACAGCAGTGCGAGTGACCTGATCCATATCGAGAAGCTTGTTTTCTTCTTCCTGGATCAAGTATTCGAACGCATCGGCCACGGACATTTTGCGTTTCTTTTTCTGCTGGCCGAACATTCCGGAGAGGACGTCTTTAATATTGACGTCCATTTCTTCAACACCCTGATTGGAAATAATTTCGAAGGAAGGCATGGAGCGTTCGCGGACTTCAATGTCTACCATACGCTGGTCCAATTTGCCTTCGCGGAGCTGCACGCGCAGTTTTTCGCGGGTGCGGTCGGTTTGTTCGCGTTGTGCGGTAACGTCTGCTTCACTGGCTCCCGTTGCAGGTGCAGGCGACGGTGGAAGCAATAGGTCGAGGACGCGCTCCTCGGCGGCTTGTTCCGCGCGGTCGGCGACTTCGTCAAGCTTTTCCTCGCGAATCATATCGATGGATGTCTCCACCAGATCGCGAACCATGGATTCCACATCGCGACCAACGTAGCCAACCTCGGTGTACTTGGAGGCTTCCACCTTGACGAAGGGACAACCCGCGAGACGGGCCAGGCGGCGCGCAATTTCCGTTTTGCCTACACCGGTTGGGCCGATCATCAGAATATTTTTCGGCAGAATATCTTCAGCGATTTCAGGCGCCAGCTTTTGCCTGCGAACACGGTTGCGCAGCGCCACGGCCACAGCACGCTTTGCAGCGTTCTGGCCGACGATGTACTTGTCGAGTTCGACGACAATTTCCCGCGGCGTCATGTCGTCGAGGGCCGGTAGCAGTTCTCCCTCTTCGGTGGGCGCGGTTCCGTTGGCGCCGGGAGTGAGTACAATTTCCTTATCGGTTTTGGACGGCATCGAATCCTTCTAAATTAATTCCTTAACTACGCAGCGGCTTCTAATTCCCGCAATGTAATGCAGCCAATTAAGCCCGACTATAGGATGCATTGTCCAAGCGTTGCGGTTGATAAACCTGCTGCTAGATCTCCTCAACGGTAAAATTCGCATTGGTGTAGATGCAAATCTCGCTGGCGATGCGCATAGCTTCCATGGCCAGATCTTTGGCGTTTAATTTCGAGTGCTTTGTTAACGCTCGCGCCGCGGCCAGTGCGTAGGAGCCGCCGGAACCGATGGATACAATTCCGTCGTCGGGTTCAATGACGTCACCGTTGCCTGACAAAATGAAAGTGGCCTTGTTATCGGCAACAATCAGCAACGCTTCCAGATGGCGGAGGGCGCGATCCTTGCGCCATTCTTTGGCGAGTTCCACTGCGGATTTCTGCAAGTTGCCGGAATGTTCCTGGAGCTTGCTTTCGAAGCGTTCGAACAAAGTGATGGCGTCGGCAGTCGATCCCGCGAACCCGGCAATGACTTTATCGTTGTAGAGCCGGCGCGTTTTGCGGGCGGTGTGTTTCATGACGTGATCGCCCATGGTTACCTGGCCATCGGCGATGAGCACGACTTTGCTGTCCTTGCGCACGCACAAAACCGTAGTTCCGTGCATCAGTGCGTCTCCCTGGGTATGAGGCATCGGAATATTATACCGCTGACCACCTTCTGGTCCCTAAATTCGTGTGAGTGCACCGAATTTTTTAACCTGCACGAGAGCGTTCTTATAACGTTTATGTTCGTGCCGCGAGCGCCAAGGCGTTGCGATGAGCCATAGCTTCGATGGTGATCATCGGATTGACTCCAGAAGCACTGGGAAAACTGGAGCCATCCATCACGAAAAGGTTGCGCACTTCCCACGTTTCGCCATCGGGGTTGGTGGCGGAAGTTTTTGGAGAACTGCCAAGGCGGGCCGTCCCCATGATGTGGAAGGAAAAAAGCGCGAGCCGGCCAGAATCCCAGCCCGCAGAATCCATAGATTGAGTGAAAGTGTCGATCGAGCCGCTGCGGCCCGGTTCGTAAGCGCACCATTTTGCGTGCGGCGAGAAAATATGGCGGGCGCCAGCTGCCTCAAGGATGCGTGCTGCAGAGATGAATCCCTGTCGCAAGTGGCTGCGGTCGAATGGGGAAAGAGAATAGTGTGCGACCGGATGGCCTTGCGGATCGGTGGTTACACGGCCGCCGTCTTTATCGCGGAGAAGTATGCCGATGCCTACGGTTTTCGAAAGCTGCTCGAGAAAAAAACGATGCTGTTGTGGATTGCGCCACGGTAGAGCGGCCATCGCTATTACAGGTTGCATCGCGGTGGTTTCATATTTCACACCAAAATTTCCGGTCATGGAGCGATGTTCGTCGGAATAGATGGCCTGCATCGTTCCTTCCCAGGGACGAATTTCTTCGTCGAACACACCGATGACATTGGAGACGGGATGTAGATGCAGGTGCTTGCCGATATGTTCGTTGCGAAGGCCAGAACGGCGCAGAAGTGCCGGCGTATGTATGGCTCCGCAGGCTACCACCACGGATTTGCAGGTGATCGAAACGCGATGCCCACTTTTCGAGACGGCTTCAACTCCGGTAGCTTGCCCGGCTTCAATACGAATTTTCTGAGCGCGTGTTTCGGTGACAATGCGCGCATGATTTTTTTGGGCGTCGGCAATCCACGTTTTTGTTACCGATTGTTTGGCGCCTAAGGCGCATCCGACTCCGCAATAGCCACAGATTTCTCCCTGGTCGCAGCCAACCACGTTGCGCGGCATCGCGTCAACGTGCCAGCCCAGAGCGCGCAAACCACGATCCAGAACCTGCTCGCGTGCGGAAATGCGATTGTGGTTGTTGTTTACCGAAAGCCGAGCACATACGGCATCAAGGCTGCGCGTGTATTCATTTCGCGTGAACCATGGGACGCCACTCGCGGCCCATTCCGCGCGGATATCATCAGGCGTTCGAAACGATGTGGTGTAGTTGACGACAGTACCGCCGCCCAAACATTGCCCCGCTAATAACCCGACACTGTGATCGGCGGTGGCCGCAGAACCTCCCTCGGTATACAAGCGTTGGTAGCCGGCAAGCTCCGCACCGTCGAAATCGGCGTCATCGTAATATCCCCCGGCTTCGAGAATGATCACGTCTTTTCCAGCGGCGGCGAGCACGGCTGCCGCAGTGCCGCCACCGGCCCCGGAACCGATAATACAAATTTCACAAGATATTTTGGTGTCTTGTTGAGGAACGAGAGTGGTCAACTTACCTGAAGAGCTAGACCGATCATCGAGGTTCGGTGGACCTGGATATCCAATTTTGCCCCACACCGGCGTGCGTGCGCCTTGTAAGTTCGGCAACATCACGTAAAGGTAAGACACTGCTTTACGCAAACCCTGAAACGCGGCGCGGCGGCGGCCAAGTGAGCTTTCGGCCCACGACAGCAACACACGAACGCGGGCTTCTTCCGATAGTGTCGAGAAGCGCGATGCACGCGCAACCGAAATCATGGTGTGCAGTTGCGAATCCCAGAAGTTGAGAAGCTGCAGAAATTGTTTATGGTCGCCGCGCCGCGGATTGAAATCCATGGCGTCGGCGATCGCTTGCGGAACACCAAGCTCAGACGCCGATGGCCAGCCATCCGCTTTGGGCGCGAAGGTGTCACAAATTAATTGCAGAGAATGCTGCTGGCGGGGAGTTAATTTCATCGGCGGGCACAGACTAACAAAAGAAGGTCAATGCTGAAAGGAAAGGCGGGGGCCATCTGCTTCGGAAGACTAAGAATGGTTTCAGATAATCAGTCTCGGGCGTTCCTGTATCTATCTTTGTCCTTTTTGTTTCCGACTTGGGCATAGCGCTTTTCGAGCGCGGCCTTCGAGAACATATCTTCGGGAAGATGTGGATCGAAAGTGCAAGTGTCGTAGAACGCTTGGTAGTAACGTTGGCCGTTGCGCTCACGCGAAACTTGCAACGCAACCATCACCCCGCCCTTACGCTGGTAGTTCGTGTAGATGGTCGTTTCCTGCGTTCGTTCCTGAGTGTTTTCGTCAACGGAAGTCATCACGCTGTGCAGCAATAAATGCGAGGAGCGGTCAATTCCCAGTCGCAGGGTGCGCTGATCATCGGAAATTTCCACCCAATCAACCGGCCGCATATCGACGATGCCTTGTCCCGCATAATTCAGATTCAAACTCTGATCTTTGAGTCCGACGCGCAGGACATTATCCACGTTGTATTTCACCGTGGCCGCGAAATCGGAGACCGCTTGGGCAGGTTCTTCACTCACGCCGGCGCGATCCATGGTCCAGCCCTGATTGCCGTCGAAAGCGTCGATGATATTGCCCTTTTTGGAGTAGTCGGTGCGGTGTTTGTCGGGGTAACGCCAATAATCTTTGAAGTCGATGAAGCCCATGAGTTCGCCGGCGTGCCCGAATTGTGCCCGGCGCCCATCGCATTCGCGCTCACGAACTTCGAGATAGGCGGGGCCGCCCAGTGCTTCTGTCAGTTGGTTGAGAATCTCGCGTGCCTTAGCGACGCGCTGCTCGGGCAGCATGGTATCCGGATTTTGCTCCGGGCGCATCGCAGCAATAGCCGTATTGGTCGCGATGTACGCGGCACTCACAAGAACGAACGCGCACGACAGCCGCGCCCAGGCTTTCGGAAACCTCTTCAGCCACACAAGACCGATCCTCCATTTACATTGATGACCTCGCCGGTCATGAAGTTGGCCAGATCGGAGGCTAGAAACAGAATCGGCCCGGCAATTTCTTCCGCAGTCGCGGCGCGCCCGAGTGGAATGGCGGCGGCGACCATTTTTTGGCCTGCTTTCGAATTGAGGACATCATTGGACATATCCGTGGCAACCCACCCGGGCGCAACGGAATTAACCAGAATGTTATGACGAGCGAGCTCCGAAGCTAAACCTTTGGTGAGGCTGATGATTCCGCCTTTGGACGCCCCGTAATGCGTGTGCAACGATTCGCCGCGCTGCCCTGCTGTGGAACTGATGGGAATGATTTTTCCGGACTTTTGCTTGATCATGTGCGGGACGGAAAAATGAATGATGGAGTACACGCTGGTAAGATTCACGCGAATCATGTCGTCCCATTGCTTCTCGGTCATTTTCTCGATGGGTAGATCGTCGCTGTTCCAAACGCCGGCGTTGGGAACCACGATGTCCAGGCGCCCCAGTCGGGATATGGCGAAGTCCACCAGCTTTTTGTTATCCGCGTGGCGTCCTATATCGGCTTTGAAGGCTTCCACGCGGGTACCGTGCTTTGCTGCATCCTGCTCGACCTGCGTGGCGGGCTCTTTGGATTTGTAATAGTTGAAAACCACGTCCGCGCCGGCTTGGGCGAAGAGTTTGACTGCCGCCGCGCCTATGCCTCTGGAACCTCCGGTAATCAGTGCCGCCTTGCCCGCCAATGAAATCATCTGTCCCCCAACTATGTTTGAAGCGTGCGTATAAACTTTTCGCCGGAACTTTTCCGGTTACCTGCGGACGCGTTTTACTCTGCAGGATCTTCGCAGCTAAACTTTTTGCGCGACCGGGCTGCGAGTTTGACTGGCCGCGGCAATAAAGTCTCGAAACAATCTTTCAGAAAAAGCGTCTCCGAACATGCGTTCGGGATGCCACTGCACCCCCACGATCCAGTTCGAATCGCCGGTCCATTCGACGGCCTCGATGGTGCCGTCGGGAGCATGCGCGGTGACTTGCAAGCCCTTTCCAACGCGCTCCACGGCCTGATGGTGCGAGCTATTCACCGGCGCCTCGACGGTTCCGGCAATTTTGGCAATCCTACTAGCCTCCTCAAAGGTTGCGGCGTGAACCGGGTCGGCCTCCGGTTCTGGCACAATGTCATGCCTGGTGTGCGCTATGGGCGTGTCCGTCTCCTCACGCAGATCCTGAATCAGGGTACCGCCCAGATAAACGTTCAGGAGCTGGCAGCCGTAGCAAATAGCTAGGACCGGTTTTTTTTCGCTGAAAGCATGCCTCAAAATGGCGCGATCGGTGTTTTCTCGCGGGGCATCGGGAGGCTCGGACTTGCCGCGATTTACCTCCCCGTATTCGGCGGGCGCGACGTCGGCGGGGCTCCCTGGGAGGACGAAGGCATCGAGGCTTGGTAACAGCTCTTGAAGCTCTTGCGGATGCTGCAGCGATAGAAGCACAGGCTCACCACCTGCGGCACGCACTGCATCCTGATAATTCTTGGTCTTGGCGAGATTGACTTCTGTCTCTTCCGCAGAGGTCCGCCAAGGAATCCCCACGCGGGGGGGTTGTAGTTTTTGGGGGGACATGGAACCCATGAATCCTAGCATCCTAGCTAGAAGGGCAGCAACCTGACGGGGCAGCAACCTGAACTGGGAGGCAATCGCGGCCAAATCGGGAGGGGGGGCTTAAAGCTTAGGCAGGGCGCGAGTGCTCATGGTGAGCGATTGTGGCGTATGGTTCATCGAGGCAAAACGAGGGTTGGTGAAAGAACGGCGGTAGAGCGCGAAGACTGGCGGAAAGCTCCTCGAAAGAACTGGTCCAAAGGGTGATGTGGCCTAACTTGCGGCCGGGGCGAGGCGATTTACCATAGAGGTGCAAATGGGCCCCTGGAATCGCAAGAACCTCGGCGCTGACAGGCGTTTCGCCAATTAGATTCAGCATGGCGGCGAAACCATAGACTTTCGTGGAGCCAAGAGGCAAATCCAGAACTGCCCGCAGGTGATTTTCGAACTGGCTGGTTAACGCGCCTTCTATGGTCCAGTGGCCGGAATTGTGGACGCGAGGCGCCATTTCGTTGGCCACCAGACGCCCCTGATATTCGAAAAACTCGATGGCCAAAACGCCGGCGTAGTCGAGTTCGGTAAGAATTCGGCGAGCGATATCTTCAGCTTCGCGCTGAAGGCCAGGTGCAAGCGATGGAACCGGTGCGATGGAAAGCCGCAAAATGCCGCCGTGATGACGATTCTGCACTAGCGGGTAGAACACGATGTCCCCGTCGCGGGCACGCACACCGAGGATCGACAGTTCGCGCGTGAATGAAATGAAGCGTTCCAGGATGAACGGGGCTGAGTCCTGTGAAGCATGCGCTCCGTTCATGTTCGGCGCTTTGGAGAAAGTGTCTGCAATTTCGTCTTTTAACTTGGCGACATCGTCAGCGGTTCGCAATGTCCATTGCCCCTTGCCGTCGTAACCGAAGCGAGAAGTTTTCAGCACGGCGGGCAAACCGATGGCGGACACTGCGGCGTCCAGCGATTTCAGATTATGGACTGGCGCAAACTCCGTAGTGGCGATTCCCAGTTTGCGAAAAAGGGCTTTTTCTTTCAGGCGGTCTTGGGCGACCTCCAGTGCCGCTGGCGGGGGAAAAACCGGAACGCGCTCACTGAGAAATCTGGTAGCCGCAACGGGAACATTTTCGAATTCGTACGTAACGAGTTCAAGCCCGCTGGCAAATTTTTCGAGCGCGGCTTCGTCGTCAAAATCGGCAGTCACACGCTGCGCTATGCGGCCCACGGGCGCTTCCGGGGAAGGATCGAGAAACCGGAACCGCAAACCCAGTGGATAGCCGGCCAGCGCCAGCATGTATCCAAGTTGACCGCCGCCGAGGATGCCGATGGTCACGAGGATTTCCTCGACTTGCTAGTGCGGCGGCGGCCGTTTTTTTTGGGTTGCGCTCGCGAGGAGGGATCGGGACCTTCGAGGACACGATTGGTTTGAGCCTCGCGAAATTTGCGCAGCGATTCACGAATTGCCGGATACTTGATGCCCAGAATTGCCGCAGCGAGCAGCGCGGAGTTGATGGCTCCCGATTTGCCGACGGCCAAGGTGCCCACCGGAATTCCGCCGGGCATTTGGGCGATGGAAAGCAGGGAATCGAGTCCTTTGAGAGCTTTGGACTCTACGGGCACCCCTAAAACTGGCAACACTGTTTTCGACGCAGTCATGCCGGGAAGATGGGCGGCGCCGCCTGCTCCAGCGATGATCACTTCGATGCCACGCGCTTCGGCACCGGAAGCGTATTCGAACAACAGATCCGGGGTGCGGTGCGCGGAGACGACTTTTGTTTCGTGAGGAATGCCCAATTCCGACAAAGTTTTGGCGGCAGGTTCGAGCGTTTCCCAATCAGACGAAGATCCCATAATCACGCCGACGAGCGGGTTGGCGTGGAAATGATTTGTTTTATCGCGCGACGGTGATTTCTTGTCAGGCATCTTCGACGATGCATTCCGGTTAAAGACGATGCAAACGATGAGGCGGATATTCTACGGTGTTTTGCGGTTTGCGGCGACTGGCGCTCGATTTTTCCAATAGGCGCGCAGCTGCCCGACCAGATAGAGAGAGCCGCAGATGAAGATGGCGTCCTCGGGCTTGGCGTTGGCTAACACATGGTCCAAGGCTCCTTCCGCGTCGGGGATCGTTTCAAAGTGCTGCGCGTGATACCCGGCGATCTCGGCCAATTGTGAAGCAGAGATCGCCCGCGGCGTGCGAGGTTCGGTTAAGACTACTTCGGCGGCCAGCGGAAATAGCTGCCCGGTTACCTCGTCCACGGATTTGTCGCGCAGTGCTCCGTAGATAAGCCAGATTTTGCTTGACGCGAAATTCTGGGAGAGAAATCCCGCTAACTCGCGAGCAGCGGCGGGATTATGCGCGCCATCGAGATAGACATCCGGATGCGTTTGCAGTTTTTCGAGGCGTCCGGGCCACACGGTGTTCGCGATGCCGGAAGCGATCGCGTCGTCCGAAACGTGTAAGCCACCAGTGGCGAGGATACGCGCGGCTGCAACAGCGCTAAGCGCGTTCTGCACCTGGAACTGGCCGACTAACGATGGCGAGATATCAAGTGACCAGCCGGACGAGACTTCTACTATGGTCGCCGCGAAACTTCCTAGTGCAAAGCTTTCTGAACTCGCCTGTCCCGCCGCGACCGGCTTTTCGTGAACACGATAAGCAACATTGGTTTCGATGACCGGGCAGCCTAGCTCTGTGGCACGTTTGAGGATTACTTCGCGGGCTTCAGGAAGTTGTTCAGCGACGATGGCGGGTGTGTTCGGTTTCAGAATTCCGGCCTTCTCCGTTGCAATTTCGTGCAAGGAGTGACCCAGGAAATTTTCGTGGTCAAATTCGATGGAGGTAATGACGGTAACCGCCGGTGCGAGAATATTTGTGGCGTCCAGGCGGCCCCCGAGTCCCACTTCGAAAACTGCAAAGTCTACTCGTTTCCGTGCGAAGTGCTCCATGGCCATGGCTGTGACGCACTCGAAATACGTGGGGTGAGCTCGTAATTTGCCATCGGCAAGCAGTTGCTCGATGACCTCGTGGATGCGGGTAAATACCACGGCAAAATCCTTGTCGCTGATTTCGTTCCCATCAATACGGATGCGCTCGTTTATTTTTTCGAGATGAGGAGAGGTATTGAGGCCGGTGCGCAGCCCGGCGTGCCGCAGGATCGATTCCAGAAAGGCGGCAGTCGATCCTTTGCCATTCGTGCCCGCGATGTGAGCGCTGGGATAAGCGCGGCTGGGGTGACCGAGACGTTCGTCGAGAACCGTTATATTTTCCAGATTGAATTTGGCCGCGGCGGCTTGCGTGGGTGCGGCTAATTCCCGGCCGAGGGAAAGCAGGTAAGTTACGGCGGCGGCGTAATCCATTTTCTGCGGAAGTCAGTTCAGCAAGAGGTCGAGCGAAGTGCCAATGAAGGACTTCAGATCTTTGCGCGGCACGATGGCGTCCAGAAATCCGTGCTCCAGCAAAAATTCCGAGCGCTGGAAGCCCTCGGGCAATTTCTGGCCGATGGTTTGTTCAATCACGCGTGGACCCGCGAAACCGATCAAAGCGCCGGGCTCCGCGATATTCAGATCACCGAGCATGGCGAAGCTGGCGGTAACGCCGCCGGTGGTCGGATCGGTGAGTAAAGAGATGTAAGGCAGCCTGGCATCATCGAGTTTGGCGAGCGCCGCGGAAACTTTAGCAAGCTGCATCAAGCTGATGGTTCCTTCCATCATGCGCGCGCCGCCGGAACAGGACACGGCAATAAACGGTTGACGCGTTTCGATGGCCAGCTCGATTCCGCGGGTCACCTTTTCTCCCACGACAGCGCCCATAGAGCCGCCGATGAAGCCGAATTCCATGGCGCAGCAAACCACTGGGCGGCCATTCAATTGACCTTCCGCGGTGATGATCGCGTCGTTCATACCTAATTTTTTGCGAGCTTCCTTCAGGCGAGTGGCGTACGGCTTGGTATCGGTAAAATTCAGCGGATCAGAAGAAGTCATGCCCGCGTCGTGTTCCGTGTAACGACCATCGAGCAGCATTTCCAGCCGTTTTTTGGCATCCATTTTGAAATGGAATTGGCACTTGGGGCAGACAAAAAGATTTCCTTCCAGGTCTTTGCGGAAAACGATGGTGCGGCAGGAGTCGCACTTGACCCACAGACCTTCCGTGCGCACACGGCGTTCTTCAGGCGGAGTGCTTTGTTCAATGGCTTTTTTGTCGCGTTTGAACCAGGTCATAGATAGTCAGCAATGCGGACTAATAGTCGACTCCCCGCTGCGCCAGTATACCCTTCGTGTACGGGTGTTTCACCTCGCGCATCTCGGTAACCAGGTCTGCGAGCTCGGTTATTTGTGGATGGGCATTTCTGCCAGTGCAGATTACGTGGACGCGCTCAGGCCGATTTTTTAACGCCTTCGCAACCTCGTCCGGGTCGAGCATTTTGTAACTGATGGTGTAATTGATTTCGTCGAGGATCACCAGATCGTATTTCCCGCCGTAAATCGCTTCCCGGCCTGCCTGCCAGCACTCCTGGGCCAGCTTGATATCTTCGGGATCCGTTTCAGCGCCACCGATCTTTACGAAACCGCGCCCCATGGGCCGGATTTCAAATTTGTCGTCGCCCAGCATCTTGGCGGCGTCCAGCTCACCGTAATGCCAGGAGCCTTTGATGAATTGCACCATCAGAACGCGCATGCCCTGGCCTACAGCGCGAAATGCCGTGCCCAATGCGCAAGTAGTCTTACCCTTACCGGGTCCGGTGTAAACGATGAGCAATCCCTTTTCTTCCGGCATCAGAGTCCGATCAGTGGTGCGGAGTGATTGGCGAAACGCAAAGAAGTGTGCGGATTGCTTGCGGAAACGTCAAGAGCTACGCGGCGGATGACGCCCGAAAAAAGATTCCGGCTATTCCAATTGGAGGCGCTTCACGAGTTCCCCTGCAATGCAATGGATGCGGTCTTGCGTGGCTGCAGGCATGGCTGATTTTGTTTTTGCATGCGGGTCGGACAATACGATCCACAAACCCGGCCGGTAAACTTCGTCGTCTCCCGGACAAATCGCGCCAGTCAATTGAACAAGTTCAAGCGCAGGAGGCTTTGAATGCGTGAAATCAAGCTTCGCATTTTCGGGAGCGCCTGCCTGAAAAGGTGGGTGAACCAGCAGGTCCATCAAAACTCCTCGAGCGTCGTCGACGAGGTCGCGAAATCCCTGCGAAACCAGAATCGAGTCGATGTCGCGCGGCGTCGGCTGCTCCAGTTGATCGAGATCGTAATCGGGCAAAGGCTTGTCGAGAGGGATTTCGATCGTGGCTGAGGGCTGATTTACGTCGGCGATAATGCGAATGGACATAGTTGCTTTCGGGTGCACAAACTACTTTGGGTAGGCGCTGCCGGCGAGAATTGAAAAAGCACGGTAGAGCTGCTCTGCGAGCATAACACGCGCAAGTTCGTGCGAGTAGGTCATGGCGCTAAGCGATAACTTTTGCTGAGCCTGGCGCCGAATGTCTTCTGGAAAACCCTCAGCTTCGCCACACACGAAGATCAGTTGACGGGTGCTTCGGTCGCGATGCTCGCCGAGCCATTTGGCAAAGGCTTTAGAGTCCAGGGTTTTTCCCGCATCGTCTAGCAGCACGATGGTGGACGGCTGGTCGAAGGCGAATTTTTTTAGCGCGGCTTCCGATTCGCGCAACTCGATAACTTCGATTGGCGCATAACGACTGATGCGTTTGACGTAATCGTCGATGATGGTTCGAAGTTCCGGCCGGCGAGTTTTGCCTAGCATGACCAGCTTCAGACGCATCTCTTTAGGCCATCAGGAAACTGCTTCACCCGGGAAATGTTCGGGGTCTCCAGCGCCTCGGCGGTTCACGCTATCGTGGCCCAGGCTTTCGGGTGAATCCGGGATTTCCAGTTTCGGCGCGGAACGCCACAGACGCTCCAGATCGTAATAGCGACGCGCCTGCTCGCTGAACACGTGAACGACGAACCCTCCAAAATCAAGGAGAGCCCATTCGGCAGAGCGCTGCCCTTCGCGATGCTCTGGCGAGCGCTGCGCGTGTTTGTACAATTGCTCTTCGACCTCGGTGCAAATGGCCTGCACCTGCGGGGTGCTGAAGCCGGTACAGATGACGAAGTACTCCGTGAACGCGCCTAGGCCGCTCAAATCGAGAACCGTAATTGCCCCGGCTTTTTTTTCCTGTGCCGCATGAACGGCCAGTTGCACACCTTTTGGAAAGGATTCTAGTTTCACTGGTATAACCTTTGTTTCAGAATGTATTCCTCTACCCGGGCAGCCACAAGCCCGTGAATGGATTGACCGCGATTCGCGCGGCGGCGAATATCTGTTGCGGAAAGATCGCTGTTCACGTTTTCCAAAAGATATACCGTGCTACGACGCAGGTGCGCCACCACCTGTGAAGGATGCGCAGCTTCGGTTTCTTTTTTCACATCCGGGCGCGCAATCAAGTCGGGCGGAATGACCAGTCGGAGCGCTTCCGGACGAATGCCCGGGCGATTAGCGACGATGAAGTCGCACAAGCCCAGAAGCGTTTCGTATTCCTTCCACATCGGGATATCCAGAAAGGCGTCCGCGCCAACGATGAAAAAAACTCGATCGCCCGCGCTGTTGTAGGTGTGCCGGAAATAGCGCACGGTGTCGACCGAATAGTGCAGCTGCGTCCCACTGAAATCCTCCCCAGCTTCGGCCAGCGACGGAACGAAGTGAGGATGCTCCGTACAAGCGAGAGAAACCATTGCAAAACGGTGCGGGAAAGGCGCGAGATGTTGTTTCAGCTTGTGCGGCGGCCGGCTGGCTGCAATGAAATGAATTTCGTCAAAATTAAAGCGCCGGTCGGCCGCG
>JGI12635J15846_10003065_pt1 | contig 14580 bp, 11 predicted proteins | sample BlaSpr_A8_OM2_M2_FD_15846 | JGI IMG/M metagenome (IMG submission 15846) | reverse complement strand
GGCAATTCACCTTGGCGCTTGCCAGTTGCGGCAGCGCGTTGACCGCATGTCCGCCCGACAGCATGGTCGCGACGCAGGTGGTGCGGAGCTGCGCGTTATAGACCGGATTGGCGGCGAGCCTGACGAACGAGGTGGCGGCCGGATCAGGCTTGTCCGACAAAACCGTGCGCATGTCGGATGCGGTCTGCTCGCCCTCGAACTGCGCGGTGCGCTCGAAATAGGCGCGCGTGGTGTCGTTGAGTTTCAAAGGAAAGCTGAATTTGGACAGCCGCACCAGCCCCTCGGCCAAGTGATAGATCGCATTGTCCCGGGAGGGGACCGAGCTGTGGCCGCCCTTGTTCTTGACGTCGAGCTGATAGCTCAGCGAGACCTTCTCGCTGGTCTGCACGCTGTTGCGGATCGGCTTGCCGTCTTTCAGGCCGACGCCGCCGCCCTCGTTCAGTGCGAACTCGGCATCGATCAGGTCGCGATGGTTCTTGAGCAGCCACTGGACCCCGAGCGCGTTGCGGTCGAGGATTTCCTCGTCGGTCTCCAACGCAACGATGATATCGCGGTCGGGCTTGTAGCCCTCCTGCTTGTAGCGGATCAGGTTGGTGACAAAGGCCGCGGCCATGAATTTGTCGTCGCCGCTGCCGCGCGCATAGTAATAGCCGTCCTTCTCGGTGAGCTTGAACGGATCGACCGTCCAGTCCTCGCGGTTGGCCGGCACGACGTCGAGATGCGCCAGCAGCAGGATCGGTTTGCGCGCGCCGCTGCCGTGCAGGCGGGCGACCAGATTGCCCTTGCGCGGCGCCGGCGAGAACACCTGGATGTCGGCTTCCGCCAGCCCTGCGGCCTTCAATCGCCCCGCCATCGCCTCGGCCGCCTGTTTGGTATCGCCGGTCGCGGTCGTGGTGTCGATTTCGACCAGTTCCTTGTAGATGTCGAAGGCAAGCTGTTGCTGGGGATTTAACGCTTCGGCAGCGGCCGGGCCTGACAGCACCGGGAAGGTCAGGACCAGGGCCGCCAAGCCTGCGAACCAGACAAGGCGGCTGCGCATTTCTCCGAACATCTCGCTCTCCAAAATTGTCGCCGACCCGTTCAATTGAGACAGCTAAGCCGTTCGCTGGCAAGGTGCCGGAAGCGAACAGTTCTGCGGCCCAGCCATCCTATTTGGCATCCTTGACGGCGATCACCTCGATTTCGACCAGAAATCCGGGATTGGCGAGCGCCGCGACGCCGACCACCGACCTTGCCGGCAAATTGGGCTGGCTGCCGCCGAAGAACTCCGTGTAGCCCTCCATGAACGCCTTGAAATCCATCGGCGCCCGCGCGTCGTGCACCAGAAACACCTGCATCTTGACCACGTCGGCCATGCCGAGCCCAAGACCTTCGAGAATTCCCTTGATCTTGCCGAGAGCCCCGACGGTCTGGGTCCTGGTATCGCCATAGGCCTGCGGGGTGTTCGGCTCGGCATCCTTGTTGACGACCGGCGGCACCTGACCGCTGACGTAATAGGTGGTGGCATCGCCCGAGACTTTTACCGCTTGCGCAATCGGGAAGGTCGAATTTGGAATCGGATATCTCATCACCTCCGCTTGCGCGGCGACGGGACAAACGACAACGGCGCTCAGGAAAAATGCGCCGAGCGAAATCATAATTACGGGCTTCATGGGCTTCCCCCTATTCGCGTGCCGTGGTTTCATCCTTCGAGACGCCATGCTGGCGCATGGCTCCTCAGGATGAGGTCTTGGACCCTCATGGTGAGGAGCGCGGCAACGCCGCGCGTCTCGAACCATGTGGCCATCGGATGCGCGACTATCATTCGCATCGTTATTTCCGAACGCCTTTGACGTCCTCGGCCGTCACCGCGTCCTTGTAGTCATTGCCGAAATGGCTGCGCAGGTAATTCACCACGGCGGCAACCTGGTCGTCGCTCATCATCGCGCCGAAGCCCGGCATGCCGCCGTGGCCGTTGACCACCATCGCGACCGGATAGCCGCTCGACTCCAGATTGCCGTTGCCCGCCAGCGACGGATAGGTTCCGGCGCCGGTGGCGCCCCTGGCGTCGGCCATGTGGCAGCCGCGGCAGACATTGGCGAACAATTCCTCGCCGCTGGTTTCGATGAAGCGGAAGCCCGGGCTTAGCGCAGGCGCGGCGGTTTGCGCGTTCGCCGCGGACGATAGCAGCGAAATGGCCGTCATTGCGAGGAGCAAAGCGACGAAGCAATCCATCCGGCGGCAAAGCAAGAATGGATTGCTTCGCTGCGCTCGCAATGACGGCTGCCGATATCGCCTCACGTCTTGACCACCCGCTCGTGCAGCCTGGCGATAGCGTCGAGCGACGACAGGATCGCGCCCTCCTGCCACGCCGGAATGTAGGAGGCGTGCTCGCCCGCCAGCGCGATCCTGCCGTCGATCTGGCAGAGATTGCCGTAATGCTCGGCCCTTGTGTTGTCGGTCCAGTCGCCGGCGCAGCCGAGCGTAAAGGGCACGCGATGCCAGGCCACGGCGATGCCGTTCTCGAATTCGTCGCGGTATTGCGGATGCAGGCGGGCGCCGAATTCGACAGCGCGGGCGACCCGCTCGGCCGGCGGCATCGCGGTGAACTCGAAGGCGTTGGGACCGTCGAACAGATAGGCGCCGAGCAGCACGGCTTTCCCGGCGCGATTGAAGCCGGTGTTGGGATAGGCAATCTGCCGGATCGGCAAATCGGTGTAGCTGATGCCGCCGTAGATCGCCTCGTCCTCTTCCCAGAAGCGGCGCTTGAACTGCAGGCCGATCTTGACCGACGCCGAATAGGGCACGGCGTCGATCGCGCCCTTCATGCGCGGGCCGATATCGACGGGAAGCTGGCTCAGGATCGAAAGCGGGATGGTGCAGATGCACCAGTCGGCTTTGGCCTGCTGCGGCGCGCCCGGTGCCTTGAGATCGGTATAGGTAACGGTGACGCCGCGGTCGTCCTGCTGGATCCGCGTCACCTTGGCGTCGTAACGGATGACGTCGCCGATCTCTCTGGCGAACGCCTTGCCGATCATGTCCATGCCGCCGGCCGGCTGAAACATCGTGGTCTGGAATTGATAGCGCGCGAAATTCTGCAAATAGCGCCACAGCCGCGAATTCAGGATATCGGACAGCGCGATCGGCTCGCCGGCGACCGGAACGGCGCCAACGCCGCCGCCGGGATCCCTGGCGTAGCCGCGCAGATCGGCGGCAACCAGATTGGCCTTGTAGGCGTAGTTGCGGTCGAGCGCGCCCCACGAGCGCAGCGCCTGCAGCAGGATCTCGCGATCCTCTTTGGTGACGGCCTCGTCGAGCTTGCCCTGTTGGGTGGCCTTGGCGAGCAATTCCGAAACCTGGCCCTGGAAATCGGTCTTGATGTCGCGGATGCGCTGCGGGGCGCCGCCGAACGCCGCGGTCGAATGCAGCAGCGCGTTGTGATTGAGCTGGATGAACGGCTCGAGCGCGACGTTCAGGCGCTTGCAGTAATCGAGAACCGCGCGGTGGTGATAGGGAATCCGCCACGGGCCGGGGTTGATGTAGAGGCCTTGCTCGAACTCGCAAGTCTGCGTGGCGCCGCCAAGCTCGGTGATGGTATCCCCGCCGCGCAAGGTCCAGTTGCGGCCGCCGGGGCGGTTGTTGTACTCCAGAATCCGGACGCTGTAGCCGGCCTTGCGCAGCTCAAGGGCGGCCGTCATGCCGGCGAGCCCGGCGCCGAGGATCAGTACCGACGCGCCCTTCGGATCGCCATCGAGTTTGATGGGCCCCTTGTAGCCGGAGTCGCCGGCAAACCCCAGCGACGTCATCGCGTGATACATCGCCGCACTGCCGGAGACCGCCCCGATCAGGGACAGCAGATCGCGCCGGCTGACGGGGACAGGCTCGCTTGGCATCGTTGCTTGTTGCCCAATTGTTATGCGGCAGCACGACCAAGACACAAGCACATTGTCCTCGCCGCGAAAAGTGCCACCCCTGGCGACGAAATCAATTGACGGTGTTCCGGTCGATCTATCGAATGGGTCAACGAACTCCCCGAACCCGGTTGTTCGAGGCGCAACCGTTGGTTTTCTGAAGGCATTTTTTGAGAGCAAAGCACTGACATGTGGGGATCGATACTGACGGAATGGGCAAGCCTGATTCTGCGCTGGCTGCACGTGGTGGCCGCGATCGGATGGATCGGCAGCTCGTTCTATTTCATTCATCTCGACCTCAGCCTGAAGCCGTACGGCGACTTGCCTGAGGGCGCCGATGGCGAGGCTTGGCAGGTCCATGGCGGCGGCTTCTACCGCATCGTGAAATATCTGGTGGCGCCGGCCAAAATGCCGGACGAGCTGACCTGGTTCAAATGGGAGGCCTATACGACCTGGCTGTCTGGTATCGCGCTGATGGTGGTCGTGTACTATCTCGATGCCGAACTGTTCCTGGTCGACAAGGCCAATATCGACCTGACGCCGCTGCAGGCTGGCTTGTTTTCGCTCGGTAGCCTCGCGCTGGCGTGGCTGCTCTATGAAGGCGCCTGCCGGTCGGGGCTGGCCAGGCGCGAACTGCCGTTTGCGATCGGCGGCTACCTGTTTCTGGTCGGCCTCACTTACGCCTTCACCCATGTGCTGAGCGGACGCGGCGCGTTCAACCAGATCGGCGCGATCGTCGGCACCATCATGGTCGCCAACGTCTTTGCCGTGATCATTCCCAACCAGAAGAAGGTCGTAGCCGCCCTGTTGGCCGGCAAGGCGCCCGACCCCGCGCTCGGCAAGACCAGCAAGGAACGTTCGGTTCACAACAACTACCTGACCTTGCCGGTGATCGTGCTGATGATCAGCAATCACTATCCGCTGTTGTTTGCGACCCGCTACAACTGGCTGATCGTGGCGATCGTGCTCGCGCTCGGCCCGATCATCCGGCATTTCTTCAACGAGCGGCACGCCGGGCGGAAATCGCCATGGTGGGTGTGGGGTGTCGCCAGCGCCGGCATGATCGCGATCGGGCTGCTGTCGGCCGCCGGTCCCCGCGACATCAAGACCGGCGCGCTGGCCGCGCCCGCGACCTATGCCAATGTCGAGGAGATCGTGCTGTCCCGCTGCAGCATGTGCCACGGCGCCGAGCCGGTGTGGGCGGGGATCGTGACCGCGCCGCGGGGCATCCTGCTCGACGATGCCGAGCACATCCATCGCAACGCCCGGCTGATCGGGCGCAACGCCGCCTGGTCGAGCGCGATGCCGCCCGGCAATGTCACCGAGATGACCGGCGAAGAACGGGCCCAGATCGCGGCCTGGCTGGCGGCCCCGGACCAATAAACCGTCAATCCTGTTTTGATGCCCATCCAGGCGGCCGCGGCGGATTCTTCACCGGCGGCGCGCGGTTGCGAGCTTGATCTTTGTCAAAAGCTCCCCAGTTGGGGCTTGCTGGTCCGACGAGATGATCAGACGCACGGACATGTGGGATACCCGCTCGACCATAAGCCGATGGGCGCACGTTCTGGAACGGACCGGGCTCGCTTTGACCGGGGCTTCCTGCGGGCTGTTCGTGGCCGCGCATGTGGGGCGCGCCAATATCGACCTGATCGGTTCGGCCGCCACCGTGCTGGCGATGATGCTTTACGGAGCGGCCGGTTTCTATCTCGGGATCGACCTGCCTCCGGCGCCGCCGGATCACCGCATGCACCTGCCGCTGCGGCGCCGGCTCGGCACCAAGGAGGACGCGGTGGAGCTGCTGAGCGCGGCCGGCACCTTCCTCGCCGCGGCCGCGGCGGTGGTGTCCGTCTCCAGCATCGTTCTGGACGAGACCGCGCATGCGCCCACCGCAATCCTGATCAGCCTGTGCTGGGGGATCGGCACCACCATGCAGATTGCCGCCGGCATCATTACGCGGACGCGGAGCGATAATTCCTCGATCCTATAGGCAAACCGCAATTATTCGCCCTCGCGCCCGATTGACGGAACAGCACGGCCGTACAACACTTGCCGCGCGTCCCGGCCTGGCGCCGCATTGTCGTCGGCCGGACGTTGCAGGAGTTGCATAAGCGCGAGAGGGCCAATGGCGGCAAAGGATCCCGTCAACTGGATGCTGTCCGAGGCGATCGATCAGCTCGCCCGCGCCGAACGGCTGCGCCAGCAGTTCTTCAGCCTGCAGGCGAAGGCGGGCGCGCAGGAGTCCTACTGGGAACCGCCGATCGACGTGCTGGAGACCGAGCGGGAATTCCTCATCCTGGTGGCGCTCCCCGGCGTCGACCCCGAACAGGTCGAGGCCGTGATCGAACACGGCACGCTGATCGTCAGCGGCAACCGGGTGCTGCCGGACGAGTTGCGCGACGCCCGGATTCATCGGCTCGAGCTGCCGCAGGGCCGGTTCGAACGCCGCATCGCGCTGCCCATCGGACGCTACGCCGTCAGCCGCTTCGCCGTGAACGGATGCGTTGCGTTGCGGCTGGCGAAGTCCGTGTGAGGGTTTGGTCATGGCGCGAGAGGAATCCGCTTCCACTTCGTCCGCCGCCCCGCAGGCGGATGCCGTGCCGATCCCTAACGACGCCCTGATCATCGTCCCGGTCCGCAATACCGTGCTGTTTCCGGGCGTGGTCGCGCCCATCACCATTGCGCGGCCGAAATCGGTCGCCGCGGCCCAGCAGGCGTTGCGCGAACAGCGGCCGATCGGCATCCTGTTGCAGCGAAACCCAGAAGCCGAAGACCCCACGCCCGACGACCTCTACCGGATTGGCACGGCCGCCAACATCGTCCGCTACATCACGGCGCCGGACGAGACCCATCACCTCATCTGCCAGGGCGTGCAGCGCGCCCGGATGCTCGATTTCCTTCCCGGCACGCCCTTCCCCGCCGCGCGGGTGCTGCATATTCCCGAGCCCACCACGACCTCGCCGGAGATCGAGGCGCGATTCCTGAATCTGCAGCGGCTCGCGATCGAAGCGATCCAGCTGTTGCCGCAAGCGCCGCCGGAACTGCTCAATGCGTTTCAGTCGGTCACGTCACCGGCGGCGCTCGCCGATCTCGCGACCTCCTACATGGACATCAAGCCGCAGGACAAGCAGGAGATTCTGGAGACCATCGATCTTGGGGCGCGGATGGAGAAGGTGTCGCGCCACCTCGCCGAGCGGCTCGAAGTGCTTCGCCTGACCGCCGAGATCGGACAGAAAACAAAAGCCACCTTCGACGAGCGCCAGCGCGAGGCGATCCTGCGCGAGCAGATGGCGACCATCCAGCGCCAGCTCGGCGAAGGCGACGGCAAGACGCAGGAAGTCGCCGAGCTGAACGAGGCGATTGCCAAGGCGCAGATGCCGCCCGAGGCGGAAAGCCAGACCCGCAAGGAAGTGCGCCGCTACGAACGGATGCCGGAGTCGGCCGCCGAGGCCGGCATGGTGCGCAGCTATCTCGATTGGCTGATCGAGCTGCCCTGGGCGCTGCCGCCGGAAAAGCCCATCGATATCGGGCAGGCGCGGCGCATCCTCGATGAGGATCATTTCGGCCTGGAGAAGATCAAGAGCCGGATCGTCGAATATCTGGCGGTACGGAAACTGGCGCCGCACGGCAAGGCGCCGATCCTGTGCTTCGTCGGTCCGCCCGGCGTCGGCAAGACCTCGCTCGGCCAGTCGATCGCGCGCGCCATGGACCGGCCGTTCGTCCGGGTCAGCCTCGGCGGCGTGCACGACGAGGCCGAAATCCGCGGCCACCGCCGCACCTATATCGGGGCGCTGCCCGGCAACATCATCCAGGCGATCAAGAAGGCGGGCGCGCGCAACTGCGTGATGATGCTGGACGAGATCGACAAGATGGGACGCGGCATCCAGGGCGATCCGTCGGCGGCGATGCTCGAAGTGCTCGATCCCGAACAGAACTCCACCTTCCGCGACAATTATCTCGGCGTGCCGTTCGACCTGTCGCGCGTGGTATTCCTCGCCACCGCCAACATGCTGGATACGATTCCCGGTCCGTTGCAGGACCGCATGGAGATCATCAGCCTGCCCGGCTACACCGAGGACGAAAAGCTCGAGATCGCGCGGCGCTATCTGGTGCGCCGCCAGATCGAGGCCAACGGCCTGAAGCCGGAGCAGGCCGAGATCGAGATCGACGCGCTGCGGCTGATGATCAAGGGCTATACCCGCGAGGCCGGCGTCCGGGCGCTGGAGCGGGAAATCGGCAAGGCGCTGCGCCATGCCGCGGTCGAGATCGCCGAGGGCACGTCGAGCAAAGTCACCATCTCCGCCAACGACCTCACCGCCGTTCTCGGCCAGCCCCGCTTCGAAGGCGAGATCGCGATGCGCACCAGCGTCCCCGGCGTCGCGACCGGGCTCGCCTGGACGCCGGTCGGCGGCGACATCCTGTTCATCGAGGCGACGCGGATTCCGGGAAAAGGCGGGTTGATCCTGACCGGCCAGCTCGGCGACGTCATGCGCGAGAGCGTGCAGGCGGCGCTGACGCTGGTGAAGAGCCGCGCCGCGCAGCTCGGCATCGATCCCGCGCTGTTCGAAAAAAGCGACATCCATGTCCACGTGCCCGCCGGCGCCACGCCGAAGGACGGGCCGAGCGCGGGGGTGGCGATGTTCACCGCGCTCACTTCGCTGCTCACCAGCCGCACGGTCCGCAGCGACACCGCCATGACCGGCGAGATATCGCTGCGCGGCCTGGTGCTGCCGGTCGGCGGCATCAAGGAGAAGGTTGTCGCCGCCGCCGCGGCCGGCCTGACCCGGGTGATGCTGCCGGCGCGCAACCGGCGGGATTTCGACGACATCCCGCAGGGCGCGCGCGAACAATTGCAGTTCATCTGGCTGGAGCGCGTCGACGACGCGGTCGCAGAGGCCCTGGAAAAGACCCCGCAGGCGGAAGCCGCAGCCGAATAGAGCGGCGCCATCGCGGCTTTCGTCGTGGACGTAAAGCTAGCTTCCGAGTCGCGGCAACAGCTTCAGCGCGTTGCCGCGCTCGATGTCCATCAGTTGCGCCTCGGTGAAGACCCCGGACTCCCGCAACCCCCTGACATGGTCGATGCCGGTGCGGTATGGGAAGTCGGTGCCGAACACGATCTGCGAGAGCGGAATGATCGCCGTCAGCGCCGACATCGCGGCCTTGTTGGAAGTCTGCGCCGTGTCGTAGGTGAAACGCTTCAATTCGGCCAGCGCCCCCTCCGGCACCGTGTCCTTGGCGTCGGGGACCAGCAGCGGATTGCGGACGAAGCGCTCGATCAGAAACGGCATGGTGCCGCCGGCATGCGAGAAGATCCAGCGAATATCGCGGAATTTCCGCGCATTGCCGCTGAACACGATGTCGGCGATGGTGCGCGTGGTATCGGTGCCGAATTCGATCATCACCGGCTGCTGGGTCTTGACCAGATTGACGCAGCAATTGGCCGTGGTCGGATGGGTATAGACCAGCGCCTTGCGCCGGTTGAGTTCTTCCATCACCGGCAGGAACGAGGGATCGCCGAGCCATTTGTCGCCGTAGCTCGTCATCAGGCCGATACCGTCGGCTTTCAGCGTGTCGAGCGCGTAGGCGATCTCCTGCAGGCTGCCGTCGGTATCGGTCAGCGGGATCATCGCAAAATTGCCGAAGCGGCCGGGATGGTCGGCTCTCAGTTTGGCTGCGTATTCGTTGCACTCGCGCGCCAGTTTGCGGGCGGCTTCGCCGGAGGTGATACCAAGGGCAGGCGTGGTCACCGAGAGCATCGCAACTTCGACGCCCGCTTTGTCCATGTCAGCGAGCGATTTCTCCGGCGTCCAGTTGATCATCAGCGGATCGCGGAAACCGCTCGCACTAACGGCAGAAATGAAGGTCGGGGGCGACAGATGATGGTGGACGTCGATGCGATAGGGTTTTGTCGCCTCCGCCGTCTGCGCCGCTGCACGCCCGGGCACGCCGAGACCGACCGCGGCCATCGCGGCCGCGCCAGCGACAAATTTGCGCCGGTTCAGCGCCGGACCTGACAACGAAAGCGTGCCGCTGTCGCAGCATGCGCATCCGCGATACGACCAGTGGTGTCCGTTCTTCATAGTGTCCTCCCTGTCGGTCCCTTCGGGACTCCTGTTCTAACGCTCGGCCTCAGCCGTCGATGATCGCCACCGCCCGGGTCCAGCCCGCCGAGGCGCGTTCGATCTTGACCGGAAAGCACGACACCATAAAGCCGGTCGATGGCAATTGTTCGAGGTTGTGCAGCTTTTCGATATGACAATAACCGATATGACGCCCGGCCTTGTGGCCTTCCCAGATCAGACTGGCGTCTTTGGTCTCGGCGTATTTCTTCGCGGTGTAGACGAACGGCGCATCCCAGCTCCAGCCGTCGATGCCGGTCAGCCGCACGCCGCGCTCGAGCAGGTACATCGTCGCCTCATAGCCCATGCCGCAGCCGGAGGTGACGTAATCCTGGCGGCCGTATTTGGCTCCCGCCGAGGTGTTGACCACCACGATCTCCAGCGGCGAAAGCGAATGCCCGATCCGCTTGAGTTCGTTCTCGACGTCCTTTGCGGTCGCCACATAGCCGTCCGGCAAATGGCGGAAATCCAGTTTCACGCCCGGCTGCAGGCACCATTCCAGCGGCACCTCGTCGATGGTCCATGAACGCTCGCCGCGGTTCATGGTCGGATGAAAGTGCCAGGGCGCGTCGAGGTGGGTGCCGTTGTGGGTGGAAAGGCTGACCTGCTCGACCGCCCAGCCCTGCCCGTCCGGCAGATCCTCCGCCTTCAGCCCTTCGAAGAACTGCAGCATGCGCGGCAGGCCCTGCTGGTGATCGATATAGACGATCGTTGGATGTCCACCCGGCGGATCGGCGGGCACGTCGTTCTGCAGCGGCACGGAGATATCGATCAGTCGTCTGGCCATCGGCGTTTCCCCGTTTTCTAGATCAGACCGGCTTGATGCCGGCTTCGGCGACGAAGTCGGCGCGTCGTCGCGCTTTCTTCCTGTTTGGCCGGTTCGAGGCATTATCCGCACTTCACGTGCCGCCGGGCTGACGGCCAGCGAAGGTTGCGGCTCCGGCACCCTAAAGACCGTCTGGTTTATCGCAATGACTTTGTCGACGGAAGCCGGACCGGTATGGTGTCTCCATGCGGGTGCGCCCTCGGGTCGGCGAAATCGGAGGATCGGTTGCGATTTCTTGGAATGCTGGCCAGTGCAATCCTGCTGCCGCATCCGGCCACGATCCGCGCCCAGGCGGTCCGGGATATGCCAACGAAATATCCCGAGAATGCGATGTCCGGACTTGGCATCACGACCTTCGCAAGATACGTCGTCTCGAACCATAGGACCGCGATGGGATCGGCGATAGCCTGCGCCGGCTTCCTCCGCCACTTCAAATTTCCCTTGCAATGTCAGGTAGCATCTCCGTAGAGTTTCATAGGGGAGAATGCCGATGTTCGCACAGATCAAATGGATCCTTGCTGCGACAATCCTTGCATCGTTCTTGTCGACCGGAAGATGCCATGCTCAAATCCCGAGCGCCCTGGAAAATGATCCCAAGCAGCTCGTGATCTCATTGGTATTCGCCTTGCAGGTTGGCGATCAGTTGACGCTATACCGTTGGTTTGGAACGGATCTTCTCAATTCAACGCTCGCACGGACTTCCGGAACCGGAAAGGACGACAAGTTGGTCGGGCTGGGACCTGTGCTCGAGGTGAAGATCGAGGGTGTCGAGAGCACCAAGCAAACAACCAATACCGTCGGACCACTACAACAAATCATCACGAGCTTTAAGGCGCAGGTGACCCACCAAAAGGGTACCGTCTCCTGGCAATTCGAGATCGACGATGCGACAAAGCGGTTTCGCACCGCTACATTCGACCTGTTGCCGGTCACCGCAGGACCCAATCCAAACATTGCGCAAACCGCCGATCCGGGCTCGGCACCGTTCAAACAGATCGTCGTGTCGGAGCTTGAGCCTGTCAAGATTCCACCCTCGATTCGCATCCTTAAGGAGACCGCGGCGGTTTCTTTTGAAAAACAGGCCAAGAAAGCGGCCGGGCCGGCGCACAACAAACATCGGTTTACGCGGCCGTCCACCAGCACAGGCGAAGCGGACGACACCTCGGTCAACGCCGCCACCGACACAGTCCCTAATTCCACCAGTTCGAACACGGCAAAGCCCGCCGCCGAAACACCCTCTTTGGTTCCGCTGGCGGCAACCGCTCCGTTCGACTCCCGCGTCGTCGACTTCCTGTTCGCTACCACCCGCAAGCAAGGCCCGCCGTTGAACAGCAACGTGACCTTTACCGGCGATCGCAATCCGGAAGTCACGCTGGGCGCGGCCTCGATCCGAATTCCGGAAGATCACAAGATCGGACGAATTGAGCTTCCGACGGTGTGGGACAAGCTGGGCCTGACCATCTTTGAGGCATCGACCAAAGAGCAGAGGAATTTCACGATCCGGAAGGTCACGACGTTAACACCCGACCAATGGGACGGAATCATCAAGGCGAAAGCGCCGAAGACCGCCCTGATATTCGTGCACGGGTTCGACAACACATTCGAAGATGCCTTGTTCAGAACGGCCCAGATCGTCTGGGATTTGCAATATCCAGGTCTCGCTGTCCTGTTCTCATGGGCTTCGGCAGGCGACCTCAGCGGCTACGTCTACGATCTGAACAGCGCCGAACTCGCGCGGCCCGCATTCACAGCGCTTTTGCAATCCCTCAAGGAGAAATACGCAATCGAGAAGGTTCAGATCATCGCTCACAGCATGGGCAACAAACTGGTTCTCGATGCGCTTTCCTCGTATTCGGAGACCGCAAATCCCGACAAAGTCGCGCAGCTGATCATGGCGGCTCCCGACGTCGACCGGGATAATTTCATTCAGATGATCCCCAAGGTGCAAAGAATCACCCAGGGCATGACGCTCTACGCGTCGTCAGCAGACAAGGCGCTCGAAGCATCGCGGATTCCCGCCAAGGTTCCCCGTGCGGGCGACGTACCGAAGGAAGGGCCGGTCATCCTGCCCAATCTGGAAACGATAGATGTCACGGCCGTCGGCAACGAGATTTTTGGTCTCGACCACAGCGTGTTCGCGACCAATCGCGACATCATGGATGACATCAAGCTCGTGCTTGCAATCGGACTGCATCCTCCAAACGACCGGCTGTCCGAGATACGACCCGTTCCGGACCCCCCGGCAGCCGCGACATATTGGAGATATGTCCCCTGATGCCGGAGTGATGAGGTTCCGCGCGCAGGCCTGATCAACGGCTTGGGGCCGAGCCCGTTCGCGCCGCCGGCCTGCGTTCGATCGGATCGATATCGATGGCGCGCAAGCGGCCCATGCGCAGCACGTCCATCGCGAGCCTGCGGCCGATCCGGTCGCGGTCGAGAACGCGGATCAGATCGTCGACGCCGTTGACGTCGACGCCATCCAGCCTGATCACGACGTCGCCGGGCACCAGCCCGGCCTTCGCCGCCGGCCCGTCCGGCTCGATCTGCGCCAATAGCGCGCCCATCTTGTTGTCGACACCGGCGACCACCGCATGGCGTCGCGGGATCGGCGCGGTCTGGCCGGACACGCCGATATAGGCGCGCCGGACGTAGCCGTGGCGGATGATTTCCGACAGCACGAATTGCGCGGTGTTGCTGGCGACCGCAAAGCAGATGCCCTGCGCGCCGCTGATGATCGCGGTGTTGATGCCGATCACCTCGGCGGACGACGACACCAGCGGCCCGCCGGAATTGCCGGGGTTGAGCGCCGCGTCGGTCTGGATGACGTCCTCGATGGTCCGGCCGCTCACCGAGCGGATCGAACGGCCGAGCGCGGAAACCACGCCGGCGGTCACCGTCGATTCGAAGCCGAGCGGATTGCCGATCGCGACCACGAGCTGCCCGCGGCGCAAGGTCTTGGAATCGCCGAGCGAGGCGTAGCGCAAATCGCGCGCGCCGTCGGCGCGCAGCAGCGCGAGATCGGTGTCGGGATCAACGCCGAGCACGCGGGCGTCCGTGACGATGCCCTCGATGTCGCGCAGCCTGATCTCCTTCGACGACCCGACCACGTGGCTGTTGGTCAGCACGAGGCCATCCGGGGAGATGACGATCCCGGAGCCGACCCCGCCGCGCTCGCGCGGGGTGCGCATCTTCGAGCCGGTTTCGACCCGGACCACGGCAGGTCCGACCCGGTCGGTCACGCCGATCACGGCGTTGGAATAGGCGTCGAGCAGGGCTTGATCGGAGGCGGCGGTCGGCCCGGCCGCTTGAGCGGCGGAGCCCTCATCGAATGTATGATGGGTATAATCCAACATGGCGAATCCCTCTGGCCATGACAGATGGTGCCCATTCCGTCCCGTCGCAAGTGCCCAGGAAACGGCGCCCGGCCATGCGGCCGGGCCCCTAGCCGTTGCGTTGAGAAGCTACGGTCGACATTTCAATATCGGCCGTCATCCGAGGGGCTGTCTTGGCGCGGGATTTCGGGCCCGGCCCCCGCATGTAATGAAGTTCCGGGCGGTAGCGGCTGCTCAAACGCGGCGCCCTCACGATGCGCCGCAGGAACCTGGCGAACGCCATTCCGAATGATCTGCGCAATTTGTCCTCCTGGCGTTGCTGGCGCGTTTTCATGTTCAAAGCTGTCCCGTCAGCCGTTCATGAAAAGCGGTGCTGCGCGGGTCCAGCCCGGTAAACGAAACCGTGGCGCCGTGGG
>JGI12635J15846_10003062_pt1 | contig 14588 bp, 9 predicted proteins | sample BlaSpr_A8_OM2_M2_FD_15846 | JGI IMG/M metagenome (IMG submission 15846) | reverse complement strand
CTCGCCCGCACCTGCCGTCGAGCCGCCAGCGCGGCCTGCCATTCTTTTTAATCGCTGGCAGGAAGACTGGTCGGTCCTCGCGAATCCCGACGTTCCGAAAGAGCCCTTTGATAACCTCAAATACATCTCTCTGTCCGATCAAGATCCTCAGACCTATCTTTCCTTAGGTGCAAACCTACGAGAGCGATTCGAATCCAATGACGCGACAAGTTTCGGCGTCGGGACTAATCGCACGGCCAACTACGATATCAGTCGGCTGGAGACAGATGCCGATTTGCGCGTCGCCGGGCAGCTTCAGTTCTTTGCGCAGCTGCAAAGCGATTACGCCATCGATAAGGACGTTCACACGCCCGTCGATCAAGATCGGCTCGATCTCGAGCAGGCGTTCGTGACCCTGACGGAGCCCCTCGACGGCGGGCTCCTCAAAGTACGCTTGGGCCGCCAACAGATCGGCTTTGACTTGCAACGATTTGTCTCGGTTCGCGATGGACCGAACGTACGCCAGTCCTACGATGCAGCATGGGTCGACTATGAGTACGGCAAATGGCGCTACATCACTTTTTACAGTCATCCGGTTCAGGATCAGGATCTGCGCCCATTTGATGATTACAGCAGCCCGCACTTAAGTTACGGGGGTTTTCGCGTCGAGCGCAAAGTGATGCAGTCGGCGAGTGTGGAGATCTATGTTTCACGCTTTTCTCAAGACGATGCCAGGTTCCCCAGCATTATCGGCAATGAACGGCGAGACATTGCGGATATCCACTTCGCCGGCACGCATGGCCCGATGGATTGGGACATCGAAGCCATGCACCAATCGGGCAGAATCGGGATTGACGATATCGAAGCCTGGGCGTTCGGAAGTTTGGGCGGGTATACATTCGCCTCGATTCCGTGGACGCCGCGTTTGGGTCTTCAGGTCGATGCGGCCTCGGGTGATAAAAACCCGCACGATAATCAGCTCAACACTTTCAATCCCCTCTTTCCCAACGGCTACTACGTAACCCTCGCCGGATACACCGGGTTTGTGAATTTCATTCACCTCAAACCCTCGATAACTGTACACCCGCTGCCGCGATTGAAGCTTATGACCGCGATCGGAGCGCAGTGGCGCGAAACCACCGCCGATGCGGTGTACACGCAGCCCGATAATGCCGTCGCCGGTACCGCAGGCCGGGCGGGCCAATACACCGGCACCTACGGGCAGTTTCGGGGCGATTACACGCTGAGCGAGCATGTTTGGCTCGCGCTCGAGGTGGTCCATTTTGCCGTCAGCGACGTCATCCGTGAGGTCGGTGGACACGACTCGAATTACATCGGCGCCGAAATCCGGATGGGTTGGTAATCATCATGAAACCGAGTCTTCCCACCTTGTTAAGTTTCAACGGCGGTTATGTGGACACCGCCGGGTACATCGCCTTGCAGGGATTATTTACCGCGCATGTCACCGGTAACTTCGTCACCATAGGGTCCGCGCTGGTCTTCGGTACCTCCGGCGTCGTGGCCAAGCTCTTGGCGCTTCCGGTGTTTTGCGCCGTGATCATCATCACTCGACTCGCGAGCTTCCACCTCCCCCGCAATCGATCCGCATTACACACCATGCTGACGGTAAAGCTCGTGCTCCTGATGCTAGGCGCCTATCTGGCGATCCGTTTAGGCCCGTTTGTCAACGGCGATACGTGGTCCGCGATCTTAACGGGCATGACGCTCGTCTCCGCCATGGCGATCCAAAATGCGGTGCACCGGATTCATTTGGGTACCGCGCCACCGACCACGCTGATGACCGGCACGACCACTCAAATGATGATCGATATTGCCGATGTGATCCGCGGTTTATCGCCCGAAACCCAGGACGCGACTCTCGGTCGCCTGCGACACATGGCAGTAGCCGTCCTCACCTTCGCCTTTGGCGCCGCCGCCGCTGCGTACCTGTTCGGTCAACTCGGATCGTGGTGCTTCGTGGTGCCGCCAATGGTCGCGCTTGCCGCGCGGCTTTCGGCGAATTCGACGCAGGCCGCGCCGCCGCTGCGGTTGGCCGCGCCATTGTCGCGACCCTTCAGTTGATACGTCAATCGTGCGGCCAGTTTTGTGGACAGAAACGTCCGGGAAGGGTCTGCAGGGTGAGGCAACTCCATGTGCCGCAAGAATGACTTCCAGCGCGACGAGGACGAGCCGAGCCACGGATCCTCGGGCGACGCTCGCCGCAACAAGTCATGTCGACTATTCACCATCTCTTGGCCCTCCTGTGGCGTGTTGACCATGCGTTTGACCGCCAACATCCACACTTTATGAGTGAGGCCTCAGGGTAAGAACTTCGAGAGTCATGGGCTTGCTCCATTCGGGGTATCGGGCCGCCCCTCATTCGGGAAGGCTTTCGCCTGAGCGTTCTGATCTACTCCATGTCATGTGATAACGCGATCGCAACACCCATGCGAACGATTCCGCTCTCCCTCGCCTGAGCGGCATGAAAGAAGGACGCTCGACAGCATGCAGACTTTTCTTGCCGCCGGTCTCGGCACAACGGTCAACACGCTACTGGCATCGGTAGTTCTGATCGCGGTCGGTCTTCTAGGCGCTCGCCATTGCCGACCCGGCCGACCGCTCATGTACTTTTTTATCCAATTTCTGGTGTTCGCAAGCCTGACGTTCCTGATGTTCGCCAGAGACATCGTTCCATATCGACCCGTAGCACCCGGCTGGTCTGCTCCCGAACGGTTACTGGTGGGATTTCTCGAGATCCTCTGGTGGCTCGCCGCCGCTTGGCTCACGTCAGGATTCTTGCGAGCATTCGTGGTCCTCGGCCGCAAGCCCACCGAGGCTAAGCTGGTGCAGGACTTGCTGGCCGCGCTGATTTACCTGGCGGCGATGTTCGCCATTGTCGCCAACGTACTGGACCTCCCGATCAAGGGGCTATTGGCGACCTCAGGGGCCCTCGCAATCGTTATTGGACTTGCCCTGCAAAGTTCTTTGGGCGATGTCTTCTCAGGGATCGTGTTGAATCTCGAACGCCCCTATCACGTCGGGGACTGGATCATCCTGGACGCCGAACTCCAGGGAACCGTGATCGAAACCAATTGGCGAGCGACACATGTTCTGACGAGCAGTGGGGACATCGCCGTCATTCCCAATAGCGCCGTCGCCAGGTCGAAGCTGATTAATTGCAGTGCGCCCACCAAAGTGCATGGCGTTACGACCCGCATCAGGTTGGAGTCCGCTCTGATGCCCGCAGCCGGCTGTGAGCTGATGAGAGAAGTGCTGCTGGGAAGCACGCATATTCTACGAACACCGCCGCCGACCGTGACGATCAAGGATCTGAGCGCCGACATGATCGACTTTGAGCTCGGGTTTTCGGTCGCAGATATTGGCGTGGTAGACGATGCGAGAAACGAGGTGTTTGACCGGGTGCATCGCGCGGCGACGGCGGCCGGCATCCGCTTCGCATCTCGCTTGGCGCCGCTTAACTCCAACTCAGCTACAGACGCCACGGAATCGGCGACTCCGGCCCGGCTCATAGCGGGTATTTCGTTGTTCTCCACGTTGACGGAGTCGGAAAAGGCGGCGTTGGCCGTGCAGATGATCCGTAAGGACTACAAGGCGGGTGAGGTGATCGTTCCAAATGGAACCGTCGTGCAAGCCTTAAACATCATTAGCGACGGCGTGTTGGTCGCCACCGAGGAACAAAATGGTCGTCGGTTTGAACGCATGCGTTTGACACCGGGCATTTACTTTGGCGAAACCGGGCTCTTGACCGGTCAGCCCTTAACTGGAGAAATTACCGCCCTCACCAAGGCCGTGATTTACGAAATATCCAAGGACGCGTTGCTGCCACTGCTGAAAGCGCGACCGGGAATGGCCGAGGAATTAAGCGAACTTCTCGCGAGCCGCCAGCTGGCGAGGCGAATTGTGCTCGATCAACTGCATACCAATGAAACGCACCAAGACGGACTCGCGAGTCGCGTGGCCGCCAATATCAGACGCATTTTTTCGCTGCACTGAGCGCCGCAGACTATTCTCGCTTGGTAAAGCGTCGCGGCCCGATTGTTCAGCGCCGCCATCGAAGGGCAAATCTCTTCGAAATGGAGCGAAAGGACTTCGTGTGCTCCTCATGGTATGCGACACCCGCCGGAACGATCAGCTCAATTTCAATGCCCGCGCGATCCTTTGTCCACAAATTAAAGATCCCGCCCATTTTCTGCGCCCGTTCGCGCATACCCTGAAGGCCAAAGTGGCGGGGCCTGCGTCCGGTTGCTTGCACCGACGATTCTAGTCCCTTGCCGTTGTCCCTGACCCGCAAACTAAAATCGGTGATGTCATAGGCGACCTCTACCTCGACGACGGATGCCTGCGCGTGTCTCGCCGCATTGGTTAGCGCCTCACGAGCAATCCGATAGACATCATCCGCAACCGAAGAAAGAAGGAGCCGTGGCGTTCCAGTGACAACTATGCTGAAAGCGACGGGGGATCCTGCGAAGAGCTCTTCTCCGGCCCGCGCTATGGCGGGCGCCACATCGGAATCGAGGGCCGTCGTTCGAAGATCGACCACCCGGTCGCGTGCTTCATTTAATAAATCGTCAGCTTGATCGAGGGCCGACTCCATTTCTCCGCGCATGGGATCGGGCCGCTTCAAACGGCCGGCGAAGCCTTGAAACAGTAATATCAAGCCTTGAGTGCTTTGCAGCAGGGTGTCATGCAATTCGCGGGCAATTCTTTCCCGCTCTTCGAGGCGAACGCTAAGTCGCCCTTGGACTTGCTTTGTGAGCTGATGCAGGCGGATCCGATACAGTTGCCACAACACCAGCAGAACTGACAATCCGCACAGCGTATGGAACCAGCGGGTCTGATAAAACATGGGGGGAGTCGTTAAGGTTATCGAGGCACCCACATCGTTCCAAAGCCCGTCCTCGTTCGCGGCAAGCACTTGAAACTTATGCTTCCCTGAGGACATGTTTGTGTAGAACGCCTGTCGTCGCGTACCCACGTCCTGCCAGCCTGCATCCACTCCTTCGAGTTTGTATTTGAATCGTACTCGACTCGGCATGGAAAGACTCAAGGCGGTGTAATCGATCTCAAAGTTAGCAGTTCCGGCCGGCAATATTACTTCGGCGCCTCCCGAAAAATTCTTTTCGCTTGCCCTGACTGAGGTAATGATCACGGGTGGTTTCAGGGGGTTTCGGTGCACGTTTTTAGGATCAATCCAATAGACGCCCTCCGTAGTTATGAACCATACCTTACCGTCGCCGGCTTCCCGAGCTGAAGGCAGATTGGTGATTTGGGGCGGAGGCTCTTTCAGGCCATCCTCATAAGTCATGAGCTCCACGTGTACCTGATGATGATGGTCCGCTATGAATGCCGCAACGTCATTGGCCGAGATGTGGCTTATTCCGTCACTTCCGTGCAGCCACAAGTCGCCATCGTCACTTTGTACGATGCCGGATACGCCGGTAAGACCCTTGCCGTCACTGACAACGGGCCAGTAATGCTCGTCCGCGTAGAGGCCGACAGTGCGTTCACCCGCGAGCCAAACACGTGCGTCGCGAAAGGCGATCGCGGTTACGCGGCCTAAAGCCGCTTCGCTCAGGTTGGGGAGCATTCGCACAGCCTCCTTGTCGATAACCGCCACCTTGCTGCCGAAGTAGCCGGCCCAAAGGCGCTCGCGCGGATCAACGACGAGGGTGACGGGGACCTCTCGCGGCAGATTCGACAATCCGCCGTTTAACGTCCATCCGTCCCCGTCCCGCCGAAAAAGTCCATTTTTCACCACCGCGATCCACAGCTTCGCATCCTGGTCCCGAACAATTGACGATATGTAGCCCTTCGGATGAGGTATTGGCTGCCACTTGTTCTCCGCGTAGTGAAACAAGAGTTCTGGAGACCGTGCGACCCACGCACCCCCATCACTATCAACCCATAGGGAATAAATGGCGGTCCAGGTGGGAGTGCGGGAAACGAAATCGGCATTTATGAGCGGCTCACTCTGAAACGGCGCGAATTTCAGAAGGAAGTGCGTACTCGCGAGCAACACCTCGCCGTGCGGCGTGATCGTGACGGCTGGACTATGGATAGATATCGTTGTTGAGGCCGAATGCAGCTTATTCGACCTAAATCGCTCGAGGGCAGTTGCGGTGGCCGCCCACATTGTTCCCTCCCGATCCTCTAACATTGAAAAGGAAACATCCATTGGCGAAGTCCAGCTTGATTTGGCCGCGCGCTGTTGTTCAGGCGTCAATCGATAGCCATTCTTGATGAAGCCGACGATGCTCTGAATTCGAAATACGCGAAGTTGATCCGCAAAATACATCGTCGACCAAAGTCCCCCTTCGCGGTCGCAAAACACGTACCCGGAAACGTTTGTTATATCCTCACCGCGGCGGAAAAGCAGGCCGGTAACCCAACTCGGACCATCCGGAAGAGCACGAATTCCTGCAACAGCGTCTGATACCCAAGTTCTACCATCTCCACAGTTTGTAAAGTTGCCGGCGCCTCCCGGCAAATCGGCTTTGCGAAAGGAGTTTTCACTTCGCGGGAGAAAGAAAGTTCCTTCCGGGCCCCGTGACCACAAAGTCCCGTCTTGCCCAACGGTCAGTGCGTCGCCGCTCGTCGGCGGGTAGTTCCAATCGTCACCAACGCGTGTCCATGCACCATCTTTAAAGCGATACAGACCGACGGTGGTTTGAGCCCACCAAGACCCGTCGTCGCGCACCGCAAACGCCATCACACTGTGCGGGGGAAGTCCTTCTCGCTCCCCATACTGAGTAAGCTGTCCGTCCCGAAGTAAGAAGGCGCCGCCAAATCTCATTCCGATCAATAAACCATTGGCAGGAAGCGCGAAGAGCGTTATGACCGAATCCGATATCGGGTGTTCGCCATTGGGGAGCGTAAACTGTTCAAAATGCTCGCCATCGAATCTGAACAAACCCCCATCAGCACCAATCCAGAGATATCCGTCAGTGGTTTGCCCGAGGGTGTACATTCCCGCGGTGCGCCATCCCGTGTTGTCCACGTCGTACGGTGAAGTTCGGAAAGACTCTCGGTGGGGTCGACCGCCAGCGCTCGAGGCGGGCCGAGTATGGCGCACAGAAGGAAACACGCGGCCTCTGCTGCTATTCGTCTCCGATACATGATTCCGTTTCCTAGGAGGCGAATGTCCCGGCCCGGGTATTGAGCGCTTCGCGTCTGCCATGGCGTCAGCGGCGCCCACCTACCAAGTTATAACGTACGTGGATCGCGGTTTGATGTCCATAGCAATCGCCACCGCCACAATGGCCTCTGGATATTGTGCTGTAAGTCTCGAGTGAAATAGGACAGCACTGCGTCCGCACAGCGAACCTGGTTAACAATGCAATCGGACGAACTAACGGGACACCGCATCATCTACATACGGCAGCGGCAGCCACACAAAACGCTCCCCGTCTTGGCGAAGATGCCCCACACCCGGGAAGGACACGTGAGTAAACGCTAATAGATACTTATCCTGTACAGCTCCCGCGAACTCCAGGCGCCGCTGTGCGACCGCTTGCGCGGAATCCGAATCGAACTTGACAGCAATGCCAGGGTCGCTGAATTGGATATTCAGCACGTGGGTGGTATCGCCCATGAACTTGATTTTCTGTCCCGCGCTTTCAAGAATGTAGCAGGTGTGCCCGGGCGTATGGCCGGCGGCCGGCGTTGCACGGAAGCCCACAAAAAACTCCGTCGCGCCATGGAACGATTGGACCTGTCTGTCACGCAAATAGGGTCTTAACTTAAGCTCCGCCTGCGCAAAGAACGGCTTAATCAAATCCGGTGCCGATTTCGCCGCCGATGGGTCTAGCCAATAATCGAGGTCGGCCTTCTCCACGTGAACGACAGCGTTGGGAAACACCTTATGGTCCCCAATCATTAACCCGCCAGCGTGATCCGGATGAATGTGCGTTAGGAATACGTCGGTAATATCCGTTGGCTTGATACCGGCCGCTCTTAACGACGCCGGCATTTTACCGAGCGTCGGCCCGAGTAGTGTCTCTGCGCCCGTGTCAATGAGAATGATTTTGCCGGGCAGGAAAACAAGATAAGTATTCACGGAGGCAAGCGGCACTGGGTCAAATGCCTCGTTGAGCAGGCGGTGTATCTCGCCCGGTTTGGCATTCAGTAGCAGTTCATCGGCAGGGAACGCGAGAGTCCCGTCCGACAACGCTATAACCGGCACCGCGCCTATCTTCATTCGGTAGTACCCGGCTTGAGGCTTATCCAGGATGGAATTCTGAGTCGAAGCGGCCGGAGTCGACTGGTCGGCGAACACATACGTATTCGCGAGTAGGCATACAGCCGAAACAAAGGTTGGGAGCATCTGTCGCATAAAGTTCCCCGTCTGAAGTGGAATGAGTAGACCCGACGGCTCCAATCGCGCTCACGCTCGGTCCCATGTCGCTTTTAAACCGAGTGTTGATCGCCCCAGAGATCAGCGCAGAGACTACAGAGCGGATTCAATGAGATCGCCCCATTTGGGGGGGTCAAGGCGTACCTCGTAAGAGCGAGAATTCTGAAATCGCGCGGACTACAGTTGATGCACAACATCCACGAATCGCACCTGACCTACGAGGCACAGACAAATGGCAAACAGCGAATTGCAACGCCGTCAAAGCGCTCCTCTGGGCACGCCGACGGGACTAGGTACTAAAGCCTCTCAAGATATCTCGGGAGGTATGAATGCCATCCTCGCGGACGTGTTTGCTCTTTACCTCAAGACCAAGAACTTTCATTGGCACATGAGTGGCCCGCATTTTCGGGACTATCACCTGCTCTTGGACGAACAAGGTGATCAGCTGTACGAGATGACCGATCCGATCGCGGAACGAATCCGCAAGACCGGCGGATCGACTCTGCGATCAATCGGAAATATTGCCAAAATTCAACGCGTCATGGATAACGACGCCGAATATGTCGATCCTCTCGACATGTTGGCCGAATTACGCGACGACAATATCGCGCTTGCCGGACGCCTTCGAGAAGTCCACGACATGGTCGATGAGCTTCGTGATATCGCAACCGCAAGTTTGATCGAGAACTGGATAGATGAAACTGAGCGACGCACTTGGTTCCTGTTCGAGGCGAGCCGACATGCGGACTAGGAACCTGGGTCGGAAAGACTCAATCCGCACTTGCAGCGATGATTGATAACTGCTTATTTGTGGTTATTCTGTTGGGACTGGTGCTCTCCGCTTATTACGCGCGCGCGGAGCTCATCGATGCGAGGAATCAAGCGATTCGTAAAATACGGCGTAGCCCTCGAGGTCAGTCGGCGACCTAGATACGATATTGAACCTGTAACGAAACTCGGGTGGTTAGTCGGAAGACACCCCAATCTGCATATCCTATTTTGATTTTTGACGAAAAAACCCCGTCGGTACCCAACGAGTGCGCTGCTGAAGTTCCGCGTATGCCATTTTCGCGGGAATCCTTAAAGCTATCTCTGTTCCGGCTCCCTGCCGGCTCCAGACATTCAAGGTACCGCCGCTTCGTTGTGCGCGTTCCCGCATGCCCTGAAGACCGAAGTGATTGGGCTTCGATCCTTGCCGCACAACGTCCTCTCCGAGGCCGCGACCGTCATCCCGAATGTTCAATCGGAACTCATCCGTTTCATACGCGATTTCAATCTCAACCATGGTCGCTTTTGCATGCGCATTGGCGTTAGTGAGCGCTTCGCGCGCGATACGATAGATATCATCGGCGACCGCCACTACAAGCGGCCGAGTGGTCCCAGTGGTCACCACCGCTACTTTCGTGGTCGAATCGGAGAAGAGCTCCTCGCCTGCGCGTGTAATGGCCTGTTCCAAATTAATCTCCAGGCCCGTGGTCCGAAGGTCGCTGACCCGATCGCGAGCCTCATTTAGCAGCGAGTCGGCCTGATCAAGAGCCGCCTCCATCTCCTCTCGCATGGGCTCGGGGTCGCGCACGCGTCCCGCAAATCCCTGAAATAATAGGATCAGTCCCTGCGCGCTTTGCAGGAGGGTGTCATGTAGCTCACGGGCGATACGCTCTCTCTCATCGACTCGTTCCTCCAACCTCAGCGTTATATGCCGCTGAAGTTGCTGCAGACGAACTTTGTAGGCTGCCCACAGAAGCATCAAGAACGCGGCAGCACAGAGTGCTCGAAACCAAGGGGTCTGAAACCAAGCAGGTGCGATGCGAAACTCTACGCTGGAGCCCTCCTCGTTCCAGACACCATCGTTGTTGGACGCCATGACGCGAAACTGATAGCGGCCAGGACGCAGACCACTATAAAACGCCTGACGACGTGTGCCGGGGTCCTGCCAGGTCGGGTCTTGGCCTTCGAGTTGGTAGCGGAATCGAACCTTGCGCGGATCGACCAGACTCAGCGCCGTATAGTCGATGCGAAGTTCATGCGGCAGCGGAGGGATTTTCACTGTGGATTGACTGACGCCATAGTCCTTGCCGTCCGCGGTGATGTGCTCGATAACAGTGGGCGGCTTTAGTTTGTTAGCAGCAAGCCCGCGCGGATCGATGACACTCAGCCCCGCCAACTGGACGAAGAGCAGGCGGTCATCTGCTGTCTTGACGACCTGAGGTCCGTAGTAGCCCGGCTGGAATCGCTCTTCGATGCCGTCTGTCCGGTCAAAAATACTGATGATTTTGATTTGCATCTGGGGATTGTCGGCCCAAGCGTCCAATGCGGTTTTGGCCACGCGGACCAAGCCACAGGCCATCAGCAGCCAAACGTTTCCCTCCGCGTCGTCTCTTTTCCAAAACACGTTATCGCACGGCAGGCCTCTGTTTCTGTTGAGAAAGGCAACATTGCCATCTTTGATGCGGGCCAGCCCGCCCTCCGTTGCAGCCCAAACCGTGCCGCCGGAGTCAGTTTGAATGTCGGTGACTTGCCCCTGAAATCCTTGCTCAGGCCCGTACTGCTCTAGAACCTTGCCATCTTTGAAAAAGACTAGCCCCACGCGTTTGAAACTGTAAAAGCCTATCCATAGGCCGCCACGAATCCGATCCACAGCAAGCGAGCGGCCGAATTGATTTTCAAACTCTTTCCAAGGGGTTATATCCAGAACCTCGCCATCCCCGCTTGCGTGGACCAGGCCGACTTTGCTTACGGAGATCCAGTAATTGCCAGCGCCGTCCTGAGTGATCGCAAAGAACTCGTCGCCTGGTATGGAAGTCCGGTAAAATTTTCCATCGTAGAACAGTACGGCGCCTTTAGCGGTCGAGATCAACACGCGGCCATCTTGACCTTCGAACATACTGGAGAGGTAATTATCCGGCAGTCCGCTATCCGCGGAATAGTGGGTAATGGTGGCGTTCCTTGCGCGCGTCAAACCCTGGCCACCGGTGGTCAACAAACTGCCATCTCTTGTGATGAGAACCGCCCCCACGTGCTCTCCGACCAAGCCCTGTCTCGAGGTTATGGTAGGAACCGGCAACTGATGGAATTGATCGAGACCGCTGTACGTCCCGACCCAAACGTTCCCCTCTCGGTCTTCGAAGAAAGAGGTTATCGTACTGTTGGATAAACCATCCTCGCGTCGATAGGTGTCAGTTTTGCCTTGATGCGTATGGAGCAGACCTTGTTCGGTTCCAATCCACACGCCGCCCTCTTTGTCCTTAAACAATTCGTCTGCGCTGATGACACCGCCCGGATTCTGCATCGGGTACGCTTGTTCCTTGTCATTGATGAGCGCGCGCACCTCGTGGTAGTTCGCAATTAAGATCGTTCCATTCTCATCGCTGGACAGACTGGGTGCCGGCCCGTCGCCAGGATAAAGCTTCGAGATACCGGGCTTCCAACGCCACACGCCCCGGCGGGAAGAGACCCACAGATTTCCGGCCGAGTCTTCGTATATGCACCGGATCCAGTTGCCAAAAGCGCCATCCTGTCCGACGCAATCTACGCGGTCATCACCGTCGATGGTGCAGAGCCGTGCTTTGCGGTTTTCGTCTGGAGTACCGCCTGTCCAGATTGTTCCTTCTTTGTCTTCGACAATGCTCGAGGCTCCGGTAACATTCATTTGCGGAAAGTTGGTTACCGTACCGTTCTTGATCCTCGCCAACCCGTTGTATGCCCCAATCCACAGACTTCCGTCTCGCGATGCGTAAACTATTGGATAGGGCGGCTTCGGCAAGGAACTGCCCAGGGGCGGCTGCCATTCGACGAATCGGACACCATCAAATCTGAGTAGTCCGAACCCGGTCCCGAGCCAAAGATAACCATCGGTGGTCTGGGTAATCGAGAGAATGGCTCCTCGAAAGGCCCCGTCGCGGGCATTCCACGCGGTATGCGCGTATTGGGAAACCTGCAGCGTCGGATCGAGTGCCCGCGCGTGGCTTGCTGCGAAAGAAAACCAGAGCAATAACACACACGAAGCGATATGTCTGGCTGGCAACGGAGGCTCCTAGGGCGCGAGGCCGGGGGTCAAAACCTCCTTGGCTGCTGGAATATTACGCCAATGAGCAAGCCGCGCGGCTTGTCGCCTAGACCTACCACGTTCACGTAGTGGCCGTTGCGCGCATTCAGCGATCCTCACTGCGCGAGTCGGGAAGGGACGGAGCCGGAAAACCCTGCTCCCGATCTGAGGAGTCAATTCGATTCCCTCAAAAACATTCCCAAAAGTGAAACGTTGTTGTGAGGTTGCCATTTCTCTCTTCGCAGGTCCCTTTCGCGACCAAGCGATCTTCAAGGCATAGGTCGGTGATAACGGCCGCTAAGCCCGCCTTATCAGGCGCTATTCATCTCGCACGTGAATCGATTCGGCGACCTCACCTCGCTCGGTTAAGGAGCGTAACGGGTGAATAGAAAATCGCGATCTTTGACAGGTACGTGACAGGCAAAACAACCACCAAGCCCCGCCGCATCGACAGGCTTGCCATCGTTGAACTGCGCGAATCCCCACCCACCAGTGGCTGCATATTTCTTCGAATCCTTGACCATGAACTGCACGTTGGTCGCCTCTCCCGCGACGAACGACTGCTCACGGCCAAATACTTTGTTGTTTTCCTCGGAAGGGACGTACTTCCAGGCGAGCCGGGCAATGATTGCCCCGTCCGGAAACGGAAGCTTCCCTTTACGATAGGCCTTGATCGCGATGTCATTCCCTAGGACGGCGCGCAGATCATTGAGGTTCCCTGCTTCGTGCGCCACGGAGACGACCTTCCAATCGCGGTAGCCGGCGGGCATTTGGTAGACATCGAAAACCGGAGTGGCGGCGCCGTCTGCATGTGCCGGCGCGAGGCTGATGTACGCGCCTGCTCCCGTAAGCAAGATAGCGGCAGTAAGGATATATCCGATCCGTCTCATGAATCTCTCCCCGAGCGTTGATTGGCGTGAGCGAGGGGATATCAGACCAGTTTCCTGCCAGCGAACATATTGAACTATGGTAGGGGACGCAGACGGCGAGAGGCGGCGTGCCTGGGCTCTATAGGCAACGGAACCTACTTGTTGCGCGAAGGTTGTGGCGCAGAAGCCAACCCGAGTCTTGCCCCCATATTCACAAGGTCCGCGAAGGACGCAGCCCTCATCTTGCGCATGACTTGCCCGCGATGCGCCTTCACGGTGATCTCCGCCATGCCGAGCTCCCCGCCCACTTGTTTGTTCAAGAGCCCCCGGACCACCAACGTCATGACGTCACGTTCACGAGGTGTGAGCTTCGCGTAGAGGCTTCGAAGCGCATGACTCTCGCTCTCTTGATCGAGTGTTATTCGGCTGCGTGCGATGGCACTGCCGATAGCATTGATCAAAACATCTTCCGCAACGGGCTTGGTCAAGAATTCTACTGCGCCGGCCTTCATGGCCTTGACCGTCATCGGCACGTCGGCGTGACCGGTGATAAAAATAATGGGCATGTCGATCCGATCGCCGGCGATCAAAGATTGCAGCTCAAGACCATCGAGACCCGGCAAGGTCACATCCAATACCAGGCAACTTGGGACCACAGCCCTCGGAAAGCTAAGAAAGTCCTGGGCCGATTCAAAGACTTGCGCGCGCCATCCGGCCTGAACAATCAGCGATTCAAGTGCCTCTCGCACCGATGGATCATCATCCACGACGAACACGATCGGTGTCGCATAAAGCATAGGAAATGACCTCAATGCAGTCCGAAGTGCGTTGTTATTCATGTCTATCCTACGGGTTGGAAGGTCGCTTTGCATGTCGCTAGTTCACGTGAAGCGCAGTGTGAAGCGCATCAATGAGGGCCTGCTCACTGACGGGCTTGAATAGGCATTCCACCGCGCCTTCCGCCAGCAGCCGCGGTCGCAATGCTTCATCTCTCATGGCAGTAACAAAAATCACCGGGATGGCCTGCCGTCGACGGATGAGTTCTCGATGCAACTCGGGGCCTGTCATGTGCGGCATGGCGACATCGAGAATGAGGCAGCGTGTATCGCCAACAACACTCGATGAGAGAAAGGCTTTCGCGGATGGGAAGGCTTGGGACGAATAACCCAATTCCTTGAGCAAATCGGGTAATGCTTCGCGCACGAACGCGTCGTCATCCACAACCGATACGAGCGATCGCTTGGCTGTCATGCATTTCTCAAGGCCGCTTCGCTCGTCTGGCGATGGGTCGGATGGCTGATGATTGAAGCGGCAACAGGGT
>JGI12635J15846_10003059_pt1 | contig 14595 bp, 16 predicted proteins | sample BlaSpr_A8_OM2_M2_FD_15846 | JGI IMG/M metagenome (IMG submission 15846) | reverse complement strand
ATGGGCGGGATCGATCCCGCTCTGGTGGAGGGTCGATTCCAAATCGACGACGAACTGTGAATTGGCAAGCTGTTTGGCGGAAACGTTTACGCTTAGGGTAAGCGTCCCCAGCGTGGGAATGTCGGCCTTCCAGCTCCGCAATTGCTTGCATGCTTCAGCGATCAGCCACTGGCCGGTAGAAAAAAGTAAGCCGGTATCCTCCGCCGCGTAAATAAACTTGTGCGGCGAAATCAAGCCTTGCTGCGGGTGCTGCCAGCGGAGTAATGCTTCGAAGCTGACGATCTGTTTCGATTTCAATGCCACGATCGGCTGGTAGTACACGCGGAACTCGCGTTTCTCCATTGCCTCGCGTAATTCCGCCTCCAGCTTCAGCCGGTTGACGGCACGGGTGTGCATGGCCTCGTCGAATACTTCACAACGTGCTCCCCCCATGGCCTTGGCACGGCGCATGGCCACATCGGCATCCTGCAGCAGTTCGTCCGCCCGCGCATATGCGGTTGTACCTAAGGCGATGCCAACGCTTGCCGTGGTCCGCACTTCGCGGCCGTTCACCAGAAACGGCTCAGCCACAGCTGCCAGAATTCGTTTGCCGGCTCGCATCGCATCACTCGGATCGACTACGCCCTCCAGCAGGATGGTGAACTCGTCCCCGCCCATCCTCGACAAGACGGCACTTTTAAGCGGCAATCGGTCCTGCGGCCGCGAAACCGTGTCCTGGTCCCTGAGACAACCCGCTAAACGCTGCCCCATCTCGATGATCACCTGATCGCCCATCGCGGGACTCATGGTTTCGTTGACGGTCTTGAAATGATCTAGATCCACGAACAGCACCGCATACTGCCGGTCAGGGCTGCGCTGCGCACGGGAGAACAAGTGCTGTAGGCGGTCCAGAAACAGGCGCCGGTTGGGCAATCCGGTCAGCTCGTCGTGAAACGAGTTGTGCTCCAATTGTTCCTCGGCTCGTCTGCGCTCCGTGACGTCACGATTTACGATGACCATTTTCGTGACTTCGCCCTTCTGGTCCCGAACGGTGCTGGCGATCGACTCCAAAACCCTCCACGTGCCGTCCCGGTGACGGATGCGGTACTCCAGTTTCTTGCCGACTCCCGTGGCTCGCGCTTCACGCGCCGCCTCCAACACTTTGAAACGATCATCCGGATGGATCTGTTCAAATGAGGAAGTCTGGCCCAATTCCGATGCCGAATAGCCGAGGATCCTCTTATACGCAGGACTGTTGTAAAGCCGCCGCCCCTTCACATCCACCAGCGCGATCATGTCAGCCGCGTTTTCCGTGACGATCTGAAACAGTTCCTCGCGCTTCTTCGACTTCTGATGAATCAGGTAGATGCGGAATTGCTGATAAAGCGCTACGACCACCAGCGCTCCGAAGGCAACCGAAATCGATGCCGGCATCATGCAGAGGAAGTATCGGCAATTTGTGGCAGAAAACTTAGTTGCAAGATTTCAACCGACTTGGGACTTACGCTTCAACGCGAGCTTTCGTTTGATTTCAGGAACTTACCCCGAAACCAAGCACACCTCGGTCGACGACAAACCAGAGCCGACGGTTCATAATGTCTGCGATGACAATCCGTCGCCTGAAGACCTATGCCGGCGCCCAGGGATACGTCTATCAGTATTACTTTGTCGGCCAGCGCCCCGCCCTGCGGGACGACCCCGAAGCTCCCGCTACCGAATTTGTTTTCGATGTCACCTCCGACCGCAAGCTGACTTTTGCTGTCAGCGTCTTCCTCCCGGAAATAGCGGTTGCCGAGTGGGTGAAGGCGCATTCCCGGCAGCTCAGTGATACAGAAAAATATGCCGCCGCCAAGCTTCGACTTTTCCGGGCCTTCGACGAACTGGAAGATATGAAGAAGCTAGGCCGGCGCCTCGTTGTCGACGCCGCGTTGCTGGAAGAAGCGTTAGCTAGTTTGGGGGTGGAGTAGGACTTGCGGTTTGTTGCGCTGGCTTCGCGGCCGCTTGTGACTCCCGCGCATGGCTGATCAGTTTCTTCAGCTTGCCTTCGATCGCAGCGTCGCCGATGTGCTCATCCTGCAGCACGCCATCGGCGTCGATGGTGAAGGTATGTGGGATTGCTTCCACTCCGAACATCTTCGCAATCGGCCCAGTAAAGCCACCGTCGCGGTATTGCGGCCACGTCATCTGGTTCTTTGCGACGAAGTCTTTCCACTTCTGCTCATCCTGATCCAGGCTTACACTTAAGACGACGAGAGGTTGTCCCTGGAATTTGTTCGCGATTTCCCGCATATGCGGTAGGGCCTCCCGGCAGGGTGCGCACCAAGTCGCCCAAAAGTCGAGCAACACGATTTTTCCCGCCAGGTCATCCATTGAAACTCGCAGCCCGTCGGTTGTTGTGACCGCAAACGGAGGCGCCATCCGGGCCCGCGCCAGTTCCGGTTGACCGATATAACGAAGTGCCCTCTGCCGGTCTGGATCATCCTCCGCCCGCGTTTTCACGAACTCCTCAAAGCGGACTTTAGCCGCGTAGGTCTTCTGCGCCTTCTCGTCGGCCGGACCCTCATCCGCCTTCTCCTGCGCCAGCGCGGGCGCAAGCACACAGGCGAGAACCAGCATTACCCCGACGAATCGCATAGCGGCGCTCCTTGCAGTCGAAAGTTTCCGCGCCACAATACCACGACTTCAACAGGTTTCGACGGAATTTTTGACTTACGCGCACACGGCCCAATGTTGTGATCCACGTCACAACCTCGCGTGACCATTGCCATTTTCCACCTGCCCGCTCCCTGTGCAGAATATAATGCGTAGAAGGGGATGGGGGTTTCTGAACCGGCGGCTTTCGCGCACTTGCATTAAACTCAGCAGCCTCTGATGTTTGCCTAGCTTCTTATGTCGTTACTATGGTTGCGCTTCGCGCTGGCTTGCTACTTCATCGGGCTGATCTATGCCTTTTTCGCTCTCAGCCGCACCAGCGACCTGTTCAGCCGCATAGCGCTGCACGCCGCCAGCCTGGGCATGGTCTTCCACTTCGTGTCGCTGGTTGAGCTTTTTCTGTCGGGTCATGTGGTGTGGGCCTCGGTGCATAATGGCGAGTCTCTGCTGGCCTTCTTTTCGATGACGTTTTTCATGATCATCTATGCCATTTACAAAACCACTTCACCCGGGGTGGTGGTATTTCCCATTGTGTTTTTTCTGACCTTCGTGGCCGCGGTAGACGAGCAACCCGTGCTGTCAACTTCTTTCGTCCAGCACAAGGGATGGCTGGTGGCGCACATTATTCTGATTTTTACCGGCTACGCCGCTCTGGTTCTCAGCTTCGGCGCGAGCCTGCTCTATCTGCTGCAGGAGCGCCGGCTGAAAGCCAAGAAGCCGAGCAGCCTGATTTCTTTTTTGCCCGCGCTCGAAGTAATTGACCAAATTGGCTATCGCTCTTTACTTCTTGGCTTTCCCTTCATGACTCTCGGCCTGATCACCGGCTCGATCGTGGCCATGTCGACTTACGGACACGTTGATTTTGCCGATCCGAAAATTCTGCTGTCGATCCTCATGTGGATGGTTTACATGGTAATGGTCTTTACGCGGTGGAATTCAGGATGGCGTGGGCGCCGCGCCGCCGTGCTTGCGACATTCGCTTTCGTGGCGGCGGTCGTGGCCTGGGCCGCCAATTATTTCTCAACTATCCACAGGTTTGCCGCCTCGTGAGATACCAGCTCATTGGCGTGAATCACAAGAGCGCTCCCCTCGAAGTGCGCGAGCGCCTCGCGATTCCCGAGTCGCGCCTGCCCGATTGCTGCCGCGATCTCACCGCCCATCCTGGAGTTGAGGAAGGCATGATTATTTCCACCTGCAACCGGGTGGAAATGATCACCCACACTACGAATGGTTCGGCAGACTTGCGCGGATTTCTGCACGATCACTTTCATCTCACGGCCGCGGAACTTGACGCGCATTTGTACGAGTTCCGAGAGAAAGACGCGGTGCGACACCTCTTTCGCGTTGCTTCAAGTCTGGATTCAATGGTGGTCGGTGAAGCGCAGATTCTCGGCCAGGTAAAAGAAGCGTACGCCACTGCCCGCGCCGTAGGCACGGTTCGGGGGCAACTTGATCAGCTTTTCACTCGCGCCTTCGCTGTCGCCAAGCGCGTGCGCAGCGAGACCGCCGTAGGTTCCTCTTCGGTTTCCATCGCCTCGGTTGCGGTGGAACTGGCGAAAAAGATCTTTGGCACTCTTCAGGGCAAGACCGTTTTCATCGTCGGTGCCGGCAAGATGAGCGAACTCGCCGCCCGGCATTTGATGGCTCACGGCTGCGCCTCAATTTTCGTCGCGAATCGCACTTACGAGCGCGCCATCGGCCTGGCCCAGAGATTCAATGGGCAGGCCATTAAGTTCGACGATCTTTACAACTCCTGCGACCGTGCCGACATTGTTATCACTTCGACAGGTTCCCCGCACGCCATTTTCCGCCGCGAACACGGCGAGCAGTTCCTGTCCCGGCGCAAGAACAAGCCAATGTTCTTCATCGACATTGCCGTGCCCCGCGACGTATCGCCAGAAATGGCAAAGCTCGATGGCATCTTCGCCTACGACATCGACGACCTGCAACAAGCCGTCAGTAGCCATGTCGCTGACCGCCGCCACGAAGCCGAACTCGCCGAAGCCATCATCAGCAGCGAAGTCGAGCGCTTCGAAGCCCGCCTCCACACCCTCGACGTTGTGCCCACTATCGTCAGCTTGCAGGATCATCTGGAAACTATCCGCCAGGCGGAAATCGACCGTGTACGCGGCCGCATGGGTCCGCTGACTCCGGATCAGGAAATGGCCGTCGAAGCCCTGACCCGCGGCATCATCAACAAGGTCATGCACACCCCGATCACTACGTTGAAGACTGCAGCGCGCGAGGCCGAGGCGACCACCGTTATCGATGTGGTGCGGAGACTGTTTAACCTGCACGACAAATCGGACACACCTCCGGAAAAGAAAAACGAAGTGGGGACCCGTCAATGACGACCTTATCGAGCAGGCTTGAAAGAAATTGGCACGCCATCATCGGCGGTGAGTTCGACCAGTCCTACATGGCGCAGCTGGAACAGTTTTTGCGGCGGGAGAAAGACGCCGGAAATATCATCTATCCCAAGGATGAGGAAATTTTCAACGCGCTCAACTTAACCTCATTTGAGAATATTAAAGTGGTGATTGTCGGTCAGGATCCCTATCACGGCGCAGGGCAGGCGCATGGCCTTTGCTTCTCGGTCCCCAAGGGCATTGACATACCACGGAGCCTTGGCAATATCTACAAAGAGATCAAAGACGAGTATCGTATCCAGTTGCCGCCCCATGGCGACCTGACGGGGTGGGCGGCGCAGGGGGTATTGCTGCTGAATGAGACGCTGACCGTGCAGCAGGCCAAGGCAGGCTCGCACCAGCGCCAAGGCTGGGAGAAATTCACCGACGCCATTATCCGCGCCGTCAACGAAAAGCGTGAGCACGTCGTTTTTCTGCTCTGGGGTTCCCGCGCGAAAAAAAAGAGCAGGCTGATCGACCCCAAAAAACATAAGGTGCTGAAAACATCGCACCCGTCGCCATTTTCCGCCCACCGCGGCTTCCTCCGCTGCAAACATTTTAAAAAAGCCAACGACTACCTGAAAAAACACAGACTTAAACCCGTTAAGTGGCAGAAGATTTAGACTTCTAACCCGCTATTAACATTTCTTGCTCTATGATCACAATAGGCCGCAGCGTATTCCAGAGGGAGGGTCGTATGTCCGCACAAGCCACCCAATCTCCACACTCCTGCGCGTGCGCGGTCGACAACGGACGCGAAGGGCTAAGACCATAATGGAACGGAATGTTTCACGCCTCGAACGAATCCGAGAAATTTGCAGGCGCCACCGTAGTACGCTGGTCTTGCTCAAGTGGGGCTTCGGAGAGTACTACCAGTGTGGGCACTGGGCCGCGCTTGAGCACCGTGGGTCGCGGCTGCTCGCAGCCGCGAGGGGTTCGAATCCCTTACTCTCCGCCGCCTTGCGCGACCCACGGGACGTTAAAACTTGCTCATCCCGCGAATGTTTCTTGACGAACCCTTCGTCGGAAGGTACTCTTAATTTGGTTCTCAAGCGCGGTCCAGCACCATTCTTAGGCGGCCTAACCGGCCGCCTTTCGCTTTTGTCCAATATCCAGCATGGGGTCGCGCACCATGCCTAAACTCCGCATCGGCTCCCGCGGCTCGCAACTCGCCCTCTGGCAATCGAACCACATCTCCGCACTGCTGCGCGCGCGCGGCCACGAGGTCGAAATCGAAATCATCCATACTACCGGTGACAAAATTACCGACGTTGCCCTCGCCATGGTCGGCACCAAGGGCATGTTCACAAAAGAAATTGAAGAAGCCCTCGCCGACGGCCACGTCGATCTTGCCGTACATTCGTTGAAAGACCTGCCCACCGAACTTCCCCAGGGATTTGAAATTGCTGCCATCACCCAACGGCAAGACCCGCGCGACGCCTTCTGCTCGCGCCACTACTCCAGCTTTCAAGAACTGCCACACGGTGCGCGTGTAGGCACATCCAGCCTTCGCCGTCAGGCTCAACTCAAAGCCATCCGCCCGGATCTCGACATTCATCCTCTGCGCGGCAACGTCGACACGCGCCTGCGCAAGCTCGAACAAGGCGAGTACGACGCAATCATTCTCGCAGCGAGTGGACTGAAGCGCCTCGGTAAGACGCAGCTGATCAAGCAAATTATTCCCGCCGAAATCATGTGCCCCGCTGCCGGACAAGGTGCACTCGGCATCGAAATCCGCGAAGGCGATGCCGCTACTCGCCAGCATCTCGAATTCTTGAACGACCCCGCTGCCCGCGCCGCCACCACCTGCGAGCGCGCTCTACTCAACAGTCTTGGCGGAGGCTGCCAGGTTCCTATCGGAGCTTTTGCGGAAATTCGCAATGGCAAGTTGCACCTTGACGGCATAGTCGCTGATCCCGATGGTTCGAAGCTGCTGCGCGAGTCGCGCGATGGCGATCTCAACAATCCGGAAGCGCTCGGCAACGCAGTCGGCAAAACCTTACTCGGCCGCGGCGGCGACGAAATTCTCGACGCCGTCCACGGTCGCGGCCTGGCCGTGCCACCCCAACCGTGATTTCAATTTGTAAGACGGCATGACGAACCGCAGCGTTCTCTTGCAACTTCTCGGCGGCACCAAGAGCTCCCATGCTCTCCGCCGCTGGATCAATCTGTGGCCCCCGTTCCTCGGCGCGGGCATTCGCATCCAGTACATCGCGCCCGACATGAAAGCCGTCGATGTCGAAATGCAGCTACGCTGGTGGAACGCGAATTATGTCGGCACGCAGTTCGGTGGATCGCTTTTTGCCATGACCGATCCGTTCTATATGCTCATGCTAATGGCAAACTTGGGCGACGGGTACATCGTTTGGGACAAAGCCGCAACCATCCGCTATCGGAAGCCGGGACGGGGAAAGGTGCGCGCGGAATTTCGTCTGTCCGATAGCCAAATCGAGAACGTTCGCGAGAAACTGAAGACGCTGCCGAAGTATGAGCCTGTCTTCACGGTCGAAGTGAAAGACGAGGCCGGAGTTGTGATCGCCGAGGTTGAGAAATTGCTTCATGTGCGTAGAAAAGAGGCCGAGGGTTGAGTGATGTGATCAGCGTGGCCTGCCGATTGCTCGGAGGATCAGGAGAGACGCATGTACATTCCGGAATTTAACCGGGTGCGCGATCGCGCGGAGATCATTTCTTTTGTCCGGGCGAATCCCTTTGCCATTTTGGTTTCGCCTTCCGACAGCGGTCCTTTTGCCACTCACATCCCCATCCTGGCCCGCGAGGTGAAAGATCAAATGGTTCTGCACGGCCATTTGGCCAAGGCGAATCCGCATTGGGAACTTCTGCAGAAAGATCAAGACTCGCTGGTCATCTTTCACGGACCGCACGCCTATATTTCGCCGCGCCTCTACGAAAGCCGTGATAGCGTGCCCACCTGGAACTATGCGGCTGTGCACGTATACGGTCGCACGCGTGTCGTCACCGACCACGAGCATTTGCTAGAAGAAGTGCGTGAAATTATCAATGTGTTTGATCCCGACTACTATGCGCAATGGAATAGCCTCAGCGACAAGTTTCGCAACGGAATGTTAAAGCACATTGTTGGCTTTGAAATAGTCGCTACTCGCATCGAGGCGAAGTTCAAGATAAGTCAGAATCGTACTCAGGGTGACCAAGCCAATGTGATTGCGTCTTTAGCAAAGAGCGAAGATTCCGCTGCCTCCGAGATCGCGAAATTAATGCAGAAGCAAGGACTGGGGGTCTGATTGCTGCTTAAGCGCCATCGCACGCAAGTCGCAGAAGAATCGTATCTGGCGCTAAAAGGTGTTCGCGTCTTGGTGGGGCGTGCCAAGCATCAGGCCGGCGCCCTCTCCAGCGAATTGCGCAAGCTGGGCGCGACCGTGCTGGAAATTCCTTTCATCGAAATTCGCGAACCGCGCAGCTTCAAGCCGCTCGATTTCGCCCTGCAGAACCTTCAAAGCTACGATTGGCTGATCCTCACCAGTGTGAACGGCGTCGATGCGATGTGGCGGCGGTTGCCCAAGTTGCGGCTGGCGGAAAAGAATCTCAAGCGCTTGCGTATCGCTGCCATCGGTCCAGCAACCAAAAAAGCGATCGAAAAACGCGGAATCCAAGTGGATGTGGTTCCCAAAGAATATGTGGCCGAGTCTGTCGTGAAAAGTTTACGCAAGCAGGTGAAAGGAAAGCGCGTACTGCTGGTGCGCGCCAAGGTTGCTCGCGACGTCATCCCAAACGAACTGCGCAAGGCCGGAGCGCAGGTGGATGTGGTGGAAGCTTACCAGACCGTCGTTCCGCAAGCATCACGCACGCGTCTGCGCACCGCTCTGACCAATCCGAAGCGTTCTCCGCATGTCATTACCTTTACCAGTTCCTCGACCGTGCGGAATTTTGTGGCGCTGCTCGGCCCTCGAAGCGCGAGTCTCAAGGGAGTCCGTCTCGCTTCGATCGGTCCAGTTACTTCTTCAAGTTTGAGCGAGCTTGGCTTGCGGGCCGACATCAAGGCTAAAGAATTCACCATTCCAGGATTAGTCGATGCAATTGCCCGAGCCAGTGCCTTTTCCGATTGCTCAAGAACCCAGCGCTAGATCGGTATGGGTCAGTTCAAACTGACCCGCTACTGTCAGATCCTCTGCCTTGACACGCCCAGTGGTACGTTCTGTTACATTGCCAGCCATGAAACCGAAGACGATTTACCTCGCGCTCTCTTTCGTCGGTGTGTTGCTTCCGTATTGGCAATTCGTGCCTTGGGTAATGCAACACGGGATGAATCTTTCGCTCTTCGTCCGCGAACTGTTTGCGAACCGAATCGCCGCTTTTTTCGGAATGGATGTTGTAGCTTCCGCCGTCGTTCTCATCGTGTTCATGCGGATCGAGAGCGCGCGGCTGACGATTCGCTGGCGATGGCTTCCAGTGCTGGCGCTGCTCCTGGTCGGAGTCTCGCTGGCCTTGCCAATGTTTCTTTACATGCGGGAAGTAAAGCTCGAACAACCCAAAGCCTAAGACAGCGACGGCGCGATGTATTCTATTCCGTCAGCGAACAACTGCAATCGGCCGGCGGAACGTGCGCCAGCAGAAAGTCGGCAACGCGTTTGTAGGCGTCGATCTGATTCTCTACCCGCGCGAATCCGTGTCCTTCATTTTCGTAGATCTTGTACTCAACCGTGCCGCCGCGTTTTTTGATGGCATCGACCACCTGTTGTGTCTCTGACTTGGGACAGCGCGGATCGTGTCCGCCCGCCAGCAGCAACAACGGTGCTTTGATCTGATCGATGAAGTTGATGGGCGACCGATCTTCATAGAGTGCTTTGTTTTTCACGACATCGCCCATGGTCGCCAGATCAGATTGCTGCAGCACCGGATCTTCGTTTTCGATTTCAGTGAACCAGTTCACGAAAGGCACGATGGGTACACCTGCAGCCCATACCTCGGGCGCTTTCGTCACTGACATCATGCTGAGATAGCCGCCATAGCTGCCGCCCATCACGGCAATCTTTTTAGCATCGAGATGGCCGGTCTGCTTGATCCAGTCGACCCCCGCCAGCACGTCCTGCAAATCGCCGCCGCCCATGTCGAACAAATTCGCCTGCTGAAATTCTTTGCCATAACCGGTTGACCCGCGGTAGTTGGGAGCCAGCACCATGTACCCTTGATTGGCCGCGTACTGCACGAAGCGGTTAAACGAATTCATCGTTTGCGAAGTCGGCCCCCCGTGGATGTAAACAATAGCCGCATTCTGCCCGTTGCGCGCCATGTTGAAGGGCACGTAGAGAAATGCGGAGATGGTCCACTTGCTGTCGCGGCTGGGATAGTGGACGAGAAAGGGCTCGACCATATCTTCCGAGAGCACGCCGGCGACGAGCGAATGCGTGACCTGATGCGACTTCCCGGTGGCGAGCGTGTACACCCAGAGATCCCCGGGAGCGGTCGGGCCGTTGTGATAATAGAGGAGCCGCGTTCCGTCTCTGGTGAAGGCGGAATGTCCGCCTGCTGGCTCGTTCACGCCCTTCGGGATTGGCAGAGGGGTGGCTTTGCCCGCCGCGAGATCGTGCACATAAATGTCTTCGTTGCCATCGACGTTGGCGCTGAATGTGATCCGCTTACCGTCCGGCGAGAACTCGTGGCCACGGATTTCCCATTTGTCATGCGTGAGCCACGAGACCTCTTTCGTGGAAACTTCGAGCAGGCCGATGTTTTCATAACCATTCCCAGCGTTCGAGGTGAGGAGAATCTGTTTTCCGTCGGGGGAAATATCGTTGGCAGAATAACGCTGCTCGCCTTCGTGCGGCGTCAGCAGCGTGCTCTTTCCGGTCGCCACGTCGGCGATAAAAATATTCGAATCCGTCCCTTTCGCCTGCCCTTGTGTGTAGACGATGTACTTCCCGTCCTTCGACCAGATTGGGTTCGAATTGCCCTTATCCTGCGGCGTGTTCGTAGTCACGTGTTTCACTTCGCGCATCACAGTGTCGTAGACGTCGATCTCGTGGGCCGCCGAAGTTTTTGGTTTCACTAAATACGTCAGATAACGGCCATCGGGCGACCACGTCGGGTCCGTCTCCGCAATCTCGCGCGTACTGGTGAGGTTCACAACTTTGCCGGTCTTGGGCGAGACCAGAAAAATATCCCACTGCTCGTCGCCGTCGTAATCAGATTGATAAGCGATCCACTTTCCATCAGGCGACCACGCGGGCGAGGTCTGCCGCTGGTCACCCACGGTGAGTTGTACGGGCCAGCCGCCTTCGGCGGGAACCAGCCAAAGGTTGTTGCGTCCACTCATGTTCGAAATAAATGCGATGCTCTTCCCATCGGGCGACCACGTCGGCCGGCCGACCTGTCGCGTCATGTAAAGCTTCTCGATAGTGAGGCTACGAGGCTCGACCTGCGCGTTCGGCTTCGACGCAATTTGTTTAGGGTCGGTGATAGCCTGCGGAGCGGATAAGGTCTGAGCCACGGCGATGTTTTCTGTGACAGCGATACTCATAGAGAAGACGATAGCAAAGAGTGCGAAGCTGCGCATGGAATGGAGACCTCGGTGTTGTCGAAGAAAAAGTTTAGCAGAGGAGGACTATGCCTTCGCGTTCTTGTGCATCTCAACCGTGCTCCAGGTCTTATCGGCGGCGTGGCAGATGTTTTCCAGAAGGCAATCCACGCATCTAGGTTTGCGGGCGATGCAGAGCTTGCGTCCGTGCCAGATGATCTGGTGCGCGAAGAGAATCCACTTTTCTCGGGGAATGATGCGCACCAGGTCTTGCTCGATTTTCTGCGGATCGGTATTTGTAGTGAGTTCCAGGCGGCGCGAAATGCGTTGCACGTGGGTATCCACAACTATGCCTTCGGCGATTTTGAACCATGATCCCAACACAACGTTAGCGGTCTTGCGCGCGACTCCGGGAAGCGTGAGCAGATCCTTCATGTTCATCGGAACCTGCCCGCCGAAGTCAGTAACAATCTTTTTCGCCGCGCCGACCACCGATTTTGATTTGTTGCGAAAAAATCCTGTGGAGCGGACATCGGGCTCGAGCTGCTCGGGTTTCAGAGCGGCAAAGGCTTCGACGGTGGGATATTTGCGAAACAGTTCGGGCGTGACCCGATTTACATTTACGTCGGTCGATTGAGCGGAGAGAATGGTCGCGACCAGAAGCTCCCACGCGCTGGTGTGCGTGAGCGCGCAGGTGACGTCGGGATAGAGTTGGTCGAGGCGCTTCAGGATTTCGGTGATACGCTCGGGAGCGACGGGGTTGTAAGTTTTCTTGGACCTGGAAATGGAAGGAGCTTTGGTGCTGCCCGGACGACCGAGGGCGACCGTCCCCACATTAGGCCGAGCGGTACCGCGACCTTCTTTGCCTGCGCGCGACTTTCGTGGCGCTGGCTTCGCGGACAAGGGCGTCCGCGCCACACGGTCTTGGCGGCCGGTGCGGGCGGGCTGGCGGGGCGTGCGTCCGCGGGGCATGAGGGCAACATCTTAGCAGAACCTCGGTAACCACGCGGCCAATTGACGCGCTCCGCGCGCCCAGTTAGTCTGGAAGCAATCTCATAACATTCAGGAAAAATTTAATTGTGGCTGTGAATTCCATCCAACTCGGGCAAGTATGGCGCAATGATGGCGATGGCCAGGACTATCTGGTCACCAAAGTCTACAGCGAAGTGTTCACTCAATATGCCATGCTGCGCCCAGCGGGAATCGCGGCTCCTGACGCCCCAACCGTGCGCATCAAAGTGGCCAAGACTCCGCAAGGCGCCTCGCTACCCGGCTACACCTTTACCCAGGATGGCTCGTTCTAGCACAGGCCTTTTAATCTCTCCGTTACACTAAGAGTTCTCAGTTCATAGTTCTCGGTTCTCAGTCTGAGAGCGACTCGTTTTTGCTGAAAGCCGACAACCGAGAACTGAGAACCGACAACCTGGAACTGAGAACTGCTTTCCCTCATGACTGAAAGACTTCTTGCCGCCATTTTTATATTCATCAACTCGGTGATCGCTACAACCGGCTACGCCGGCGTGACGCTGCTGATGGCGATCGAGTCGGCCTGCATTCCGCTGCCCTCGGAATTAATCATGCCCTTTGCCGGCTATCTCGTATTCCAGGGCAAGTTCAAACTTTTATGGGTGGCCACGGCGGGCGCGATCGGCTGCAACTTAGGCTCTCTGGTTGCTTATGAGATCGGCTGCTACGGCGGCCGTCCGCTGGTCGAGCGCTACGGCCGCTGGATTATGATGGGAAAGCGCGAACTTGACTGGGCTGATCGTTTCTTCACCCGGTGGGGATATCTGGCCGTTTTCTTCGGAAGGCTGTTGCCCGTGATTCGCACTTTTATCGCGCTACCCGCGGGCGTGGCGCGCATGCCGCGCGGACGCTTTCATCTCTACACGTTTCTTGGATCGTGGCCCTGGTGTCTGGGCTTGGCCTATCTCGGCATGAAGCTCGGCGAGAACTGGCGCGAACTGGGAAAGTATTTCCATAAGTTCGACGCGGTGATTGGCATCGTATTGTTGGCGGGCGTCGCTTGGTTCGTATGGAGTCACTGGCAGAATCGAATGAGAACCGAAAGCCCGGGGCATTAGGCGCATTATTCGCCGCTAGTATTCTTCGCCAGTTGCGACGCCACAATCTGCCACCTGCCGTCGCGTTTCTCCACTACATCCATGTAGAAGTAGCGAACGGGGAAACGCCTTCCACCCTGCTCGACTTCGTCTACCTCCGATCCGTGCACAATCGCTACATTCTCGTTCAATAGTCGGATTCGGCGGCCGGTGGAGATCATTGCGATATACCGGATCGCGCTGGACTTGAGATTATTGATCAAGTCCTGTTGGGTGAAGGATTTCCCAGATTCGTCGTACTGCAGATAGTCGTCGGCGAAGATGCGCGAGAGTTCTGCCACGTCGGCGGTGATGAGGGCGCGGTCACCATCTTCGAAGAGTTTTAGGATCTGCTGCCTCTCGTCCGCGACTGGGAGCATATTTGCCCTGCGATTGTATCTCAGCTCTTCGACTTCCCCTTGGCGGCTTTGTTAGTGTACTAGCTGGTTTAAGAGGAGGACTCCGTGATTCCAGTGCTTCGCGCTCTCGCAGTGCTTATGTTGTTCACCATTACCGTCCCAGTCGCTTTGCCCGCACAGTCAGCCCCTGCAACTTTCGATAAGCCTTTCGTGATCGAGTACTACTACAAAGCCAAGTGGGGCCACGCCGACGAATTCCTGAAGCTCTTCAAGAAGAATCACTATCCGGTGCTGAAGAAAGAAATGGAACTTGGGAGAATCGCAAAAGTGTGGGTCGACCAGCCGCGCTATCACACCACCGAAGACGGGCGCTGGGACTACCGCGTGACCATCGTCTTCAAGAACGCGACCGTGGCCAACGAGCCCTTCGATGAGGCGGCCCTGCAAAAGCAAATGTATCCCGATCAGGAAACATTCCAGCGCGAAGAGCAGCACCGCTTCGAGATTCTCGAGGGCCATTGGGATTTGCCCGTGAAGACCGTGGACATAGAAAAATAACCTCGATCACCCAGGGCCCACTGCCGAGCATTTAGTTGCGAGAGAGG
>JGI12635J15846_10003053_pt1 | contig 14613 bp, 12 predicted proteins | sample BlaSpr_A8_OM2_M2_FD_15846 | JGI IMG/M metagenome (IMG submission 15846) | reverse complement strand
TCAATGTTTTAAGAGGAAGAGGTCTAGACGTCGGCCTCCAACTCGTTGTTGAACCTGCTCCCTCTGATCAGCACGCTTCGTATCAGCGATACTGCATCAACGCGAATTTCCCATTCTCCAAGGATTTCGCGACAAAAGGGCGGACGGTCAAGATAAACTCCAGAGCCGCATGTGCTGCGCACCTGCGGCCCGTGTGACTGGTCTCTGTTTAACGATCGTGGCTTGACAGGAACATGCTCGGAAATAAGGGCAAATGGATATTGCGAGAGGTTGGACAGGGCAGCAGTAATTTCTGCGTTGGAAAGATGTTGAAACACTTGACGGATCATGCAGAAGTCCGCACTTGGCAGGCGATCTTTGACGATATCCAGACATTGAAAGCGAATGCCTTTGCGGACAAAGGAACGCGCATGGTGAGCGATGACGTCAGGGACAATGTCTATGCCAACATATTCGATGCCCGTCTCCTCAACAACGCGGCTTCCCACGTAGAAATCACCGCACCCGAGGTCGGCAACGCTGCGAAATCCCTTCTCCCGAATAAAAGCAGTCAACCAGGAGCAATATTCTTCGGCGATAGCTCCGCGGGAGCCGTTTCCCGAGCTAAATCCCTGCCTGCCATCGGTGCCCCACGCGTGAGTCGCGTAAATGCGCGAAAAAGTCTCCGCAGTAGAAAGCGCTTTGTAGGTACGCGAGATTCTGGGGAGAACCAAGGTCCGCTGATAAAGAAAGCGAAGATGATCTCGAAGAGAACTCATTGGTCGACAACTTTCTCCTGTCACAAGGTACGGTCAACTAACTTTTCCTGGCCACAGCAAGCAAATTCTGAGTAAGGATCAGGCCGGCGCCTGAGTCACCTGTTTCTGCCATGTAGGCCAGGCGGAATATGCTGCGCAAGCCCGCCCACAGGATGCGGCGAATCAGGCTTTTCACGCCGTGCACTGCGGGAACATCTTCGCTGAACTCGACCGAACCGAAGCCACTGGCGCCAGCGAGCTGGCGCAAGCCCTCGCGGGTGAAGGCCATCTCGTGGGTGAAGTCGCTCCAGAATATTCTGGAGCCGAAGATACCCTCGGCGTTGGGTGCGTGCACAATAAGCCGGCCACCGGGCCGAAGCACGCGGTACGCCTGATCCATGATCTCGAGGACTTCATCCTTGCAGAAATGCTCAATCACGTCGAAAAGGACCACTACATCGAAAACTTCGGCGAGGCTATTGCGAAGGAAAGGGACTAGATCTCCGGCGACGACCGGCTCCGCTCCCAACAGGCGGGCAAACTCAACCTGGTCGGGAGAGGTCTCGACGCCCAAGACGTTGTGATATCCGTTTTCCCGTAAGAACAGAACCAGCGCGCCGCACCCGCAGCCCAGATCGAGAATTTTGGATTCACGATCGGCAGGAAAAAATCGCTTGACTAAGCGTCTCAAGTACGGCGCGCGAAGCGCAAGGTCTCGGCGAACCTGCTCAACCTCGGTGCGTTGCTGAAGAGCAGCGTAATTCTTGTAAAACCTCGCACGATATGCAGTTCGCTCAGTCGACACTGCCTCGGCGGGGGAACGTTCGGAAGGGCTCAACATATCATCATTTCCAGTCGGTCTCGAAACTTCTCATAAGAAAAGTGTCGCTCCAGCCTTTCTTGTCCACGCCGGCCCATGGCCTCCCGTTCCTGGCGGTTCCCGAGCAGTCTCACTACACACTGGGCGAAACTATCCACGCTCGAGGGCTCGGCAAGGAGCCCTGTTTGCTTATCTTCGATTACTTCTGGAACTCCGCCTGCCATCACTCCCACACAAGCTTTCCCGTGATACATGGCTTCGAGAAAAACAATTCCAAACCCCTCTTTAGTGCTCGGCATCACGAACAAGTCGCAGGCGTTGTAATAACTGGGCAAGAGTTCGTCCTCGATAAAACCGGCAAAGATTACCCGCCCAGCTACGCCAGTCTCCTTTGCTAACTTCTCCAACCGCGAACGATCCCCGCCCCGGCCCACCACTACAAAAAATGCGTCTGGGATCCGATCCAGGATGGCTGGCATAGAATGAATGACAAGGTCGATTTTCTTGTAGTCCTCCGTTGCCGCCAAACGGGTAACGGCGAGCATCATTTGACCTCGAGGAAGGCCGAGTTCCTCCGCAGAACGAATCTTGCCGCTCAAGTGGGAGTAAAACGGGTCCAAGGTATCGGGCAACAAACGAAACTGGACCGGGGGCATCCCATTAAAGTGGATAAATGCTTCCTGGGTATATCCGCTCACCGAAATGATGTCGCGCATTTGGGAAATACCCAATTTCTGCAGGCGTGGCAATAATCTCCAGACATCAATCCCGTGGATGACAAGAGATTTGACAGGCTTGGGCATCGCACAAGCCAAGGCACTGAAATTCACATGTCCGAAAACGACCCGGTCTGCGCGCCATCCTGTCCAAAGAGTTGCCGCGGCAAACGCCGCTTTATTGCCTTTAAAGCCTCTGTACCGGGTCTGTCCTGAGGCAAAGTAAATTGCCATCGCCGGGGTGGGTACTTCATCGTCCAGGAGACTAAAAACCGTAACTTCCAAGCCTAGACCTTCCGCGAGATCATCTGTCGTCTTGATCAATGCCCGATTGAAGGTATGGACGCCCCCAATCGATCGAAAAACACTGGTCAGGAGCAGCAAAATTTTCATGAGCACTTCAGGCTAGCCAGTTTTTTGCATTTTGACAAGGAAGGCCATGCCAGGCGATCCAACTCCAAAACCGAGTTGCACTTCCTGCGACGCCTTGGTGTCGGCCTGTATTCCCGTCTAGTTTTGTACTTCTATCTTCATGGTACAATCGCCGAAATTGTTCACCCAAAATATTTGAGGCAACCGTCAGACATGCGAGCTGGTCTGTAATGGATTGCCTTTGAAGGCTTCGGAGGAAGGGTTGATGGAAGGGATCGTTCGTCGACGTACTGACAGTCCAGTTCTTGAGCAATTCTCCCCCGAGATTCCTTATCCCCCAGATCCTTTCAGAGGTTACGGCTCTTCACCTGAAAGTGGTTTTCTGCTCCGCGAGTACGGTCGAGTTCTAAAAAAGAGAAGGTGGGTGGTCATCGCCACATGGCTGATCATCGCAACTTTGGCAACTGTCTTCACCCTGCACAAAACCCCGGTTTACGACGCGACGGGAGAGATCGCAGTCAATCGCGAGAATTCTCTGAATTTGGGTTTCAAGGACTCGGAAGTGGGCAGCCTTGGGGACGATTACGACTATAACGTTACCCTAGAAACCCAAGTCAGAATCTTGCGAAGCGACGCGATCGCTTTTCAGGTGATCAAAGCCCTGAAACTAGACAGCAACGCAGAGTTTGCGGGATTGGCGATCAAGCCGCGCACCGAACCGGCCTTGAACGCGTTGCAGGTGGATGCTCCGTTTGAATCATCCTTACTCGATCACTTCCGAAGCGGGCTCACGCTGACGGTCGTCCCCAGAACCCGCATCGTAGAGATCCATTATGCGCATTCCGATCCGCATCTTGCCGCGCAGATCGTTAACACGCTGATCAACACATATATCGAGCAAAATTTCAAAACAAAGTTTGAATCCACCATGCAAACTTCGGAATGGCTGTCGCAGCAACTGGTCGATCTGGAGATGAAAGTGGAAACGTCGCAGGAAAAGCTTGTCCGTTATCAGAAAGATCACAATATTCTCGGAATTGACGAAAAGCAGAATATCGTCACTTCCAAGCTCGACGAATTGAACAAGGAACTGACGGCGGCGGAGGCGGACCGAATCCAAAAGGAATCCACATACAAGCTCGCATCCACTGAAAGTTCTGAAGTTTTTGCAAAGGCCGAGCCGAGCAGTCTGCTCAATCAACTAAGGGCTCAAGAAAGCGAGCTCAGAATAAAGTATGCAAATACCACCACTGAATTTGGTACTTCATATCCGAAGGTGATGGAGCTTGGCAGCCAATTGCGGCAGGTAGAAGAATCGATTCAGGCGGAGAACAAGCGTATCGGTGCAAGACTTCAGAATGAGTACTCTGCGGCACTCCAGCGCGAAAAATTATTGAGCGCAGCTCTCGATGTTCAAAAGCAAGAAGCCAACCATCTCAACGAGAGTGCAATTGAGTACAACATTCTGAAACGCGATGCCGAATCCAACCGGCAGTTGTATGAGGGGTTGCTTCAAAAGCTCAAGGAGGCTGGGATTTCTGCCGGCCTTAGATCGAGCAATATTCGCGTGGTGGACTTGGCCCGCGTACCAGTGACACCATCGTCCCCTGATATTCCGCGGAATATCTTAGTCGGGCTAGCACTGGGTTTATTTGGAGGGATGGGGCTAGCCTTTGCCTTGGAAGGTCTGGATAACACGGTAAGGACGCCGGAGGAGGCGCAACTCATCTCGGCGCTGCCGTCCCTCGGCATCATACCTCTCAACACACAACTGATCGCGCGCAAAAAAGGCCGTCGGCGCTTGTCTTTGGCGTCCCGATCGGCCGAGCATGCCAACTCGCTGGGACTGATAGCTTTCGCCCGTCCTAAATCCGAGTTGGCTGAATCATATCGTGCGCTGCGAACTTCCATTCTCCTTTCTTCACTGGGCGCCGCCCCTAAGGTAATTCTGGTCACCAGTGCTCTTCCGCAAGAGGGAAAGACGACGACGAGCATCAATTCGGCAATCGTGCTCGCTCAGCGCGGCGGACGCGTCTTGCTGGTGGATGCGGATCTCCGTCGGCCAGGGGTTCATAAGGCACTCGGATTGCAAAACACGTCTGGGTTAAGCACCGTCATGACAGGCGGTGCTGCTTCCGAGGAGGCGATAGTTCCAACCGAGATTCCCAATTTGTATGTGCTGACGGCGGGACCTCCGCCTCCCCAGCCCGCCGAGTTGTTGGGTTCAATTCTCATGAAGGACTGTCTGGTACGATGGCGGGAGGAATTCGACCACATCGTCATCGACACACCCCCAGCCTTATCGGTAACTGATGCAGTACTTTTGTCGATCGAAGCCGACTCTGTCATCATCGTCCTGAGGTCCGGCCAGACCACTAAAGCAGCCCTTCGCCGAGTTCGAGATTTGCTGTCCCACGTGAATGCGAGAATCACGGGACTCGTCATTAACGCCTTTGATCTTCATTCTGGCGGCAGCGATTATTACCAGTACGATTCAAAATACTACGGCAGATATTACGAAGATGACTCGTCCCGAAAGGGTACGGCGGTCGCCGATAAAGTCTCGTAGTACGCGTGAAAGAATTACGGCAGTCAAATCAGATCCGCGCTCCCCGTGATCCTGTGTAGCTCAGATGCAGATTGAATTGCGGTCCCATCTCCGCCCATTCGGCTTTGGATTAATTTGCCTGCTCCTAGCGGGGCTTTATTTTCGATTGGTCCTGCGATCGTACCAAGCATCTCAACTTGCATTGGTCCCGGAGCTGTCAAATCTTGAGCAGGCAATCCGGCTGGAACCATCGAACGCCGAATATCGTGAACTTCTTGGCCGCAATTTGACATTGTCCGGGGGAAATCTGGATGACGCCATTTCAAACTATCGAACCGCCGTGAACTTGAACCCGTATGTGGGACGGTATTGGCTGGATTTGGCGGGCGCCTATCAAATATCTGGACACCCCGTCGAGCAGGAGCAGAGTGTCGAACAGGCTGTGGCAGCCGATCCGACTGCGCCCCATGTCGCGTGGGAGGCCGCGAATTTTTTCCTGGTGCAAGGTGACCACGAAAGGGCGTTCAGTAATTTTCGCGTCGTTCTCGCCAACGACCCGGAGGCAGTTGACTCCGCTCTCAGTCTCTGCTGGAGGGCAACCCAAGATGCCGATTGGATGCTTGATCGGGCGTTGCCTCAACGGCCGGATTTATATTTTTCGTTTCTGCGTTTGCTAATCTCCCAACAACAAGTAAGCGCCGCGGAAGATGTCTGGAACCATCTGATTAAATTGAACCAGGCATTTCCAACGAAGTCGGCGTTTCCCTACATCCGCTTTCTGCTCGCGAAGCAGTCAGTCGTGGCTGCGCAAACTGCGTGGCAACAATTGGCCGTTGTCGATCCCTCTCTTCAATCGTATCTTCCTTCTACTGAGAATCTGATCGTGAATGGCGATTTTGAGGAGAATGTGCTGAACGGGGGCTTCGACTGGTGGTACGAATCAACCCCGCAAGCGTCCCTGGCCGTTGACACCAATAAATTTTTCAGCGGAACGAGATCTCTGTTGGTCACTTTCGATGGGCCCAATCCAGCGGATGCGGGAATTTTTCAATTCGTCGCAGTAAAACCCAATGCCATGTATGAGTTCAGTGCCAGATCCAGGACCGAGAACATCGAAAGCGCAAGCGGGCCGAGGCTTGCAATCGTGGATGCTTATACCAATGCTTCTTACGTTCTGACCGACGATCTACTAGGCAGTACACCTTGGCGCCTGCAACGGGCGCGATTCCAAACTGGCCCCGATACGAATCTCTTATTGCTAAAGATTGTCCGGCAACCTTCGAGTCCACTGATCCGAGGGCAGCTTTGGGTCGACGATTTCCGTTTAGTGGAGAAATCAGATCGGTGAAGTTGAGAACATCATCGAACGCGGGCGAGGAGTCTGATTCCATTGGCCCGGGGCGCCGCTCTGATCCCGAGCTCGGAACACTGGGATGGATGCTGATTGCTAGCCTTGGCCTCGTTCTAATATTCGCAGTGCTGGCGTTTGGCGCGGTCGATCAGTGGTCAACTTTCGCCTTCGAGGCCGGGGCAGCATTTCTGTTCCTGGTTTGGGCAGGAAAGCAGATTCTTGCCCGCAAGGTAGCAATATCTAGAAACCCTCTGTACCTGCCAGCCGTTTTCTTCTTTGCGCTCATCGTGGCGCAGATTGTACTTCGCCGTTCGGCATATGAATATGTTACTGAATACGAATTACTTCAATACGTTTCCTACGGGATTGTGCTGCTGATTGGGGCAGAATGCCTGCGAGGGGAAAGTACTCGCAAACTGTTTGCTCTCGCGATGATTGCGTTCGGAGCACTTTACGCCTTTCTGGCGCTGGCTCAGGAACTGACATCCAATGGCAAAATTTTCTGGGTGGTCAGGCCACACTTCGGTGGCTCATTCTTCGGAACCTACGTCAACCACGACCATTATGCGGGTCTGATGGAGATGCTGGTGCCGATCCCATTGGTCGTCAGCATGGGACATCTCCTGACTGGCGGAAAAAGGGCCATGGTTGCGTTCTGTACGGTGCTGATGGCTAGCACCATCTTTCTTTGCGGCTCGCGCGGCGGAATGATTGCCTTCGTTGTCGAGATAGTCTTTTTTGGAGCCGCCACCCTTATCCAGAGGAGAAATTCTCGTATAGCAATCGGTCTGGTAGCAGTTTGCGTCTTGGTTCTCGCTTTCTTAGTTTTTGTAGGAAAGGGCGGAGTTCTGGGCCGACTTGGAGACCTTGGCCCTGGCATTCGTTTGGACATTACCAGAGACTGCCTCAAAATGTTTTCTCATCGGCCGTTGTGGGGTTGGGGCTTGGGAACCTTTCCAACGGTATATCCGAGCTACCGCACGTTCTATACGAACCTGTTCGTAAACGAAGCACATAATGACTACGTGCAGCTCCTGGTGGAGACCGGCCTGCTTGGCTTCGGTCTAATGTTGTGGTTTGTGATTGCACTGTACCGCCACGGAGCGCCGACGTCGCGCCGATGGGAATTCACGTGGGATGGAGCATTGTCCTTCGCCACTTTGTTGGGCTGTACAGGCATCCTGTTTCATAGCTTCGTGGATTTCAACATGCAAATCCCAGCGAATGCCGCTCTGTTCTACGTCTTTTCTGGTTTGGCAGTCTCTAGGTCTTTTGGCGGCGGTGTTAAAACCGCTCGGTCTCGGGTCGCCCCCAAGGACCAATCGGAAAAACAGTCAGCCCATCCGATTTCTTTAGCGTCGTTGAACATTTGAACTTACCCAGCTATTGGGCAGGGCTATCGCAAACAATTGGCTGTTTGATGTTTCGAGCGACGATTTCCTGGATGGAATACACGCGCTGCGAACAAAAGCAGGTGCCAATCTCGGACAACCTTAGTTTTGCCGAACAAGGAACTGCAAGGAGGATAAACGTTGCTGAAAACATCTCGCGATCAGAGCTCTGGTGGGAGTGCTTTTCGTAGTAGAGGCCCGGCGCAAAGGAACGAAAAGTCTGTCCTTCTCAGGGCTTGGCTGGGCTCGCGGGACTATCGCCCTGGACGAATACCCATGCCGCCACACCGACAATAGCGGCCGATCCAATGCCGATCGCCACAGGGGAATTGAGAACTCCGCCCACACCTGCAGGAGGTGCCCCCGCCGCAGCTTTCTTTTTCTTCTTTTTCTTCTTATCGTCTTCCTGCGGGGTTGATTCCTCCCGGGTCGTTTGCTGACCTTGAGCCAACGTCGTGGTGCCCTTGTCGTCGCTGATCGTCACGTCACCTTTACGCGCCTCGATCTGAACCCTACCATCCGCGTCTCTGACTGCAAATTCAGTCCATACATTCGCAGCTGGTGCTACAACAATACCGCCGGCACGAGTCGTCAGTGATTTCGCAGTCGACACGGTAATTCCACCATGCTGCACCTCGACGCCATGCTCTTGATACTGAACGAGCGAATCGTTTGAGATCAGGACAATCAATCCCGCAGCGGTAATGTTAGCAGCGGAACTGGCATTGGTCTCCACCAGGTCGCCGGAAAAAAGGGCCGATGAACGCTCGACAGCGCTTCCATTAATTAAAGCGGTTCCATGGGTGTAAAGCATTGCAGAAGGTTGGTCCCCTGCAAACAAGGCAACCGGAAGAAGCAAGAGTGAGACGCGGCTTAGAACCTTAAAATATAAAGTCCCGATCATTACAAACCCTTCACCTCGGTGATGAACTTGGGGAATGGTAATCCGAAAGCCATACTTCGTCAATTGCTTATTAGCCCTGCAGTTACTTCTGGGTGCCATCCCAGCAACGCCGCCTGAATTTCGGGCAGGAGTTCCTGCGCTGGCGGTTAATCGCTGCAAGCCAGGGTTGATTGCTGTGTTCGGATTATCGCTTGCTTCTTCTGCAGGAATAATCCATCAGTAAATTTCGGAAGCGAAGGGAGCTAGCGCGCAATCAACCCCGCTGCGGTCAATCCACTCGGCACTGTTGGCTAGCACCGCACAACCTTGGGACTGTCGATGCCTTTGGTTGCGTTTCGAGTGTCGACTACCAACTGGGCTTCGCTCACAATCTTCCGGTAGTCGTAGTCGGAGTGGTCAGTGACAATGACGACGCAGTCGTATTGTCCAAGTTTTTCTAACCCCGTTCGCTTCATCTGCAAATCATACTTGCGGCCCTTCCCGATGAATGGAAAATAGGGATCGTGGTAACTGACTTGGGCCCCCTCTTTTTGCAAGAGCTCGATAATGGTGAGTGCGGGCGATTCGCGCAGGTCGTCGATATCTCTCTTGTAAGCTACGCCCAGAATCAGGACGCGGGCGCCGTTCAGTGACTTCTTGTGGCCGTTCAAGGCCCCTCCTATCGAAGCGAGGACGTGGTACGGCATATTCGTGTTGATTTCTCCCGCCAATTCAATGAACCGGGTCCGGAAGTCCCACTCTTTGGCTTTCCACGACAAGTAGAAGGGATCGACTGGAATGCAGTGTCCGCCTAGTCCTGGCCCGGGGTAAAAAGGATGGAAGCCAAAGGGTTTGGTGGACGCGGCTGCGATGACTTCCCAAATATCGATTCCCATGCGCAGACAAAGCAGCTTCAGTTCGTTCACCAATGCGATGTTGACGCAGCGATAAATATTTTCCAGCAGCTTCGTCATCTCAGCCGCGGCTGGTGAGGAAACCGGAACGGTGCGATGGAAGATGGATCCATAAAGAGCGCCCGCCAGCTCCGAGGCCTGCGAATTAACTCCTCCAACGACTTTGGGAATGTCACGCCGCGCCACTTCGGTATTGCCGGGGTCTTCGCGCTCCGGCGAGAAGGCTACAAAAAAATCCTTGTCCGATGTTGAGGTAGCGCGGGCCACCTTGAGTCCGTTCTTATTTTCTTTCTCCAGAATCGGAACCATAACCTCTTCCGTGGTGCCGGGGTAAGTCGTGCTTTCGAGAACTACCAACTGCCCAGCCTGCAGATGAGGCGCAATGGCGTGCGTAGTGTCGGTAATGAAACTTAGATCCGGTTCGTGGTATTGGTTGAGCGGGGTGGGCACGCAAATAATAACCGCATCCATGTCAACCAACCGGGCATAGTCGGAGGTGGCGAAAAAACCCTGCGACTTCGCCGTTTGGATTTCTTCCGCGCTAATGCGGTAGATGTAAGATCCGCCCTGGCTCAGAGTGTCGACTTTACGTTTATCAATATCGAAACCGGTGACGGCAAACTTCTGTTCGCTGAACAAAAGAGCGAGCGGCAGTCCGACATACCCGAGTCCGATGATTCCGACCCGGGCCTTACGCTGCTGGATTTTGTTCTTGAGTTGATCGACGGAGCGCGTTTCGACGGAATGATTGGTCATTGTTGCTGGAGGCGTCTCTTCCGCATGGAGTAAATTGCGTTCCGATTCTAGCATGCTGCTTAAAATGGCGATGTGACGATGGTCGCCATAAGTGCTTGATGCGAGGTAGATTGAGAGTTAGAAAATTATGGGAAGATGGAAATGAAGATGCGCCTGAATCTTTGGTGGTTACTCCCCGCGCTTTTAGCCGTGATTCTATTGGTCGCGTTGGTTACCAGAGCGGGCAGTTTTCTTGTCATCGATGAGCCCCACCGGTCCGATGTAATCCTTGTGCTTGCGGGGGAAACCAACCATCGTCCGGAGCGAGCCCTGCAACTTCAAGCCCAGGGATTCGGCCAGCGGATCTTACTGGATGTACCGACCAATTCGAAAATCTACGAATTCACCCAGATTCAGTTAGCCCGGAAGTACATTCAGGATCTTCCTGAGGGAGCGACTCTCAGCATCTGTCCGATCGACGGACTATCGACACGCGACAAAACGAAAGATGTAGAGAGATGTCTGATAAAGGCAGGCGCAGGAACGGGTCTTGATCGTGACTTCGGACTTCCACAACTCGCCGCGCCCTGAGCACTCTTCGTCGTGAAATTCCTGGACACCTGGTGGATTCATCGCCAGTGGGCGAAAACTTTTGTCGATGAATGGCTGCGCCTGATCTGGTGGAAAAGCATCGATCAATGGCGCTGAAGTGCCTTGGCGCTGACGGACGCCATTGACGGAAAAGTTTTCCACTGCTGAACTTGTTTCGCATCACGAAAGTCATTGACGGCTAAGAACACGCAAGGTTACGATGCGACAACAGCCGTTCAATCAATCATTCACGGAGTATGGGATGGGTGAGTCCGCTTTCTGCAGGATTGTAAGTTGCTTGCTACTGCTGACTGTTCCTGCTTCGCTGCTGGCGGCCGATTCCGGTGCGGCCATGCTTTATGCAAATGGCGCTGCTTGGCTGAATGGCACCCACGTGCCAAACTCTTCGGCAATTTTTGTGGGTGATCTGGTTCAGACTCAAGCGAACGGAGGCGCCAGCATTCACGCTTCCGGTTCCTCCATCACCGTTCTCGGTAACTCTCTCGTACAATTTGAAGGTGTCTCGTTGAAGGTGGAGCACGGCGGAGTCTCCGTCTCGACCTCGAAAGAGGTAGCCGCCACGGCCGGCGACGTGCGCGTCGCGCCGGCCTCCAATGCATGGACTGAATTCAATGTGAGCGACGTTGATGGAACCGTCCGAATCGCCGCCAATAAAGGGGATCTGACGGTCACCGACGATAATGACACGGTTACTCTGCCGCAAGGTCAGCAGACCACTCGCGACGATCAATCGAATCAGCCCGATAATAAGAAGAAGAAAAAGCGTGGAGGTGGGGCCGCGCCAGCGGCCTCAGGCGGCCTGCTGAACTCTCCTGTTGCGGTTGGAGTTGGGGCGGCGGCCATTACTGGTGTGGCGGTTTGGGTACTCACCAGGGGTGACGAATCGATCAGCCCCGCCATACCTTAAGCACGCGAGTTTCCCCCATCTGCAGTTTACTCGCCCTCTTCCATATCGGTACAGGCAACGATTTCCACAGGCTAGATGTGATAGATAGCACTGAGAGGCACAGCCATAAGTCGTTAGCATGAATCGTTCGCCGACCCAGATTTAGGTTAGGTCCCAGGTCCCACTCTTCCTATCCTTGTCCGAGCAATCTCCGCCTGGCTAACATGTCAGCTCCGTTGCCATGGCAGTGCGGACAGCGTTGCTGCCTATCTTTTATGCTTCGGAGGGGAAAATGATGTTTCCAGGGGGTATGGAACGTGCTTTAGAAGTGACAGAGGTATCTGAACAGTTCGACTGGATGAGAAGGCAGATATCGCTAGGAGGCATTGCCCTGCCGCATGAGGAAACAGCAGTATGTATCGCGGCGCACGCCCTTCGGCTAACGGACCGAGTAAGAGGCGTGTATCGCCACCTGCCGATCTCACTTGAGAAGCGTCTCATCGAGTCCGTGATCGTCTATCAATGCTGGGAATTGCACAAGCGACAGTACGCAAGCGCTGAAAATCTGGCGAGGGGGGCAGGGACTCTGGCGACGGTCGAAGCTGCGCGATACATCCGGCCCGTCGGGAACGCGTGGGGATACCACCTGGTGGAGGGAGCTGACAGATTGCAATACGTCGTTACAGTTCCAACCGGGTTCAGGGACGAGACCACGCCAGCGTCCGAAGTGATCTGCAACCGCTTGTTGCGACTATTGGGCTTAACTGTGCCCGACGTTAGAGTCGTGGTAGTAAATGGGACACTGCTGAAGCGCAACTCCGACACTAGGCCAGGAAGGAGTCATGGAAATGGCCGGCGAGCACCAGAATTATGTGCTGGCTTTCGTCAAGACACGCCGTCACCTTCGTTCACCTCCGAAGACGAGCGACGGCCCCTTACCGGACGAAATGTACGGGACCTAATTGGTGCTCTTGTTTTCGACATTTGGACTCTCAACACATGTTCGAGACAATGGACCGCCAAATATAGCGAGATTACCGGTCGAGTTGAGTGCACACTTGTAGGCAACAGCGGCGGCTTCCACGGTGGAGATTGGTCGAAATTTCAATGTTCGGCCTACCAGTCGTTATCGGCTCCCCAAGCAGCCGCTTCCAGGGTGAAAGGGTGGTCGCAGCTTGACCCATGGCTCCGAAAGGCATTCGTACTTGACCTGAACTCAATTTGGGAGCTTGCGTTCCAGATGCCCGAGGCCTGGTACGGAGGATGCAGACCGGCCTTGGCGAACCTCATGGAGAAGCTAGGGAAAAGGCAGTGGGACCTGTCCCGCGCTGTGTTGCATTTCCTGCAAGTCGGATATTTTCCCTCACTCAAAAAACCTTCTTTTCTTTTGCAACCCGAAGCAGCGGAATCTGCCTGAATCCCGCTCGCGTTAATGGCAAGCTGAGGGACTGATCGAAAATGATGTTCTCAAATCGGTCCCGCGATCGGGAGGTAGTCTCGCCTTTCAATTCCTCTGTTCCTCTTCTCCTCTTCTGACATTACGCTAAAAGCACGAAGGTAGTGTATTCCCAACATGGCGCTTGCAACCTTTGCGAACGCAGGCTATTCATGTGTTCATGCGTAGATCAATACGCATTTTTCTAAAACCAATACTACCGAAATGTTCTGAATTCCCAGCTCCAAGTTGTCGGCCAGTTTATGCAGGCGATTCTAAATCATTATCTGCCCGAGCCTAGAATCGATACATCAAGGTTAGCTCGACGAAGGCGGTGACAGACTTCTGACTGGTTTGCAGCTTCGTTAGCGCTAGATTGGACGGCTCAGTTACCGTCTCATGGAACTCGTACACCCCAATTGTCTGGCGGAAAAATATGTGTCCCTTCGTCGAGGGAGACGGCATATAGAAATTCAACAGCGGCCCCTGAAGGGCATTAGCATGGTCCGCACCCGGCAAGACATAGTCCGCACCCAGGCGCATAGAAAAATCAGAGATGCAGTCTTCCAGTGCGCATTTCTTATGGAAGTAGTCCCTTCCTCCTCCGAATGTGGGGCGCCAAGCTGACTTCGTATAGTTCGTCGTGGAAAGTTGGCTCCAACGCGCCCCTACACCAGCGAACCACCCCGACGAAAACCGAAAATACGCCGATCCCGATAAGCCTCGATCATGCCCTTTAGGATTGGGCTGGTCGTTGTCGTCCGTTTTGCGCCCGTTATCGTACGACCCTTGGGCCCAAGCTAAGACGCGGCGAGAGTCAATCCTTAGACCCGCCCCTGCCTCTGCGGCCAACGGTGAATAGGCACCTCCCATGAGCCCGAGGCCGGCATAGACGTACGGACGAGGAAAGAGGCTCGACAATGGCCGATCAGCCTCGTCGACCGATGCGTTCTGGGATACGACCTGCTGGGCCAGGAGCACTGTCTTGAAACAAGGGGTCGCTAGTACCAAAGCCAGGAGATACATTTTCATTTGGCCTCCAAAGTCGCTTTTCTACCTATCGACAACAGGAGGCCGATCCACTAGGAAATTGATAAGAAGAAACTGTGAACTCAGCACTAAGGTGACCTGCTCCCCTCTTTCCGAACAAACCTGAGTATGATTTCGTCGAAGGAAAGGGGAAGGGAGAATGTCGAAGAGCAATCACACGGAG
>JGI12635J15846_10003052_pt1 | contig 14613 bp, 14 predicted proteins | sample BlaSpr_A8_OM2_M2_FD_15846 | JGI IMG/M metagenome (IMG submission 15846) | reverse complement strand
CGCGCGGACGCTTGCCGCGATGCGCCCACCGCTCGGCACAGGCCGATCCGCACGCCACGACCGCCGGCTGCACGCCGGCGGTGTAGTACTCCTTGCCCGGTATCCAGATCAGCACCCACACCACGACGAGCGTGACGGTGATGGCGCAGAACCGCAGCCGGGCGTCGCGCCACAGCCCGATAAAGCCGGCGACAGTGACCGGTACCACGAACAAGCCCGCCTGAAACAGCTGAGCCGGCCCTCCGCGAGCGTAGTTGCCCGCAGCGGCGAATTCCTGATGCAGCGCCGACGCCATGGCCACCGCGTCCGCAGCACGTCCCGGTACCGCGAGAATCCGATGCCGATGGCCAGGCAGATCGCCAGCATGGCCACCAGGTTCTCGTCCTGCATGCCCACGCCGGCCACGACACCGGCGCCTAGCCACCAGCGGGGCCGTTCCCGCAGCAACGCAGTGCTGGCGCAGAGCAGGACCAGTGTCCAGGCCAGCACGTCATACGCGCTGGTGTCGCCGAAGTGCGCGAGCGGGAGGGTGAACGGGGCACAGGCCGCGATGAGGGCAGCGAGTACCCGGCCAGGTCGCCCCGCCCCGAACAGCGCGGCCAGCCGGGCAGTAGCCGCGACGGTGAACCCGCCGGCCATGGCCGGCAAGATGCGGATCGCAGTGGGGCTGAATCCCAGGACGTCAGTGGTCCTGGTCAGCAGCGGAGCGAGCGGCGGCTGGTCCACGTAGCCGAACGCCAGATGGCGCCCCGCCTCGATGAAGTACAGCTCATCCATCCCGAAGCCGTACCGGTCACTCACCGCCAGCTCAAGCGCAACGAGCGCTGCCGCGATGCCCCAGGCGGCTCTCGGCACCCGATCCGGCGGTACCGCAGCGGCCGGTTCGGTCAGGCCGAGTACTTCGGCTTGCTCCATGACTGTTCCGTTCCCGGCTTGTCCCATAAGCCCAGAGATGTATATCAGAACCAGGCCGCTCCCGGCTGAGCTGAGATGTATCGCAACCGATCAAATCCGGGCGATTCGCTACAAATGACTTCACATGTACCGGCGGTCATGATTGGATCGGCTCCGTGCAGCCCAACCAACCCGAGCTCCCAGCCGCACCGCCGGTCACGATACCGCCCAGCCCGGCCAGGCAGCCTATGGATAATGCGCTGCGCCTGGTCATCACGCTGATGTTCGTCAACCTCGGATTGTCGGTGGTACTGACCATCCTGATGCTGATCTTCCGCAACAGCATCGTCAACTACGAGTTCGCGCATACGCAGCTGCCGGCCGGCAGCGACCCGGCCACTTTCCGCAATACGCTGCAGGCCGCGCTGTGGGGGCGGCTGGCCGGAGTGGTCATCGTCTCCGCGCTCTATGTCTGGCGGTCGTTCTCGCTGCGCGCCGGCAAGCGCCGCGCGTACATCCGGCTGATCTGGATCTGCGCCGTTGGCCTGGCTGGCATCGTCTACCTGCTCGCGGGCGCCAAGTACCCGGACTGGATGCGCGTGGAGCAGGTCCTGCAGGGCATCGTGCTGATCTCGCTGCTCATCGCTATCACCCGCAAGCCGGTCCGTGACCGGTTCGCGAAGCAGCAGCGCGCGTAAGCGCGCCCATGCCCCGCCTGTCCACGACCGGCGGTGGGCTTCTCATCACACGACTCCGTTACGACGGCTATAGTCGCCGTAACGGGGTATTATGCCGACCATGGTAGGCGCTAAAGAATCGATTACACCGCTCGCGGTTGGGCGGGGCTTGCGGTTGCTTGGCGAGCACATATCCACCTGGCGCAAGCTGCAACGGCTGACCGCTGCTCAGGTGGCCGAGCGCGCAGGAATCAGCCGTGACACGCTGCGGGCTATCGAACAGGGCAAGGGGACAGCATCTACCGAGAACCTCCTCCGGGTCCTGCGCATTCTCGGCATCCTGGACTCTGTGGTGGCCGCCGCCGACCCGTATCAGACCGATGTCGGCAAGCTTCGCGCTGACGAGATCCTGCCCAAGCGGGTGCGTGAATTATGGCCGGACGGGAACCCGTTGAGGTCACGGTAGAGATCGAAGGCCAGGAACTTGTCGCGGGCACTCTCTGGCTTCACGACCAGCGAACCGAGACCGCCACCTTTCGTTACTCCGATTCTTACCTGGCCAACCCCGACAGCTACGACCTGGACCCCGCCCTGCCGAAATCGGCTGGCATCTTTCAGTCCCCGCCAGGAAAACCGCTCTTCAGCGCCTTCGCGGACAGCGCTCCAGACCGGTGGGGACAGAATCTCATGCGACGCGAAGAACGCGAGCGTGCCACCGCGGCGAACAGCACACCGCGCAGTCTCCGCAATGCAGACTTCCTGCTCGGCGTGCGAGACGATGTGAGGCAAGGGGCCATCCGGTTCCGACAGCCCGGAATCCGCGCCTACTACTCCACACACCGCAGCGCCGTACCACGCCTGATCGAACTGCCCCACCTGCTGCACGCGGTTGACCATCTCGACGACGAGGCGGATAGCCGCGACCTGAGAGACCTGATCGATGCCGGGAGCTCGCTCGGCGGAGCCCGCCCTAAGGCTTCCGTCATCGATATGTCTGGTCAACTGGCAATCGCCAAGTTCCCGCGCTCAGGCAGCGACGAATGGGACGTGGCAGGCTGGGAGGAAGTCGAGCTCCGTCTTGCCCGCCGCTCCGGCCTCACCGTCAGCGACTCCCGGCTCAGTGTGGTCGCCGGACGCAACGTCCTCATCGTGAACCGTTTCGACAGGCCCTCAGGTCGACGCGCCGGCTTTGCCAGCGCCCTCACCATGCTGGAGGCGTCTGACGGCGAGCAGCGCAGCTATCTGGAGATCGCTGAAGTGATCGAGCGGCAGTCCCCGGCCGCGACCTCTGATCTGAGAGAGTTGTACCGCCGGATCATCTTCTCCGTCCTCACCGGAAACACCGACGACCACCTGCGTAATCACGCATTCCTGCGCCGGGGCCGAGGGTGGGCCCTATCCCCCGCCTACGACCTGAACCCGAACCCGGACCGGCCGGACAGGCTCAGCACGGCTATCGACCTTGACGACACCAAGGCGGACCTCGGGACCCTCCTGTCGGTCAGCGGCTACTTCCGCCTGACCCTAGCCGAAGCACGGTCGGAGATAGCTTCTGTCCGCGATGCGACCTCTAGATGGCGGGGCGAGGCGGCTAGCCTGAACCTGCCCCAGCGGGAAATGGATCTCATGGCAGAAGCGTTCGAGACCGATCAGCGACGCGCCGCAAGCAACATTGAGCCATAGCCGCGAACCTACCTAATAGCCTCGTCGCCTTCGGCGCGTTCTTCGAATCCCAGCGGGTTAGAACCAGGACGGCCCGTGGGCCGTGTACGGCTTCTGGAGTGCATGGATCTCGTCGTCGGTGAGGTGCAGGCCGAGGACCGCGACGGCTTCTGTCAGGTGGTGCGGTCTGGTCGCTCCGATGATCGGGGCGGTGATGACGGGGTTGTGGAGGACCCAGGCCAGCGCGACCTGGGCCATGCTGGCACCGCGGGCCGCGGCGACTTCCTGGACGGCGTTGACGACGGGCTCGTCGAGGGGTGAGTCGAAGGACTGGACGACGTGGTCCACGGTGGAGCGGTGGGACTGCTCTCCCCACGGACGCGCGAGGCGGCCTTTGCCTTGCGGGGAGTAGGGCACGACACCCACGCCCATGTCGGCGCACATGGGCAGCAGCTCGAGTTCTTCCTGGCGGCGGAGCAGGTTGTACTGGTTCTGCATGGACACGAACCGGGTCCAGCCGCCGAGGCTGGCCGTGTGCTGGAGCTTGGCGAACTGCCAGGCGTACATGGACGACGCGCCCAGGTAGCGGACCTTGCCGGCCTTGACGATGTCATGCAGCGCCTCCATCGTCTCCTCGACCGGGGTATCCGGGTCGAAGCGGTGGATCTGGTACAGGTCGATGTAGTCGGTGCCGAGCCGGGTCAGCGAGGCGTCGGCCTGCTCGAGGATCGCCTTGCGGGACAGGCCCTCCCCGCCGGGGCCGTCGTGCATCCTGCCGAACACCTTGGTCGCCAGCACGATGTCCTCACGCTGGGAGTACCGCCTGATCGCACGGCCGACCAGCTCCTCGGAGGTGCCTAGCTGATAGGTGTTCGCGGTGTCCCAGAAGGTGATGCCCGCCTCGACGGCCTGGCGGAAGAACGGCTGGGCCGCGTCCTCGTCCAGGGCCCAGCGATGCGCTCGGGTGACCGTGGCGTCGCCGTAGCTCATGCAGCCCAGCGCGAGACGACTCACCTTCAGGCCGGTATTACCCAGCCGGGTGTACTCCATGGTGATCTCCTTCATCATGCCGATAGTGGCAGGGCTGCGGCGTGGGCGTGCACGAGCTGGCCGAGGGCCTCGGGGCCGTTCGCCACCCGGTCGCGCTGGGCTGAGCCGAACGGGCCGTAGGGATAGGGCGCCGGGTCCGGGTCGCTGGCGGCATCGAGTACTGCTAGCGCATCCGGGTCCAGGTGCAGGCTTGCTGCGGCGAGACTGCTGGTGAGCTGCTGGGCGTTCCGGGCGCCGACGATGGCGGAGGTGACGCCGGGCCGGCTGGTGACCCAGCTCAGCGCGACCTGGGCGGGTGAGACGCCGGCTTCTTTGGCGACCTGGCGTACGGCGTCGACTGCGTCCCAGGTCCGGCTGGAGGTTTCATAGTTGGACGAGGTGTACTGGAGACCGCGAGCTGGAGCTGCCATCCGGTGAAGTTCGACAGGCCGGCGTAGCGGATCTTCCCCGTCCGGACGGCGGAGTCGAGGAACGACAGCGACTCCTCGATCGGGGTCAGCGGGTCCCATGCGTGGAGCTGGTACAGGTCGATGGTGTCGGTGCCGAGCCGGCGCAGCGTCGTGGCCAGCGCCCGGTCCAGGTGCCGCCGGGACGTCCCGGCGTCGTTGGGGTCGCCTCCGGTCCGGGTCCGGCCCTTGGTGGCGATGACCGCCCGGTCGGTGACCTCTCGCGGTCGGGCCGCGAGCCATCGGCCCAGGGTTTCCTCGGCTACTCCGCCGTTGTAGACATCTGCGGTGTCGATCAGGTTGCCGCCTTGCGGTACTCCATGATCGTTGAATGCTCCTTCTGAATGTTCATTGCAGAACGCAGGGATATTTCCCTGGCCTCTTCCAGGTAACCCGTGATCGCGCGGGCGCGGGAGGTTGAGGTTATAGGGGTCCTGGCTCGACCCCCCTACCCGCGGTAACCCGACATACCGTTGGTGGTGTGGACAACAGAGCTGAGATCCGCGAGTTCCTGGCGACCCGGCGCGCCAAGATCACCCCGGAACAGGCCGGGCTGATGCCGGGCAACGGGCGCCGCCGCGTACCCGGGCTGCGCCGCGAGGAGGTCGCTGTCCTGGCCGGGGTGAGCACCGAGTGGTACGTACGGCTGGAGAAAGGGCACATCAGCGGCGTCTCCGACGAGGTCCTCGGCGCCGTCGTCCGAGCCCTGCAGCTTGACGAGGCCGAACGGCTGCACCTGTTCGACCTCGCCCGCGCCGCGAAACCCTCCCGACCATCGCGGCGCCGGACTCGGCAGACGGTACGGCCCAGCGTTCTGCGCATCCTGGAGTCGATGACGGGCACCCCGGCGTTCGTCCGCAACGCGCGCCTGGACGTACTCGCCATCAACCCGCTGGGGCGTGCCCTGTACTCGCCGGTGTTCGACGACCCGGCCCGGCCCGCGAACCTGGCCCGGTTCTGCTTCCTCGACCCGGTCTCCCGCGACTTCTACCCCGGCTGGGACGACGTCGCCCACACCACCGTCGCGCTACTTCGGACCGAAGCAGGCCGTGACCCCTACAACCGCGAGCTGACCGACCTGGTCGGCGAGCTCGCGACCCGCAGCGAACAGTTCCGCAGCAGGTGGGCCGAGCACGACGTCCGGCTGCACCAGACCGGGACCAAGCACTTCCGGCACCCGGTCGTCGGCCTCCTCGATGTCGCCTTCGACGCGCTGCCACTTGCCGCCGGCGAGGACCAGGACCTCACGATGACCTGCTACACCGCCGAACCCGGCTCACCGTCAGACGACGCGCTGAAGCTGCTCGCCAGCTGGGCCGCCACCTCCAGCCCGGACCTGGACGCCGCCGCCGAGCAGACCCGCTAGCGCGGAAGAGCGGGACCGAATTTCCCGGGTACTGGTCCTGTGGACATGTCACGCCTCACCATGACTACCAAGAGTAATTCTCGCTGTACTGAAAGGAGTACGGATGATGCCGGAAGGTAAGGAGCCGTCAGGCGCCGCCAAGATGTTCGGCGACTTCGCGCCCGCACCCCGGCCTGGCGAAGCAGAACGGCGTCACCGAGCAGGAGCTGATCGAGACCATCACCCACCTGGCGTTCTACGCGGGATGGCCGAAGGCCATGTCCGCGATGACCGTGGCGAAGAACGTCTTTCGCTCAAGCTGAGCCTCGCTGACAGGAGAAACCAGGATGGAACTACTGAAGCAGCCGCAAACCGGAAAAGGCCCCGCCGAGATGTTCGCCGGCGATGTCTGGTTCGACGTCATCTACCCTGATCCAGTCCCGCGGCGGCGACCTCATCGAGGCCCACCCCGGCGACATTATCTACACGCCACCCGGTGAGGAGCACTGGCACGGGGCCGCTCCCGACCGGTTCATGATCCACCTGGCCCTGTGGGAGTGCCCCGGCCCGGACGGCGCCGCGGAGAACACGTGGCTGGAACGCGTCACCGACACCGAGTACAACGGCCCGCGCGCGACCGCCCGCCGCTGACCCACCTGCCACCAGTGGGCACCCGGCACTGCTATTCGGAGCGGACGTCGTTCTCGTCGTCGTCCACCACGTGCATGGCGGCTTCCTCGGCGGTGGCGCCGCCGCCATCCGGTCCGACGTCATGCGCCAGCAGCCGCGGCTGCCAGCGCACCTGGTGACCGCCATCGGGGGCGATCAGGCGCCCGGCCCGGGGATCGGGGCCGTCGTCGAGCAGGAGGCCGTCGACATCCTCGTCGGCCGCATCCGGATCGTCCTCGTCGGACTCCTCTTCCTCGTCCGACCAGTCGTCGTCCGCAGCGAGGGCCGGGTCGGGCTCCTCCTCGGCCAGAAGCTGATCGAGGGATTCCTGGCCGTCGGCCGGCGAGTCGGCCCGCGTGACGGCAGACCATCGTTCCGGCGGAACGACGCCCCGATCGAGCGGGTCGTCGCCAGGCGCGCCGTCCAGGGTGTCGCTGCTGTCCAGCGTCTGATAGTCGGTTAGGTCACTGGATTCGTGCGGGCGCTCGTCGGGCATCGTCACCGGCCTCCGTGGGAATGCACGGTATGAACATATCGCAAGGGATGTCAAGACGGCGGCGGCGGCTCCGACTAACCGGTCGGAGGGCCCGACCGGGGCTCGCGAACCATGAGGAGTATGAGATGCAGTTCCTGATCAGCATGCATATCAATCCGGCAGTGCTTGACGCGCTGACCGACGAGGAGAAGGTGGCGCTTGGCGGGGGCCACGGCACGTTCATCGCAGCGCTGAAGGAGTCGGGTGAGCTGATCACCACGCAGGCGCTGGTCGACCCGTCGCAGGCCGCCGTGGTGTCGGTGCGCAATGGCCAGCCGGTGGTGACCGACGGGCCCTTCCTGGAATCCAAGGAGTACCTGGGCGGCTTCTACCTGATCGACTGCGAGAGCAAGGAACGGGCGATCGAGCTGGCGGCGCAGATCCCGGACGCCGCGATCGATGGCCTAGGGGTTGAGGTGCGCCAGGTGATGTTCGCTGACGGGCCCTTGGAGGCATGACCGCATCGGCCATCGAGGACCTGCTGCGTGAGCTCAGGCCGCAGGTCCTCGGCGCGCTGGTACGCCGGCACGGCCAGTTCGAAGGGTGCGAGGACGCCACGCAGGAGGCCATCCTCGCCGCCGCCGCGCAGTGGCCGGCCGCGGGAGTGCCTGACAATCCGCGCGGCTGGCTGATGGCTGTCGCGTCCCGGCGGCTCATCGACCAGGTACGCAGCGACCACGCGCGCCGCGAGCGGGAAGTAGCAAGGGCCATCGAGATGGCCCCGGAAGACGTGCCAGCCACGGACGACACGCTCGTTCTGCTCTTCCTTTGCTGCCACCCGTCGCTGACCCCCGCGTCCCAGACCGCGCTGACGCTGCGGGCGGTCGGCGGCCTGACCACGGCCGAGATCGCCCGCGCGTTCCTGGTGCCTGAGGCCACGATGGCAGCCAGGATCAGCCGGGCCAAGCAGCGCATCAAGGCCGCCGGCAGCTCGTTCAGCCTGCCGGAGGGGGCGGAGCGCGAAGAGCGGCTACGGGTCGTCCTGCACGTGCTCTACCTGATCTTCAACGAGGGCTACACCGCCTCCTCGGGCAGCGAACTAGACCGCGCCGACCTCGCGAGCGAGGCGATCCGGCTGGCCAGGATGGTGCACGCGCAGCTGCCCGAGGACGGCGAGGTGACCGGGCTGCTCGCACTGATGCTGCTGACCCACGCCCGCCGGGAGGCACGTACGACGGCGGCCGGCGACCTGGTGCCGCTGGACGAGCAGGACCGTACCAGGTGGAATCGCGGGCTGATCGACGAAGGCACCATGCTGGTCAAGGCGTCGCTGGGCAGCCCGGCACTTGGGCCTTACCAGCTGCAGGCCGCCATCGCCGCCACGCACGCCGATGCGGCCGCCGCCGAGGAGACCAACTGGCCGCAGGTGCATGCCCTGTACCTGATCCTGGAACGGATCGCGCCCAACCCGGTGGTCACCCTCAACCGGGCGATCGCGCTGGCCGAGACCGACGGCCCGCTGGCCGGGCTGGCCCTGCTGTCCACCCTGGACGGTGACCAGCGGATGGCCGGGCATCACCGGCTGCTGTCCGTGCGGGCGCACCTGCTGGAGAAGGCCGGCGACACGGCCGGGGCGTACGAGCACTACCGGCGCGCCGCGAAGGCCACCGCCAGCATCGCCGAGCGGCGCTATCTGGAGTACCGGGCCAGCCGGGTACGTGCGTAGGTTCTCAGCGGAGGTGCTCGGCAAGGACCTCGGCGAGGTGCTTGCCGCGCACGGCGGCGAGGTGGTCGAGCTGGGTGCGGCAGGAGAAGCCATCGGCCAGTACCGTCGCGTCCGGGCCAGCCGATCGCACGGCCGGAAGCAGCGCCGTTTCCGCGACCGCGACCGATACGTCGTAGTGCCCCTGCTCGACGCCGAAGTTGCCCGCCAGGCCGCAGCAGCCGCCTACCGGCTTCACCTGCGCGCCGGCGTCCCGCAGCAGTGTCGCGTCCGCGTCCCAGCCCAGCACGGCGTGCTGGTGACAGTGCGGCTGCGCGACGCCAGTGACGTCCGACAGGTCCGGNGGCGTCCATCCATCGGTTGAGGTCAGCAGCTCCGAGAGGGTCTTGACGGACGACACGAGCCCCGCCAGTCCCTGTTCGGTCTCGGGCAGCAGCCGGGCGGCGTCGTGCCGCAGCGCCGCCGTGCACGACGGCTCGAGGCCGACGATAGGAACGCCACCCTCCAGCGCGGGTCTCAGCGCCCGAAGGGTCCGCCGCAGCTGACGCCGCGCCCCGTCCAGCTGGCCGGTTGAGATCCAGGTGAGACCGCAGCACACCTGCTTCGGGGTGATCTGGACGGTATAGCCGGCCGCCTCCAGCACCTGCACGGCTGCCTGGCCGATCTCTGGCGCGAAAGCATTCGTGAAGGTATCGACCCACAGCATGACGGATTTGTCCCGCACGGAACCGGTCGCCGCGCCGGCTGGCCGTCCCGCGAACCATTTCCGGAAGCTCTCCTTCGCGAACACCGGCAGCGGCCGCCGCGCATCGATGCCGCCCAGCCGCTTCCCCAGCGCGGTCACCGGCCCGGCTCGCAACCCCAGATTCGCCAGCCCCGGAAGAAACGCGGCAACCGATGCCCAGCGCGGCAGCCACCCCAGCGTGTAATGCGACGCCGGCCGCACCTTGCCGCGATACCGCTGGTACAGCGCCTCGGCTTTGTACGTCGCCATGTCGATGCCCGTCGGGCAGTCGCTCGCGCAGCCCTTGCACGCCAGGCACAAGTCCAGCGAGGACGCGACGGCTTCCGAGGACCAGCCGGAGACCAGCGACCCGTTCGCCAGCTCCTGCAGCACCCGCGCGCGGCCCCGCGTCGAGTCCTTCTCATCTCGCGTCGCCAGGAACGACGGGCACATCACCCCGCCGGAGCCCGTCGTGTCGGCCCGGCACTTGCCCACCCCGGTACACCGGTGCACTGCGGTGGCGAAGTCACCGGCGTCGTTCGGGTAAAGGAAACCCAGGCCACGGGTCAGCGAACGCGCCGCAGGAACCCGCAGGTTCGCGTCGAGGGGCTCCGGGTCGACGATGACGCCCGGGTTCAGTACGTTCGCCGGGTCAAACAGCCCCTTAACGGACGAGAACAGCGACAGCGCCTCGGCCGAGTACTGCAGCGCCAGCAACTCGCCCCGCGCCCGCCCGTCACCGTGTTCCCCGGACGCCGACCCGCCGTACCCGGCCGCCAGCCGTGCCGCATCCTGAGTGAACGAACGCAGCACCGACGGGCGCGAGCTCAGCGGGAAGTCAATCCGCACATGAATGCACCCGTCACCGAAGTGCCCGTACATGACCCCGTCCACCCCGTGCGCCGCCATCAGCGCGGCGAGTTCGCGCAGGTACGGACCGAGCTTCGCGGGCGGCACGGCCGAGTCCTCCCAGCCAGGCCACGCGGGTGCTCCGGCCGGGGTGCGCCCGCCCAGGCCCGCACCGTCCTCCCGGATCCGCCACAACGCGGCGGCGCGCGCCCCGTCGAGGACCAGGCTGTCCAGACACGCGCCGTCGGCGGCCAGCCGCGCCGCGGCCTCGCGCGCCTCCGCCAGCGTCGTGCCAGCCGTCTCGACGAACAGCCAGCCCCCGCCCCGCGGCAGTTCAGGCACAGCCGACGGCCCGCGCTGCGCCCGGACCACGTCCACAAGCCGGGAGTCGAACCCCTCAAGCGCCACCGGAAGGTGCGGGAGCAGGCCCGGCACCCCCTCCGCCGCCGCCGCGATGTCCTGGTAGCCGAGTACCGCTAGCGCGGTCGCCCGCGGCGCTTCCACCAGCCGGACCGTCGCCTCGAGCGTCAGCCCCAGCGTCCCCTCGGTGCCGGACAGGAACTTCGCGACATCGAACCCGTTCTCCGGCAGCAGGTGCTCAAGCGAATAACCCGACACCTGCCGGGTGAACCGCCCGAACTCCGTTCTGATGGTGGCGAGGTGCCTGCCGACCAGGTCGCGCAGCGCCGGAAGCGGCTCCGGCCCGGCGACGTCACCCCGGCCCGCGACCAGCCGCGCGCCCGTCCCCGTGACGACCTCAAGCCCGAGGACGTTGTCCGCGGTCCGTCCGTACCGCAGCGCTCGCGACCCGCATGCGTTGTTGCCGATCGCGCCGCCGATCGTGGCGCGGGAATGCGTGGAAGGATCGGGCCCGAACCGCAGCCCGTGACCGGCAGCCGCCCGGGTGATCTCATCCAGGACGGTCCCCGGTTCCACCCGCGCCGTCCGCGCTTCCGGGTCGATGGCGAGCACGCGGCGCAGGTGCTTAGACGTGTCGAGGACGATCCCGGTGCTGATCGCGTTGCCGGCGATCGACGTGCCCCCTCCGCGCGGCACGATGGGCACGCCCAGTTCGCGGGCAACGGCCAGCGCGGCGATGATCTCGTCGCCGTGGCGAGGGTAGGCGACCACCGACGGCACGACGCGGTAGTTGGACGCGTCCGAGGTGTACTCGGCCCGGCGCCGTACACTCGTGTCGGTCTCGCTGACGCCGGCCTTGCCGAGGGCGGCGGCGATTTCCGCCATATCCGCCGTTGCTGCCGACCGGACGGCCCGGCCCGTCGCTGTCGTGGTCACGCCTGGCAAGACTAGTCCTTCCGGTCAGCGGAAACCTGCCCGGCGGCGGGCGTAACATCTCCCGGAATTTTTCAGAATATTTCCGGAACAAGGCTTTAACGTCCGCAGACCGCGAGTTAACGTGACGTTCAGCGACTCGATGAGCACGCTACCGAACCGGCGGGGGGCGCGATTGAAAGGGCACCAGCATGACACCTCCCAGACGCCTCTTTACGGCCGGGGCCGCGTTGTCCCTGGCCGCCGCGGCAACACTGGTCGTAGCGTTCGGGGCGACGCACGCTCACGCCGCCACCACGACGCTGTGCGACGAGCAGACGGCCGCAGTGGGCGGCAGTTACATCCTCCAGAACAACGAGTACGATTCCGGCGGCTCAGAGTGCGTCACCACCGACGGCAACGCCGACTTCACGGTGGCGAACTCGGCGATCGACAACGCCACCAACGGCGAGCCCGGCGCCTATCCCTCTATCTACCAGGGCTGCCACTGGGGCAACTGCAGCTCCGGCGGCCTGAGTACGACCCCGATCCAGGTGTCGGCCCTGACGACTGGCAAGGTCACTACCAGCTGGAGCACCACCCAGCCGGGCGGCAGCGCCAACGCCTACGACGTCGCCTACGACATCTGGATCAACCAGACGCCCACCACCTCCGGCCAGCCCAACGGCACCGAGATCATGGTCTGGCTCAACCACAACGGCAGCGTCCAGCCGTTCGGCTCCGAGGTCGCCAGCAATGTCACCATCGGCGGCCACACCTACAACGTATGGGAAGGCGCGCAGTCAAGCTGGGATACGGTCACCTATGACATGACGACGGCCAGTACCTCGGTGAGCGGCCTGGACGTCGGCCAGCTGGCACAGGACTCCGTCAGCCGCGGCTACACGCAGAGCTCCTGGTACCTCATCGACGTCGAGGCCGGCTTCGAGCTCTGGCAGGGCGGCGCCGGCCTGGAGACCAACTCCTTCTCCGTGGACATCGGCAGCGGCGCGTCCCCGACGCCGTCCCCGTCCCCCACGCCGTCCCCGTCGGGCTCTGGCGGCTGCTCGGCCGCCTATTCGCTGGTCAGCAGCTGGTCCGGCGGATTCCAGGGACAGGTCGTTATCACCAACACCGGCTCCAGCACGCTCAACGGCTGGACCCTCGGCTGGACCTATCCCGGTAACCAGGACATCAATGATCTGTGGAACGGCAGCTACACCCAGTCCGGTGAGGCGGTAACCGTCACCCCCGAGTCCTACGACAGCAGTATCGCCCCGGGAGGCACGGTCACCGTCGGCTTTACCGGCACCTACACCAGTAATGACACCGCGCCCGCCAGCATCTCCTGCAGCTGAACGGAACCCGGACCGCTCCGGGCGTACCTGCTCAAGGGATGGCAGGTACACCCGGAGTTAGGTCGGGTAGTGCTCAGTATCCGTACACGAGGTCATAGGCGAGCTGCGGGTCAAACTCACCAGCAGTGGTGCCATCACCGTTGCCGCAGTCACCGTCGGACTCGCCGGGGTCCTTGATCCACAGCAGCATCTCGGCGCCGTCACCGTTGCCCAGTTGGTCGGTGGCACCCAGCTTCATGCCGTCCGGGTTGCACCACTGGTTGTCGTTGGAACCGTTGCCGTCACGGCTGGTGTCGATGACGAACGGCCGGGTGTAGCCGTACCAGGCGCTCAGGTCCGCGTTAATGGCGTTGCCGTAGGCGACGTTCTGGGCGACGGTGTAGAAGCTCGAGACGTTGAGCGAGAAGCCGTGCGCCTGGGCCAGGCCCGCGGAGTTGAGATAACTGGCCATTGTCCCGGCCGCTATCCAGCCCGGGTTGCCCGCGTCCAGGTACACCCACGTCTCCTGGGCGTTCTCGTTGAACTGGGCGATGGCGTAGTTCAGCAGGCCGTCGCGATCTGAGATCTCGGCCGAGGTCATGCAGCTCTCGTCGGCGAGCGCGTCGGGCTCGAGGATGACGAGTGCCGGGCGGTCCGCGATGCCGACCGCGAAGAGGTTGATCCAGTTCTCATAGGCGGAGTCCGATGCGGCGCCGCCGGCGGACTGGCCTGCGCAGATGTCGCGATCGGTGATGTTGTAGGCCACCATGACCGGCAGCTGGTTCGAGTACGCCGCGGCTCCCTCGAGCGCACCGGTCTGCTCGGCGATGTTCTCGGTGCCCTGGCCGGCGAACCAGACGGCCGACGGCTCGTTGGCGATGTTGGCCGCGATCGCCGGCTCCCGGCCGTCGGTGGGATTCGCGGCATCCCAGACCGCGGCGCTGTTGTCGGGGTTGACATAGAACCCGTTGGTCTGGGTGACCGGGTCCGTGTCGGCCTGACGGACGGTACCGGCCTGATGGACGGTCGCGTCAGCGGCCGGGGCCGAGAGCAAGCCGGCGATGAGGCCGGCGGTGAGAAGGGCGGAGATGCAGAGGCGTCGTTGCATACGGTGTCACTTCCCCTTCGCGGAAGCAGATGGTCGGCGGGTGCCGGCGAGCGGCTTCCAGCCGGGAAATGCAGTCTGACTGGAATCGCTTCCGGTACAATCCGGGATGGATCACCTTGAACGGATGATCCGTCCGATGCGACAACCTGTCAAGAGTTCATTGGTCCGACGGCGCAAAGGGTTTTCCGCCTCGCTGGCGGGGAGCTCGTCAAGCCTGAAAACTGGTAGCGCTTCCAGTTTCGTTCCCAGCGGCGCTAGGATAGTCCACGGGGCCGGGATCGGCTGTGGACGGCCGGCTTACCGGCCGACGGGGTACCACCGGGAGAATAGGACCGACCAGCCGATGGGTGCACGGGCCAGACGCCCTCCAACACTCGACGAG